>Ga0335080_10008050_pt1 | contig 10976 bp, 12 predicted proteins | sample Lox_Sample_34_FD_206720 | JGI IMG/M metagenome (GOLD analysis project Ga0335080, IMG submission 206720) | Soil microbial communities from Loxahatchee National Wildlife Refuge, Florida, United States - Lox_Sample_3.4 | ecosystem: Environmental > Terrestrial > Soil > Wetlands | place: USA...
GCTCGGCCGGCCGGGCCTCGTCCCGGGGACGCCGCTCGGCGTGATGCGGATGCTCGCGGAGTACGGGATCGAGACGAAGGGCGCCGAGGCGGTCGTGATCGGCCGCTCCAACATCGTCGGCAAGCCGATGGCGCAGCTCCTCCTTCGCGGGCACGCGACGGTGACGATCTGCCACTCGCGCACGCGCGACCTCGCGGCGCACGCGAGCCGCGCCGACATCCTCGTCGCCGCCGTCGGTCGGCTGCACGTCGTCAGCCCGGACATGGTGAAGCCCGGCTCCGCGGTGATCGACGTCGGCATGAACCGCACCGACGACGGCCTCTTCGGCGACGTCGACCCGGCCGCCGCCGACCGCGCCGGCTGGCTGACGCCGGTGCCCGGCGGGGTCGGCCCGATGACGATCGCGATGGTGCTCCAGAACACCGTCGCGGCCGCCAGGGCCCGTCGCGGAGCCCTTGCCAAGCCCGTTTCCTGAGCTAAACTCCGGCTGCTTCATCATCGGTCGGCGACTCGGTGCCCGGGTCGTCGTTGTTTTTTTTCAGGAGGAAGGTCAAGTTGGCAGAGGGCACCGTTAAGTGGTTCTCCAACGAGAAGGGCTACGGCTTCATCGAGCGCGAGGGCGGCGACGACGTCTTCGTGCACTTCTCGGCTATCACGATGGACGGCTACAAGTCGCTGACCGAGGGCCAGCGCGTGTCGTTCGAGGTTGTGCAAGGCCCGAAGGGCGCGCAGGCCGCGAACGTCCAGGCAGCCTAGGAGAACTCTCGGAACCATGTGCGGCGGGCCCCGAGAGGGGCCCGCTTCGTTTTGGAAGGATGGAACCCGATGGCGATCGACCGCGAACAGCTGCTCCACGTCGCGCATCTCGCGCGCCTCGAGCTGCCGGAGGAGGAGCTCGAGCGCCTCGGCGCGCAGCTGAACGACATCCTCGCCGCCGTCGGCAAGGTCGCCGAGCTCGACCTCTCCGACGTCCCGCCGACGTCGCATCCGCTCGACGTCGTGAACGTCTGGGACGACGACGAGCCGTGGGAGTCGCTCTCCGTCGAGGAGGCGCTCGCGAACGCGCCGGAGCGCGACGGCGACGCCTTCAGGGTGCCGCCGGCATGATCGACACCCTGCGGTTGTCGGCCGAGGACGCTCTCGGCCTCGTCGAGCGCGGCGAGGTCTCGGCCGCCGAGCTCCACGGCGCCTACGTCGACGCGATCGCGGAGCGCGACCCGGAGCTCCACGCGTACCTCCGCGTGGTCGAGGAGCCGAACGGCACCGCGATCCCGATCGCGCTGAAGGACGTGATCGGGACGAAGGGGATCGAGACGACCGCGGGCTCGAAGATCCTCGAGGGCTACGTCCCCGTCTACGACTCGACCGTCGTGCAGCGCTGCAAGGCGCGCGGGCTGTCGATCCTCGGGAAGACGAACACCGACGAGTTCGCGATGGGCTCGTCGACGGAGAACTCGGCGTTCGGGCCGACGCGGAACCCGTGGGACCCGACGCGCGTCCCCGGCGGCTCCGGCGGCGGCTCGGCCGCGGCGGTCGCGGCGGGGATGGCGCCGTGGGCGCTCGGCTCCGACACCGGCGGCTCGATCAAGCAGCCGGCCGCGCTCTGCGGCAACGTCGGCCTCCGCCCGACGTACGGCACCGTCTCGCGGTACGGGATCGTCGCGTTCGCGTCGAGCCTCGACCAGGTCGGCCCGGTCGCGCGAACCGTCCGCGACTGCGCGCTCCTCTACTCGATCATCTCCGGCCGCGACCACTGCGACACGACGACCGTGGACGTGCCGCCGGTCGAGCTCCCGCAGGCGGACGACCTGAAGGGCCTTCGCGTCGGCGTCCCGAAGGAGTTCAACGAGCACGAGGCGATCGAGCCGGGCGTCCGCGAGGCGGTGCAGCGCGCGATCGAGCGCTGCCGCGAGCTCGGCGCGGAGGTGGGGGAGTGTTCGCTGCCGCGCTCGGTCGACTACGGCCTGCCGTGCTACTACCTGATCGCCCCGGCGGAGGCGTCGTCGAACCTCGCGCGCTACGACGGGGTGCGCTTCGGCCACCGTGCGTCCGGCGCGACCGCCGACCGCGTCGAGATGTACGAGCGGACGCGCGACGAGGGATTCGGCGACGAGCCGAAGCGGCGGATCATGGTCGGGACGTACGCGCTCTCCGCCGGCTACTACGACGCGTTCTACGGGCAGGCGCAGAAGGTGCGCACCGTCCTCGCGCGCGAGCACGCGGAGGTGTTCGAGCGGTTCGACCTCATCGTGTCGCCGACGTCGCCCATCGTCGCGTTCGAGCTCGGCGCGCGCACGGCCGATCCGCTCGCGATGTACGTGTGCGACCTGCTCACGATCCCGTCGTGCCTCGCGGGCCTGCCGGGGCTGAACGTCCCGTGCGGGCTCTCCGAAGGGCTGCCGGTCGGCCTCCAGCTGATCGGGCCGCAGTTCTCGGAGAACACGCTCTTCCGCGCCGGCTACGCGCTCGAGCAGGCGATCGGCTTCGAGCCGGTCCCGGAGCGGCTGAAGTGAGATTCGAGGATCCCGCAGCGGAGTTCGTCCCGGCCGTCGAGCGTGTCTTCGGCACGCCGCCGCGCGTCCTCGACGGCTCGCGCGCGGTCCAGCTCGGCGACCTGAAGCTCCGGCTCGAGGCCGGCGAGCGCGAGCTCTGGCTGATCGAGCTGCACGGACCGCTCGAGACGCGCGTCGGCATGGTCGAGGTGCACGACGACGTCGAGTCCGCGTTGCGCGAGGCGAAGGAGCTGATGATGCGTGGCTGAGTGGGAGCCCGTGATCGGCCTCGAGGTGCACGTGCACCTGAAGACGAGGACGAAGATGTTCTGCCGCTGCGCGCTCGAGTACGGCGCCGCGGAGAACACACGCACGTGCCCGATCTGCCTCGCGCATCCGGGCGCGCTCCCGATCCCGAACGGGAAGGCGATCGAGCTGACGATCCTGCTCGGCCTCGCGCTCGACTGCGAGATCGCCGATCACGCCGTCTTCGCGCGCAAGAACTACTTCTACCCCGACCTGCCGAAGGGCTACCAGATCTCCCAGTACGAGCAGCCGCTCTGCGGGCCGGGCCGGCTCGTGATCCCGACCGCGGACGGCGACGAGACCGTCGGCATCACGCGCGCGCATCTGGAGGAGGACGCGGCGAAGACGGTGCACGCCGGCGGCGCGACCGGCCGCAGCGTCGGCGCCGACTATTCGCTCGTCGACTTCAACCGCGGCGGCACGCCGCTGCTCGAGATCGTCACCGAGCCGGACATCCGCTCCGCCGACGAGGCCGACCGGTTCATCCGGCTGCTGCGCCAGACGATCGTCGAGCTCGGGATCTCCGACGCGGAGATGGAAAAGGGCACGCTCCGCGCCGACGTGAACGTCTCCGTTCGCGCGCGCGGGGAGGAGGGCTACAGGCCGCGCTGGGAGATCAAGAACATGAACTCGTTCACGTTCATCCGGCGCGCGATCGACGCCGCGATCCGCCAGCAGACCGCCGCGCACGAGGCGGGCGAGACGGTCGTGCAGTCGACGTACGACTACGACGCGGACACGGACACGCTCACCGTGCACCGCTCGAAGGAGGAGGCGGACGACTACCGCTACTTTCCGGAGCCGGACCTCGTCCCGGTCGAGCCGCCGGCCGAGCTCGTCGAGCGGCTGCGCGCCGCGCTGCCGGAGCTGCCGGGCGCTCGCATCGCGCGGATCGGCGCCGAGATCGGCCACGCGCCCGCCGAGGAGCTCGTGATGACGGGGAACGAGTGGAAGGCCGCGGCGCTCGTGGAGCACGGCGTCGCGTGGGCGATCGCCGCCGCCGTCGCGATGAACGAGCCGGACTTCCTCCCGGAGAACGCCGCGCCGCTCGCCGAGGTCGTGAAGCAGCGCGACGCGATCACGCGCGATGCGTACACCGACGCGTTCGCCGCGGCGACATCGCGTGCGATATCCGCCGACGAGTTCCTCTCGCAGACCGCCGTCTCCGACGAGTCCGAGCTCGACCCGATCGTCGACGCGGTGCTCGCCGCGAACCCGGATCAGGTCGCGACGTACCGCGGCGGCAAGGAGGGCGTGCTCGGCTTCCTCGTCGGCCAGGTGATGAAGGAGACGCAGGGAAAGGCCGACCCGAAGGTCGTCAACCGGCTTCTGCGGGAGAAGCTGCAGGCGTGACCGCAGTGGCGCGCGTCAGGTAGAGCGCCGACAGCGCGAGCACGACCGCCATCGCGACGATCAGCGCCTGGTACGGGACCACCGTCGAGAGCACCGCGCCGACCGCGATCGACAGCGTCTGCGGAACCGTCAGCGCGAGGTCGGCGGCGGCCGACACGCGCCCCTGTACCTCGAGCGGCGTCCGCGTCTGGAGCGCCGTCATGTACGCGACGATCGCCCACGCGATCGCGACGCCCGCAATCGTGAAGCCGACGAGGATTGTCGCGAGGTTCGGGACGAGCAGGAGCGCGTCGCCGACGGCGAAGCCGGCGAGCCCGATCCCGACGAGGCGCACGTCGCCGGTGCGGCGAAGCATCGCGGCGGCGGTGAGCCCGCCGGCGATGGAGCCGACGCCCTGAAGCGTGCTCGTCACCCCGAGGAACGACGGCGGTTTCCCGATCGCGTCGAGCAGCGCGAAGACGAACGTCTCCGCGAAGCCGATCACGAGCATCGCGACGGCCGTGCCGGCGAGCATCCGCACGAGCGCCGGCGTCGCGAGAATGTGCCGCGCGCCGGCGGACACCTCGTCGACGAATGCATGGTCGTGCCGCTCAGGCTTCTCCTCGCGGACGTGGAGCGCCGAGAGCGCGACGGCCGACACGACGAACGTCGCCGCGTCGAGCACCGCGACCGCGCCTCCGCCGACGAGCGCGAAGAGCCCCGCGCCCGCGAGCGGCGCGACGAGCCGCAGCCCCTGCGTGATCGTCTGCATGAGCCCGTTCGCCTCGGGCAGCTGCTCCTCGGGGAACACGAGGCGGAGCAGCGCCATCCGCGCGGAGTCGAACACCGATCCGCCGACCGAGTAGAGGAGCGCGACGACGTAGACCAGCCAGACGTCGCTCCGGTCGTGCACGAAGAGCAGCAGGAGCACCGACGCCGCGAGGAACACGTCCGCGCCGACCATCAGCGGCCGGCGCCGCACGCGGTCGGCGAGCACGCCGGCGAGCGGCGCCGTCAGCCGTCCCGCGGCGAACACGAAGAAGACGAGCCCCGCAGCCGCGTTCGACCCGGTGAGCGACTTCGCCCAGATCCCGAGCACGATGATCAGCGCCCAGTCCCCGAAGAGCGAGACCGCCTCGCCGCCGAGGAGCAGGCGCGCGTCGCGGCTGCGGAGCAGCGACCTCATGCCGCGCGGAAGACCCGGAAGTCGCCGCTGACCGTCTTGCCGCGGACGACGACCGTCGGTCCGCCGCCCGTGCTGTCCGGCGAGTCGCCCAGCGCGACCTCGGACGTGAGGTCGCCCGAGACCGAGTTCGCGTCGACGTCGACGCCGGACCCGGAGGCGATTCCGATCTGCACGTCGCCGGAGATGCTCGTCACCTCGGCGTGGCCCTGCCGCATCGACTCGATGCGAACGTCGCCGGAGACGGACTTCGCGACGACCGAGCCGCCGACGTAGTCGGCCTTGACGTCGCCGGACACGCTCTGCGCCCGGAGGTCGCCGCCGACGCGCGCCATGCGCACGTCGCCGCTGACGCTCTTGATGATCGCCGCGCCCTCGATCTCGCCGCTGACGCGCACGTCGCCGGACGCGCTCTTCGTCTCGAGCTGCGCGAGCGTCCCGTTCACCGTCGTGTCGGCGGACGCGCTCTGCAGCCGCGCCGAGCTCGAGTGGGGGATCGTCGCGCGGATCTCGAGCCGGCCCGCGCCGAGCGAGAAGTCGCCGATCGAGATGTTGATACCCCAGAAGCCGCGCTTGCCGTGGAAGTCGACGACGATCTCGTCGCCGCGCTGCTCGACGGTCGTCTCGGCGACGAGCCGCTCGTCGCCGTCGATCACGATCGTCGACTCTCCGCCGTCGACCGTGTCGATGACGATACGGCCGGCCGGGATCGAGACCTTCAGGTCGACCGGCCGCGGGGTCGTGAACCGATGGTCGGACACGTCAGACCGCCTTCAGGGTCGGAGGGGCGAGGTTCCGGGAGACGAGCGAGAGCAGCCAGTCGGTGGGCGTGAGCCCGTCGCGCGCCGCCGCGGTCTCGATGCCGGTGCGGAGCGGCTCCGGGACGCTGACCTCGAGCGGCGCCTCGGGGACGCCGGACGGGTCGTCGTACGTCCAGCGGGCGTCGCGGGCGCTGCCGGACGGGAGAGTGCGCAGGAACATCGGTGACTCCTTTCAGCTGCGGCCGTAGCCGGAGAGGCGCTTGCCGGTCGACCGCCGGGCCGTGTTCGCGTTGCGGACGAGGGCCTGGACGATCCAGGTGTTGACCGAGACACCGTCGCGGGACGCCGCGTCCTCGATCCGCTTCTTCAGCGCGTCCGGGAGCCGGAGCGTGATGCGGGCGTCGAGCACGTTGGCCTCCTCGCCCGCCGCCTGCGCGGGCTCGGCCTCCGGGTCGCGGACGACGACGAGCTCGGGATCGCCGCCGGCGATCCGGATCTCGACGCGCCCGTTGTCGAGCTGGGACGAGACCTCGAGGGCCGCCTCGCCGAGCGCCTCCTGGAGCCGGCGGGCGACCGAGGCCTCGAGGGCGACCGCGAGCAGCTCGGCCGCACGCGCGGTGGTCTCGTCACCGAGAGCCGCGACCTGGGCGAGATCCTCGCGGAGCGCCTGGACATAGCCGTCGATCTGCATGGCTGCACTATGACATCACTTTGATGTCATTGTCAAGTCTTTCTGACATCGACTTGACGGCAGCGTGATGCGCGGCTCTACATCAGCCCGCAGTACCGCGCCGTGTTCGGCCACGGCCAGAAGCCGCGGGTGCGGGCCGCCCGGACGGCGACCCAGATCTGCTCGAGCGGCGTCCAGTGGTCGGCCGTGCCCTTGTGGGCGTAGAGCCAGGCGCCGTAGTGGCGCTGGAAGGTGACGTCCATCTGGAGCCCGCCCCAGTACGGGTCGCCGGTGTCCTTCCAGCTCCCCTCGTAGCGGTGGATGCAGAGCCATGCCTTCAGCTGCGGCGGGTGCTGCGCCTTCCGCTCCGCGACCACGGCTCGCAGGCGCCAGACCCGGGCGGCGTCGGCCGCGTCGGAGACGCTCATCGCCGCGAGCGCCCGGCCGGCGGTCGGCGTGAGCGCGACCCCCATCACGCGCTGCCAGCGCCAGGTCGCCTTCTGGCTCGCGACGATCTCCGCCCCCAGGCGGGCGATCGCCGCTCGCTTCGTCGCAGCCTCGCGGTTCGCCTCCGCGCGAGGAGCGCTCGTTGCCGCCGTGACGCACGCAAACGCGAGCAGGCCGACGCAGGCCAGTATGGATCGCCGCAAGAAGCACCTCCGAGATTCGCTTGCACGGGAACCGACGTGGGCGTGGTCCGGGCCTGGACCGGCACCGCGTCGGTGCGGCTATGCGAGTTGTCCGGACAGGGTACGGACCGGATCAGACGGTGTGCTTTGTGAAGATTGCCTCAATCGTCGGGATCCCAGGCGGGGCCACGAATCCCGCGTAGAGCAGGACGGCGCCGACCGCGATCCCGACCGACGTCCCGGCCGCGCCGAGGCCGGCGAGCCCGCTCCCGGTCGCCGCGACGATCACCCCGGCGACGATGAGGGCGTTCCCGACCGGCCGCCGGCGGAACGACCGGGCACAGACGACGACCACCGCGATCGTGCCGAGCCCGTTCGCGGCGATCGCGAGCAGCCGCGCCGGGAAGAGATCGAGGTGGTCCTGCGCCGGCGGGATCCCGTGGGGCGGGAACACGCCGTGGACCGGCATCGCGAGCGCGACGCCGAGCGCGAGCCCCGTGTAGACGAGGCCGACCGGGATCGCGCGCCGCCACCCGGCGAGCGCGAGCGACCCGACGCCGAGGAGCGGCGCCGTCAGGAGCGCGCCCGCGGCGTAGTAGACGCGGAACGAGCGCGCGTCCCACTCCGCGGCCTCGCTCCACGCGATCGCGGCGGCCGCGACGGCGTACGCGAGGAGCGACCACGCCCACGCCGCGAGCTCCGGCCGGCGGCTCTCGCGCCAGCGCTTCGCGAGCGCGCCCGCGAGGCGGAGCGCGACGAGCGCGGCGGCGAAGGCGACGAGAGCGTCCATCCCTCGAGCCTAGTAGGCTCGCGGCGGTGATCGCGAAGAGAGTGCTGCTCGTCGCGCTCGCGGCGGTCTGCGGCTCGCTCGTGCTGGGCGTCGCGTCGGCCGCGCCGCCGGGCGACGACGCGCTCCTCGCGCTGAACATCCTCCCGCCGGGACAGGGCGCGAACGGTGCCGCGCTCACGAACCAGCTTCCGCTCTACGACGGGCTGACGCCGCTTCGCGGCAACGTGACGACCGCGGACCTGAACCGCCTCTACAAGCCGGAGACGCTCGGACTCGGCGGCGTGAAGCCGGTGCACGTCGAGCGGCCGAAGCCCGGCGTCACGATCGACCGCGACAAATGGGACGTCCCGCACATCTACGGGACGACGCGCGCGAACACCGAGTTCGGGGCCGGCTGGGCGACGGCCGAGGACCGCGGCCTCGACCTGCAATTGCTCCGCGGCCCCGCGCGCATCGCCGCGCTCGACGTGCCGGGCTACGACGCGTTCTCCGTCGCGCTCTCCGGACGGCAGTTCGTCCCGAGCGCGCAGACCGAGGCGTTCCTCGCCGCACAGGTCCCGCTCGCGCAGAAGACCGCGAAGGGACGGCAGCTGATCCGCGACGTCGACGCGTACCTCGCCGGGATCAACGCGTACTTCAAGTCGCAGGGCGGCTTCGTCACGCCGTTCACGCGGAACGACGTCGTCGCGATCGGGACGCTCATCGGCGCCGTCTTCGGCGCGGGCGGCGGCAACGAGACGAACAGTGCGATGTTCCTCGGCGCGCTGCAGCAGCGGCTCGGCGCGACGAAGGGCGTTGCCGTGTGGAACGACCTGCGCGAGCAGCACGACCCGTCGACGCCGGTCACGATCGCCTCGTCGTTCCCGTACGAGAACGGCCCGACGGGCGTCGGCCCCGGCAACGTCCCGATCGACCCGGGCAGCTTCGTCCCGGCGGGCGGCCCGGCGCTCGCGACGCGCTCCGAGCAGCGGCACCTGATGTCGAACGCGCTCCTCATCTCCGGGAAGCGCTCGGCGAACGGCCACCCGATCTTCGTCGCGGGCCCGCAGGTCGGCTACTACTCGCCGGAGATCCTGATGGAGGAGGACCTCCACGGCGGCGGGCTCGACGCGCGCGGCGTCGCGTTCCCCGGCCTCGGCTTCTACCTCCAGATCGGCCGCGGGCCGGACTACGCGTGGAGCGCGACGTCGGCGAGCTCGGACGTCACCGACCAGTTCGCGGAGACGCTCTGCGGCGGCGACGACGTCCACTACATGTACAACGGCCAGTGCCGTGCGATGGGGACGTTCGACGCAGGCACCTTGAAGTCTGCGGGCGCGCCGGACACGGAGCTCTCGTTCCGCACGACGGTGCACGGCCCGGTCGTCGGCTACGCGACCTCGAACGGCACGAAGGTCGCGATCTCGTCGGAGCGCTCGACGCGCGGCCGCGAGCTGCTCGCGGCGATCCCGTTCCAGACGCTCTCGACGGGGCAGGTGCGCACGCCGCAGCAGTTCTTCTCGACGATGAGCGGCTTCGACCTCACGTTCAACTGGTTCTACGCCGACTCGAAGCACATCGCGATGTACTCGAGCGGGCGGCTGCCGATCCGCGCGCCGGGCGTCGACCCGGGGCTGCCGACGAACGGGAACGGCTCGTACGAGTGGCGCGGCTGGCTCGCTCCGCTCGCGCATCCGCACGTCGTCGACCCGCCGAGCGGCGAGATCGTCAACTGGAACAACAAGCCGGCCGCCGCGTTCGGCGCCGCCGACGACAACTGGTCCTACGGCTCGGTGCACCGCGTGCTGCTGCTCGACAAGGGTGTCGCCGCGCGCAGGACGCAAACCGCGACGAGCGTCGTCGCGGCGATGAACCAGGCTGCGACGACGGATCTCCGCTCGACGCTCGTGCCGGTGCTCGCGCAGGTGCTCTCGCACGGGACCGCGCCGAGCGCGCGCGACGCGCAGATGCTCCAGCTGCTCCAGTCGTGGGACGGGAGCCGGCTCGACGCGAACAACGACGGGCTCGTCGACGCGCCGGGTGCCGCGATCATGGACGCGTGGTGGCCGCGGCTCGCCGTCGCCGACCTCGCGCCGGTGCTCGGGCCGCTCACCGACCAGCTGCGCAAGCTCGCGCCGATCGACAATCCCGCGAACCCGCAGGGCAGCTCGTACGGCGCCGGCTGGTACGGCTACGTCGACAAGGACCTCCGCACGCTGCTCGGCCAGACGGTGAAGGGCGCGTTCTCGACGGCGTACTGCGGCGGCGGCAGCCTCGCGGCGTGCGCGGCGTCGCTGTGGGCCGCGCTCGACGCGGCCGGCGACGCGGTCGCGGCGACGCAGGGATCCGACCCGACCCAGTGGCACGCTGACGCGAACGCGGAGCGGATCCAGTTCTCCGGGTTCCTCCCGGCGACGATGCGCTGGACGAACCGCCCGACCTTCCAGCAGGTGATCCAGTTCGGATCCCACCGCTGACCCGTCACACCTCTGCGACCCGTGTCTGACACCGGGACGCGTCCCGCCGAGACATGCCGCGAGACCCGGTTCGAGTCGGGGAGCCGCGTCGCGCGATCTCCTGTCTGACACCGAGGCAGGTCCGCGAGAGCCGGAGCGAACCGGACAAACGGCCGGGCGAACGCCGCCGCTCCGTCTACGCTGAGTGGCGGATGCCCGAGAAGAAATACCTCTTCACGCCGGGGCCGACGCCGGTGCCGCCGGAGGTGCTCGCCGCGCTCGCCGAGCCGGTGCTCCACCACCGCGGCTCGGACTTCGGCGTCGTCTACGAGCGCTGCCTCGCGCGGCTGCAGGAGGTCTACCGGACGCGCGCCGACG
>Ga0335080_10008051_pt1 | contig 10975 bp, 8 predicted proteins | sample Lox_Sample_34_FD_206720 | JGI IMG/M metagenome (GOLD analysis project Ga0335080, IMG submission 206720) | Soil microbial communities from Loxahatchee National Wildlife Refuge, Florida, United States - Lox_Sample_3.4 | ecosystem: Environmental > Terrestrial > Soil > Wetlands | place: USA: Florida...
CCATCGCGACCGAACTGGCACTGGCGGGCGCGGCCGACCTGGTCGTGGTCAACCGCTCGCCCGGGCGCGGGGAAGCCATGGCGGCGGACCTGGCCGCGAAGACCGGGGCGCCCATCCGCTTCTCCCTCTGGCGCGGCACGTACCGCGTGCCCGAAGACGCGGACCTGCTGATCAACGCCACCTCGATCGGCCTCTACCCGGACGTGGAGGCGATGCCGCCGGTGGACCTGGCGGGCGCGCGTCCCGGGCTGCTGGTCTGCGACGCCGTGTTCAATCCGCCCGAAACGCGCCTGCTGGCCGCCGCGCGGGCCCGCGGGCTGGCCGTGCTCGACGGGCTTTCCATGCTGGTGTACCAGGGGGTGATCGGGTTCCGGCTGTGGACCGGGCAGGATCCTCCGGAGCCGGTGATGAAAACGGCGCTCGCCCGGGCGCTGGGCGTTATGATAGACGCCTGAAGGTGATAGCTTGACATTTGCCCGCGTGGTGCCCGGATGACGATCGTCAGCGCCGGCGAGATTCTGTGGGACGTTTTCCCGGATTCCGAGCGGCTGGGCGGAGCGTCGCTGAATTTCGCGGCGCACGCGGCGCGGCTGGGCCATCGCGTGATCTTCCTCAGCGCGGTTGGCGACGACCAGCGCGGCCGGGCGGCCCGCGAGCGCGCGGCGGCGCTGGGGCTGCCGCCCGAATACATCCAGGAGGTGCGCGGCGCGCCGACGGGCATCGTGACCGTGCGGCTCGATGCCGCGGGCCTGCCCGATTTCACCATTCACCGGCCGGCGGCGTACGACCTGCTGCGGGTGGACGACGGGTGCCTGGCGCGCATCGCCGCGATGATGCCGGACTGGATCTATTACGGCACGCTCTACCCGGCCGAGCCGGGGCCGCGGGCGGAAATGACGAAGCTGATGGAGGCGCTGCCGCGAGCGCGCCGCTTTTACGACATCAACCTGCGGCGCAACTGTTGGACTCCCGAACTCGTCGCGGAGCTGCTGCGGCGCGCGCACGCGGTCAAGCTGAACGAGGACGAGGCCGCCGAAATCGACGCCTTTTCCGGACGGGCTTACGGAAGCCTGGAGGAGTTTACCGCGTGGTGGGCCGGGCGCCTGGGCTGGCAGGCGGTGGCGGTCACGCGCGGCGACCGGGGCTGCGCCGTGCGCATCGGCCGCGACTACGCCGAGGCGCCCGGACGGCGCGTGGCGGTAGTGGATACGGTGGGCGCGGGCGATGCCTTCGCGGCCGCCTTCCTGCACGGGTTGAGCCTGGGCTGGGATGCGGCGCGCACCGGCGATTTCGCCAACCGGCTGGGCGCGCTGGTGGCGTCCCGCGCCGGCGGAGTGCCGGATTGGACGCCGGCCGAACTGGAGATCCAGCCGGAGAGTTGCCGATGACAGAACGACGGATTAACGCGTACCTGCTGAAAAACACCGTGGTGGCGGCCCTGGGCGGGCTGCTGTTCGGCTTCGATACGGCGGTGATCGCCGGCACCACGCACGCGCTGACGGACACCTACCACCTTTCGCCCGCGCGGCTGGGGCTCACCGTGGCCAGCGCCCTATGGGGCACCGTGTTGGGCTCGCTGTTCGCCGGCATGCCCGCCGACCGCTGGGGGCGGCGGGCGGCGCTGCGCGCCCTCGCGGTGCTCTACGTGGTCACCGCGCTCGGCTGCGCGCTGGCCTGGGACTGGCCCTCGTTCGTCGCCTTCCGCCTGCTGAGCGGCCTCGCCATCGGCGGGTCGAGCGTGATCGGGCCCATGTACATCGCCGAGATCGCGCCCGCCGCGCGCCGCGGCCGGCTGGTGGGATTCTTCCAGTTCAACATCGTGACCGGCATCCTCCTGGCCTATTTCTCCAACTATGTGGTGGGGCAGATGGGGTTCGGCGAAGCCGAATGGCGCTGGAAGCTGGGAGTGGCCGCGGCGCCGGCGCTGCTGTTTTTCCTCGCCCTGTTCGGCATCCCGCAAAGCCCGCGGTGGCTGGTGCGGCGCGGAGAAACGGCGGCGGCTCGTGAAGTTTTCGTGCGCATCGGCGATCCCGACCCGGACGCGGAAGTGCGGGACATCGTGGAGTCCCTGGGAGCGGAGCGCCGCGAGCACAGCGAGCCCCTGTTCGTGCGCAAGTACCGGCTGCCGATTTTCCTGGCGGTCTCCATCGGGATGTTCAACCAGCTCTCCGGCATCAACGCGATCCTGTATTACCTGAACGATATTTTCGAGCGCGCGGGCTTTAACAAGGTGTCGAGCGACCTGCAGGCGGTGGCCATCGGGTTCACGAACCTGGCGTTCACCATCGTCGCGATGTCGGTGATCGACCGGCTGGGACGGAAGGTGCTGCTGCTGATCGGCGCCGCCGGCACGGCCTCGTGCCTGGTCGGGGTGGCAGCCATCTTCGCCACCGGACACCGCGAAGGCATGTTGGTGTGGCTGCTGGTGGCTTACATCGGCTTCTTCGCCTTCTCCCAGGGCGCGGTGATCTGGGTCTACCTGAGCGAGGTATTTCCGAACGTGGTGAGGGCCAAGGGGCAAAGCCTGGGCAGCTTCACCCACTGGATCATGAATGCGATGATTTCCGGCGTGTTCCCGCTGCTGGCCGAGGCCTCGCGCTCGGCGCCGTTCGTGTTCTTCGCGGCCATGACGGTGGCGCAGTTCTTCGTGGTCCTGTGGCTGTACCCCGAGACCAAGGGCATCACGCTGGAAGAAATGCAGAAGCGGCTGGGGGCAGGCGCGGCGCACTGACACGGGTCGATTGGCCCGATGCGGTGACCTCCTGGCCGCGACGGCATTGCGGGCCACTTGCGGCGGCGTTGGGGGCATGATCGCTGCGCCTTGACGGCGCAGCGTGCTGGTATCCCGATTGCACGCTGTGGTGGGCGATGCGGTTCGCGGGCGGATTCCGACCGGCTGGATTCTCAACCCCTGCTTTGACTCAGTGTCCCGCGGCACCGGAATTTCATCCGGCGGCGCACGCGTTGTCTTGACAACATCGCCGGGGCAGAATGACACGGTGGCATTCTTGACCGGGTGCACACAACGGGTTATTTCGGCAAGGAGATTGCGAAACCGTTCCACCGCAAATTGCACCCCGTGGGGGGGGAAGGCGGTGGAGACAGATGAGAAGATTTCCGCGGCGGAGGAAGTAGAGGAATGGCCGCGAGAGCGATGCCGATTCCAATCCGGGCTCCGGCACTGACCTTGTTACTCGCGGTCAGCGCCACGGCACAGATCGACGACCTGGCGACCAACGAAGAGGGCTCAGAGCTTTATTTCTCTACAGTCCAGTGGTCAGGCTTGCTGGACACGACAAAGGATGGCCGAATCTATAAGCTGACCAGCGCTGGCATTCAGATGATTGCCGAGCGCCCCCGTCTTCCACCGCCGCTGTGCACTCGCACCCCGACCGTGCGCCTCACCGACTATTTCATTCTTTCGCGACCCGAGGTGAGCCGGGATGGTTCGGTGCTGCTATTCGTTGGTCTTGCTGATTGCAGTTGCAGCGACTTATGTGGCGCGGCTACTTTCGTACAAACAACTATCACCGGTCTCCCCGGCGGTGAGAAAAGAATTTCCGGCGTTGGCCGTCTCAGCGGGAACGGCCGCTACTTCCTGAGTCTCTTTGACGGTTCGTTCGGCATGTCTCCGGTCCGAATCGTCGATCTGGAAACCGGTGAGACCGCGACGCCGACACCCGATGTGAGAGCATCCTGGGCCGTGGCGCTCGGGTATGACCGGGGCGCCGGGCGGGTCATTGCCGACAACGGTACGGCCGTACTGAGCGACGGCTTCCTCTACATCCTCCGTGGCGCGAATGCGACGCAAGTCAGCCCGCCGGTCTATAGCCCCGGAGAGGCGGTCATCGATGCGGCAGGCGAATTTGTTGTCTACTCCGGACAGCCCTATTCCGACACGACAGGCCGTCAGCGAGTCATCCGGGCCTATAGGATCGCAGACGGCCGCGACGAACTCCTGTCCGGAGAAGGCGAGAGCCGCGCTCCCCAACTCAGCGCCGATGGACGCCGGGTGCTGTACCTCTCCACCGTGTCAGGGTCCAAGCAGGTGTGGCTGGTGAATAGCGACGGTTCGGGGCGGCGGCAGTTGACGGAGGAAGGTGCCGGAGTCAGCGCCGCCGTGATGTCGGACGATGGCCAGACCGTGTGGTATAGCTCCGCTTCCGGCCAGATGTACCGAATCAGCCTGATCGACGGGAGCACCTGGCAGGCGCCCGTTTCCTTCGTGAACGGCTTTGGCAACACCTTGGTGCCAGGGTCGGTGCTTACGATTCGCGGCGCCGGATTTGCGGACCGTAGTATTGCCGGCGGAGTTTACCCGTTGCCCGGCTTGATTGCCGGTGTAAGGGTTCGCATAGACGGAGCCGAAATGCCCCTCCTCTACGTTTCGCCCACGGAGATCGCGGGGCAGGTTCCCTGGGGGACGGCTTCATCGGCCGATCTGTCCCGCTTTGCCAGCGTGGACATCGAGGTGGCATTCTCGCCATCATTTGCCTCGACCAGCAACCTCCGTGTGGTGAGCCTCCCCCTGGATGGCGCCTTCGTCACCGGCGCGAAATATGCGAATACGGGCGCCTCCTGGACTCTCGCCGCACACGAAAACTGGGATGCCATCATCACTCCGTCAAACCCGGCCTATCCCGGGGAGGTGATTCATCTCTACGCGACGGGCTTGGGACCTGTGCAGTCGCCGCCGGAGACGGGCACGCCGTCTCCCCCGCCGCCGGATAGCCTGACAGTCAGGCCGATTACATGCACCGTATCGGGAGTCGGGCAGCAATTGGTGCCGCGAGTGCCCGCGCCGGTGCTCTACAGCGGACTGATTCCCGCTCTGATTGGGTATTACCAGATCGACCTTGGCCTTCCGGATAACAGCTTCGCTCCCGCTGTCAGCATCGAGTGCAAAGTGGCTGGTGAGTCCCGCTCTTTGACCGGTCTGGTCCCGGCCCGATGAACTCGCGTTCGGCCTGCGCCCCACTACGTATGGACTTTGCGCCGGCGGGCGTCTGTTTGCAACCCGGCATCGGGAAGTCTCGGGCGGGGCAGAAGCGGCTGGGGGCAGGCGCGGCGCACTGACGGCTGACGCCGCGGCGTAACCTCCCGCGTCCACCTTCGCCGCCCTTTCCAGGCCGGAAATTTCTGATATGGTGGTGCTGCATATGAAATCCCTTACGCGTAGACATTTTTTCCAATCCGCCGGAGCGGCCCTGACCGCCGCCCAGGCGACCCGCGTGATGGGCGCGAACGACCGCATTCAAATCGCCGTGGTCGGACTCGGCGGGCGAGGCCGTTCGCACGTCAACAACTACCTCCAGATTTCCGAGTGCAGGATCACCGCGCTGTGCGATGTGGACCAGGCCGCGCTCGAGCGGGCGCAAACCCAGGTGCAGCGCGCCGCGCAGGATGTGCCCAAGGGGTACAAGGACATGCGCGAGGTGTTCGCGGACAAGAACGTGGACGCCGTCTCCATGCCGCTCCCCAACCATTGGCACGCGCTGGCCACCGTCTGGGCCTGCCAGGCGGGCAAGGACGTGTACATCGAGAAGCCCGCCTGCCACAACGTCTTCGAAGGCCTGCGCATGGTGGACGCCGCGCGCAAGTACAACCGCATGGTGCAGATCGGCTCGCAGGGCCGGAGCATGCCGCACAAGATCAAGGCCATGCAACTGCTGAAGGACGGAGCCATCGGCAAGGTGTACCTGGCCAAGGGCCTGTGCTTCAAGCGGCGCAAATCGATCGGGCACGCGGCCGACAGCCCGGTGCCCGCCGGGGTGGACTGGGACCTGTTCCTCGGGCCCGCGCCGATGCGGCCGTTCAATCCGCTGCGCTTCAAGTACAACTGGCACTGGTTCTGGGATACCGGCAACGGCGACATCGGCAACCAGGGGATACACGAGATGGACATCGCGCGCTGGGGGTTGGGGCGCGGATTACCCGCTGGAGTGGTCTCGACGGGCGGCAAGTATGTGTACGACGACGACCAGGAGACGCCGAACACGCAGATCGCGACCTTCGATTACGGCGATGCCGAGCTGATGTTCGAAGTGCGTGGCATCCTCACCGGCGGCGAAGGCGGGCTGGGCTACGACCGCAGCCAGAACGTCATCGGCGACCTGTACTACGGCGGCGACGGCTGGATGAACGTGAGCGACGCCGGGTTCCAGGTGTACAAGGGCGAGAAGAGCGAGAAGGTGATGGAGGAAAAGCCGTCCGGCAAGGACACCATCGACCACATGCGCAACTTCTTCCAGGCGATGAGCAGCCGGAATCACAAAGATCTGAACGCCGATGTGGAGATCGGAGTGAGTTCGGCCATCCTCGTGCACATCGCCAACATCAGCTACCGCCTCGGCCGGAAGCTGAAATTCGACGCGAAGACGATGTCGTTCCCGGGCGACGCGGAAGCGAACCGGATGCTGACGCGCCCGTACCGCAAGCCGTACGTGGTGCCGGAGAAGGTGTAGCGGGTAGAAGGCGACCGTTACACTCTCACCAGTTCCAGGCCGATCAACTCGGCGAGCCGGCCGACAGCGGATGCCACGTGTCCCACGCCCAGCGCGCAATGATGCGTGGGTCCTTCGTGGCACCAGCGGTTGACGAACTCGCGCGGTCCCTGGGCGAAACGCAGGCGCGAGTTGGTGTTGCCGATGCGCAGGATGGGGCCGGGAATCGACTCCCCCTCGGCCGCAATCAGCTTGAGACTGCCTTCCGCCGTCTGCGTCACGCCCAGGATGGTTGCCGGTCCGGTCTTGACGTTGAACTCGACGCTGACGCCGCTGCCGCGCTTGCCGTGGTAGAGGCCCAGGCCGCGCAGCACCGGACGGCGGGCGCTGATGGCGAGGTGGGCGGGCCCGTCGTGGCCCATGAGCACGAAGTTCTCGCGGAAGTCCATGGCATAGAACTCGGTGAACGATCCGCCCGCGCCGAAGCGGTCGAGGATCATCATGGCGAGGCAGGTCTTCAGGTCGCCTTCGCCGCTGGCCGGGATGCCGCGCGCGGTGAGCAGCGAGTTGCCGAGGATCAGCCCCGCGCCCAGGCGTTCGTACGGATTGCCGTCGAGACCCCGGTAATAGTAAGTGAGGCCGTCCAGGCGGAAGCCCGCCACCATGCGGTCGAGCCCGGCGGCGACGCGCGCAGCCCAGTGCAGGTCGTCGGCGGGGGCGTCCACGATATCGAAGATGCGGCGCGCTTCTTCCAGCCGGGCTTCGACCTCTGCCCCGCTCACCGCCTCCACCGCCTGGTTGAGGTCGCACATCTCCAGCACCTCGATGTGCGCCCCGGTCTGGGCCGTCACCATGGTGAAGTCCGAATACATGTCGAGCATGCCGGGGTAAGTGTGGCCGAGGAAACCGATGCGGGCGTTGCGCAGCGCGTTGGCGACACGGGCGGCGGCGCACCAGCCGGCGATCTCGTCCCAGGCTGCCGGGTCGTCCGCGAGCGTGCCCGAGACCACGCGAAACTTCACGCGCGCCCGGGCGAAGGCATTGGAGATTTCCGGGACGCAGCAGGTGGAACAGTTCGCCAGCCACTCGCCGGTGTCGGTGTGCTCGTAATCGAGCGCAGCGGCCGGCTGCAGGTTGAGAACCAGCACCGGGAGCCCCGCGCGCTGCACCACCGGCAACACCTGCGACGAGGTGGCATAGGTGCCGACGTAACAGACGATGAGGTCCAGGTCGGCCGCGGCAAAGCGCCGCCCGGCCTCGACCGCCGCGGCGGCATTGTCCACCAGTCCGGCCGATACCACCTCGATGCCGAATCCGGCGATGCGGCTCTCGACTTGGCGCTGATAGCCCTCTAAACGCTCTTTCAGGCCGGCAAACTGCGGCCAGTAGGCGGCCAGGCCGATGCCGAACACGCCGGCGCGGCCCTGGCACGCCGCGTGCTCTCGTGGTTGTACAGCATCGAGGGACTCGGGGTTGCGTATCTGCTCCATGGCTGCGTGGAGTATACGCCGCGCCGCGCAAGCCATGCAAGCCGGCTGCCCCGGGCTGGCGAAAACGATCTGACCCATGAAGAAAAACTTCTTGCGCACGACGTGTCTGTTCCTGGCCGGCGCCGCCGGCGTGCTTGCAGTTTCGGTTGGGGCCGCCGATTTCATGCGCCCCATCGCGGTGGCTTCGCCGCCCGGCCGGCGCGGGCTGCGGGCGCCCGCAGTCGTTCAACAGGTGGTGGAACGCGCCTGCCGCGACTGCCATTCCGACGAGACGCGCTGGCCCTGGTACGCTCGTGTGGCCCCGATTTCGTGGATGGTGATGCGGGACGTCGAACAGGGCCGCCGGTTTCTGAACTTCTCCCGCTGGCAGGAATATCCGGCGCCGCGGAAGATGGCGTACCTGGCGGCGATTGCGGGCGCCGCCTCGAACCAGGCCATGCCCCCGCGCCTGTACAGGATCGCGCACCGGGACGCACGGCTGACCACGGAAGAACGGCGGCTGATCGCTGCCTGGGCGCGCCTCGAGTACCGTCGGGTGCGGCAGCCCGAAACCTCCTCCGGAGAATGAAGCGGAGGCAGGCATGGCCCGGCAGTGGCGAACCACGTCCTGGCGGCGTGGAACGCCGGAGCAGCCGAACGAAAGAGCGCGGCGTCCACTGGCCGCGCCGCGACGCTGGAGCCGGGCTCTCGCTGAAGCAACTGCGGGAGGGTCTCGCGCGCTCGTGAGGCGCACGGCGCCGCCGCCCTTGGGATACCCTCCTTCCCAGTGGCGTAGTTGCGGGCTGCGCGCGTGGCTGCGGCCGGGAGCGGCAACCGGACAGCACCGCGGCCGCCTGCATCGAAACTCGGAGGAAGCTGGCGGGTTCCCAATCTTAGAGGCAAGGAGGCCACATGATGTGTAAGTGGCAATACATGCTGTTGCCGGTGGCGCTGATGGCCGCCGGCGAAACCTGGAAAGACAAGCAGATTGCACAATGGACCGATGACGACGCACGGCAGGTGATGACCGACTCGCCGTGGGCGAAGCCCGCGACCGTGGCCGTCGACCCGCAGTCCGGCCAGCACGGCGGCCACGGCGGCGGAATGGGGAGGGGCGTCGGCATCGGTTTGCCCGGCATGGGGGGCATGGGCGGCCACCGCGGCGGCATGGGCTATCCCGGCGGAACCGGTTACCCCGGCGGAGGTGGAACGGGATACCCGGACGGCACCGGCTACCCCGGCGGCTCGACGGGCGGCCAGGGTGGCGAGCGGCGTTACCCCAACAAGGCTCCGGATCTGACCGTACGTTGGGAGAGCGCGCTGCCGGTGCAACAGGCCGAGCTCAAGCTGCGCAACACGGACGCGCCTTCGATCGACGAAGGGCACTACGCCGTCGTAGTCTCCGGCGTCCCCAGCCGTTTTGCGTCGCCGGATTCGCGGGCGAAAGCCAAAGCGGAACTGAAACGCGAGGGGCAGAAGGCAATCAAAGCGTCGGATGTGAAGGTGCTGCCGCGCGACGACGGCAACCTGGTGGTCTTCCTGTTTCCACGCAGCAAGGAGATCACCGCGCAGGACGGGCAGGTGGACTTCGAAGCCGCGCTGGGCGGGCTCACAGTGAAGCAGACCTTCGTGCTCAGCCAGATGACCTGGGAGGGCAAGCTGGAGTTATAAGGCAGGCGCCCGGAGCGATCCTCTTCGTGCAGGGTGTCGTACAATCGGCACTATGACACGGATCGCCCTGGCATTCCTCATGGCCGCCGGCGCATTGCCCGGCGCCACCGACGAATTCTCCACCGCCGCCGGACCGCTCCGGATCACCCCGATCCAGCACGCCAGCCTGCTGGTCGACGCCGGAGGCAAAGTTCTCTACGTGGACCCGGCGCAGGGAAGCTACGACTCGCTGCCCAAGGCGGACTACATCCTGATCACCGATATCCACGGCGACCACCTCGCGCCCGGCATCGTGGACAAGCTGAAGACCGCGTCCACCGTCATTCTTGCCCCGCGGGCGGCGGCCGACAAGCTGCCCGGCTGTACCGTGATCGCCAACGGCGAGACGCGGCAGGCCGGGCCGTTCGCCGTGGAAGCGGTGGCGATGTACAACCTCACGCGCGGTCCCGCGGAGGGAAAGTTCTATCACGACAAGGGCCGGGGCAACGGGTACGTCGTCGCCTACGGCGGCAAGCGCTTCTACTTCTCCGGCGACACCGAGGGCATCCCCGAAATGAAGGCGCTGCGCAACATCGACGTCGCCTTCGTCTGCATGAACCTGCCGTTCACCATGACGCCGGCCGAGGCGGCGGACGCGGTGAAGGCGTTCCACCCCAAGGTCGTGTACCCGTACCACTACCGGGGCCAGGACCTGAGCGTCTTCGCCAAGGCGCTCGCGGGCACCGGCATAGAGGTGCGGCTGCGCGAATGGTACCCGAACTAGGCCGCTTGCCGGGAGCCGTGCATGGCCAGAAATTTCAAGGACCTCTCCGAGAGGGAGATCGTCGCCCTCGCCATCTCGCTGGAGGAAGAAGACGAGCGCATTTACGCCGATTTTGAAGACGGCCTGCGCGAGGAGTATCCCGCCACCACCAAGGTGTTCGCGCAAATGCGCGCCGAGGAAGCCGGGCACCGGCGGGCGCTGATCGATCTCTTCCAGCAGCGGTTCGGCGAGCACATTCCGCTCATCCGGCGCCAGGACGTGAAAGGGTTCGTGCAGCGGCGCCCGGTGTGGCTGACGCGCCCGCTGGGCATCAACGCCGTGCGCAAGCAGGTCGAGATCATGGAGCTGGAGACGCGCCGGTTTTACGAACGCGCCATCCGGCAGGTGACCGACGCCGGCATCCGCAAGCTGCTCGGCGACCTCGCCGAGGTCGAGCGCGAGCATTCCCACATCGCCGAGACCCTGGAACAGACATACCTGACCGAGGAAGCGCGCGGCCAGGAAGAGGCCACGCGCCGGCGCCTGTTCGTGCTGCAGGTCATCCAGCCGGGGCTGGCAGGGTTGATGGACGGGTCGGTCTCAACCCTGGCCCCGGTGTTTGCCGCCGCTTTCGCGACGCGCAACAGCCG
>Ga0335080_10008053_pt1 | contig 10974 bp, 4 predicted proteins | sample Lox_Sample_34_FD_206720 | JGI IMG/M metagenome (GOLD analysis project Ga0335080, IMG submission 206720) | Soil microbial communities from Loxahatchee National Wildlife Refuge, Florida, United States - Lox_Sample_3.4 | ecosystem: Environmental > Terrestrial > Soil > Wetlands | place: USA: Florida...
CCGTGGGCTCCTACTTCAAGGCGGGCAATTCCAAGGCCGTGACCACCCGCCGCGTGCGCGCCAACCCCGGTGGAACGGGCTGGATCAAGGCGGACTCCAACTACGTCACCAGCGCGCTGGCCAAGATCGAGGCCGAGCAGGCGGGGTTCATGGAGGCCATCTTCCTGGATGCCCGCGAGCACGAGTACTTTGAGGAAGGCTCCTCCTGCAACATCTTCTTTGTCATGAAGGACGGCAGCCTCATCACGCCGAGCCTGGAGGACACGATCCTTCCCGGGATCACGCGCAAGAGCGTCCTGGTGCTCGCGGGGGAGAAGGGCATGCGCACGGAGGAGCGCCGCGTGTCCGTCACGGAGATGGCATCCAACGCGCGGGAGTGTTTTGTCGCGGGTACCGCGGCCGGCATTACGCCCATAGAGTCCATCACGCACGAAGGACGGGAGACGGTATTCTGCTCCCGATCGGTCGGGGAGGTCACCCGCGGCCTTCTGAAGACACTGAAGGGAATCCAGTACGGCGCCGTGGCGGACACGCATCACTGGATGTTCTCCACGCTGTAGCGCGGACGGCGGCCTCTCCGCGCGGCGGCGCTACCAGTCCGCGGCCTGGAAATCCTTCGGAAGGTCCGAGTAGAGCTGCAGCACAAAGTCGCTGGTGGGGTAGATGATCCCCCGCATGTTGAGGGAGGGGAGGGGGCGGTCCTCGCTCCTCTGGACGGTGTCCGGACTCCGCGCCAGGGCAGAAGCGATCTCGTTGGCCGCGGACAGATAGACCAGCGCCTCTGACCGCTTGCTGCGATCCCCGGTTTTCTGTCCGAGCCGGAACATCGTCACGCCCAGATTGTTGTCAACCTTGACCAGGGTATCCATGAACGCCCGGTCATCGGGCCGGTCTTCCGGATGCAGGATGCCCAGCGCCGCGCGGCGGGACTCCAGGCGGTCGCGAAGCGTCAAATACGACGCCTGCGCGGCAAAATAGTCGCCCCGCTTGTAAAACGCATTTCCCAGTGCGTACAGGAGGTTCCGCGGCGGCTGCCCCACGGGGTTCAGCGGCCCCGCACCGGGAGACTGCGGAGCCGTGGAGTCTTCAGCTCCCGCCGCCGCTGCGGCCGGGGAGGGGCTGCCGGAGGCGGGCGCAGCACCCGGAGCGCTCGAAGCGCCGCGCGGGGAGGCGGGTGCCGGGGAGGCGATCTGCTGTCCGGCGGGAACCGCCTCGGGGCCCAGCAGGTCCACGCTCGAGGGGTACGCCGAAGCGTCCTCGGCCGCGGCGAAGGTCGTGAGCGCGTCCTTGTAGTCTCCCTGGGCGTACTGCACGTAGCCGATCTTGTAGGTGAGAAGCGGAGTGGTGAATCCATTGTCCGCGGCGGACTGGTACTGCTGGGCGGCGTCCTGCAGGTTGCCTTCGATATAGTAGGAGAGATCACCGAGCGCCGCGTAGGGGCGGCCGTACAGCGGACCCTTGTCGATCAGACCCATGCGCTGGTTGCTCTCCACGAGCCGTACGGCCTGCTGAAGCTCGGTCTGCGCCGGCAGGTACTGCTTCTGGCGGTAGTAGTACTCTCCCAGGCGCGTGTGCGTGTCGATCTCTATGCTGAGCCGCCGAACCGTGAGCGGTTCGCGGTCGCGCGTGAGGTCGAGGATCTGTCTGGTGGCGTCCAGCGCCTTTTTCTCATCGTCCGGATCCTGGACCAGCCGGAAATACCGCGCCAGGTTGTAGTGGACCGCCAGGATGCCGTGGCGCACGCTGTCCGCGCGCAGGAGCACGTCCTGCGCAAAGGCCAGCCGGCGGTGATCCACGAGGTACCCGCCCAGCTCCGCGAATGCGTCCGGGTCCACTTTCACCTCCGGGCGCGCGGCGTAGAACGCGCGAAGCCTCTCCACCTCCTCCGCGTTGTCCGTGCGGATGAAGTAGCGCAGCATCCGGAACAGGAGCTCGTCCCTGGCGCCGAAGCGCTCGATGAGCGTGGCGTAGGCAAGCCGGGCCGGCTCGTACTTCGCGTGGTCACGCTCTGCCCACGCCAGGTAGTTGTCCCCGGAGGCGAGCAGCGCCTCGTAGTCGTACATGTGGATGTCGAGGTAGCCCTTCAGGAGCCCCTCCGCCTTGGCGTAGTCCGCCAGCCGCGTGGACTCCAGGTTCGCGTAGTCCAGGATGCCCTTCTTGTCCCCCGGCCAGCTCTTCAGCAGGTCGTCGTACTTCTGCTCCGCAAGCTGGTAGGCGCGGCGGTCGGCGAACCCTTCCGCGTAGCGATAGTACCAGTCCTTCATGGGCCATACCCGCGTGGCGCGCGCAAAGCGCTCGTTGGCCACGGTGAAACGGTCGTTGGCGATCTGCGCGTAGCCCGCACGATAGTTGGTCAGGGCGAACAGCGGGCGGTAGATGAAGTTGTAGCCCAGGAAGCCGAACACGGCCCCCGCCAGGACCGTGATGGCCACGGTGCGCACGAGCGGAAGGAAGTTCTCCCGGAAGGCATAGGCGAAGGTGCGCTGCTCCGCCTCGAAGGCCATCCCGCTTTTCTTCTCGTAGCCGGCAGGGATGCGGATGCGCTTGCCCGAGATGCGCCCCGCCAGGGCCGCGATCTCCTGTGCGCTGGCCCCGCTCACCAGCAGGCCCAGCAGCGCGGACAAGTCGGGGCCGGCCACGGCGCCTTCCCCCACGAGGTCCTGGACCGCGATCTTTACGTTGCGCGGAAGGGACTCCAGGGTCTGCTTGAGCTGCGCGAACTGCTCGGGGGTGAGCTCGATCTCGCCTCCCGCGCCGGTGAGGTCCGGCGTCGGAGCCGCCGCCGGCGCCGCGCGTGGCCGGGGACGCTCCCGCTCCGCGCGTCGAGGCCGCGGGGGAGGCGGCACCACGGCAGGCCTCTCCTCCTCCATCCCCGGCATGGCAAAGGGCTCCGCGCCACCGGATTCCGCCCCACCGGCTCCCCCTGGCATCCCGAACTGCCCGGCGGACTCCGGCAGACTGAACTGGTCCAGGTTGAGGTCGGCAAGGCCTTCGTCACCCTCAGAGAGTCCTTCCAGGCCACCCGCCGCCTCGGCCGCACCGGGCGGTTCCATGGCAAAAGGTCCTTCGGTAGCTTCCCCGGTTTCCTCCCCCGCGCCCGCGCTGGGTTCCCCCAGCGACGTGGTCTCCAGGTCGAAACTCGGGCCCTCTTCCGCAGGCAGGGAGCCTGTTTCTCCCGCAACGCCCGGCTCCTCAACGGGAGCTTCGAGGGGGGCTTCCATGGACGGGGACGATTCCTTGGTGGTCTCAGCGCCGGCCTCAGCTCCTGCTTCCACGCCGGGCTCGGCGAACGTCAGATCATCCAGGCTGGGAAGGTCAAAGCTTTCGGCGGAGGGCTCCGCGGATGGTTCGCTCGAGGGTGTCTCCAGGGAGCCGCCGGTGGGTTCTTCGAACGAGGCGCCACCCAGGTCCGTGGGAGCCTCGGCAGGAGCCTCCCCGGTTCCCGCATCCATGGGAAACGAAAGAGACCCCAGGTCCTCGAATGCCTCTCCGCCCGTGGAAGGTTCTCCGCCGGGCTCCTCTGCTGATGCGGAGGCAGCGGACGCCGGCTCTTCCCCAGGCTCGCCGGCCTCGAGGCCCGATCCCAGGCTTTCCAGACCTTCCAGGGCCTGGAGCCCTTCCAGGCCGGCCCCTTCCTCGGGAACGGTCTCCATCTGGGAGAGGTCCGCCTGCAGGTTCTCGGGCTCCCCGCCGGGGAAAGAAAACGCTTCCTCCTGGGATGCTTCGGCCGGGGTGAGGGGCTCCCGGGGTCGAGCTGCGGGAGCGGCGGGTTGTTCCAGGTCCTCGATCGGGCCGGCAGCGGATTCCTCCCCGAAAAGAGAGGCGAAGTCCAGCCCCTCGTCCTGGGCGCCGCCAGGAGTCTGCGAGGGGGCGGCCTCCGAAGGAGCCTGCCCGCCTTCCGCGGAGAGATCGCCCAGGCTCGAAAAGATGTCGTCCAGGCTTTCGGATTCCACGGTCCCGGCGTCTCCGCCGCCCTGAGCTTCGGGGCCCGCAGCCGATTCGCCCGGTTCCCCCGGAGCTCCCGAGCCCGCATCGAAGTCAGGCCCAAGGTCCAGCGCGTCCAGGACGCTTTCGGAACCGGCGCCCTCAGGGGCCTCCGCGGCTTCTCCCGGCACCTCTTCGATGGTTTCCGAGCGGGCGGCGCGGATGGCCGGCTCGTCTCCCAGCGAGCTCAGAACCTGGGCAAACCTTTCAATGTCCTCGCGCCGCGGCATGAAGCTCCTGAATCAAGTTTCGGTACAACGCCGACGGGTCATTACTCAAGCCCGCGGGCGTTCCGGCCGAAACCTATTATAAGCGAAAGCCTCCGGTCCTCCAACATGAAGAGAACTTCCGCGCGCTCCGCAACTGCCGCTCCTCGAACCCGCACTCTCGTCCTGCCGCCACCTAGGCGAATCGGCCTGGTCCGCTGTCTGCTTCTCATGGCGCTGAGCGCGGCGGCGTCCTGGGCCGCAAGTCCCGTCTCCCTGGACATCGCAGTCAAGAACCTCGGATCGGCGCAGCCGCCGCGGCTGGTGGGGGACGTGCTCATCCTGAGCTTCCGACCCGCGGTCCCGGTAAGCTTCGTTGGCGTCCGCTTTGCCCACGAGTCCTGGAAGGTCCTGCACCCTGCGTCGGTCAACCCGAAAGGCGTGTTCGTCCTGGACTATGAGCTTCCCGAGGGAGTGCGAGACGTGCGCTACCGGATCGTGGAGGACGGACTGTGGACCACGGATCCTTCCAACCCGGACGTGGAAGTGGACTCCACCGGGGTCGCCTTCTCGGTATACACGCTGGAATCCGAGCCCGTTCGCCCCATCGTCAACCCCAGTCCTGCCGAAGACGGCGGGGTCACCTTCGTTTTCAACGGCCCCTCGGGCAGACGCGTGGCGCTCGTGGGTGACTTCAACAACTGGGACCCGTTCATGGACCTGCTGGACGAGACCGCGCCCGGTACCTACTCCATCTCGCTTCGCGTGCCCCCCGGGGAGCACTGGTACTACTTCTGGACCGAGGGTCGGCGCGTGCTGGATCGGCACAACGCGCAGTCCGGCGTGACCCCGGACGGGCACGCCGTCAGCTACTTCGTCTCAACGCCCTGACGGCACCGCCGCGGCCGGCGCCGCGCCGCGGGACCCCTCGCGGATGGCCTGCGCCACGCGGTGAATCGCGTCGAACCACTTCAACGCGCTCTCGTTTCGAAAGGGCACACGGTAGAGCTTCCCGTTGTACGTGAAATGCATCTTGTCCCCCGGGTCCACGGAGAGGGCGCCCAGCGCGGTGACCGGGGCTGAGAGCGGGATGCCCAGCCGGCTTCGGAAGACCAGGCGCCGGTCGGTGAGAAATGCGCGGCCAAAGGCAAAGACGCGCAGGTTGGGGAACTTCTCCTGGATGAACAGGAAGCGCGGACGCGAAATCAGCAGCACGTGCTCGTCCTGGTCGAGCCCGAGGCGCACCTGGGTGCGGATGGGCGTGAAGGGCATGGACGTGATGCGTGCGTAGTGCGCGGGAAGCGTGACCCATCCGCCCTCAGCCGCGCCGTGCTCGTCCACCACGGACAGGCGGCAGCGCGCGTCCACCACCCACTGGGAGAAGCAGCTCGAGCACTCGATGCGGTTGGTGCTGAACGGCCGCACCAGCTTCAGTCCCTCCATGGTGCCGCAGCTCGGGCAGCGGTAGAGCACCCGCGTGATGTTCACCGCCAGGCCGCCGCGCCTCACGGACGTGGAAGGTCCCGCGCCGTCGAAATCCGTGCTGCGGATGGCGGCGGAGAGGTCGGAGAGGATCTTGTCGTCATCGCCAGGAATATCCCGACCGTCATAGAGACGGGAGAACACACCCCGAAGCGGAACGCGCCGCCAGTGCCGCGCCCAGCGCGGGTACGCCAGGTAGGCGCCCTCCAGCCGGCAGACATAGACGGGGACGGCCATCTTTCGGATCAGCTTGGCGATCCCGGTGAACAGCGGCTGCGTGGTGCCGTCCCAGGTGCGCACTCCCTCCGGGAAAAGCCCGACAAGCCCGCCCTTTTCAATCACGGAGAAGATCGAGCGCAGTGCCGTGATGTCCGAGGCGGCTTTGCGCTTGGGGAACGCGCCGAACCAGCTTATGAGCCGTCCGAGGAAGCGCTTTCGGAAAAGCTCCTCCGTGGCGGCGAAATAGACCGGGCGCCGCAGCATGGCGTAGACCCAGATGGGGTCGAAGAGCGTGGCGTGGTTGGACACGATGATGCCGGCGCCGCTGGGGGAGACCACGGACTTGTTTACGGTGGTGATGCGGAAGTACCGAAGGATGGGCTGGCGCAGGATGCCGAGCATGAAGCGGTAGAACAGGCGGTTCACGGGTCGCACCTTGCGGAACTGGAGCATCAGCTCGCTGGGCTCGGACATCAGGAAAGAAGTTAGTGAAACGAGTCGGCAGGCGCAAGTCCGGCCAGGGATGGCGAGGGCGGGCGAGTGCAGGGATGCACGGAAGCGAGCGCCAGGGGCCGTCCGCCCCGGCAGCGGCCCCTGGGGGCAGCCGGCGGCCGCGCCTTAGCTGCAGCCGGTGGTGGACCCGCAGGTATCACAGCGCATGCAGGTGCCGCTTCGAACCAGCGTGAAGTGGCCGCAGACCGGGCACGGGTCTCCCTCGTAGCCCTTCATCTTGGCCACGTGCACCTCGTTGTCCAGCGCCACCACTTCCCCGTGACCGTTGCCGTTGGAGTCATCGTGGCGGCCGTTGGAACGGTTGGTCGTAGTGGCAATAAGGTCATCCGGCTTGACCTGCACGAGGTCCGTCCTTCCGAGGTACGAGAGGGCGAGGTCGCGGAAGATCAGGTCCAGCACGGAGGTGGTCATCTTGATGTGGTCGTGCCCGCTCACCATCCCGTTGGGCTCAAAGCGCGTGAACGTGAAGGCATCCACGTACTCCTCCAGCGGCACGCCGTACTGCAGGCCCAGGGACACGGCAATCGCGAAGCTGTTCAGAAGCGAGCGGAACGCCGCGCCTTCCTTGTGCATGTCCAGGAAGATCTCACCGAGCGAGCCGTCCTCGTATTGCCCGGTGCGCAGGAAGATGCTGTGCCCGCCGATCTTGGCCTTCTGCGTGTAGCCGAAGCGCTTGGCCGGAAGCGGGTTTCTCTTCTTGGCGCGCGCCGGCGCCAGGGCCAGCCCGATGCCCGCGTCCCCGCCGTCCTTGGCGATGGCAAGCACTGCTGCCGCGGAGGAGTCCGAGCCCGGCATCAGGGACGAAAGCGGCTGGCTGAGCTTGGAGCCGTCCCGGTACAGCGCGATGGCCTTCAGCATCTTCTTCCACGACATGAGGTAGGCGCCCTTGATGTCGTCTATCGTGGAGCCGGACGGCATGTTGATGGTCTTGGAGATGGCGCCGCTCACGAAGGGCTGCACCGCTGCCATCATCTCTATGTGCGCCTTCCACGCGATGGACCGCCTGCCGATTTTTCCGTTGGGGGAGGCAGTGTCGAAGACCGCGTAGTGCTCGGGCTTCAGGTGCGGCGCGCCCTCTATGGTCATGGTGCCGCACGCGTAGAGGTCCGCGGCCTCGATGTCTGCCGCGGAGAACCCCAGGTGGGCAAGCAGGGAGAAGCCGGTCTGGGAGAAGGTAGTCTCCGGGATCCCCAGGTTGGCCTCCAGGAACTCCCTCCCCAGGACGTGCGAGCTGAACGCGAACGCCGTGGAGAATGCGTTGGCCAGAGCGGCGCTCACTTTCTCCAGTACTTCGTCCGTGAAGCCCTTTTCCCGCAGCGCCTCCGAAGAGACGCCCGGCGCCCCGTCCAGGTTCCCGTGCCCAAGGCAGTAGCGCACGATGTCCTCGATCTGCTCCTCGGGATAACCGAGGCGGCGCAGCGCGGGAGGCAGCGAGGTGTTGATGATCTTGAAGTAGCCGCCGCCGGCGAGCTTCTTGAACTTCACGAGGCTGAAGTCCGGTTCCACGCCCGTGGTGTCACAGTCCATGACCAGGCCAATAGTCCCGGTGGGCGCAATGGCGGTGACCTGCGCGTTACGGAAGCCGTGCTTCTCCCCGAGGGCCACCGCGCGGTCCCACGAACGGCGGGCAGCCGCCGTCAGGTCCGGCGGGCAGAACAGCGCGTCAATGGGCTGCGGGATTACGGAGAGCCCCTCGTATTCCTCGGCGGCTGCGCCGTAGGCGGCGCGGCGGTGGTTCCTGATGACGCGCAACATGGCGTCCCGGTTGGCGGTGTAACGGGGGAACGGGCCCAGCTCCGCGGCGAGCTCCGCCGACGTGGCATAGGCTTCCCCGCAGATGATCGCGGAGACCGCGGCCGCGATGGCCCGGCCCTCGGCGCTGTCATAGGGGATGCCCATGACCATGAGCAGCGTGCCCAGGTTGGCGTACCCGAGGCCGAGGGTGCGGAAGTCGTAGCTCTTCCGCGCGATCTCCTTGGCCGGAAACTGCGCCATCAGGACGCTGATCTCCAGGACGATGGTCCACAGCCGGATGGCGTGCCGCAGGTCCTCGATGCGGATCTCTCCCGACTCCTCGTCGTAGAACGTCATGAGGTTGAGGGACGCGAGGTTGCACGCCGTGTCGTCCAGGAACATGTACTCGGAGCACGGGTTGGAGGCCCGGATCTCCCCGTCCTGGGGGCAGGTATGCCAGTCGTTGACCGTGGTATGGAACTGCAGGCCCGGGTCCGCGCACAGCCACGCCGCCGTGGCGATGCGCTCCCAGATCTCGCGCGCCCGAACGCGCTCGCGGGTCTTGCCGTCCGTGCGGTTGACGAGCTCCCACCAGCCATCGTCCATGACGGCCTGCATGAAGCGGTCCGTGAGCCGCAGGCTGTTGTTGGAGGACTGGCCGCTCACCGTGTTGTAGGCTTCGCTGTCCCAGTCCGTGGTGTACTCCTCCGGCTCGAAGTCCCAGATGCCCTGCTCCGCGAGCTGGATCACCTGGTGGATCCAGGAAGCGGGCACCTCCTCGTGCAGCGCCTCCTTCACCGCGCGCTCCAGCTCCTTGTTCTTTCTCGGGTCGAACCCCGCAGTCCCGTTGCCGTTCCCGTTGGCGGACTCCGCCGCGCGGCAGGCTTCCAGGATCCGGCGGGTGTGCCGCCGCAGGATCCTGCTTCCCGTCACCATGGAGGCTACCTTGCGCTCTTCTTCCGCCTTCCAGTCGATGTACCGAAGGACGTCGGGGTGGTCCGCGTCCAGCGTGACCATGCGGGCCGCCCGGCGGGTGGTGCCGCCGCTCTTGATGGAAGACGCCGAGCGGTCGCTCACCTTCAGGAACGAGAGCAGCCCCGAGGACACGCCGCCTCCGGAGAGGGGCTCACGCGATGAGCGCAGCTTGGAGTAGTTCGTCCCGGTGCCCGACCCGTACTTGAACAGCCGCGCTTCCCGGGTGATGAGGTCCATGATGCCGCCCTCGTTCACCAGGTCGTCCTCGATGGAGAGGATGAAACACGCATGCGGCTGCGGGTGCTCGTAGGCGCTGGTGGCCTTTTCCAGCTCGCCGGTGTCCGGGTTGACGAAAAAGTGACCCTGGGCGGGTCCCTTCAGCCCGTACGCGGCGAACAGGCCCGTGTTGAACCACTGCGGGGAGTTTGGCGCGCCGATCTGCCGGGCCAGGATGTGGCACATCTCATCGTAGAAGGCCTGCGCGTCTTCTTCCGTGGTGAAATAGCGGTAGCGCCGGCCCCAATCCATCCATGTGAAGGCCAGGCGATGGAAGACCTGGCGGGCGTCGGTCTCTCCCTTGGTGGGCGCTTCAGGTCGCGAGGGCGCCGCAGGGGCTGCTTCCACGGACGCGGACGCAGAGGCCGCGTTGCCATTGGTCCCATTGGAGCCATGGCCCCCAGCGGGTACCCCGACCGGCGCCGGCACCGGGGAAGGCACCGTGGGTGCGGTGGCGGGCACACCACGCTTTCGGAAATACTTCTGCGCCAGGATGTCGGTCGCGATCTGTGACCAGTGGGCAGGTACGACTACGTTGTCCTGGTGAAAGATGACGGTGCCATCTGGATTGCGGATCTCGGAAGTGCGCGGCTCAAAGGTAATACCAGAATAAGGGCTTTCCCCGGCTCGGGTGAAGCGCCGTTGAATCTCCATAGTCCCCCTCCCCCGGAAACTTGGCGAGACGAGGTACTAGTGTACCCTCATCTGCTCGCCGAAGGCAAGTCCAGAACGAAAACCGCGGGTTTTCGCGGGATCCGTGCGTCCCGGCCGCGCACGCGCAAGCCTCCTGCGCGCCGCCGCGCGGCCCGCCGCATCATTGCCCGGCATCCTCTGCCCGCCGCACCGAGACCGCTTCTCCTCCTGGCGGTCCCCCTGCGGACTGCAGCGCCGCATCCAGTACATCGAATGCCTTGAGGAACGAGGAAACGTGGGCGGAGGTGACTCTTCGAGCCAGCACCGCATCTTTTCCACCTGCTGCCTTCATGCGGTCCATGGTGCTGTTCTGGAACCCCCAGATCAGAGAACGGTTCTGCTGCAGGAGGTAGCTCTGGAACTCATTGACTACAAGATAGTGGTCCGCGGTGTTGTAGTCCCGCTCGGCAAGGTAGCGGACCCACAGCGCCTGCTCGTCCGCGGAAAGGGACGCCCACTCGCGCTCCGTGGCGTCGCGGAACGCGGGAATGGTGAAGAACAATCCGTGGAAGGACTCGTGCGTGAGAAGCAGGTAGCGCAGCACCGCCGAGGATTCGCGTGAAATGGAGAGGATGCAGCCATCACCGGGTCCGTACCCGTCCGAGGTTTGCTTCAGCACACCGTTTTCCACGAGGATCCCGGCCAGCTCGTCCTCCTGCGCGGAGAGGCCCGAGGGGTCCTTGCGGGCCTCCGTGAAGAACCGGGCCAGGTCCTCGGCGCGGTAGTCGTGGGCATTGTATCCATGCAGGCCCGCAAGCGCAGCGGCGGATTCCAGCGTGCCGGCGTGCCCCGCCTTCTCCACAAAGAACGCGAGCCTCTTGAAGAACGCGTCCTGGATGGCGTACGAGGCGGTGTCCATGATGAGCACCTTCGGGTAGCGGCTCCAGGAGAA
>Ga0335080_10008054_pt1 | contig 10973 bp, 13 predicted proteins | sample Lox_Sample_34_FD_206720 | JGI IMG/M metagenome (GOLD analysis project Ga0335080, IMG submission 206720) | Soil microbial communities from Loxahatchee National Wildlife Refuge, Florida, United States - Lox_Sample_3.4 | ecosystem: Environmental > Terrestrial > Soil > Wetlands | place: USA...
ATGCTGACCAAGGCCGTGGAATCGTACATTGCAGTGCGCCGGGCCACGGGATTCGCATTCCGATCCGAAGGCAGCCTGTTGAAAAGCTTTGCGGCGTTCTCCGAGGCGGCGGGCAGGCACTACGTTTGCTCGGCAACCGCCATCCAATGGGCTGGATCGGCGCCATTGGTGTCGACGCGCGCTCGCAGGCTTGGCCAGGTGATCCGATTTGCGCGGTACATCCGTGCGGAAGACCCACACCACGAAATCCCGCCGGCGGTCTTCGGCAGTGAAAACCGGCCGCGACCCAGTCCCTACATCTTTTCCTCGGACGAGATCCAGCTCATCCTCCAAGCAGCATCTGAGTTGGGTAAACGCAATACCTTTCGCGGGCACACCTACCAGACTTTGTTCGCCTTGCTGGCGTGTACTGGGCTTCGCGTGTCGGAAGCAATCCATCTCTGCTTTCAGGACATCACTGCAGACGGCCTAGTCATTCGGTGTTCAAAGTTCCGCAAAAGCCGTCTGGTTCCCCTTCACCAGACCACCGAGGCTGGCTTGGAAGAATACCTCAAACGGAGGCGCGCCTATACGCCATTGGATGATCACCTCTTCGTTTCTTTGCGAAGGCGCCCGCTGCTGTTGCATGATGCCGAAATCGCATTTCACGACATCGCCGAGAAGATCGGCCTCCCTCGTGGACCGGGGCTTCCGCGCCCCACAATCCATTCCTTGAGGCACACGTTCGCCGTAAGGGCTCTGGAAACCTGCCCTGATGGCCGAGATCGAATCACGAAGCACATGTTGGCATTGTCTACGTACCTCGGCCACAGCAAGGTCGCCCACACGTACTGGTATTTGGAGGCAACACCAGATCTGATGAGAAATATCGCGGATTCGTGCCAGAGTTTCTTCACTGGTGGTCGGCCATGATCCTTCTCGCCCCGCACATCGCAGCCTTCCTCCAGCAGCGCTTGCCTATCGAGCGGCGCGCCAGCCCCAACACCTACGACTCCTATGCGCATGCTTTCAGGCTCCTGCTCCAATACGCCAGCACCTGCATCAAAACGCCGCCCTCACAACTGCAACTGGAACAATTGGACGCTCCGCTCATCGTGAACTTCCTGAACCATCTGGAAACAAGTCGTGGCAATGGCGCTGGTTCCAGAAACATCCGGCTCGCAGCCATCAAATCTTTCATGCACTACATGGAATATCGCGTGCCATCGGCGCTGGAGCAGATCCAACGGATTCTGGCCATCCCCGCGAAAAAGACAGATACCCGGCTCGTCAGGCACCTCACTGCCCAGGAGATGCAATCGATCCTGGATGCCCCTGATCCATCTATTCGGGACGGCATCCGCGACCGAGCGATGCTTCATCTTTGCTTCGCGGGAGGCCTGCGAGTCTCCGAACTGGTGGGGCTCCGAATCGAAGATATGATGCTGCAGCCGCAAGCCAGCGTCCTGATTCACGGCAAAGGCCGAAAAGAACGTTGCTTGCCGCTGTGGAAAGAAACCGCATCCGCGGTACGTGCATGGCTGTCTGTCCGCGGTGAAATTCGGGTTCCAGAACTATTCCCCAATGTTTGCAACGCTGCCATGACTCGCGCCGGTTTCGAGTACATCCTGCGTAAGCATGTCCATACCGCTGAGACGCGCTGTTCAACGCTCTCATCAAAACATGTTTCACCACATGTCCTGAGGCACTATCTACCCTTCCGGACTATGTCGAGTAGTCGAAGAGCTTTGATGAAATTGGGCCGAATTCAAGGCCCGACACGCAAGGCCCCTGGCGATCACTCGACATAGTCGGATGCCGGCTACAGGCTGTTGAGGAACGCGAGGAGTCGGTCGCCGGGTTTGTACCGGCCGGGTTTTGCGTCCGGCGGGGATGTCCTCGCCAGCGCCTTTTCCTTCATGGCAAGTGTCGCCTCGAGATAAATTTGTGTGGTCTCCACACGTTCGTGGCCGAGCCACAGCGCGATCACCGAACGGTCAACCCCATTTTCGAGAAGGTCCATGGCCATGGTGTGCCTCAAGCGGTGAACGGTGACCCGCTTTTGCTGCAAAGACGGGCAGGCGACGGAAGCCGCCGCGCGATGCTTGTTCAGCAAGTACTGTACACCGTGGACGCTGAGGCGTTCCCCTTGAGCGTTCGGGAACATCACGTGTCCGTCACCTCGTTGGCGCTCGCGCAACCAGGCTTTCAGCACCGCGATGATCGATCTGGCGATGGGTGTACAGCGTTCCTTGCGCCCTTTGCCAATTACTCGCACGTGGGCGCCGGCGCCGAAGATGATGTCTTCGCGTTGTAGCCCGGTCATCTCGGATAGGCGTAGCCCCGTCTGCACGGCCAACAATATAAAGGCGTGATCACGTCGGCCAAACCACGTGCTCCGATCGGGTGCCGCGAGTAAGCCGTCGACTTCGGCACGCGTGAGGAAGGGTACCAAGGTCCGAGTAAAGCGCTGGCTGGGAATGGCGAGCACTCGTTGAATTTGTGCGGAATGAGCCGGCACCTCATAAGCTGCGAAACGAAAGAACGAGTGCACCGCGGTCAAACGCAGGTTGCGGCTGCGGGTGCTGACACCCTTGCCCTTCTCCAAGTGTTCCAAGAACGCCATGATCAATGGGGCGTTGATCTCCTGGAAGGTCAGCCGCGATGGCGCCTTATGCAATCGCTGTTCGGTGAACTTAAAGAACTGACGGAAGGTGTCGCGATACGAACTGATGGTATGAGGGCTCGCCTGGCGCTGCTGCATGAGGCGCTGAGTAAAGAAACTCTCCAAGAGTGCGGGCAGGCTGGTGGGGGTACTCATGCGCGATCCTCCCAGCGCTGTTGCATCCGTTGCATCGCCTCCCGCATTAGCTCGGGAGAGGCCTCCAAATACCATTGTGTGTCGGCGACGTGCACATGCCCGAGGTAGGCAGACAACAGGGGCAGTCGTCTCTCGGGATCCTGACCGGAGCGGTACCACTGCACGAGGGTGTTGGTCGCGAACCGGTGGCGCATGTCGTGGAGACGAGGGCCGCGACTGGCGGATGGGCCCCGCAACCCGATCTGCCGGGACAACGCATAGAATGTTCGATGGATGTCGCCGCTATCCAAGCGATTGCCCTTGCTGGAGACGAATAGATAGGTGGAGAACGCTCGTCCTTTCCAATGGCGCTGACGGCGGGCGTGTAGTCTGCCAGCACCGTGCAGGTTGAGGCATGCAAAGGCACGAGGCGGATTTTACCGAACTTGGCACCGCGAATCGTCAGCACCCCCGCCTTCAAATCGACATCCTGAAGTTCGAGGTTGCGTGCTTCGCCCAGGCGAAGGCCGGAAACGCTCAGCAATCCGAACAGACAATGATAGACCCACGGTCGCAGCTTGCCGCGCTCCCAGCGACAGGACATCTTTAGAGCTGCGTGTAATAAACTGCGGACCTCTTCATCGGAGTACAGGTAGGGTCGTGCGCGCTTCGGTTGGAAGGGCAGCAAGCCCTGCGGCGGAATCTGCGTACGCGGATCAGTAGCGCTACGATAACGTGCGAATCCGCGTACGAAGCTGAGCCGTTGAGCCCAGCACGCCGGCAGAGCGTTCACAGGTTGTTGAGCCCAGGCAAGCGCGAGCGCCCGAGTGATGTACGAAGCCTTGTGTCCCTCCAGAAACGTAACCAAATCCATCAATCCTTTGCCCGCCTCCCGCAGCTTGAACCCCAAGCCGCGTCGCAGTTCCAGGTACTCCCGAACAGCATTCCGAAGTGTGTTCATCGCACACCTCCCGGCCACGGCAAGGCGAGTGTTCGCAGCGCATCGAGATCCACTTTCGTGTAGATCGTGGTGGTCTGGGGATTGTGGTGTCCCAGGATTTCGCCAATCTCGTCGAGGGAGGCGCCCTGCCTCAACATCTGGGTCGCTAATCCATGCCGAAACTGATGTGCCCCGTGAGTAGGAGCATCAATGCCGGCACGCTGGAGCCGATGGTGAACGACCGACCCAACACCACTGGCCCCCGAAAACCGCGGATGGGGGCTTTGACGCGCAGAAATACACGCCGACTGGCGCTCTTTGGCCGTCCACGCCGCAGATACGCGGCGATCGCTTCGCCAACTTCCGCAGACAAAGGCAACTCGCTACGCTGGCCGCTTTTGCCGCGGACACTCAGCTGTCCCGCGCTCCAGTCTATGTTATCGAGCTCGAGAGATGCCACTTCACCAGAACGTAAGCCAAGGCGTGCGAGCACGAGCAAGATGGCGTAATCGCGACAGCCCGCCGGGGTGCGCCGATCGATGCTGGCCAGCCACTGGCGGACCTGGTCCGGCGGAATCGCCCGGGGTATCGATGACATCGACCAGTTGGCTACGGTCGGCACTGCGGCGGCCAAATCCAACTTTGTTTTGCCGCGATAGCGCGCATACTGCAGAAAGGAGCGTAACGCACTGGTCAGGAGTTTGGCTCGCTTTCGATGCAAATGCGACGCCTGCTGCTGTACAAAGCGCGTGACGTCACTGGCGCAAAGGTTTGACAGAGCGACGGTTCCATCGCCGAAGTGGTCCTTGAGAAACCTGCAGACGAACGGCACGTAGTTGACGATCGTTGCTTTTGCCAGACCGCGCACCTCACGCAGGTAAAGCTCGTACGCCTCCGTGCACCGTTCCACCGAGGTGAATCGGCGGGCTGCGACCTTCTCGGCGGGTATCGCGCCCTCGTTGCGCAGAAAGGTGAGTAGGTGGTTGAGGGCGGCGGAATCGCCTTGGGATGGGTGCGCCCGCCGTGCACGATATCGCAAATACCGAGGTAGATGTTCAGATGTGATGCTGCGCAGCGCGACGCCCCGGTGTTTCAGCCATCGGCTAAAACCCGTGCCGAGAAAAACCTGCCGGTGAATCGAATCCGGGGCATACCCCTGTTCGCTCAAAGACCCTGCAAACCGCTTGAGATACGCTGCAAGCGGGCCTTCCGGTGCTCGTAACAGAACCACCTGGCCGTCAATGCTAAACTTCACAGTAAACTCCTTTCCCCTAAAGGGGCTGAGGAGTTCATACTATGTCGCTGCAGACGAGCTCGTTCGCCCCAAAACACAGGGCCAGCACGCCGCGACAAGACATAGTCCGGAAGGGTAGATAGTGGCGACTATGTCTTCAAAGACATAGAAGGCACAGCCACGCCTCGCACCTGCTGGCGGCCGGCGTGCCGCTGCCGGATGTCAGCCGCCGCCTCGGCCATGCCAACCCGCACGTCACCGCGACCATCTATGCGCATGCGCTGCCCGGCCGCGACGACTTGGCAGCCAAGGCGTGGGAGGAATTCCAGAAGCGCAACGCAGCCCCGGCGCAGACGCCCGAGAAGTCGGTACAATAGCCGGCGTGATCAAGGCCCCGCGCACCGCGAAGGATTTTCCCAAGGCGGCGCGCACGTGGGCGCTGCGCATCGCCGCCGATCCCCGGCTGTTCGAAACGGCCGAGGCGCATCTGCTGCGCGTCACGGCCGCCGGCAACCTGCGGCAGACGCAGTTCTGGCGCAAGGTCCTCGGCGCCTATGCCCTTCACATCGAGCGCCGCGCCGATAAGGCCCCCCGCGCGATCAGCCGCCAGGCGTCCAAGGCATGGGATTACTTCACGGGCGTGCCGCCGGAAAAGAATCCCGATGTTCCGTTTTGAGATTTCCTATGAGGCATTCCAAGAATCGCGAAACGACATTTCCGAAGAAGATCATTGCAAAAGCCCAGAAGATGGTGGATGAGGAAACGCTTTTCTACGCAGCCGAAGCTGCCCTCCAGAAAGCAGTCGAAAACAAGGATGTTAAGACCGAAAAGTTCATGGAAAGTCTTCGGCGCCTATGTCCGGCTTATCGCCAAGCAGGGAACCGATGCCGATCAATGGCATTCCATGAACAATGCCGCAGGTTATGCGATAGGCGCCTTGACACCTGGTGAGCCCGACATCGTGACGCCTCCCGAGACGGAAATCGAGCCGGTTCCCCGCAAGCCACCCGCAGAGGATGATCCGTTTCTATAAATGGAAAATGTGTTAGCCGGTGTTAGCGCAAGGGCTGTAAGTTATTGAAGGGATGGTAGCGCTAACGGGAGTCGAACCCGACGGCTGCCAGTCCAGTTCAGTCCAGTTGAGTCTAAGTAGTTGTGTTTTCAGTGCGGTTGGTATTCCGGGATGGTCCGAAACACGGCCACAGACTGCCGACGTTGTCACTCGGTTGTCACTTGGCTGATGCCCCCGATCCCCAAATTCGGCCAGTTTCCGAGTGGCGCAAGATTACCGGCCAATGTTAAGGTTGAGGGGCTCGCGGCGTCCGGTTCTGAAGCAGTATTCTTTTTTTGTTTGAATCTGATCCATGTTGGGAGCCGCACGGGGGCGCCATTTCTCGCCGGGGGTGATCGTGTGCGCGAAGGAGTCCATATTCCTTCTCCCCGAGGCAACATACTCGAGTGCTCGCTGGACAACGCGGAAGCTCGCAGGCAAGGTTGAAGCCGCTGAGTGGAAACGCCTCCCTTGAAAACACAAACGCCTTCGATTACGCTGATCGATTCGACAAGATGACTCACATTTCGAGATGGAACTGGTTCGTGCTGCTCGCCGGCTTCGTTGTCGTGTACGCCGCGCTCACCTGGGCTGACTGGGTCCCTCTAGATCGAGGACGAATCGGAATTCAAAATGGCGTTAGCTACGTCCCCTTTTGGGAAGGTGAAGTCATTGGATTTGTCGTAATTCGGATCGCTGCCGTAGTACTTCTATCGCTCTTTTGTTGTGTCCTTCCTTCGCCGGCGCATTGGCGCAATATGCTCGTAAGCGGCTCAGTGAGTGGCTTGCTCACATCTTTATTCGACCGTTTGGAGTGGAATTGGGTCCAAAACCACCTTGGTTTCCTCGTTGCCCTATTCGGCATACCCCTGGTTACCAGCGGCGCAGTAATGATTTTCGTCCGCTCGGTGAAACGCCGCCGCTCGCTTTTAGGGTGAGCTGAAAGGATGCGCCCGCTCAACTGCGACGATTTCCGCAAAAATTACACGCCGAAGGCCCGGAGCACCACCGGGCATATAGGCCGCAGCCCCAAAAGGTTCGCCGAACGGTTACATTTATGTCGGGAGGGTGAAGGCCCAACCAGCAGATCGGAACTTTGGTAAGGCGACGGTCAGCGGCGGGCCTTCACGCCAGCCGTGATTCTCTTTATCTCACTACCTGAGACGCAAGACAACCTTGATCCGGGGTGATTCCGCTGGAGCTTCTGCCGCGGATATGCCCGCTATGCCACAGCCAAACGATCATTGGCCACGGACGGCGACTGCGGGAAGCCAACGATGACAGACACCAACGCGTCTGGGTCCGTCGCGGGATCTGCCATCCGTGCCGGAAAACCTTCACCATCCTGCCGGAATGGCTGACCCCATTCGCGCCTTTCACGTTACGGTGTCGCCAGCAGGCATGTGAGCGAATCAGCGACGGTCATGTTGCCGAGCAGGCAGCGCCGCATTGTAGGGACCCTTCACGCTTGCCCGATCCATCAACCCTACGTCGATGGTCCTGGCGGCGCTTGCTGACTGTGTGGTGCTGGTTCAGTTGCAATGGGCCGCACTTTCTGCGAGGCCCCACCATCGTTGCCTGGGACCTGGCCGCGTTCTGCCGTATTCTGCCTCCCGAGGCCAAGAGTCCGTGAAACGCGACGCACTCGACGATCTGAAACGACAGATTCCACTGGTCGACTATCTCCAGGCTCATGACTGGCGGCCCGTGCGACAGTTCAGCCGCGGCCGATGGATGGGGCTGTGCCCGCTGCATGGCGATCGTAAGCCAAGTTTCATGGTGGATCCCAACAAAAGCCTGTTCTACTGCTACGGCTGTGGACGTGGCGGAGACGTGATTCGCTTTGCCGAAATTTATCACGAGGTGGGATTCCAACAGGCAGTAACGCTGCTGCGCCAGTGGCTTGGCCTCGCACCGTTACTTCAGGACGCCGCAAACTTCTATCGCTTCCAGCTACACCGGCACTGCGCGGCGGTTGCCTATCTCGACCAACGCGGAATCCGCTCACCGGAAGTCATCGATCACATGCGAATCGGTTACGCGCCTGGCGCGTGCCTGCGCCGTTGGCTGATGGACCTGGGCCACCCTCTGGCCGCCCTGTCTCAGGCGGGCTTGGTCACATCGGCGGGCTACGACGCGTACATTCACCGCATCACCTTTCCGCTGGAAGGCAATCTCTACGGGCGAAGCATCTCGGCTGCGGCGCCGCCGCACCGGTTGCTGCCTGGCAGCAAAGGTGGCTTGTACTGCTGGGATCAGGTCCGACGCTATCGCGAGGTGATTCTTGTGGAGGGTCTCTTCGATTACGCCGTGCTGTGGCAGGCGGGTTTTCACAATGTGACCTGCAGTATGGGAACGCATCTCAACCAACACCAGTTACGGCAGCTGTCCGACTGCAAGCGAACCGTCTACCTGGCTTTCGATACGGACTCAAACGGGAGTGGTCAACAGACAGCGCAAAGCCTTGCAGGCCAACTGCGCGAGCACGGTTCGAATGCCCGTATCGTCTCATTGCCCGAGGGCCACGATCCGAACTCGTGGTTCGTTCAGGGCGGCGATGCGCAGCAGTTCCAATCGCTCCTGGAGGACTCTCAGCCATGAAGTTCCGCGTAATCGATCTGCAGACCCCGCAAAACTCACGGAGTCCGGTTCACATCATCGAGCAGACCACCGGCCGAGAGGTAGGCTGGGTTAACCGCTATCTGGATCGTGAGTACGTGCGCCGGTTGGCCGACAGGAGTCTGCGCCTCTACGCGCACAACCTGCTGCACTTTGTCCGCTGGTGGGCAAGCATCCATCGCACCGGCGACGTTTTGGAACGTGATCTCACTGAATCAACGCTATTGGAGTTTCTTCGTTTTGAATCCGGTCTTCAACCACGGCCTTCCGGTTCCACGATCAACGCACGCATCGCCGTTGCCGATCGTGCCCTCCGCAACGAGTTCCCCGACGCTCCTTGCCAGATCGCCCGAGGATTCCATCAAGCTCATTTGCGCCGCCAACCAATGGGTTTGGGCAGACCGCGCTGGGCAATCAGCCGGCTCCGTGTTAAGGAACCCAAGCGGAGCATCGTGCCGTTATCCATCGATGAGGTGGCTCGTTTCTGGTCCAGTTTTCGCACCACCCGTGACCTCGCCATAGTCGGTCTGATGCTCCTGCAGGGACTCCGATCAGCGGAGGTCCTGGGCCTGAACCCGGACGACGTGCTGCTTTCCGAAGGGCAGTTGCGCGTTCGCGGCAAAGGAGGCAAGCTGCGATTTCTTCCCCTGGCTCCCGAAACCGTTCAACTGCTTGAACATTACATGCGGTTGGAACGGCCCAGTCCCTGTAGTGCCGCACTTTTCGTTTCTTTGAAAGGACCGGCCCGCGGGCAGCGAATGACACCGGCCGGGCTGAGATCCCTATTCCGGCATCATCGCCGAACCACCGGAATCAAAATCGCCAATCCACATCGCTTTCGGCACACGTTCGCCTCAGACATGCTGCGGGCCGGCGTCAGCCTCCCCGCGCTCATGCGCTTGATGGGTCATTCCGATATCCAAACCACCTTGCTGTATGTGCAGGTCACTCCGCAAGATGTCTACCTCGAGTACGCGCGCGCCGTAGCCCAGCATATACGGCCTATTCCCGGATTTCAATCATGAATCGCGCACGACGCCCCCCACTTCAACATCCGTTGGCCACCTCCTTCGACCGCGCCGTAGCGTCGCTCGGCGCCGCGCTCAATCCTGAGACAGTTCGGCGGTACCACGGAACCGTCCGCAGCTTCCTCACTTATCTCGGCGCCACCTATCCCGACGTCAGGTCACTCACGCAACTCCGCCGCGACCCCCACGTCCTCGGGTGGATGTCTTGTCGACGCTCCCAAACACCGGCGCTGACAACTAATTCTTATATCAACCTGTTGATCACGATGCGCTGGACGTTTCATGAACTGGCGTGGATCAACGATCTTCCCGAACTTGCTCACCTGATCCGGCGCGAGGACATCCCGCGCCTCCCCTACAGATTGCCCCGTCCGCTTAGCCCCGAACAGGATCGACTGCTGCAGCAGGAGTTCCTCAGCCGCAACGACCTTGGCGCGAATGCCTTCCTGCTGATCCGCCACACCGGCATGCGCATCGGTGAATGCGCCGATCTGGCATCGGACTGCCTCCGTTCCACTGGTCCGAACCAGTGGGCCGTCCATGTCCCGCTCGGCAAACTGAAAACCGAACGGCTGGTCCCGGTGGATCCCTTTGTATGCAAGTTCGCCCAGAGGCTGCGCTTCTTTCGTTCGCTGGAGCAACTTCCAGGCGATGGCTTCCTGTTGCCTCGCCCCCGTAGCAAAGAGGCGCTCATTCGACAGCTCCGTGATTACCTCCATCAGGTCTGCCATGAAATCGGCATTTCGACACGCATCGTCCCGCACCAATTCCGGCACACGTACGCCTCCGAGATGCTTAGGGCCGGCGTTAATCTGCCAGCGCTGATGAATCTACTCGGTCACGTGGATCCAGACATGACCATGCGCTACCTGGACGTGACGCTGACCGATCTCAAACGGGAATTCGAACTGGCGCGCTCAAAGCCGAGACATCTGACGCCCCAGCCCAACGCTTCAGTAGTACCGCTTCGAGTTGGGCTTGCCGGCATCATAGACGCGCTATCCGGCGCCCAGCACGTGCTGGAGATGTTCCGCCGCACCCTGCCAGCCGGCCCAACCCGCACGGGCCTCGACCGACTCTCCAACAGACTCACCAAAATCGTCACCGTGGCAAAGGGCCTCGGCCCCAGCTAACGCTCAACTCGGGCAGAGATTGGCCGGTAAAGCGCGTGATACGGGTAGCAACCCAAATTCGCCCTGCAAACGATACAATATAGAGCCGTTATGCCACTCGCCGCCGGATCTCGCCTGGGACCGTACGAGATGATTGCTCCCCTCGGCACCGGAGGTATGGGTGAGGTGTGGAAAGCCCGTGATACGCGT
>Ga0335080_10008057_pt1 | contig 10972 bp, 6 predicted proteins | sample Lox_Sample_34_FD_206720 | JGI IMG/M metagenome (GOLD analysis project Ga0335080, IMG submission 206720) | Soil microbial communities from Loxahatchee National Wildlife Refuge, Florida, United States - Lox_Sample_3.4 | ecosystem: Environmental > Terrestrial > Soil > Wetlands | place: USA: Florida...
ATGCTCGAGCTCTGCCGCGTGGCCCGCGGGTTCGCCGGCGACGCGCGGAACCGCCGCTCCTCCAACCTCGCCGGGTACCTCGCCGAGTCGTCGATGCGGGCCTCGGAGGGCTTCGCCGCCGCGGCGGCCAACATCGCTGCCAACGCTGCGGTCGCCGCGCGCCCCGACGACCCCGGGGCCTTCCACCGCGAGCGCCAGTGGCAGGCCCGGTGGATCGCCCAGCGGGCCGGGCTGGTCCCGGCCGTGTAACGGCTCGCCCGCGGCCGCACACCCGGGGAGCGGCGAGGAGAGCGCCGCATGCCCCGAACCATCGACCCCCACGCGAGTCGCTCCCTCCGGTCCGGACCCGGCGCCGTCGCGATACGCCTCGCCGCGGTCCTCCTGCTGCTCGGAGCGCCCCCGGCCTCCGCGGCCCGGGTGGACGAGGTGGGCTGCATCGGCAACACCGTGTCGGACCTCGACCGGGCGCGTGACTTCTACGTCCGGGTGCTCGGCTTCCGCGCCGACGGCGAGCGGGAGGAGGTGGGGCCCGAGCTGGAGCGACGCACCGGGGTGTTCGCCGCGAGGACGCGGACCGCACGCCTGGTGCTCGGCGCCGAGTGCCTCGAGCTGACCGAGTACCTGGCCCAGAAGGGCCGCCCGGTCCCGGCCGATGCCCGCAGCAACGACCGGGACTTCCAGCACGTGGCCATCGTGGTCTCCGACATGGAGCGGGCCTATGCCCGGCTCCGCGAGGCCCGCGTCGAGCACGCCTCCTCCGGACCGCAGGAGCTGCCCGCCTGGAACCCCTCCGCCGGCGGGATCAAGGCCTTCTACTTCCGGGATCCGGACCGCCACGTCCTCGAGGTCATCTGGTTCCCCCCCGGGAAGGGCGCCGCGCGCTGGCACCTCGCGGGGCCGGACGGCCCCCTCACCCTGGGGATCGACCACACCGCGGTGGTGGTCAGCGACACCGACGCCTCGCTCGCCTTCTATCGCGACCGTCTCGGTCTCGCCGAGGCGGGACACTCCGAGAACTACGGCCCGGAGCAGGAGCGGCTGAACGGCGTGTTCGGCGCCCGCCTCCGCATCACCCAGGTCCGTGCGCCGCGGGGACCGGGCATCGAGTTCCTGGAGTACCTCGCGCCCCGGGATGGCCGGCCCTACCCAGGCGACGAGCGCGGGAGCGACCTCGTCCACTGGCAGGTGCGGATGGTCTCCGCGGACGGGGTCCGGCTCGTCGGCGCCCTTCGCCAGGCCCACGCCGCGTTCGTCACGCTGCCCGGCGCCGCCGCGCCCTCGTCGACCGTCCTGCCCCTCCGCGTCCACGACCCGGACGGCCACGTGCTCCAGCTGGAGACCCCATGAGCCCAACCGTCACCACCCTCCATCGAACCGGTCCCGACTCCGAGGAGCGGCGCCTCGAGGAGTCCCGCCGTCGCGAGAGGCACTGGAAGCGCTGGGGCCCGTACCTGAGCGAGCGCGCGTGGGGCACGGTGCGCGAGGACTACAGCCCCGGCGGCACGGCCTGGGACGATCTCCCGCACGACCACGCCCGCTCCCGCGCCTACCGCTGGAACGAGGACGGCATCGCCGGCATCTCCGACCGTCACCAGGACCTCTGCTTCGCGCTGGCGCTGTGGAACGGGGCGGATCCCATCCTCAAGGAGCGCCTCTTCGGTCTCACCGGCCAGGAGGGCAACCACGGCGAGGACTGCAAGGAGCTCTACTGGTACCTGGACAGCACGCCTACCCACTCGTTCATGCGGATGCTCTACAAGTATCCGCAGCGGGCCTACCCCTACGAGGAGCTGGTGCGCCGGAACCGCGAGGCAGGGCGCGCGGGCCGCGAGGTGGAGCTGCTCGACACCGGCGTCCTCGACGACGACCGCTACTTCGACGTTCACGTCGACTACGCCAAGGCCGACGTGGAGGACATCCTGGTCCGCATCTCGGTCAGCAACCGTGGACCCGAGGCGGCTCATCTGCACCTCCTCCCCACGCTCTGGTTCCGGAACGTCTGGTCGTGGGGGACGGGCGCGCCGAAGCCCCGCCTCGAGGCCCTGCGTGGCCCCCGGGGCGAGGTGGTGGGCGTCCGGACCGAGCATCCGGCCTCCGGCAGCTTCACCCTCCGGGCCGATGCCCGGGCCGAGTGGCTCTTCACCGAGAACGAGACCAACTCCCGCCGGCTCTGGGGCTCGCCCGGCGCCTCGCCGTACGTGAAGGACGGCTTCCACGCCCGGGTGGTCGAGGGGCGGGCCGAGGCGGTGAACCCCGACCTCGTGGGCACCAAGTCCGCGGCGTGGATCCAGCTCACCGTGCCCGCCGGAGCCACCCAGACCGTCCGGCTCCGCCTCACCCGCGGCGGGCTCCGTGCTCCGGGCACCTCCGGCGTCGGCGACGACTTCGAGGCTCTCTTCGCCGCGCGGAAGGCCGAGGCCGACGCCTTCTACGCCGGCGTCATCCCCGCCGAGCTCAGCGAGGACGGGCGCAACGTCATGCGCCAGGCCCTCGGTGGGATGCTGTGGAGCAAGCAGTTCTACCACTACGTCGTGCGGGACTGGCTGGAGGGCGATCCGGGCCAGCCCCCACCGCCTGGCTCGCGCAGGGGCGGCCGCAACTCGGACTGGGGCCACCTCCACAACGCGGACGTGCTGAGCATGCCCGACAAGTGGGAGTACCCCTGGTACGCGGCCTGGGACCTCGCCTTCCACTGCATCCCGCTCGCGCTGGTCGACCCGGACTTCGCCAAGGAGCAGCTCGTGCTGCTGCTGCGCGAGTGGTACATGCACCCCAACGGGCAGATCCCCGCCTACGAGTGGGCGTTCGGCGACGTGAACCCGCCGGTGTTCGCCTGGGCGGCGCTGCGCGTCTACCAGATCGAGAAGAAGCGGCGCGGCACCGGCGACCTGGCCTTCCTCCGGCGGGTCTTCCACAAGCTGATGCTGAACTTCACCTGGTGGGTGAACCGGAAGGACGCCGAGGGACGCAACGTGTTCCAGGGCGGCTTCCTCGGCCTGGACAACATCGGCGTGTTCGACCGGAGCGCGCCGCTGCCGACCGGTGGGCACATCGAGCAGTCCGACGGCACCAGCTGGATGGCGATGTACTGCCTGAACATGCTCCGGATGGCGATGGAACTCGCCTGCGCCGACGAGACGTACGAGGACGTGGCGAGCAAGTTCTGGGAGCACTTCGTCAACATCGCCCACGCGATGAACACGCTCGGGCTCTGGGACGAGGAGGACGGCTTCTACCACGACGTCCTCCACCTCCCGTCGGGCGACCGCATCCCGCTCCGGATGCGGAGCATGGTGGGCCTCATCCCGCTCTACGCGGTGGAGACGCTCGAGCCCGCGCAGCTGGCGAAGGTTCCGGCCTTCGCCCGGCGGCTGGAGTGGTTCATCGACCACCGGCCTGACCTCACCGCCGGCGTGGCCTGCATGCGGACCCCGGGCCAGAACGGACGGCGCCTGTTCAGCGTGGTCAGCCCCGAGCGGCTCCGCCGCATCCTCCAGCGGATGGTGGACGAGGAGGCCTTCCTGAGCCCCTACGGGATCCGGAGCGTGAGCCGCGAGCACCACGAGCGGCCGTATGCGCTCGACCTGAACGGGATGAGCTACGGCGTCCGTTACGAGCCGGCGGAGAGCAGCACCGGCCTCTTCGGCGGGAACAGCAACTGGCGGGGACCGATCTGGTTCCCGGTCAACTACCTCCTGGTCGAGTCGCTGCAGAAGTTCCACCACTACCTGGGCGACGGGTTCACCGTGGAGTACCCGGCCCGCTCCGGGAAGCAGGCCACCCTGGCCGAGGTGGCCGCCGACCTCTCGCGGCGGCTGTCCCGCATCTTCCTCCGCGACGCGAGCGGCCGCCGGCCGGTGTTCGGAGGCCACTCCAAGATGAACGCCGATCCGCACTTCCGCGACCTCATCCCGTTCCACGAGTACTTCCACGGCGACGATGGCTCCGGAGTCGGCGCCTCGCACCAGACCGGCTGGACCGGCCTGGTCGCCAAGCTTCTGCAACAGAGCCACGAGATGCCCGTCGAGGAATCCCCGGCGGCAGAGCGTGAGAGGAGAGCGTCATGAAGGCCGTCGCGGTGTTCCCTGGCAAGGCGGGCAGCGCCCACCTGGCCGAGCTTCCCCGTCCTCGCGTCACCGACGTCCCGGATGGCCGCGGCGTCCGGGTGGAGGTGCTCCGCGTCGGGGTGGACGGCACCGACCGCGAGATCAACGACGCCGAGTACGGCGAGGCGCCCGCGTGCTCGCCCTTCCTCGTCCTGGGCCACGAGAGCCTGGGCCGCGTGGTGGAGGTGGGCCCGAGCGTCACCGAGCTCCGGCCCGGAGACCTGGCGGTGGCGATGGTCCGCCGCCCCGGGACCAGCATCCACGACGCGATCGGGATGCAGGACTTCACCACCGACGACGCCTACTTCGAGCGGGGGATCAGCCGGCTCCACGGCTTCCTCACCGAGGAGTACGTCGACAGCGCGGACTGGGTGGTGAAGCTCCCCTCGAGCCTCGCCCGGGTGGGCGTCCTCCTCGAGCCGATGACCGTGGTGGAGAAGGGCATCGGCCAGGCCTACGAGGCACAGCGGCGGATCCGCGTGTGGCGTCCACGGAGAGCGGCGGTGCTCGGCGCGGGCACCATCGGCCTCATGGCGACCCTGGTGCTCCGTCTGCGCGGGCTCGCGGTGGACACCTTCGCCCTCACTCCGAAGCCGAACGTGAACGCGAGCCTGGTCGAGGCCACCGGGGCCCGGTACGTCTGCGGCCAGGACCGGACCGTCGTCCAGGCGGCGGTGGCCGAGGGCGGCTACGAGCTGATCTTCGAGTGCTCGGGCTTCAGCCCCCTGGTGTTCGACGGGATGCGGGCCCTGGCCAAGAACGGCGTGCTGGTCCTCTCGAGCATCACCGGCGGCTCGCGGGAGGTCACCGTTCCCTCGGACGCCATCAACCAGTCCTTCGTGCTGGGGAACAAGCTGATGCTGGGGACGGTGAACGCTGGCCGCGCCGACTTCGAGCAGGGGGTCCGCGACCTCATCCATGCCGAGGCCGCCTACCCGGGCTGGCTGGAGCAGCTCCTCACTCATCCCGTGCGCGGAATCGAGAACTGGCCGATGCTGTTCGAGGCGCTGAACGGAACGAAGGGGGTCATCAAGGCCTTCCTCGAGGTCCATCCGTCGTGAGGACACGGGCGTCCGGCGCCACGCCCGCCGCTGTCCGGGGAGAACCGGTGCCCCTCCGCGCACCCGCGCCCATCGATGTGCCTCGCGAGGTGTGCACCCTCTATCCCCGCGCCTCGCGGCTGGAGTGGCTGCTCACCAACGGCACCGGCGGCTTCGCGATGGGCACGGTGGCGGGGTCGAACACCCGCCGGTACCACGGGCTGCTGGTGGCGAGCCTGCACCCTCCGGTGCAGCGGGTGGTGACGCTCTCCCGCCTGGAGGAGACCGTCCTCACCGCCGACGGCGCGGTGGCCCTCGCGGTCAACCAGTACCCGAACACGCTCCATCCCGACGGCTACACCCGGCTCGCTCGCTTCTCGCTCGACGACGGCCCGGTCTGGACCTGGTCGGTGAGCGGAGCGGAGATCGAGCGGCGGGTGCTGCTCGCCCCGGGCGCGCAGACGGTGGTGGTGCGCTATGCCAGCTCGGCGCCGGCCCGAATCCGGGTCGAGCCGCTCCTCGCGTTCCGCGACTACCACGGCCTCACCCACCGGAACCCGGACGCCTGGACCGGCTTCGAGGAGCACGAGCACGAGGGCCTGCGAACCGTGCGGCTCCAGCCCTACGGGGGGCTCCCCTCGCTCCGGCTGGTGCACCGGGGCAGCGCCTTCCGGGGCGCACCGGTGTGGCACGAGAACGTCGAGTACCTGGAGGAGCTGGACCGGGGGCTGGACTTCCGGGAGGACCTGCTCCTCCCCGGGAGCTTCGAGCTGGAGCTCGGCCCAGGCCGTCCAGGCCTCGTCGCGGCGTCCGTCGAGACGGCTGCCCCGGACCTCGACGCGCTCGCCGGTCTCTTCCGACCGGCCGAGCCGGTCCGCGCCGTTCCTGCCGGGCGACCGGTGCGCCGGGCCGACGCGCCCGGCGAGGCCAGGGCACGGCTGGAGCGTGCCGCGGATGCCTTCCTCGTCCGGCGCGCGGACCGCTCGGCCACGGTCATCGCCGGCTACCCGTGGTTCACCGACTGGGGACGGGACACGATGATTGCGCTTCCCGGCCTCCTCGTCGCCCGGGGGCAGCTCCCCCTGGCGCGCGAGGTGCTGGAGGGGTTCCTGGCGCACCTCGACGGCGGCCTGGTTCCCAACCGCTTCCCCGACGCCGCGGGGCCCGCGGAGTACAACACGGTCGACGCCACGCTCTTCATGTTCCAGGCGGTGCACGCCTGGGAGCGCGCCGGCGGGGCTCAAGACTTCCTCCGGGACGTGTTCTATCCGGCGGCCCGCGCCATCGTGGACGCCCACCTCCGGGGAACCCACCATGGCATCCACGTGGACCCGGTGGACGGGCTGCTGGTCGCCGGCGGTCCGGGAAGCAACCTCACCTGGATGGACGCCCGGGTGGACGGCGTGCCGGCGACGCCGCGTCACGGGAAGCCGGTCGAGGTGAATGCGCTCTGGTACAACGCGCTCCGGCTGTCGGAGCGCTGGGCGCGCCAGCTCGGCGATGGACCGCGAGCCCGCTCCTTCGGGCGCGAGGCAGACCTGGTCGCCGGGGCGTTCGACCGCGCGTTCTGGAACGACGCCCGCCGCTGCTGCTTCGACGTCATCCTCCCCGAGGGACCGGACGGACGGCTACGGCCGAACCAGCTCCTGGCGGTGGGGCTGCCCTTTCCCCTGCTCGATGGGCGGCGACGGGCGATGGTGCTGGAGGCGGTGGAGGTGGCGCTCGTCACGCCGGTGGGGCTTCGCACCCTCGCCCGCGGCGACCCAGGCTACCGGCCGTCGTACCGGGGCGGTCCGTCCGAACGGGACTCGGCCTACCACCAGGGGGTGGTGTGGCCCTGGCTGGTCGGCCCGTACGTGGACGCGCTCTTCGCCGTCCGGGGCGACTCGATGGAGACCCGGAACCGCGCTCGCGCCGCGGTCACCTCGCTCATCGGTCGCATGGAGACCGGCTGCCTCGGTCAGCTCCCGGAGTGCTTCGAGCCCGAGCCACCCTTCCGTCCGGTGGGAGCTCCCGCCCAGGCCTGGAGCGTCGCCGAGGTGCTCCGGGTCCTGGCCCGCCTCGGATGAGCCGTGCGCCGCATCCTCGACCACCTTCCGGAGTACGCCATCGAGGCGGCGCTGCTCGGCCTGTTCATGCTCTCCGCCTGCGGGTTCGGGGTGCTGCTCGAGTCCGCCGATTCTCCGGTGCGCCGGGCCATCGCCGACCCCGGGCTGCGGCGCGTGCTGATGGGGCTCGCGATGGGCGGGACGGCGATCGCCATCATCTACTCACCGTGGGGGGGCCGGTCCGGCGCGCACATCAACCCCGCCACCACGCTGACCTTCTGGCGGCTGGGGCGGATCCGGGGCTCGGACGTCGCCGGCTACGTCGGCGGCCAGTTCCTCGGAGCTGCCGCCGGGGTCGCGCTCGCCTCGGTGCTGCTCGGTCCGCGGCTGGCCGACGCGTCGGTGAACTTCGTCGTCACCCGCCCGGGACGGTGGGGCGTGGGTCCGGCGCTCCTCGCCGAGGTCCTCATCTCCGGCGTTCTCATGGCGACGGTGGTCACGCTCACCGGTTCGCGCTGGGCCCGGTACACCGGCCTGGTGGTCGGCGCGCTCGTCGCGACGTACATCGCGGTCGAGGCCCCCGTCTCGGGCATGAGCATGAACCCGGCGCGCTCCTTCGGCTCGGCGTGGGGCGCCGGCCAGTGGGGGATGTTCTGGATCTACGTCCTCGGCCCGCTCCTGGGGATGAACCTCGGTGCCGCCGTCGCCACCCTGGTCCGTGCGCGCCCGGCGTGCCCCAAGCTGCACCACCCGGAGCTGCAGCGCTGCATCTTCTGCGGCCACCTTCCGGCGTCCGCCGTGGAGCGCCAGGCCGCGCCGGCGAGACGCTGACCCGGCGCCCGAGGGAGGCCGTCCCTCCAGCAGTCGAGCGCCCGCTCCGGTTCCGGCGTCGCTGACCCTCGGTGCAGCTGCTCCACCCGCATCCTGGAATTACCTTCCTCTCACAACCTTCGACGAGAGGTGGATCGGTGCGGATCGCACAGGTGGCGCCGCTGTTCGAGAGTGTTCCCCCCCGGCGGTACGGGGGAACGGAGCGTGTCGTCTCTTACCTGACCGAGGAGCTGGTCCGGCAGGGACACCGGGTCACGCTCTTCGCGACGAGCGACTCGACGACATCGGCGCGGCTGGTGCCGGTCGTCCAGCGGCCCCTGCGGGGAGATCCGCTGTGGCTCTTCCATGCGCTGATCGAGGTGGAGAAGGTCTTCCAGCTCGCCGAGGAATTCGACGTCGTCCACTTCCATGCCGACGGGCTCCACTACCCGCTGCTGCGTCACACCTGGACGCCGGTCGTGACCACCCTCCATGGCCGGCTCGACCTCCCGGGCCTTCCGCGCTTCTACCGCGTCTTCTCCCACGTGCCGGTGGTGTCCATCTCCGATGCGCAGCGGCTGCCCCTGCCGCACGCCCGCTGGGTGGGAACGGTCCCCCACGGCCTGCCCTCGGGTCTGTACCGCCAGGGGTCCGGCACCGGCGGATATCTCGTGTTCCTGGGCCGCATCTCGCCCGAGAAGCGCGTGGATCGCGCAGTGGAGATCGCCCGGCGGGTCGGCCTCCCGCTCCGTATCGCCGCCAAGGTGGACCCGGTCGATCGCACGTACTTCGAACGGGAGATCGAGCCGCTGCTCGGACGGCCCGGTGTCGATTTCCTCGGGGAGATCGGCGATGCGGAGAAGGTCGCGCTCCTGGGTCAGGCGGTGGCGCTGCTCTTCCCCATCGACTGGCCGGAACCCTTCGGCCTGGTGATGATCGAGTCGATGGCCTGTGGAACGCCGGTGCTCGCCTTCCGGGGCGGTGCGGTCGAGGAGGTGCTCACCCCTGGCGTGACCGGGGCGATCGTGAGCTCGGTCGACGAGGCGGTCGCCGTCCTCCCCCGGGTCATGGCGCTGGACCGGAGCCGGTGCCGGCGCGAGTTCGAGCGGCGGTTCTCCGCGGCCCGCATGGCCCGGGACTACGTCCGGGTCTACGAGCGCCTGGCGACCGGCGTCCGCGGGGTCGGGGTCCGGGGGCCGGATGCCGGAGCTGCCTCCCATGGCTGACTCGGAGAACCGGATCTCGGAGGGCCACGACGACCTCGCGCGTGTCCTCGTGCACCAGGACACCTTCGCGGTGTTCGACCGGGCGGGGGCCATCTGCTCCGAGCTGCGGAGGGAGCAGGGTCTCTACCACCGGGGAACCCGCTACGTGTCGCGGCTCGAGCTCCGGATCGACGGGGAGCGGCCGATGACCCTGAGCTCATCGGTGGTGCGAGACAACGCCCTGCTCGCGGTGGACCTGACCAACCCGGACCTCTGCCGGGAGGGCAAGGTCGCGGTCCCGCACGGAACCATCCACCTCTACCGGTCCTGCGTGCTCGACGACGGGGTTCTTCACCAGCGGGTCCGGATCCACAACTTCGCGGTGAGCGAGATCGCCCTGGAGCTCCACCTTCGACTGGAGGCCGACTTCGCCGACGTGTTCGAGGTGCGCGGAACCGGACGGAGCCGCCGCGGCACGCGCGATGCTCCGGAGATCCATCCGGACGGGATCAGCATCACCTACCATGGGCTGGACGGAGTGCGGCGGCGGACCCGGCTGCGCTGTCATCCGGCGCCGGCCCGGGTGTCGGCGCGAGAGATTCGGCTGGCACTCACCCTCGGGTCCGGTCAGGAGCACGAGCTGTCCGTCGAGGTGAGCTGCTCCGAGGGGTCCTCCGCGCCGAGGGAGTCGTCCTACGCCCACGCCGCGAGCCGCCGGGACCGCGAGCAGGAAGAGCTCCAGGCGGGGGAAGCCCGGATCCACTCCTCCAGCGGCCTGTTCGACGGCTGGCTGCACCGCTCCCTGTCGGATCTGCGGATGCTCCTGACCCGGAAGCCCCAGGGCCTGTATCCCTACGCCGGAGTGCCCTGGTACAGCACGCCCTTCGGACGCGACGGACTCATCACCGCGCTGCAGATGCTCTGGGTCCAGCCCGAGATCGCCGCAGGCGTCCTTCGCTTCCTCTCCGCGACCCAGGCGACGCGGTCACTGGCCGAGGCGGACGCCGAGCCGGGGAAGATCGTCCACGAGATTCGCCAGGGCGAGATGGCGGCGCTCGGGGAGGTGCCGTTCGCCCGCTACTACGGAGCGGTGGACACGACGCCGCTCTTCCTGGTGCTGGCCGGTGAGTACCTGCACGCCACGGGCGACCTGGCGCTGATCCGCGAGCTCTGGCCGCACCTCGAGGCGGCGCTGACCTGGATCGACCGGTCCGGCGATCAGGACGGCGACGGCTTCGTCGAGTACGCCCGGCGCTCCTCGCACGGCCTGAGCAACCAGGGGTGGAAGGACTCCTGGGACGCCATCTTCCACGCCGACGGGAGGCTGGCCGATGGGCCGATCGCGCTCTGCGAGGTCCAGGCCTACGTCCACGCCGCGCGCCGGGCGATGGCCGCGATGGCGACCGCCCTGGGGCACGAGGACCTCGCACGCCGCCAGGGGGCGCTGGCCGACGAGCTCCGCTCCAGGTTCGAGGAGGCGTTCTGGTGCGACGAGCTCTCGACCTATGCCCTGGCGCTGGACGGAGCGAAGAGGGCCTGCCGGGTCCGGGCCTCCAACGCCGGGCACTGCCTGGCGATGCGGATCGCGAGCACCGACCGCGCCCGGAAGGTCACCGACACCCTGACCGGCGAGAGCTTCTTCTCCGGCTGGGGAATCCGCACCGTCGCGGTGGGCGAGGCCCGGTACAACCCGATGTCGTACCACGTTGGATCGGTCTGGCCGCACGACAACGCTCTGGCCGCGCTGGGCTTCTCCCGGTACG
>Ga0335080_10008058_pt1 | contig 10972 bp, 14 predicted proteins | sample Lox_Sample_34_FD_206720 | JGI IMG/M metagenome (GOLD analysis project Ga0335080, IMG submission 206720) | Soil microbial communities from Loxahatchee National Wildlife Refuge, Florida, United States - Lox_Sample_3.4 | ecosystem: Environmental > Terrestrial > Soil > Wetlands | place: USA...
AGCGCCTAATGCTCGGAGTCGACGGGAATCATCGCCGCACCCGTCGCCTGCGCGAGCGCGGTGACGAGCTCGCCGCCGACGACCAGCGACTCCTTGTTGGCGAGCGCGAGGTCGATTCCCTCGGCCAGGGTCGCGACCGTCGGCAGCAGACCCGCCGAGCCGACGATCGCATTAAGCACGAGGTCGCACTCGCACTCGGTGATCAGCCGGACAACGCCGTCGGGCCCGGCCAGCACCTCTCCGTCGGTCCACGCCTCGCTCGCCCGCGCGGCCGCGTCCGGATCGGCGACCGCGACCTTCCGGACGCCGTGCTCGCGGGCCTGCTCGATCAGCGGCTCCCAAGAGCTGGCCGCGCTCAGCGCCACCGCCGTGAGCTCCGGCGAGTGCGAGACGACGTCAAGGGCCTGACATCCGATCGACCCAGTCGAGCCGAGGATCGCGAGACGGCGGGGCACGGCGTCAGTCTAGGGCGGCGATTCCCGGGGATCGGTGCCCCGGGGCCGCTCAATGGACCGCGAGCCAGATGTAGTAGCCGACCACGACCGTGAACAGCGCGCCGTCCAGCCGGTCGAGCGCGCCGCCGTGCGGCCCGAACACGCTGCCCGAGTCCTTGACCCCCGCGTCACGCTTGACCAGAGACTCGAACAGGTCACCGAGCGGCCCCAGCGCCGCCACCGCCACGCCGAGCAGCAGCGCGTGACCTTGGCTCAGCCACGTCTGATAGAGCCCCGCCAGGAACACCGCCATCACCGCGAGGAGCATCCCGCAGAAGAGGCCCTCGACGGTCTTGTTGGGCGAGACCTTGGGGGCGAGTGGGCGGCGTCCGAACAGCCGCCCGCCGAAGTAGGCGCCGGTGTCCCCCACGAACGTCCCGACCAGAACGTCGAGGAACACGCCGTCCCCGTGCGGCAGTTGGCGCAAGAGCTCGGCATGCGCGAACGCGAACCCGACCCAGTAGATGCCGAGCAGCGTGCCGGCGATCGCGACGGTTGGGCGGCGCCGGTCGCTGAACATCACCGCGAGCAGCGCCACGGGCACCGCTGCCATCCCGACCTCGAGCACGTGTCCCTGGCTGCCGGAACGGGCGACCAACACCATCGCCACGACCGCGGCGAAGCCCACAGCCGGGACCGGTCGCCAGATGGTCAGTAGCCAGTAGGCCTCGTGCATGCAGATCAAGCCGGCGGCGATGACGAACAGCGCGAACGGCAGACCCCCGATGTTGTTGAAGATGATCGTGGCGATCGCCAGCGGGACCGCCACCAGGATCCGCGTGAGCAAATCCGAGCGCCGGCGCGGCTTCTTGGCGGGCTCCTCGCGACGTGCTCGTCGCTGGCGGGACGACGGCTCCCGGGAGGACGATCTCGATCGGGAGCGTGCTGCCGGCATCGCTACCGGCCTCCGAACCGGCGGCTGCGAGCGGCGAAGTCCTCGAGGCTTTCTTCGAGCGACCCCCGGGAGAAGTCCGGCCACAGCTCGTCGCGGAACACCCACTCCGAGTATGCCCCCTGCCACAACAGGTAGTTGGAGATCCGCCGCTCGCCGCTGGTGCGGATGATCAGATCGGGATCGTGCATGTCCGGGGCGTAGAGGTGGGCGCGGAAGTCCTCTTCGGTGCCTGAGGTGAAGGTTCGCGCTGCATCGACGATTTCCGCCCTGCCGCCGTAGTTGAACGCCACGAACAGGGTGATCCGATCGTTGTCCGCGGTCAGCTGCTCGGCCCAGGCCATTCGCTCGATCAGCTCCGGCGGGACCGGATCGCTCCGGCGCCCGATGAAGCGCATCCTGACCCCCTCGTCATGCAACTCGGGCGTCTCGGCCGCGATCCGGCGACGCATCATCGCCATCAGGCCCTGCACCTCCTCCGGTGGACGGATCCAGTTCTCGGTTGAGAACGAGAACACGGTCAGCTCACGGATGCCGAGGTCGACGGCGTCGCGCAGCCGGGCCTTGACCACATCGGCGCCGGCCTCGTGTCCGGCAAGCGCCGGCAGGCCCCGGCGCGCCGCCCACCTGCCGTTCCCGTCGGTGATGATCGCGACGTGGCGAGCCCGAGCGCCAGCTCGTTCACCGGCGGGGTGGGCGGGGTGGGCGGGGTGGGCGGGGTGGGCGGGTCCCCTCTCACCGGCGGTCACCACCTAAACCTCCAGGATCTCGGCTTCTTTGTGCTTCAGCGCCTCGTCGAGCTCGGCGATCCGCAGGTCTGTGACCTTCTGGAGCTCGACCTCCGCTCGATGCTCATCGTCCGATCCAGCCTCGCCCGCCTCCTTGAGCTCGCGCAGATCGTGCATCACGTCGCGCCGGACGTTGCGGATCGCCACCCTGCCCTCCTCGGCGATGTGCCGAACCACCTTGACCAGCTGCTTGCGGCGCTCCTCGGTGAGCTCGGGCACGCCGAGGCGGATCAGGTTGCCGTCGTTGTTGGGCGTCAACCCGATGTCCGACTCGAGAATCGCCCGCTCGATCGCCTTGATCGAGCTCTTGTCGTAAGGCTGGATAGTCAGCAGCCGCGCCTCCGGGGCGCTGATCGTGGCCAGCTGCTTCAGTGGCGTGGCCGTTCCGTAGTAATCGACTTGTATTCGGTCCAGGAGAGCCGGGCTGGCTCGGCCGGTGCGGACGGAGCCGAACTCGGTCCGAATCGCCTCAACCGACTTGTGCATGCGCTCCCGAGCGTCGACCAGGAGCTCGTCGAGCATGTCCGTGGTCATGTTCTCACCAGCGTCCCCACACGTTCTCCGGACACTATCTTGTCGATGTTGCTCTCGTCGGCCATGTTGAAGACGACGATCGGCAGATTGTTGTCCATACACAGGGCAAACGCCGTCGAGTCCATCACCTGGAGACCGCTGGTCAGCGCGTCCTTGTGCGTGATCTCGGGGATGAATTCCGCGTTCGGATCGATGCGCGGGTCGGCCGTGTAGACGCCCTCGACGCGGTTCTTGGCCATCAGGATGATCTCGGCGTGCAGCTCCGCAGCCCGCAGTGCCGCGGCGGTGTCGGTCGAGAAGAACGGGTTGCCGGTGCCGGCGCCAAAGATCACGATCCGGCCCTTCTCGAGATGGCGCATCGCGCGCCGGCGGATGTACGGTTCGGCGACCTCGGAGATCGTGATCGCGGACTGCACCCGCGTCTGCACGTCCTCCTTCTCGAGCGCATCCTGGAGGGCCAGGGCGTTGAGCACGGTCGCAAGCATGCCCATGTAGTCCCCGGTCGCGCGATCCATGCCCTTGGCCGCCGCCGCGAGCCCGCGGTAGATGTTGCCGCCGCCGACGACGATCGCCACCTCAACGCCCCGCCGATGGACCGCCGCGATCTGCGATGCGATCTGGTGGACCCGATCGGGATCGGTCCCGTACTCGAGATCGCCCATCAGCGCCTCGCCCGACAGCTTCAGCAGGATGCGCCGGTAGACAGCGGGACGGCTCGAACGGCGAGGGATGACGCTTGGGGAGCTCAACTGCCCACAGAGAAACGGCTGAATCGGCGGATCACGACGTTCTCTCCCGTCTCGCTGCCGAGCTCGGCCCGCAGCTCCTCGATCGTCTTGCCGCCGTGCTTGTCCTCGTTGACGTGCTTCTGGCGCAGGAGGACGACGTCGTCGAGCCACTTGTCGAGCTTGCCGGCGACGATCCGGTCGCGGACGTTCTCGGGACGGTCGGCCGCCTGCTCGACGGCGATCCGTTCCTCGCGCTCGCGGTCCTCGGCCGGGACGTCGTCGTCGTTGATCGCGATCGGAGCCGCCGCGGCGATGTGCAACGCGAGGTCCCGCGCGAACTCGACGAAGTTGTCGTTGCGCGCGACGAAGTCGGTCTCGCAGTCGACCTCCACCAGCACGCCGATCTTGTTGCCGGCATGGATGTAGCTCTGGACCACGCCCTCGGTCGCCTCGGCGCCGGCGCGCTTGGCCGCCTGCGCCTGGCCGCGGGCGCGGAGGATCTCGACGGCACGCTCGGCATCGCCGTCGGCCTCGCTGAGGGCCTCGCGGCAGGCGAGCACGCCCGCGCCCGTGCGGTCGCGGAGGGCCTTGACTTCCTTAGCGCTGATCGCACTCATGAGTTCTCCTCGGCGGCGGTGTCGGGGGCCTGCCCGGGATCGGCGGCCTCGGCGGGCACGGGCTCCGCGGAGGCAGCGGTCTCCGGCTCGGCGGCTGCGGCGGGCTCGGGCTCGGCGGGTGGCGCCTCGGGGGGTGGCGGGGATTCAGCTTCCGGCTCGAACTCCGGCACCGACTCCGGCGCCGCGGCAGCGGCGGGCTCCTCCGCCGGCGCCTCCTCGACAGCCGCCGGCGCCGCAGTGGCGGTTGGCACCTCCGCCGGCGCGTCCTCGATAGCCGCCGCCGCCGCAGTGGCGGTTGGCACCTCCGCCGGCGCGTCCTCGATAGCCGCCGCCGCCGCGGTGGCGGTGGGCTCCTCCGCCGGCGCGTCCTCGACAGCCGCCGGCGCGTCCTCGACAGCCGCCGGCGTCTCCTGGAGGGCGGCCGGCACTTTGGCTTCGGCTGCCGCGGGCGCCTGCGCCGCGGGGGCCGGCGGCTCCTCGGCGGCCGCGGGGGCGTCCGCTACGGCGTCGGGTGCGGATGCAGGGACTTCCGCGGCGGATGCAGGGACTTCCGCGGCGGGTGCGGGTGCCTCGGGGGCCGGCGCGGCCGCCTCAGGAACCGGCGCGGCCGCCTCGCGGGCCGGCGGGGCTGACTCAGGGACCAGCGCGGGTGACTCGCGGGCGGGCGGGGCTGACTCAGGGACCGGCGCGGGTGACTCGCGGGCCGGCGCGGCCGCCTCAGGAACCGGCGCGGGTGCCTCGGGGGCCCGGGAAGGTGCTTCGGGCGCCGGCGCTGGAGCCTCTGGTGCGGCTGCCCCGGGAGCGGCCGCGGCCTCCGCGGCCTGGGCCTCCGCCGCCGCCTCCTGACGCGCCCGCTCTTCGGCCTGCTGGCGCTCCCGCTCCTCGGCCTCCCGGCGCTCGCGCTCGAGCCGGGCCCGCTCCTCGGCCTCCTGACGCGCCCGCTCTTCGGCCTGCTGGCGCTCCCGCTCCTCGGCCTCCTGACGCTCACGCTCGAGCCGGGCGCGTTCCTCCTCCTCGCGGAAAACGTTGTGCCCCTGCGTGACGACGTCGCCGATCGCCCGGGTGATCAGCGCGCACGATCGGATCGCGTCGTCGTTGCCCGGGACCACGAAGTCGATCCCGTCAGGATCGCAGTTGGTGTCGACGAGCCCGATGATCGGGATCCGCAGGCGCTGTGCCTCCCGCACCGCGATCGCCTCGGTCTTGAGGTCGATCACGAACACGGCGTCGGGCAGGCGCTGCATGTTCTTGACGCCGCCGAGGTTCGCGCGCAGCTTCTCCAGGTCCGCCTGGGCGGCCATCCGCTCACGCGTGGGGAGCAGCTGAAGCTGGCCCTCGGACTCGTAGCGCTCGAGGTCGTGCAGTCGCTTGATGCGCAGCGAGATCGTCTGGAAGTTCGTCAGAAGGCCGCCGAGCCAGCGGTGGTTGACGTACGGCATCTCGGCGGACTCCGCGTTCTCGCGGATCGTGTCGCGCGCCTGCTTCTTGGTTCCGACGAACAGCACGGTCCCGCCGCGACGCGACACGTCCGAGGCGAACTGGCGCGCGTCCTCCAGCAGGACCTGCGTCTGAAGGAGGTCGATGATGTAGTTCCCGTCGCGCTCGCCGAAGATGAAGCGGCGCATCTTGGGGTTCCAACGACGGGTCTGGTGGCCGAAATGGACGCCGGCCTCCAGCAGCTCCTTGATTCCTATCTGAGCCACTAGTTCTGCTCCCTTGTGTTTGGTTTGTACTTCAACCCGGTCGCGCGCGCTCGCGGACCTCGACTGGCGAGGCAGGGCGCGATCCACGCGAACGGGATCGGGGACGGTTCCCTTCTGAGTTTACGCAAGTTTTCATGCGCCGCTACGTTTTCAGGTGTAGCGGGCCATTCGCTTCCCCTACCTTCAGCGGTGGCTCGTGCGCGAGCCGAACCTCCCTTCCCCTACCTCCGGTGGCTCGGTTCGCAACGTCAGGCGGGGCGGCTGTGGACGGGCCGCCCCGCCCTCAATTTGTGGTGGTCATGCGCGTCTGGCAGCCCAGCGCTCACGTACCGCGGTACGCGAGACTTCGGGCTCGCCACGGTCATCGAGACCCACGCGAGGGCTGCCACACGCCACCGACCACCCCTTGAGAGCCTCCTCGCAAGCGTAGGCTGCTAGTCCGCGCGTTCCGCCAGCGCCAGCGCCGCCACCAGATCATCGGGCAGCGGCGACGACACATCCACGTGCTCCCCGGTCATCGGGTGCTCGAAGGCGAGCCGGGTGGCGTGGAGGAACTGGCGGCAAAGACCGAGTTGACCAGCCGCGCCGTACTGCGGGTCGCCGCACACCGGATGGCCGATCGCCGCGAGATGGACGCGGATCTGGTGGGTGCGGCCGGTCTCAAGCGTGACGCGCAGCAGCGCCGTGGCCGGGAGCAGCCGTTCGATCTCGAAGTGGGTGCGCGCCTCGCGGGGCTCGTCGCTGTCGATCGACATCAGCTTCCGGTCGCGCCGGTGGCGCCCGATCGGCGCGTCGATCGTCCCGGCTCGCGCGGACGGATGGCCGTCGACGAGCGCCAGGTACTCCCGCCGCAGCCGGCGAGCAGACAGCATCGACTTCAGCGCGCGGTGAACGGCATCGTTCTTGGCGACGACGAGCAGCCCCGAGGTGTCGCGGTCGAGTCGATGGACGATCCCCGCGCGCCACGTCTCCTCGCCGCCGGCGGCGCGCCCCTCGAGCGCCTGCGCGAGCGTCCCCGACCAGTGACCGCGGGCGGGGTGCACGACCACGCCGGCCGGCTTGTCGACCACCAGCAGGTGCTCGTCCTCGAAGGCGACGGCGAACTCCGCCGGGGTCTCAGCAGCCCGCCCCGAACCCGCTTCCGAGAGCACATCGTCGACCTCGACCCGCTCACCCGACTGGACCAGGTGGCGCTTGGGCCGGGGCGAGCCGTCGACCCGCACGTGGCCGGAGTCGATCAGCGCCTGCGCGCGCGCCCGCGACCCGAGCGGAACCGCGAGGAACCGGTCAAGGCGCGTACCGTCCGCCGCGTCGGGCACACGCAGCTCGATCCGCGTCTCGGCGCTCATCGCTCACGCCGGCCCTCGAGCACCCACACCAGCACGAGCACCCCGAACGTGATCGACATGTCGGCGACGTTGAACGCCGGCCAGTGCGGGAGCTTGATGAAGTCGGTCACGCCGCCGCTCGAGATCCGGTCGATCAGGTTGCCGATCGCACCGCCGACCAGCATCCCGGTGGGCAGCCACAGCAACTGCCGGTCGGGTCGCCTCGCGAGGTACCCGACCAGCACCGCCAGCGCCGCCAGCGTGAACACGAGCACGAGCGCACCGCCCCCCGCGAACAGCGAGAAGGCGACGCCGGTGTTCCGGTCGTGCACGAGCGTCACACCCGGGAGCAACTTGTCGTGGTCGCCGAGCTCGAGGTTGGACCTGACGAGGCTCTTGGTCACCTGGTCGAGGATCACGACGACGACGGCGACCATGGCCGCGCGTGCGAAGGCCGCGACCCGGACCGATGCGTTCGTCTTCGTCATCCGAGGCGGGCGTTCAGCCCGCGACCACGATCCTGCGCATCAGCCCTGGATCAGCTTGACCACGATGTACTGCACGATGTACAGGACGATGATCGCGATCATCGGGGTGAGATCGAACATGCCGATCGGCGGAATGAAGCGGCGGAAGATCCTCAGGTAGGGCTCGCAGACGTCCCGTAGGAAGTTCATGACCGCGTCCACGTACCGCGAGTACGACGGCCGCAGCCCCAGCGAGAACATCATGTTGACCAGGATGTAGACGAAGATCAGCAGGATGTAGACGAGGAACAGCGCCTGCACGTAGTTGGCGACATCGCCCCGCGTGAGCGCCGCGATCGCCGTCATCGAGCGCACCCCACGACCGCGTCGAACGCCTCCTGGAACGCCGGTCGCACGCCTCCCCGCTCGAGCGCCGCCAGCCCGCGGGCAGTCGTGCCCCCGGGCGAGGTGACCGCCCGCCGGACCGCGAGCGTGTCGTACTCGCGCGTCTGCAGCAGCGCGGCGGTTCCGGCCATCGTCTCGGCGACAAGCCGGCCCGCGAGCGCGGGCGCAAGGCCGTGGCGAACCGCCGCGTCGACCTGAGCCTCGACGAGCAGCGCCTGGTAGGCGGGCCCGACCCCCATCACCGCGCCGGCGGCGCCGATCAGACTCTCGGGAACCTTGACCACGCTCCCGAGCCGACCGAACAGCTCGAGCACGTCCGCCTCGAGCCGCGCATCGACGCGAGGCTCGGGCGAGTAGCAGACGACGCCGCGGCGCACCTCGACGGGCGTGTTCGGCGTGAACCTGAATACGGGTACGCCGTAAGCGTCCCGAAGCGCTTGCGAGCTGACGCCGCCCACCACGGACGCAACCGCCTTCGCGTGTCCCCTGAGCTCCCCGGCCACCTTCTCGAACTGCGCCGGCTTGTGAGCGAGCACGACGAGATCGGCCCGGTCTGCCACCTCGACGTTCGACTCGACCGCATCTCCACCCAGCTCCTCGACCAGTTCCCTCGCCCTCCCCGAGCCGCTGTCGGACACGAGCACCGGATCGCCCCAGCCACGCGCGAGCGCGCGCGCCATATTGCCAGCGCCGATCAGTCCGACATGCATGTACGGAAATCTATCGCTGGCGGAGGACCGGCCCCAGCGACCGCTCAGCTCTGATTGAAGAAACCCTTCTCGACGAGCCGTGCGCGCTCCTCCGCGGACACCTCGACGTTGCGCGGAGTCAGCAGGAACACCTTGTCGGCGATGCGCTGCATCCCGCCGTCGAGGGCGTACGTGAGCCCGCTCGAGAAGTCGATGAGGCGCTTCGAAAGGTCGTGGTCGGTGCTCTGGAGGTTCAGGATCACCGGGATCGCGTCCTTGAACTTGTCGGCGACGTCCTGGACCTCGTTGAAGTTCTTGGGCTGGACGACGTGGACGCGCACGTCGCCTCCGCTCCGCCCGTTCCCGCGCCCTGTGCTCACGGGCCGCAGCGAGGCCGTCCGCCGTTCCGATTCCGGATCGTCGGCGAAGATGTCGTCGAAGTCGTCCCGCCGGCGCCGCGAACCCAGCCGCCGCACGTTCGGGCGGTCGCGATACGCGTCCTGGGCCTCGGCCTCCGGCTCGTGGTACGGCTCGAGGTCCTCCTCGTAGTCCTCGTCATCCGCCAGCCCGAAGTACATGAGCGTGCGGCGCCAGGTGTCTCGTAAGGCCATCTCGGATTCGAAGTTTCGGTGGGAGCGCGTAATTCCCTGCTGTGATTATGACGCTCCGGAGCGGTATAAGCTTGTGCCGAGCCGCACAATCGTCGCGCCCTCCTCGACGGCGATCCGGTAGTCCTGGCTGGTCCCCATCGACAGGTGGCGCAGGCCGTGCTCTCCGGCGAGCTCACGCAGGGCCGCGAAATGCTCGCGGCTCGCCTCCGGCGTCGGCGCCAGTGGCGGCATCGTCATCAGCCCGACGACCGTCACCGGCGATCGCTCGAGGTACGCCGGCAGCTCCGACGGTGCGATCCCGCTCTTGCCGGCCTCGCCGGCGACGTTGACCTCGATCAGGATCTCGGTGTCGGCTCCGCCGTGGCGACCGAGCTGGTCGAGCGCCGATTCGCTCGCGACCGATTCGATGTAGCGGACGTACGGCAGCACCTGGCGGACCTTGCGGCTCTGGAGATGACCGATGAAGTCCCACGTGAACATGCCGGGGTGAGCCTGCGCCTTGGCCACCAGATCCTGGGCGCGATTCTCGCCGACCAGCTCGATGCCGGCCTTGGCGAGCACCTCGAGCTCATCGACCGGCACGTACTTGACCGCGGCGAGGATCTGCACCTCGGCCGGGTCCCGTCCGGCGGCGCCGATCGCCTCCCGGACCCGCTCGAGGTTCGCGCTGACCTCATCGGCCCGCAGGCCCCTGATCAGCTCAACCACACCAGCCCGGCCTGCCGCCCGGTGACACCGCGATCGCGCCGGTGCGAGAAGAACAGCGCCTCGTCGGAGCAAATCGTGCACGTCTCGACGTCGTGCACGGTCTGCACGCCCGCCCGCTCGAGCCGGTCGCGCGCGATCGCCTTGAGGTCGAGGTTGCGTCCGCGGCGCGCGCGATCGCCGTGGTGGGCGAATACCGCGTGCACCTCCTCGCCGACCTCGTAGCAACACGGACCTGCGCCCGGGCCGATCGCCGCCGCCAAGGGCCCGTCGGCGCCGAGCTCGCGGACCGCGCGGACGCCCTCGGCCACGATCCCGCCGGCCAGACCACGCCAGCCCGCGTGCAGCATCACCACCGCACCGCCGCCGCCGGTACCCGACCCGCCGCGGCCCGCCAGCGCGATCGGCAGGCAGTCCGCGGTCAGCACCATCGGCGCCACCCCGCGGAGCCGGGTCGCCTGGCCGTCGGCCTCGGGCAACTCGATCCCCCCGTGAGGCAGAGGCGCGACGAACGCGTCGGCCGGATCGGTGACGGTCCGCACGACCGTTCCGTGAACTTGGCGGATGTGCGCCGGCCTCGCCCCCACCTGCTCCTGCAGACGAGCCCGGTTGCGCCGCACCGCGTCGGGGCGGTCGTCGGTCAGGCGTCCCAGGTTGAGGCTCGCGTACGGGCCCTCGGAGAAGCCGCCGCGCCGGGTGGTGAACAGCGCGTACGCGCCCGGCAGGTCGATCGCCACGTGCTCGCCGCGCTCATAGAACGGCTCGGGCAACCTCACTGCGCGCGCGGCCTCCATCGAACGCAGGCTACCGACGCTCGCCGGCGGCACGTACCGCCTCGGCGAGCTGCTGCTCGCGTCCCGACGCCCGCCCGTCGAGCTTCGCGTCGAGTGCGGCCCGCAGCCCGCGCCCGATCGCGGGGCCCTCGGGCACGCCGGCGGCGAGCAGGTCGCGGCCGTCGATCTCCAGGCGGACATGGCGGAGCCGGTCGAGCCACTCCCGGGCTTGGGGCTC
>Ga0335080_10008059_pt1 | contig 10972 bp, 6 predicted proteins | sample Lox_Sample_34_FD_206720 | JGI IMG/M metagenome (GOLD analysis project Ga0335080, IMG submission 206720) | Soil microbial communities from Loxahatchee National Wildlife Refuge, Florida, United States - Lox_Sample_3.4 | ecosystem: Environmental > Terrestrial > Soil > Wetlands | place: USA: Florida...
CCGGAAGTCGCCCACGTAGGGTGCGTGGTCGACCGGCCAGATGCCGAAGACCTGCAGCGGGCTCAGCCGGTGGATCAGGTTCCCGAGCTCGGTCTCCTTGCCGAACGCGCCGACGTGCGGGAGCCAGTCGACGGCCGCCGCGATGGCGGGGATCGCGAGCAGCAGCGCCGTTCCGGCGAAGACGCCTGCCCGCACGAGCAACGCCCGGGAGGGCCGGAGGAAGATGACCACTGCGCCGGCGAGGAGAAGCGGGACGAGCCAGGCGCCGCTCGGGAGGCTGAGGACGCAGACGAAGGTCGCGACCGCGGCCGCGAGCGGGATCCCGGCGCGCGCGCTCCGTCCGGCCAGGAGCGCCCTGGGCGCGAGGGCGGCGATCAGCGCCAGCAGCCAGGCGCCGGCCAGCTCCTTGACGCCGCCCCAGAGCGAGTAGCCGTAGAGGATGGCCGGCTGCGCGGCGACGAACGCGGCCACGGCCCGCAGCGCCGGCCGGTAGATGAGCAGCTCGAGGATCGCGAAGAGCGTCAGTGCGAGCATCGCCGCCAGGAAGGCGAGGTACGGCTGGAAGAGCCAGGCGATGTCGTAGGAGAGGAGCGAGTGCCCGATCCCGATCGGCATCAGGCTCCCGGTCGGGTAGCCGAGCTTGAGGGTGGTCGCGAGCGTGGCCTCGTAAGTGGAGGGCGCCAGCCCGGTGACGCTGCGGGCGTGCTCCATGACGCGGTCGGTCATCGCGAAGTAGGTCGCCGTGTCGTCGAGCTTGATGTACCCGTCGAAGGTCGCCCGGCCCGAGAGCACCGTCGGGGCGGCGAAGACGGCGAAGGTGCCGACCGCGGCTCCGACCGGCGCACGCCAGCAGCGGACGGGCCACGGCGGTCGCAGGATCAGGCCGGCGGCGGCGAGCGCGACCGCCAGCGGCCCGGCGAGCAGGGCCGTCGCGCCGACGAGCGTGGCGAACTCGCCGGCCAGGATCACCACCGCCAGCCCGGCCGGAAGCAGGAGGGTTCCCGGCAGGCGCTCGCCGGAGGCGATCTCGACGACGCGCCCGCAGCCGAGGGAGAGCCCCGCGAGCAGCAGCGGAAAGGCGACCCAGGTGACGAGCAGTGGGACTATCGAACCGGCGTGATTTGACCGGACGCGATCAGCGCGCGTGCGTGCTTCGGCGACGGATCGTAGACCTCGATCTCCTCGTTCGTGCCCGGGAACGCGACGTAGACGTTGGTCGGGCCCGAGCTCGAGTAGACCGCCAGGCCGTTACCCGGGACGGTGAACGACACGTCGCCCTTCTTCGCGAGGGTCTTCAGCGCCTGGTAGGCGTTCGGGAACGGATAGGTGCCGACGAAGGTGTACCCGCCCTTGTTGCCGATCGACACGCCGCGGGGGAGGTAGCGCACGTAGATCCGCCCGCTCGAGGTGACTGTCAGCTCGTAGACGCGGCCCGACTCGGGGCCGGCCCAGTAGATCGGGTGGCCCGCGCTGACCGCCAGGGCGCGCAGGTCCTGGACGGTCGCGGCCTTCGGCGCCGTAGCCGGCAGCGTGTTCGTCTTCGCGGACGAGGTGCCTCCGCCTCCGCCGCGCACGATCAGCCAGACCACGAATGCGAGCGCGAGGGCGATCGCGACGACGGCGCCGATCTGTACGTCCCGGCGGGACCACGGAGAGATGGGATGCGCGTTCGCGGACACGAGGATAGGTTCATCTTCGGCCGCAGCAGTCCTGCCCTTGAGGCGGTGTGTGCGACGCCGCCATGGAGGCCGCGCGGGCTTCGCCCGGCATGACGACATCGCCGGCAGGCGGCTACAATCGAAACCCCAAGGGCGGTTAGCTCAGTTGGGAGAGCACCAGCTCGACAAGCTGGGGGTCACTGGTTCGAGCCCAGTACCGCCCATAGAAAAGCCCCGCACACGGGGCTTTTTTGTTGCGTCGGTGAGCAACGGACGTCAGCGCTCGGCCTTGCCACGCTGTTCGCTCGCCCGCGGGAGACCATCCCGAGTGGCGCGCGAAGCCGATGCTGGCCTCCTTTCCGCTTCGCCGGTGAGGCGGGCGAGCACCGGGTGTGCTGTTTGGGGGTCAGCAGCCTGTAGTCCCTCACGACGACGACGTCGTGCTCGTCCTCGGGGCTTCGTGACCGCGATCGCCGACCCTTGCTCGTCTGCACGGGGAGGAAGCGCGGGCATCGGCGGGTCCTCGCGGCTCTGTTCACAGAGCAACGGCCCCCGGATCAGGCCTGATCACACGGGCACGTGCCCTCGAGCGGCATGTGCGTGCCCGTGTAGTCGCTACCGTTTGCTTCTCGCGCTGGAGTTGGGCGCGGACTCCGCGTCCCTAGTGCGCGGTATCGGGTGCGAGGAGGGGAAAATAGTGCAGAGCCACCTCTTTGAGCACCTCGACGATGATTGCCGGGGTGAGCTCGGCGTTGGGGTCGTCGACTTGTGGCGGGAGGTCGACGCCGATTTCGCGGGCGTGTTCGATGATGCCGGGCCCGATGGTCTTGCCGAGGCCGCTGAGGCCCTTGTTGAGGAGATCCTCGTCGAGGTGCCATTTCGGGACGGGGAGGGCGGTGACGGTCGCCCAGGTTTCGGGGTTGCGCGGCTGGCCGAGGGTGAAGAGGTCGTCGAAGGTTCGTGCCGACGCGTCCCGTTGCGTAAGGGGCTCGCCGAGGTTCCAGACCTTCCTGAGGGTGGCGATCAGCGAGGTGTGGCGGTACTCGTCGTTGTAGACGGAGCCTTGCGGAACCCAGGGGGAGACGAGGATCGCCGGGACGCGGTAGCCGGAGCGGTCGAACTTGAAGCCGAACTCCGTGGCCGGTGCGTCGGGGTCGGGGGGCGGCACGGGCCCGGGCGGAACGTGGTCGTAGGTGCCGCCGGGTTCGTCCCAGCCGATCAGAAGCGTGGTGTTCCAGACGTTCGAGCCCGACTCCGAGGTGCTCGAGCGGTAGATCTCGAAGATGCGCGCCAGGAAAGCCTCGCCGGCGAGGATCGAGGAGGCCGGATCGAGCGTGTCGGCGTCGACGTGTGGCCCGAGCGCGCGGCCGAACGCAGGGTGGTAGTCGCCGTGGCCGCCGACGAAGTTCGGCTCGATCAGCGAGAAGTCGGGCAGTGTCCCGGCGGCCGCGTCCTTCTGGAACTCCGCGAACGGCACCACGTTGGTTGCCAGCCGGTCCTTGAGCCGAGGGTAGTGGATGATGCCGTGGAACGAGATCGGCATCGGCTCCATCGCGTAAATCTTCCAGGTCTTCCCGTGTTGCTCGAGCCGTTCGAAGATCGTCTCCGCGTCGTTCTTCGAGAACCATTTCTTCGCCGGGGCGTTCACGACCAACCCCGACGAGGTTGCTGCCGTCCAGAAGGAGCGGTTCATGAACGTCTGCGACGGCACCTCGGAGAACCAGTGGTCGAAGACACCGAACTCGCGTGCGATCCCGTTCAGCACCGGTACCTGCTCCGGGGTGTAGCCGGTCATGATCTGCGAGTACTCCTCGTAGGTCGGCTGGCGGCCCGTCTCACCGGTGAAGGTGCTGATGTAGTCGGTCACGAACCCGTCCATGTTCGGCGTCGCGCCCGCCGGCGGCGCATTCCACGGATCGGTCACCCCCTCACCGATCTTGAAACGGTTGTGCTCGTCCATGACGTTGAACAGCTGAGTGTTGGTGTGGTACCACTCCTCGCCCGAGTCCGGGTTCGGCGCGTCCATGTCCGTTGCGACGGTGTACGGCACGGCCTTCCGGTCGGCGCCGTGCTCGGCCCACTCGGGGATCGGGTTGGACAGGTTCTTACCGATCACGCCTTCGAACGTCTTGCCGTCGTCTGGGCCGTACAGGTGCCCGAGCATGTTGTCGAGCGAACGGTTTTCGAAAAGGACAACGACAACATGGTCGAGTGCGCCGGCCGCGCTGCGAGCGTCAGACATGTCGATCCTCCATCGTTCGCGGACGTGGTTAGGCACCAGCCGTCGACAAGAACATCGCGGCAGGTGCGCGAGCAGTTTCTCATAAGGCGGCCGCACGCTCGAGCGTCGGAACCGACGCTGTCTCCTTACGGAGAGATCGCGTCGCCGAGGGCGGCGACAGCGTCGTCAAGACGGGCTGCGAGTTAGTCTTGCGCGCGGACCGCGGTCGGGGGATTCCTGAATTTCGTTCGTTTGGTCAATTCCTGTGCGCGGCGGCGCTGCCGCGTGGCGAGGATGGCAAGCGCGTGGCAAGGATGGCAAGGATTGGCGTTCGTTCCGGTTCGCTCAGGCGTTCGCTTGAGGGGCTGATTCCGCTCAACGGAGTCGTGTAGGCGAACTCGAGCGAACGGGTGCGAACGTCTGCGCCAAGTCGACAAGCTGGGGGTCACTGGTTCGAGCCCAGTGGCGGCCACTAGGTGGGCGCCTGCCTCGTCGAGCAGCCAGTGCGCCTGGGGCTTCCCGGCACCACGGCGTGAGGCGGGATAGAAGCGATCGAGCACGCGCTGCCGGTAGAGGAACAGCAGCCGATCCTGCGCTCGACGTCTCGAGGTGAAGAACAGCAGCGCCAGCTGGTCGGTAGTCAGCACCTGCTGGTTGTAGAGGCAGAGTGCGACCTCCCGGTCGCGCTCGGTCAGATGCCGTGCGAGTTCGAAGACGTGCTCGGCGCCGATGCGCCGAGTGCGCGTGAGCGCGGACATCGAATCAGAGTCACGGTTGGTCCTTATTTGTCGGAGTTCCGCGTGGCGCCGGATCACGCGGCGTCACGCCCCTTCCGCCGCTTCCGCGGCAGCGGGATGACGCTGCCGATAACGCCATCGGAAACGCTGGCGGTAGCGCCGCCGAAACCGACGCCCCGTCGCTTCGCCTCGGCGGCAAGAAGGAGATCGGCGAGCAGGGCGACCGCCTCGCGGCGCTGCTCATCGCTCAACGGCACCAGGGTCGGCGCCAGGAGCTTGAAGTCAGTCGGTTTGTTCAGTCATGCGGGGCCGGCAGAGGAGCCAGTATGGATCAACGGACAATGGGCCGAATCCGTCTCTCATATAGAGAAGCGCTTTCGACCCCCGAAGAGTGACAGCCGGAACTGACCCGGCACCGACAAATCACCGACACGCGACCGACACTCGGCTTTCCAAGCGGGTTCGAGCAGCCGACCTAGAGGCGGGGATCGACGGGTTCGCTCTCGAGGGCGAGCACGCCGAAGACGCATTCGTGGACGCGCCGCAGCGGCTCGCCGCGGACGAAGCGCTCGAGTGCCTCGATCCCGAGCGCGAACTCCCGCAGGGCGAGCGCTCGCTTGCGTCCGAGCCCGCGCTCGCGCAGGCGTTCGAGGTTCTCGGGTTCCGTGTATTCGGGCCCGTAGATGATGCGGAGGTACTCGCGGCCCCGTGTCTTCAGGGCGGGCTGCGCCGGACCGCGGCGGCCGCGGGCGACGTAGTCGAGCGGTTTCACCACCATCCCCTCGCCGCCGCGTCCCGTGAGTTCGGACCACCAGGCGGTGCCTGCTTCTTGGCTGGAGGCGTCCGTTGTGCCGACTTCGACGTAGGCAGTCGGATAGAGCAAACCGTCGGCCGCGCAGAGCTCAGCGAGCGTTTCCATATGCCAGAGGTGTGTCTTGTCGGCGTGGACCGCGCCCGCGCTGGCGAGCAGATGGAAGGGCGCCAGCTTGATGTCGTCCACGCTTTGGATCGGCCAGCAGTAGCGTCGGTAGGCGTCGACAAAGCGATCCGCGTCGATCGCGCGCTGCCGGAAGCGCTCGAGGAGCGGACCGACGTCTATGCCGTTCCCGGCCGCAGCCCCCAGCGTGCTGACGCTCTCGGCGAGGCCGACGCCAGCTGCCGCGCCCACCGCGGCGTACTGCTCGCGAAGTAGCTCCTGCGCCTTGGCAGACCAAGGCATCAGCTCGCAGTCGAGCAGCACCCACTCGCTTTCCAGGCGCTCGAACAGGCCGACGCCCGCGACGGCGTCGCGCACGCGAGCGAGGAGCTGGCCCTCGAGATCGTCGCTGTCGAAGAAACGGCGGCCCGTGCGCGTGAAGCAGGCGCCGAAGCCTTCGTCGACGACACCGAAAACGCGGCGCGCGGCGTCCTCGTCGCGGCAGACGACGACGACCGCACGCGAGCCCATGTGCTTCTCCTCGCAGACAACCTGCGGGACACCTTCCTGCCGGTAATACGAGAACGCCTCCGCGGGGTGCTCGAGAAGGTCGGACTGGCTGGTAGTGGCGGACGGCGAGACCGCCGGCGGCAAGTAGACGAGCCACTTCGGGTTGACCGCGAAGCGTCCCATGACCTCGAGCGCGGCAATCGCGTTCTCCTCGCGGATGGTCATGTTGCGCGCGAGACGCGTCGAGATGATCCGCTTGCCGAGCACGTCGTCGATGTCGAGCAGCTCGTCCTCGCGCTGCTGCGCGGACAGGACGGGCGCCTCCTCGCCCTCCGGCAGGAACGGCTTCGCTGGCTCGCTGTAGGTCGCGCCCGCCGGAACGCCGACGAGCTCCTTCTCCGGATAGCGCAGCGCCGTCAGCCTGCCTCCGAAGACACACCCGGTATCGATGTTGATCGTCCGGTTCAACCACTCCGCTTCCGGAACAGGCGTGTGGCCGTAGACGACGACTGCGCGGCCGCGGTATTCGGCGGCCCAGTTCCAGCGAACCGGGAGGCCAAACTCGTCGGTCTCTCCGGTCGTCTCGCCATATAGCGCGAAGTCGCGCACCTTGCCGGAGCCGCGCCCCTGCATCTCCTCCTTCATCCCGGCGTGCGCGACGACGAGCTGCCCTCCGTCGAAGACGTAGTGACTGACGAGCCCGTCGAGGAAGCGGACAACCTCCGCCTGAGCTGCTTCGCGCCGATCGTCCGGGAGGGCGTCGAGCTCTGCAAGCGAGCGATCGAGACCATGCGTGATCTGGACATCGCGGCCGCGGAGCTTCCGCACGAGCTTCTGGTCGTGGTTGCCCGGCACGCAGTGCGCAGAGCCGTGCTCAACCATGTTCCGGACGAGCCGGATCGTGTCGAGGATCCGGGGGCCACGGTCGACGAGGTCGCCGACGAAGACAGCGGTCCGCCCCTCTGGGTGCGCGTAGACCGCGCCGCCGTCTGGGAACTCGCCATCCCGCTCTTCGACGACCTGGTAGCCAAGCTCGCCGAGCAGCTGCTCGAGCTCGTCGAAGCAGCCGTGAACGTCGCCAATGATGTCGAACGGGCCGTGCTCGTCGGTGCGGTTGTTCCAGAGTCGCGTGCGCTTGATCGACGCCGCCTCGACTTCCTCTGGCGAGGAGAGCACGTGGACCTGGCGGAAGCCCTCTTTGCGGATGCCGCGGAGCCCGCGGCGCAAGTCGCGCGTCTGGTTGCGGATGACATGCGGGCCGAAGTCGCGGTCCGAGCGGCCCCGGTTCCGGTCCTGGCAGAGCCGCTCGGGGAGGTCGAAGACGATTGCCGTCGGCAGAAAATGGAACTCGCGAGCCAGCTTGACAAGCCGGCCGCGATCCTCGCGCTTGACGTTCGTCGCGTCGATCACGGTCAGTCGGCCGGCGGCCATCCGCGTCGCAGCGATGAAGTGGAGGACCTCGAACGCGTCCTTCGTCGCACTCTGATCGTTCTCGTCGTCGGCCACGAGCCCACGGCAGAAGTCGGACGACAGCACCTCCGTCGGAAGGAAGTGTTTCCGCGCGAACGTCGACTTGCCCGACCCCGACGCGCCGACCAGTACGACGAGCGACAGTTCAGGCACCTCGAGCTCGCGCGGAGCAGCCACCTGTGCCTCCTCGCTCACCGCTCGAACACCGCCATCTGCGTGGGCGCACCCAGCTCGGGATCAACCGGCCCGACCGGAAGGAAACGAACGCGGTAGCCGAACCGGCCGGCAACTTCTCCTGCCCAGCCCTCAAGCTCGCTGCGGGTCCACTCGAAGCGGTGGTCGCGGTGGCGGAAGCGTCCGGCCGGTAGGCCCTCGAACTTCGCGTTGTACTCGCGGTTCGGCGTGGTGATGACCACCGCCCCAGGACGAGCGTGCTCGAAGACGACGCGCTCGAACGAAGCAAGGCGCGGCTCGTCGAGGTGCTCGATCACCTCGACGACCGCCGCGGCGTCGAAGCCCGTGAGTCGGCGGTCGCGGTAGGTCAGCGCTGTCTGGAACAGCTGCACGCGCTCCCGCTGTCGCGGCGCCAGCCGCTCCAGCCGCAGCCGCGAGGCCGCGATCTCCAGCGCGCGGTGCGAGATGTCGACGCCGACGATCTCCTCGAACGATGGCTCCTTCATCAGCGCGGTGATCAGCTTCCCGCTTCCGCAGCCCAGATCGAGGACTCGCTTCGCGCCGATCGCCTTCAGCACCGCGACGACCGATCCCAGGCGCTGCTCGTTCAGACGCAGCGGCTGCTCGACGGCCTCCTCCTCTGCCTCGCGCATGTCCTGGTCGCGGTCCGGGTCCGGATCCTCGTCCACGAGCAGCTTCGCCAGGGCCTCGTCGCGGAGCGAGCGCTGGTACTTCAAGTAGCGATTGACGATCAGCTCCCTGTCGGGGTGGCCCGCGAGCCAGCCCTCGCCCCGGCGGAGCAGCTTCTCGACCTCGTCCTCCCCCACCCAGTAGTGCTTCTCCGCATCGAGCACCGGCACGAGCACGTAGAGATGCGCGAGCAGCTCGCGCAGCCGAAGCTCACCGTCGAGCTCGACCGTGAAGTAGGGGCTCTCGCCCCACTCAGGGAACCGCTCGTCGAGCGGGTGCTGGACCGCGTGCACGGTGTATCCGAGCGGCTCAAACAGGCGGCGCAGAACGTCCTCGCCGCCTGTGCAGGCAAGCGCAGCGATGCGCACATGGAGCGGCAGCACCTCCTCCGGGAGCTCCGGGCGCGTGCTCGACCGGCCGGCGAGCGCCGTATTGAAGACGCGGGCGATCGCAACGCTCAGGAACGACGACGCGACGTAGGGACGATCGTTGACGTACTGGTCGAGCCGCGGGAATCGCACGCCGCGGCGGATCAGCCCCACCGGATCGACGTCCAGCAGCAGCGCCGCGGTGCACCGCTCCTCGCTCGCCTCGGGGTAGAAGACGTGCGCCTGCCCAAAGGGCAAGGAGAACGACTGCAACCGCTCCGGGTGCTTGTGCAGCAGGTGGCCGAGGTCGGTCGCCGGCTGGCGGGTGGTGGTGATCGTCAGAAGCATCGTTGGTCGGTATCGGCTCCAGAAACGACAAAGCGACCCGGATGGGTCGCCCTCGCCTGGCAGGTGCGGGTGCGCCGGAATTGCTAGCGCTCGCACCCCCTCGCGAGGGCATCGGCGTGCGGGTGCCTAGGGTGCAGGAACGGGGCGCAGTAGCGCGTCTGTGCCAGGCTGGTTAGCAGGTTCGGCCGTTCCATCCCCGGAAGAGACCCTACCCAAGATCAGTGGATCGGTCGATCCGTCTGTCTGCGTACCGTGCACGGAAGTGAGCGCTGAACCTAGATCACTCGGCCCTTGGACACTGGTCGCAGAACTCGGCAGCGGCGGCAACGCAACCGTCTACGAGGCGAGAAGTGCCGGGTCTTCCGACTCGGTTGCCCTGAAGGTCATCAACACGACCAAGGCCAGCCGCGAGCCCTACCGGCGCTTCGTGAGGGAGATCGAGTTTCTTCAGAAGCTTGAGGACAAGAGCGGCGTTCTTCCGGTCCTAGGCGCGCACCTGCCGCAGGCCCCGACGAAGACCGAGCGCCCTTGGTTGGCGATGCCGATCGCGCGGACACTTGGCGAAGCTCTGGCAGATGCACCTCTCGAGACCGTGGCCGCGGCGCTCGTTGCCGTAGCTCGCTGTCTCGCGCGTCTCGCCGACGTGGGCGTTGCGCACCGCGACATCAAGCCCGACAACCTCTACGAGCTGGACGGGCAGTGGCTCGTCGGCGACTTCGGCCTCGTGGCTCTACCCGAGGAGAGCAGCCTCACCGACGCAGACCGTCCGCTCGGCCCGACCTACTACCGACCGTACGAGATGACAATCAACCCGAAGGACGCCGATCCCTTCGCCGCCGATGTCTACGCCTTTGGCAAGACGCTGTGGGTGTTAGCGACAGGCCAGAACTATCCTCCGCAAGGCCATCAGCCGGCAGCTAGGCGGAGGTTCTCGATCGCAGATCTTCGTGCGCATCCACGCGCCACGCTGCTCGATCAGATCGTGGACAGAGCCACGACGCTCGAGCCATCGGAGCGGCCGTCGATGGCCGAGATGGCAGCGGAACTCGAGCGCTGGCTCGCACTCCCGCCCTTGCCCCCGGCGCTCGATCTCAGCAGTGAGGCGGCACGCTTGCGGCAGCAGCTCGCCGGCGAGCTGAATGCTGAGGATCTACTCGAACAGCGTAAGGAACTGGCGCTCGCCGCGGTTCATCAGCTGAACGAGCTATTCAAGCCGCTGAATGCGGCGGTGAAGAGTGTCCATCCGCGCGCGCAGATCGACGTGATGCCGGACGAGTACATGCGGAACGTTCTCAGCACATACCGCAGCTCCGGCGCGGCGACCATCGTCTTCAAGCACATCCGCATGAGCCAGATCTCCGCTGGCCAGCAACCGATCATCTTTGCCCTGCGACTGGGCCGCGGCATCGAGCTCACCGACGACGGCGCGCTGATCGTTCGCGTGGCGATCGACGTCAGCTACCCGCGGACGAGCGGCACAGCCTACGGCTGGCACAGCGACGAGCTGCAAGCGCCCGTCGGAAGCGTCGAGTCAGCGGCTCAGCTGCAACAGGTGGCCGAGGAAACGCAGACGCGGTTGAAGGAAGCTGTCACGGCATTCCTCGACAACCTCGCTGACGACCACTAATCAGCCGCCGCTGTCGCTCCGCAGATCGGGCAACGAACGTCACGCGTCCAATCCTCAAGCACCTTGACGGCGGCGCCGGGGTGGCAGGCGAAATCGACCCGTCGCATATCGTCGACCTCGGTCAGCGGGTCGGCAGGCTCGGACTTGTCGCGCTCCACACTGATCGAGATCAGTCCGCCGGGCTGGTTCAGCCGCTCGATTCCGCGCTGGAACTCATCGAGCTGGGGATCGATGAATTCCTGGAGCAGAATCG
>Ga0335080_10008060_pt1 | contig 10972 bp, 7 predicted proteins | sample Lox_Sample_34_FD_206720 | JGI IMG/M metagenome (GOLD analysis project Ga0335080, IMG submission 206720) | Soil microbial communities from Loxahatchee National Wildlife Refuge, Florida, United States - Lox_Sample_3.4 | ecosystem: Environmental > Terrestrial > Soil > Wetlands | place: USA: Florida...
TGCTGCCGTTTGTGCTGATCTTCATGATTTTGTTGGTCAACAAGCGCGACCTTATGGGAGACTGGACGAACCCGCGCTGGTTCAACCTGGTGGCGTGGGTGACGGTGGTGGTGATGATCGGACTGACGGCGGTGGCGGTGGAAAATGCGATCAAGGGGGCGCGGTAAACGGTGCGAGGGCTTGGGATTGTGGCGCTGGTCGCGGCCGGGCTAACCGGGTGCGGCACGGACAATCGCGATGCCGAATTCGGCAAACTTGCCGACCGGTATTTCGACGAGGTGGCTTTCAAATACGATCCGGTATCCGGCACGCAGGCTGGATTCCATCAGTACGATCAACAACTGCCTTCGGGGTCGCGCGGTGAAGTCGAAGCCGAGATTGTGGCGCTCCACCAATACGAGAGCGGGGTGCGGGCGTTCGACCCGAAGGGATTGTCGCCAGGCGTGGCGGCAGATCGCGAACTGGTGCTGTCGCAAATCCAGGGGCAGTTGCTCAGCCTGGAGACGATCCGGAGTTGGGAGAAGAATCCGGACCTATATTCGTCGGGGGCGAGCTCGGCGATTTTCGTCATTATGAGCCGCACCTACGCGGCTCCGGAGGAGCGGCTGAAATCGGCTATTGCCCGCGAGAAACTGATTCCGCGGCTGCTCCAATCGGCGCGCGACAACCTGAAGAATCCGCCGCGGGTGTATACCGAGGTCGCGATCGAGCAACTACCGGGGAATGTCAGCTTCTTCCAGAAGGATGTCCCGGCGGCGTTTCAAAAAGTGACCGACCAGGCGCTGCTGGCAGACTTCCACCAGGCTAACCAGGGCGTGATCGACGCGCTGGGCGCGTACGAGCAGTGGCTCAAGGCAGATGTGCTGCCGAGGTCGAATGGCGACTTCCGCATCGGCGCGGAGAATTATCGCCGCAAGCTGCTCTACGACGAGATGGTGGATACGCCGCTCGACCGGTTGCTGCAGATCGGCTATGACAATCTGCACGCCAACCAGGCGGAGTTCAAAAAAGTGGCGGCGCAGATCGACCCCAAGCGGACGCCGCAACAGATCCTGGATGACTTGGAAAAGGATCACCCGCCGGCCGACAAGCTGCTTCAGGCGTTTCGCGACGTGCTCGAGGGATTGCGCGATTTCATCGGGACAAAGCGCATTGTGACCATTCCGTCGCCGGTGCTGCCGATTTTGGAGGAGACGCCGCCGTTTATGCGTGCGCTGACGACCGCGTCGATGGACACGCCGGGGCCCTATGAGAAGGTCGCCAAAGAGGCTTACTTCAATGTCACGCTGCCCGCGGCGACCTGGTCGCAGAAGCAGGTGGAAGAGTACATGGAGGGCTTCAATCGCGGGACGATTATCTCCACCGCGACACACGAGGCCTATCCTGGGCACTACACGCAGTTTTTGTGGAACGCGCAGGCGCCCACCAAGGTACGGAAGCTGGTGGGGTGCAGTTCCAACGCCGAGGGCTGGGCGCACTACAGCGAGCAGATGATGCTCGATGGGGGCTACGGCGGCGGTGATCTGAAACTGCGGCTGGGACAATTGCAGGACGCGCTGTTACGGAACGTCCGTTATATCGCCGGGATCCAGATGCACACCGGCAACCTGACGGTGGAACAGGCGACGGACCTGTTCGTTCGTGAGGGATACCAGGTGCGGCCAGTGGCGGAGAAGGAAGCCAAACGCGGGACGTCGGACCCGACGTACCTGGTTTACACGCTGGGGAAGCTGCAAATTCTAAAACTGCGCGACGATTATCGGCAGATGCAGGGCGGCAGCTTCAGCCTGCAGGATTTTCACGATAAGTTCCTGGCGCAGGGGTTTCCGCCGGTGAAGATTGTGCGGCGCGCGCTGTTGGGGAACGACTCGCCGGTGCTGTAGCTATTTCCCCGATACTCCCACTTTGATGGAGTGAGCCGCTTTGTCTTTGCTGCCCTCCGGTATGTCCACAACGACGCGCGTGCCGGGCTTGAGGTCGGCTGGTTCGAGCTTGCGGCCGTCCTTGGTGATCTCGGTCTTCGGGGTCAGGGTGACGTTGACGTCGCCTTTCGCGGTTTTGACGGTGACGGTATTGCCTTGAACAGCGGTAATTGTGCCGATGACGTGCTCGAAACCGCCATGGGCGATTGCCTGGGTGGTGATGGCGAGCAAAATCAGGGCTGGCAACAGGCATCTAATGGTGATGAGTGTCCGGTGCATCAGTCGTGTCCCCCCTTAGGAATTTCTGTTCTTCCTCTTCTTCCTTCCGATCCTCAGGACCCTTCGGATTCAGCATTTCCATCTCCAACTTCTCCTCGGTGGTGAGAGAAGGCAGGCGACGGATGAAATGCACGAGCTTCCAGGCCGGCATGCCGGTGAGGCGAACGCCATTCTGGATTATATAGAAGAGTTCGCCGTCGGAGAGGTGCTGGGTGTCGTAGTTGCGCATGTCGGGAGCGTGCGGGTACATGCTTTGGCCCATTTTGATTTCGCCGCTGCCATCGTTGGCATGACAGGTGGCGCAGTGATCGGCCCAATGGGCGCGGGCTTCGGCGATATTTTCGGGCGTATTCGGCACGGGGTTCGTGCGCATCTTGGCGTCGGATGGGATGGCGGCGTGACGGGCGGCTCGAGCCAGCCAGCGTTCGATCCGCGTGGGCGTGTCGCGGGCGGTCCAGCCGTGTGCGCTCTTGAGTACGATACCGCCGGCGGCCGCCTCGAGAATGAGCAGCGCCAGAATCCCGAGCAGGAAAAATCCGAAACTCCGCATATTGAAAGTATCGCGCCGCCGCGATCTCGGTAACAGTACTCGAAATTAACGGCAGATAGCATCGGACAGCGGAGCCGGCCAGTAAGATTGATGCATGGTCGAATATCTTCGGCTTATAGGCCCAGACACCCAGCATCTGCTCGCCGCCGACGCGGGCAAGGACTGCACTAACGTATCGCTCTGTCCAGTTACATCCGGCATGAACCAGCACCGCTCGATTCGTCGCACCGGTGATCTCGCTTTGGAAGTAAAACACACCGAGCGGGATCAGTGGTTGATTTCCGGCATTCTCCACGGCATGGCGGTTCATGCCCGGCTGCTGGACGAATTCGAGAAGCGCGGATTCACGGGCTACAGGCTGAAGCCGGCGACAGTAAGGTTTCGAGACGGCTATTTATCGCACGACTACTCAGAGTTGGTTGTCACGGGTTGGGCCGGAGTGGCGCCGCCCGAATCGGGGATCGAATTGATCGAAGCGTGCGGCGGGTGCGGCTACAAGAAATACAGCGCGCTTAAAAATCCGGAGCACTTGATCGACTGGAGTCAATGGACCGGCGAAGACTTTTTCATCGTCTGGCCGATGCCCGGTTACACCCTCATCACCAGGCGCGTAGCGGATGCTCTCGCCGAGCTGAAGATAAAGACGTACAGGCTCGATGACATGCTCAAGCCGCGCGAGTCGCGATTTGCGGGGAAGTTCGGCTATTCCGTAGGTCCCCTTTCGCAGTGCATGCCTGAGGATCTGGCGATCCGCTACGGGCGGCCGCTCGGACTCGAGTGCGAGCCGGGCTGCTGGCCGGTGAAGGAATCCACCGAACCCAAGCAGAACGTCGAGGATCTCATGGCTAAGCTGCGCAGCATGAGCGGCGCGTGCTGTGGGTCGCCGCGACGGCAGAAGCCGACCATCGATAGGGAATCCGCGATTGCGGCGTTCGCCGGACTTCACGAGGGCGATCGCGGCCAGCAATACAAAACTGCGCACAAGTCCCTAAATCTTTTGCAGAGCGGTGCGCTTACCGCGGAAGATGTGGCGCCGCATCGAGCGGCAGTTCTGGCTCTCTGGAACGCCATTCACGCCGAACTGAAGCCGCGCCAAAAGGAGACCGGCTCCGCCGAATGGCTCATCGCAGAGGACTATCGACAAGCGCGTGCCTTGGGAGAAGTTGTCCTCGACCTGATGGGCTATGTGCCCGGCGAGGACGTGGCCCACGCATTGCGTGAAGCCGTACTGCTGGTTGATCGCCGGTTGAAGTGCTTCGCGATTCTCTCGCTGTTGAGCCGCGGTGAAACCGTCGATCCCGACCAGATCGAACAGGTGGCGGCCAGCCTGGAGATGCGGATGATCTTCTGCGGCCAGCTTCACAAGCTCGAGATGAAATGGCTCATGCCGGAGCAATGGGCGCAGCCGGAGGAACTGGCCGCGTCGGACCTGGCGCAGTGGGCGGCTCATCCTAATGAGTTAGGCGTGGCGCCGGAAGAAGTCGAGTTGATGACGAAGTTCATGGTCAAGTCGGACGAGGACGATCTCCACCCGGAAGAGGTTTACCTTTTCCGTTTCCGCGAATATCCTAAGCCGTGGGAGCCGGGCGGCGGATGGATGGCAGGAATCGCGGGCCCGATTCGCGACGGCGTATCCATGGGCTCGCCCTGGAGTTCGTTCAAGCCGTGGGACACCATGTCAGAACAGGAACATTTCGAAACCTTGTTCAACAGGTGATCGGTCTCCAAAGCTGAGCAGCAGCAGACGAAGCAGCCGGATCCGCGAGACAATCTATGCTATGCGTTTTCGACTTGCCTTTGCTGTCTTGCTTGCTGTCGCGTTAAAAGTGTTACCAGCCGCTGAAGCTCCCACGCTTCGGATCGGGGACTCGATTCGGCCCACGCACTATTCTGTGGAGCTGACGCTGGATCCCGCTAAGGACACGTTCACCGGCTCCATAGACATCACTCTCGACGTGCGGAACGCGGAGGAGACACTGTGGCTGAATGCCGTGCAGCTCAAGGTTCAGGACGCCACCATCGGCGGCGTACCCGCCAAAGTCATCCCGGGAAACGACCAGGTCATCGGTCTTTCGACGGGCCGCGCGCTCCCGGCCGGTCACGTCATCGCGCACATCACGTATAGCGGCGCGATCAGCAGTCAGAGCAGTGCCGGGATCTTCCGCCTCGAAGAAGACAAGCGCTGGTATATCTACACACAGTTCGAGCCGACCGACGCCCGGCGTGCATTTCCGAGCTTCGATGATCCGGGTATCAAGACGCCCTGGGATGTCGCATTGCGCGTTCCCAAGGGAATGCTGGCGGTCGCGAACACACCCGAAACGAAATCGACCGATCTCGGCGACGGCATGCGGTTAGTGCGCTTTGCCACGACCCGGCCCATTCCGACCTACCTGCTGGCATTCGGAGTAGGGCCGTTCGACATTGTGGACGTGGGCAAGGCGGGACGCAAAAACACGCCGATGCGGATCATCGTGCCACAGGGCAAGAAAGGGGAGGCCGCGTTCGCCGCTTCCGCGGTTCCGCAGTTGCTCCAGCGCCTCGAAGACTACTTCGGTACACCATATCCGTACCCGAAGCTCGACAGCCTGATTATGCCGATCGCCGGTTTCGCGATGGAGAATGTCGGGCTGATCACGTACGGCGAAGGGCTGTTTTTGTCGAAGCCGGAAACCGACTCCATCAACCGGCAGCGTAGTTGCGCCGCCGTGGCTGCGCACGAAATGGCGCACCAATGGTTCGGCGATCTCGTGACCACCGCCTGGTGGGATGACATCTGGCTGAATGAAGCGTTCGCCACCTGGATGGAAGGCAAAATCGTCCGCGAGTGGAAGCCCGACTGGCACATTGACACTACAGAAGTGAATGATCGGCTGTTTGCCATGGGTGAAGACAGTCTCACTACGTCGCGCAGGATTCGGCAGCCCATCGAATCCGACCATGACATTGCAAACGCGTTCGACGCCATCACCTATCAGAAGGGCGCGGCGGTGCTACGCATGTTCGAGACCTGGATTGGACCGGGAAAGTTCCGGGACGGCGTGCGGGATTATCTCAAACAGAACGCGGACGGCAATGCCACGGTCAGGGAGTTCGTGGCGGCAATCAGTAAGAGCGCGGGGAAGGACGTTGCGCCGGCATTTTCCACGTTCCTCGACCAGGCGGGCGTGCCGATGGTTTCTCTTGACCTCGACTGCAAGGACGAGAAGAAACCGCAGCTCGCGCTATCGCAGAAGCGCTACTTCCCGCTGGGGTCGACCGGCGATCCAAAACAGACCTGGCGGGTTCCGGTTTGCGTGAAATACGAAGCAGGCGGCCAGGTGCTGAGCCAATGCGAAGTCTTGAACGACCCCCGCAGCACCATGGCGCTGACCGCGGCGCACGCCTGTCCGGCGTGGGTGATGGGCAATAATGGCGGCGACGGTTATTACCGTGTGGCCTATTCGCCGGCCACGCTGAAGCGCCTGCTGACCAGCGGTGTGGACCGACTGACCCTCCCGGAGAAGATCAGCCTGATGGGCGACATCAATGCCTTGGTGGGAAGCGGCGACCTGCCGGCCGCCGACTCGCTGCCGCTGGTGGCCCGGTTCGCGAACGCGCCGGAGCGTGAACTCGCGGGCGCCACGAAGGAGTCCGCATCACGCGTCGTCGCATCGTATGTACCCGAGGATCTGCTGCCGACCGGCCGCAAATTCATTCGCGATCATTATGGCGACCGGGCGACTAAACTCGGTTGGACTCCATCGCCGGGTGAGAGTGAAGACAACCGCCTGCTGCGCAATTCCCTGGTTCCATTCGCCGCCTCGGAAGGTCGTGTTCAACCGCTGATCGAAGAGGCGCGGCGCCTCGCGCAGGCGTGGCTGAAGGATCATTCCGCGGTGTCGCCGGACATGGCGGGTTCCGTCATGTCTGTTGCCGCCCGGTTCGGCGACCGCGCATTTTTCGACCAGATCGTAGCGGCGCTCGATACCGAGAAGGAACGCCGCCCACGCCAAATTCTCTTCGGGGCCCTTGGCGCGTTTGAGAATCCGGAGTTGGCACGCGCTGCCCTCCAGTTGTTTCTCACGAAGAATTACGACCCGCGTGAAGGCGGGCTCTCGGTCCTATTCGGCCCGGTGCAGTACCCGGAGACGCGCACAGCGCCATTCGAATTCGTGAAGCAGAATCTGGATGCGATTCTTGCCAAGCTGCCCCGTGAGGTCGGTTCGGATTTCGCCGCGTTCCTCCCGTTTACGGCCGGCGGTTTCTGCGATGCGAAGGGGCGCGCCGAGGCAGAGGGCTTCTTCAAAGACAAAGTGAAGACCTGGAGCGGCGGTCCGCGCAATTTGGCGCAGGTGCTGGAGCAGATTGACTTGTGCACGAAACAGCGCAGCGTAGTCGCTCCGAGTATCTCGGAATATTTGCGGAACTACAGATAGCACAACGTCACGAGATGAGAACGAAAATCGCGCTCTCCTGGAGCAGCGGCAAAGATAGCGCCTGGACGCTCCACCTTTTGAGACAGCGGGCGGACATCGAAGTGGCCGCGCTGATCACCACCTTCAACTGCAACGCCGACCGAGTGGCGATGCACGCAGTCCGCCGCGGGCTGGTCGAAGCGCAGGCCGATCGGGTGGGTCTCCCTCTGTGGCCCGTGGAACTACCGTGGCCCTGCTCCAATGCCGACTACGAACAGCTCATGGGCGCTGTGTGCCGCAGGGCGGTCGATACCGGCCTCACCGGCATCGCCTTCGGCGATCTCTTTTTGCAGGATATCCGCGACTACCGCGAACGCCAGTTGCAGGGCGCCGGTCTCACGCCGCTGTTTCCACTCTGGCAAATCCCCACTGCGGAACTGGCCCGTGACATGATCCGCGGCGGCGTCCAGGCTAAGCTCACGTGCGTCGATCCGCGCAAACTGGACCGCTCGTTCGCCGGCAGCGGCTTCGACCGCGAGTTTCTCAACTCCATACCGCCCGAGGTCGATCCCTGCGGCGAAAATGGCGAGTTCCACACTTTTGTCCACAACGCGCCGGTTTTCTCGCGGCCGATCGAGGTCCGATCCGGTGAGGTCGTGGAGCGCGACGGCTTCGTGTTCGCGGACGTGGCGCCGGCGTAACTACGACGCCAGGCGGCTGGACGGCTCGTCTTCTTCCACTTCTTCGACGTCGATTGCGCCGTGGTCCTTCAGGATCTCTCTCGCGCGCTTCTCCCGATCGCCAGAGACATCATGCAGCGCGACCAGCGAGCCGCCTTTCTTCACGCCCTCTGCGTAGAACTCGGCCTCGTCGTCCGAAACACCGTGATCCCGAAGGAGCCCCACCAGGCCGCCCACCACAGTGCCCGCCGCAAGTCCGCCAAGCGCAGCGCCGAGCGGCCCCAAAGCGATCAGTCCCGCGATCGGCAACACTCCGGCGATTGCACCGGCGCCGAATCCAACAGCCCCACCAACGAATGCGTCCTGCCCGGCCTCTTCGTCGGCGGCGACCTCTTCCACAGGGCCGACTGCGGGCGTTTCCTCAATCGTCTCCTTGTCGCCCACTACGAAGCTGACTTCGTTCCGCCGGAAGCCGTTCGCCAGCAGATCGTTCTGCGCGGCTTCGCCATCGGCGCGATTTCGAAAGAATCCTGCAATTGCGTTCGCCATGACACTTGACCGGGCAAGATGTATGCCAGTGTGAAGCGGCGATCGGGTCCCGGCGCTGCCCCACCAAACCAAGGTGCTACGCTTGGGGCATGGCCGTACAAAAGCGTGGCTCACCAGCCGGTCGTATCACGCTGGTTGTTGTCGTTCTCCTGCTGCTGTTCTTCGCACGCTCCCTGGCCTCCTACACCATTGAAGTGGAGTGGTGGAAGGAATTGGGACAGTTTCGCACATGGCTCAGCCTGTTGTATTACAGCGTGGCTCCTGTCACCGGGGCGACGCTGTTAGCGTTTGCTGCCCTTTGGATGACACATGCCCGGGCGCTGAAGTTCGCGGGCATGTCGCTGGGACAGCATCCTATATACAACCGCATCACCACGCTGGTGATCCTGGTTCTCAGCTACTTTATTGCGGCGGCAAGTATCGACGCCTGGACCGTGGTCCGCTATGCCGGTTCGCGCGGCCTGACCGAGGCCGCCGCCTGGCGCGACGCGGTGTTTCAGAAGCCGCTCGCGTTCTACCTGTTTGACCTGCCGTTCTACATTATGCTGCGCAGCTACCTGCTGGCGTTGGTGATTTTCTGCATTCTGCTGTACTGGATCGCGGCTCGCGGCTGGCAATTGCGCGCACGGCTGAAGACCGGCCTCTCGCGCGAACTGGACCCGAACCTGTTCCACCTCGAGGGCGGGCTGGAGTCGCGGTTCCTGCGCGGCGCGGCCGTCGTCCTGCTACTCGCGCTGGCGCTTCGTTATTACCTGGCCCGCTACGAGATGGTCTACAACGAGCACGGCACGTTTCTGGTTGGGATGGACTACGTCGACCGCAACGTCGGCTTGTGGCTGCAATGGGTCGTGGTGCTGGCGTCCATTGCCGCGGCTGTCCTGATCTGGATAGGCCGCTGGCTGCTGGCCGCCTCGATGGCCCTCTCGCTGGTACTCGCGTTCATCATCCCGCGCGCCGTGGACACGCTGTACGTCCGCCCCAACGAAATCTCGCTTCAGCGGCCTTACGTCGATACCCATATCCACGCCACACGCAGCGCCTACGGCCTGGAGCAGCACGTCCGCGAAGTGGAATTCAAAGCCGACCCCAATGCCCCGATTGATGTCGCCCAGCACAAAGCGACTCTCGACAACGTCCGGCTCTGGGACTACAAGGTTTTCCAGAATACCGTGACGCAGATTCAAGCTCTGCGCCCGTATTACGAATTCCCCGACGCCGACGTGGAGCGCTATACGATTGATGGTCAATACCGGCAGGTCCTGCTCGCGCCCCGTGAGCTGGATTTAAGCAAGCTGCAGGCCGCTCGCGCGAATTGGATCAACCCTGCGTTCATTTATACGCACGGGTACGGGGTCGTGATGGCCGAAGCAAGCCGAATCACGCCGGATGGCCTTCCAGTGCTGCTCATCGAAAACGCGCCGCCCGAAATCAAAACGCCCAGCCTCAAGCTCACCCGCCCCGAGATTTATTACGGCGAGGCCACGCACGAGCCGGTTTTTGTTCATACCACGCAGGAAGAATTCAACTACCCATCCGGCGAACACTACGTGCCCTCGCGGTATGACGGGAAGGGCGGTTTCCCGATCTCCTCGTTCCTTCTGCGCGTTGCCGCCGCTATCGACGAAGGTGAACCGAGCATCATGCTCACCAAGTACCTGCAGGCCAACAGCCGGATGATGATTCATCGCAAGGTGCTCGACCGCGTGCACGAGCTCGCCGGATTTTTGGAGTGGGACACTGACCCGTACCTCGTTATCACAGACGATGGCCATTTGGTGTGGATCGTGGACGGATATACCACTTCGGAAGCGCATCCTTATTCGCGGGCGGTAGAAGACCCTGGTTTCGGCCGCCTGAACTACATCCGCAACGCCGTTAAAGCCACCGTGGACGCTTACGACGGTGAAACGCACATGTATGTGTTTGCTCCCGACGACCCCTTGATTGGAGCCTATTGGCGCCTATTCCCCGACTTGTTTCTGCCGGCCTCCCGCATGCCGGCCACTTTGCGGGCCCACGCGCGATATCCGGAAACGCTGTTTCGCATCCAGGCGGATATTTACCGAACGTATCATATGCTCGATCCGCAGTCCTTCTATAACAAGGAAGACCTGTGGGACCTGGCGCGCCGCACCACCGGCCAGTCGCAAAATACGGATGGCATTCCGCCGGCATTCGTACAGCAGCGCCTCAACGGTCAGGACCTAGGCACGGATACGGTTACGCCCACATACGTGGTGGCCACCTTGCCCGATTCGGATAAGCCCGAGTTTCTGCTATTGATACCGTTCACGCCGCGCAACAAACACAACCTGATCGGGCTGATGGTGGCCCGCTGCGACGGTCCGGCGCTGGGCGACCTGGTGGTGCTGCAGCTCTCCAAACAGGAGCTGATTTTTGGTCCATTGCAGATTCAGGCGCGCGTCAACCAGGACCAGACCATTTCCAAGGACCTGACCCTGTGGAACCAGCAGGGCTCGCAGGTGCATCGCGGCCAGACGCTGGTGCTGCCGGTCGGCAATACCTTCCTGTACGTGGACCCGATCTACATCCAGGCCACCGAATCGCGCATGCCGCAGTTGAAGAAGATCGTAC
>Ga0335080_10008061_pt1 | contig 10971 bp, 9 predicted proteins | sample Lox_Sample_34_FD_206720 | JGI IMG/M metagenome (GOLD analysis project Ga0335080, IMG submission 206720) | Soil microbial communities from Loxahatchee National Wildlife Refuge, Florida, United States - Lox_Sample_3.4 | ecosystem: Environmental > Terrestrial > Soil > Wetlands | place: USA: Florida...
CATGCTGGCCGACGCGGGCGCCTCGCAGACCACCACCCCGCCGCGCGCGCCCGGTGTGCTGGCGGTGCCGCTCCACGAGCTCGTGACCGCCCGAGCGGCACGCGTGCGCGCGCGCCATCCCCAGGTGGCGATCGAGGTCGTGCTCGCGCGCCCTTCGCTCGAGCAAGCGCGGGTGCGGATCTGCGCCGGCGCGGAGGGGCTGGCGAGCGTGCTCGACGCGCTGTTCGCGAACGCCTGCGAGGGCGACGGCGTGCGCGGCGCGCAGCGGCTCCGGCTGCGGATCGGAACCGAGGGCGAGATCGGCGCCGTGTCACTCGAGCTCGAGGACGACGGCCCGGGCTTCACGGCCGCTCAGCTCGCCGAGCCGCCGCGGCCACTCGGCAGCACGAAGCCCGGCCGGCTCGGCCTGGGCCTCTACACCGTCCAGCACGTGCTGGCCGCCAGCGGCGGCTCGCTGCGGCGCGAGAACCTGAGCGAAGGCGGCGCTCGAGTGACTGCCTTCTTGCCTGCGGTGCCGAGTGACTCACTGGGAGCTCCGGGTCAGTAAATCGCGCCGGCGATGGCGGCGGTGAGGAAGCTCGCGAGAGATCCCGCCACCAGCGCGCGCAGCGCGTCGCGGGCCACGTCGCTCCGGCGCTCGGGCGCGATCCCGCCCAGGCCGCCGATCTGGATCGCGAGCGAGCCGAAGTTCGCGAATCCGCACAGCGCGTAGCTGGCGATCACGATCGAGCGCGGATCGAGCGAGCCCTTGGCCTGCGACAGCATGCCGAAGGCGATGAACTCGTTCAGCACGGTCTTCACGCCGAGCAGCTCGCCGATCTTGGCGGCGTCGTGCCAGGGCACGCCCAGGATGAACGCCAGCGGCGCGAGCGCGCCGCCCAGCACCGACTCGAACGAGGCGTTGGGCGCGCCGACCCACGCGCCCAGCCAGGCCAGGAGCGCGTCGGCCATGTGGATCAGCGCCACGAACGCGATCAGCATGCCGCCGATGTTGAGCGCGAGCCCGACGCCGTCGATCGCGCCGGTGGCGGCCGCGTCGATCGCGTTCACGGTGGCGCGCGGCACGTCCACGGGAGTGTCTCCCGAAGTCAGGGGCACGCCTTCCTCGGGCACCATCAGCTTGGCCACGGCCACCGCTGCGGGCGCGGCCATGAAGCTCGCCGCCACCAGGTGCCCCGCGTAGCTCGGGCCCAGCATCCCCATGTACGCCACCAGCACCGAGCCCGCGACCGTGGCCAGCCCCGCGGTCATCACGCAGAACAGCTCGCTGCGGGTCAGCGTGGGCACGTAGGCGCGGATCAGGAGCGGCGATTCGGCCATGCCCAGGAAGATCTCGGCGATCACCGCCAGTGACTCGGCGCCGCTGGTGCGCAGGCTGCGGCGCAGGCCGCGGGCCAGCACCTCGACCACGCGCTGCAACACACCGAAGTGTTGCAGCACGGCGAATACGCTGCTCATGAACACGATGATCGGCAGCACCCGGATCGCGAACACGTAGGGCAGCCGCACCGGCTGGCCGCCGGGCCCGAGCACTTCTTCGGGCCAGCGCCCGAACACGAACTCGATGCCGGCCGTGGCCGCGCTCACGAACGCATCGGCGGCGTCGTTCGCCTTGCCGAACAGCCACGCGCCCCAGGGCGTGCGCAGCACGAACAGCGCGATCGCGAGCTGCATCGCCAGCGCGATCGCGATCGTCGACCAGCGGATCGCGCGCCGATTGCTCGACAGAAGCCACGCCGCGCCGAGCAGCACGCAGATCCCCACCACACTCATCGCGCGTTCCAAGCGCTGCGGACTCCTGGGGGGAGCTAGGACTGGAAGCGGCCGCGAAGGTAACGCGTCGCGGCCGCGGGATCCGGTGCGTCGGCCACGGCCGAGATCACCGCCGCCGCGCGCGCGCCCGCGGCGCGCACCGCCGGCAGGTTCTCGGCGCCGATCCCGCCGATCGCCACCAGCGGATGCTCGGCCAGTGACACGGCCTCGCGCAGGCCCTCGAGCCCGCGCGCGCCGTACTCCGAGACCTTCGAGCCGGTGCCGAACACGGGCCCGTAGGCCAGGTAGTCGATCGGCCGCGCGCGGCTGGCCTCGACCTGCGCGCGCGTGTGAGTCGAGAAGCCGATCAGGAGCCCGCGCGCCTCGGCCGGCAGCTCCTCGGGCGCGAGGTCGTCCTGACCCAGGTGCACGCCGTCGGCGCCGGCGAGCAGGGCCAGGTCGAAGCGGTCGTTCACGAACAAGAGCGAGCCCGCGGCGCGCGCGCGCTCGGCCGCCCAGCGCGCCAGCGCCAGCGCCGCGCCATCGGGCGTGTGCTTCAGCCGGAGCTGCAGCACCTCGGCGCCGCCGGCCAGCGCGCCCTCGAGCTGCGCGCGCACGTCGTTCTTCCAGCGCGGGTCGTCGTCGCAGAGCACGTACACGCCGCGCACGCGCTCGACGCCGGCGCGAGTCACCGCTCGAGCTCGTCTTCGTCGCCCAGGGCCAGGCCGAGCTCGGCGATCTTCTTGCGCAGCGTGTTGCGATTGATGCCGAGCAGCCGGGCGGCCTGGATCTGGTTGCCGCGCGAGCGGCTCAGGCCCTCGCGAATCACCGCGCGCTCGAGCCGGGACACGAAGCTCCAGTACGGCCCCGAGCCGTCCTCCTCGTCGCTGGCCTCGCCGTTGGCGAGTCTCTCCGCCAGCTCGCGCCGCGCCAGCTCCGACCAGTCTGCGCTGCTCGCCGCCACGGCGCTGGTCGCGTGCTCGATGTCGTCCACGGTGATCACGTCGCCCGCCGCGAGCACGAGCGCGCGCTTCACCGCGTTCTCGAGCTCGCGCACGTTGCCCGGCCAGGCATGGCGCGCCAGCCGCTCGAGCGCGGCCTCGGTCGGCCAGCGCCGCGGCACGCCGAGCTCCTGAGAGAAGCGCTCGATGAAGTGATTCACGAGCAGCGAGACGTCGGCGCGGCGCTCGCGCAGCGGCGCGATCCGCACCGGCACCACGTTCAGCCGGAAGTACAGGTCCTCGCGGAACTTCTTCTCGGCCACGAGCGCCGGCAGGTCGCGGTGAGTCGAGGCCACGATGCGCACGTCGATCGGGACGGCGTGCCGCGCGCCCAGCGGCACCACGAGTCTCTCCTGCAGCACGCGCAACAGCTTCGCCTGCAGGCCGAGCGGCAGGTCACCGATCTCGTCGAGCAGGAGCGTCCCGCCCTCGGCCTCGCGGAAGCGGCCGACGCGCGCGTCGGTGGCGCCGGTGAACGCGCCGCGCTCGTGACCGAACAGCTCCGCCTCGATCAGCTCGGACGGCAGCGCGGTCATGTTCACGGCCACGAACGGGCCCTCGCGGCGCCGGCCGTGGTAGTGGATCGCGCGCGCGACCAGCTCCTTGCCGGTGCCGCTCTCGCCCAGGATCAGCACCGCCGCGTCACTCGCCGCCACGCGCCCGATCGTCTTGAACAGCTCGAGCATGGCGGGTGTCTTGCCGACCAGCATCTCGCCCGCGCGGAAGGTCTCTCCCACCTGGCGGCGCAGCTCGGCGACCTCGCCGCGCAGCCCGCGCAGCACGCGCGCCTTCTCGACCAGGGCCTGCACCTGCGCCAGGTCGAAGGGCTTGGTGAGATAGTCGAAGGCGCCGCGCTTCATCGCCTCGACCGCGTTCTCGAAGGTGTTCTGCGCGGTGAGGATCACCACCAGCGGCCCGTCCGATCCGCGTTTGGTGACTTCGTCGAGCAGCTCGAGCCCCGACGGCCCCGGCATGCGGATGTCGAGCATGGCCAGCTCGAAGCGCTGCGACGCCAACAGCTGCCGCGCTTCGTTCCCGTCCGCGGCCTCGACCACGTCGTGACCGCTCTCGGTGAGCGCCTCGCGCAGCACGAAGCGGATCGAGCTCTCGTCGTCGGCGACCAGTACCCGCGTCATGACGGCTTCCGCAGCGGCAGCTCTACACGCATTCGTGTGCCCATGCCCACACGGCTCGTGACTTGGATCCGCCCGCCCTGGCGCACGGTCCAGTGCTGGGCGACCGCGAGCCCGAGCCCGGTCCCTTCCTTGCGTCGCGTGAAGAACGGCGTGAACAAGAGCGGCAGGTCCTCCTCGGGAATGCCCGGTCCGGTGTCTTCCACGTCGACGCGCACCATGCGCGCGCGCTCGGGTCCGACATGCTCCAGGTGATAGGTCGCCTCGATGCGCGTGCGCAGCGTGAGCGTGCCCTTGCCCGCCATCGCCTGGATCGCGTTCCGCACCAGGTTCAACAGCACCTGCGTGCTGCGGTCCGGATCGAACTCGAACTCGGGGATGCTCGGGTCGTACTCGCGCACCACGCGGATGCCGCGCCAGCTCTCGCTCTTGCCGTGCAGCTCGACCAGGTCGTCGATCGCGCGGTGCAGGTTGGCGCGGCGCGGCCGCAAGTCACCGCCGTGCGTGAGCTGCGCCAGGTCGTCGAGCAGCCGGCGCATGCGCTCGGTCTCGCTGCGGATCAGCTCGGCGTAGCGCTGCTGGGTTGCGTCTTCCAGCTTGCCCAGGAGCAGCTCGGCGGCGCCGCGGATCCCGCCCAGCGGGTTGCGCAGCTCGTGCGCGATGCCCGCCGCGAGCTGCGCGAACAGCTCCGAGCGCGCGCGCTGGCCGAGCAGGTCTTCGAGCTCGAGGCCGATCGTGCGGTCGGCGAGCGACAGCACCGCGCCGCGGATCTCGCGCCCGACGCCGATCGGCGATGCGGTCAGGTCGACGACCAGCGCCCGGCCACCCAGGCGCTCGCGCAGCCGGCAGCCGTGCTCGGCCACCTCGCGGCCCTCGTTCAGCGCGGCCTCGAGCACCGTGACCGCGGGATGGGTGGGCCCGAGCGTCTCCGAGAGCGGCCGGCCCAGCGTGGCGACGCCCGACAGTCCCAGGATCCGGCTGGCCTCGGGGTTCTGCAGCTCGACCCGGCCATCGGCGTCGGCGGCGAGCACCCCCACCCGGAGCGAGCCGAGAACGGCGTCCAGGCGCTCTGCCGTCTCGCTCATCAGGGGGTTTCCTCTTCATATACTGGGGCTTTCAGGGATCCCGGAGCGCGGGTAGGGTGCCCGCGCGATCAACGGAGGGGCTGCCTGAAATTGCCTAATCTTTGGGCAGACTAACATCGAGGAGGGCCGATGCGCGAGGGGCAGGTCGAAGCGGAGCGGACGTCGGTCGGCGTGGCCGAGGCGCGCGAGCTGATCCTGGGCGCGGTCGCGCCGCTCGGCACCGAGACGGTCGGGCTGGCCGAGGCCAGCGGCCGGGTACTCGCGGAGTCGATTCGAGCGGGTATCTCGCTCCCGCCGGCCGACAACTCCGCGATGGACGGCTACGCCGTGCGCGCGGCCGACACCGCCGGCGCGCCGGTGACTCTGCGCATGGGTGAGGACCTGCCCGCCGGCAAGCGCAGCCAGCGCAAGCTCGTCGCCGGCGAGGCCGCGCGCATCATGACCGGCGCCGCACTGCCCGAGGGCGCGGACGCGGTGGTGATGGTGGAAGACACAGAGACCGACGGCGCGCGCGTGGTCCTACACAGAAGTGCGTCGCTCGGCCAGCACGTGCGCCGCGCCGGCGAGGACGTGCGGCCCGGCACGCCGATCGCCGAGCCCGGAGCGGTGCTGCGCGCGCCGCTGGTCGGCATGCTGGCGGCGCTGGGCCGCGCGCTGGTGTCGGTGCGCACGCGCCCGCGCGTGGCCGTGCTCGCCACCGGCGACGAGCTGGTGGAGCCCGATCGGCTGCGCGACGACGGCCGGATCGCGAGCTCGAATTCCTACGCGCTGTGCGCCGCGCTGCGCGAGATCGGCGCCGAGCCCGTGTATCTCGGCATCGCGCCCGACGAGCCGGAAGTGATCGCGCAGCGCTTCCGCGCCGCGCTCGCCTGCGACGCGGTGATCTCGAGCGGCGGTGTCTCGGTCGGCGACCGCGACTGGATCAAGCAGGTGCTGGTGAGCCTGGGCGGCAAGATGCGGCTGTGGCGGATCGCGATGAAGCCCGGCGCGCCGCTCGCGTTCGTGTGGGTCGACGGCAAGCCCGTGTTCGGGCTGCCCGGAAATCCGGTCTCCACGTTCGTGACCTTCGAGCAGTTCGTGCGGCCGGCGCTGCTGCGCATGATGGGACACACGAAGATCTTCCGGCCGGTGACTCGCGCGAGGCTCGACGCCGAATACACGAAGCCCGCGGGCCGCGCCCACTTCGTGCGCGTGGCGCTCGAAGAGCGCGCCGGTGAGTGGTGGGCCACGCAGAGCGGGGAGCAGGGCTCGAACATCCTGTTGTCGCTGGTGCGCGCGGACGGGCTCGCGTTCGTGCCCGCCGAGGCCACCCGGCTCGCGCGCGGCGAGTCCGTGGCGGTGCAGCGCGTGCACGACGCAGCGCTCGCGGCCGAGCCCGGGATTTGAAGCTCACTCACGTCGAGGCCGCGGTGCTGTGCGGCGGCGCGTCGACGCGCATGGGCCGCGACAAGGCGACGCTCCTCTACGAGGGCGTGCCGCTGGCGCGGCGCGTCGCCGAGGCGCTGGGCGCGTGCGTCGAGCGCGTCCGGCTCGTGGCCAAGACGCCGCACGAGTCACTGGCCGCGCTCGGCTACGAGCTCGTCGTCGACCGCCATCCCGAGGCCGCGGCGATGGTGGGGGTGGCGGCGGCGCTCGCGGCCAGCAGCGCGCCCGCGGTGTTCGTGGCGGCCTGCGACCTGCCGTTCGCCGACCCGCGCGTGGCGCTGGCGCTCTTGGCGCTCGCGCCGGTCGACGGCGCGGCCGACGTGATCGCGCCCGCGGGTCCGCGCGGCGTCGAGCCGCTGTTCGCGATCTACCGCACGCGGCTCTTGCCCGAGCTCGAGCGCCGCATCGCGCGCGGCGCGCTCGGCCTGCAAGCGCTGGTGCGCGAGGTCGCAAACCTGGTCGTTCCCGAGTCCGCGCTGCGCGCGCTCGACCCGACCCTGCGCTCGCTGCGCAACGCGAACTCGCCCGACGATCTGCGGTAGGCTGCCGCCATGGCCAACGACCTCACCTGGATGGACGCCCTCGGACAAGCGGAGCTCGTGGCGAAGAAGGTGGCCTCGCCGCGCGAGCTCACCGAGGCCGCGATCGCGCGGATCGAGAAGCTGAACCCGGCGCTGAACGCGGTGGTGACTCCACTGTTCGAGAAGGCGCGCGCGCAGGCCGCGGGTGACTTGCCGAAAGGGCCGTTCCGCGGCGTGCCTTTCCTGCTGAAGGATTTGATCTGCGCGACGCAGGGCGATCCGCTGTACAGCGGGAACCGGCTGATGAAGGCCATGAACCTGACTCCGCCGATCGACACCAACCTGGCGGCGCGCTACCGCGCCGCCGGCCTGGTGTTCCTGGGCAAGACCGCGACGCCCGAGTTCGGACTCACCGCCACCAGCGAGGCGCTGGCCTACGGCCCGACCAAGAACCCCTGGGACGTGACTCGCTCGCCCGGCGGCTCGAGCGGCGGCTCGGCGGCGGCCGTGGCCTCGGGCATGGTGCCGGCGGCGCACGCGAACGACGGCGGGGGCTCGATCCGCATTCCCGCCAGCGCCAACGGGATCGTGGGGCTGAAGACGTCGCGCGGCCGGATCTCGCTCGGCCCGCTGGCCGGCGAGGGCTGGAACGGCCTGGCCGGCGAGCACGTGGTGTCGCGCACGGTGCGCGACTCGGCGGCGTTTCTGGATGCGACCGAGGGCTACATGGCCGGCGATCCCTACGCCGCGCCCAAGCCCGAGCGCCCGTTCCTCTCCGAAGTGACTCGCGCGCCGGGCAAGCTGCGCATCGGCTTCATGGAGCGCTCGCCGAGCTGGTCGCCAGAGCCCCTGCACCCGGACTGCGTGGCGGCGGTGCGCGACGCGGCCAAGCTGCTCGAGTCACTCGGCCACACGCTCGAGACCAAGCACCCGGCGGCGGCCGACGACGCGGCCGTCGCGAAGACGCTCCACGACATCATCATCGCGCAGACCGCGGCGCTGCTCGCGATCGTCGAGGGCACGGTCGGCCGCCCGATCACACCCGACGAGCTCGAGGTCTGGACCTGGGAGCTGTGGCAGCAGGGCAAGAAGATCTCGGCCCTCGACTTCCTGTCGGCGGTCGAGTGGCGCAACGTGCTGTCGCGCTCGTTCGGTGAGTTCTACGCGTCGGGCTACGACTTGCTCTTGACGCCCACGCTGGGCGCGCCGCCGCTGCCGCTCGGCACGCTTACCTGCGCGAAGGGCAACTACAAGGCGACCTGGGACAAGCTGCTCGGGTTCATTCCGTTCACGCCGATGCAGAACATCACCGGTGAGCCGGCGATCTCGCTGCCGCTGTACTGGAACAAGGCGAATCTGCCGATCGGCGTGCAGCTCGTGGCGCCGTGGGGTCGCGAGGATCTGCTGATCCGCGTGGCGGGACAGCTCGAGCAGGCCCGGCCGTGGCGCGACCGCCGCCCGCCGGTGCACGCGTGAGCCGGCCATGAAGTTCGGCGCGATGGTCGCGACCAAGGTCGACGACTGGAAGATCTTCAAGGACGTCGAGTCACTGGGCTACGACCACGGCTGGGCGCCCGACTCGCAGATGATCTGGTCCGATTGCTACGCCACCCTGGCGCTCGCGGCGGCGAACACGTCGCGCATCAAGCTGGGCACGGGCGTGGCGATCGCGCCGACGCGGCTCGCGCCGGTGACCGCGCACTCGATCGCTTCGATCGCGCGGCTCGCGCCGGGCCGGGTCTTCCTCGGCATCGGCACGGGTCACACCGCGATGCGAGTCATGGGCATGAAGCCGATGGTGCCGCGCGAGTTCCGCGAGTATCTGCGCGTGGTGCGGGCGCTGCTGGCGGGCGAGGAGGTCGAGTACACCCACGGCACCGAGAGGCGCGCGATCCGCTTCCTGCACCTGGACGAGAAGTTCATCGAGCTCACGCCACGGATTCCGATCTGGGTCGCCGCGAACGGCCCCGGCGCGCTGCGCGCCGCCGGCGCTTACGGCGACGGCCGGATCTCGGCGCTGAACGAGCCGCCGGAGATGACCCGGCGCAGTCTCGCGGCCATGGAGCAGGGTGCGCGCGAGCTCGGCCGCAAGCTGCCTGCCGACTTCCACACCGCCGCGCTCACCACGGCGGTCGTGCTGCGTCCGGGCGAGACACTCCGGAGCGAGCGCGTGATCGACGCCTGCGGCTCGCAGGTGGCCGCCGCCTGGCACTACGCCTGGGAAGGCTGGCGCATGAACCCCGACGACGGGCCGCCGGTGCCTCCGGGCCTGGTGAGCCTGTTCGAGGAGTACTGCGCCCACGTGGACAAGATGGAGACGCCGCCCGAGAAGCGGTATCTGCAGATCCACGAGGGTCACTGCACCTTCCTGGTGCCCGAGGAGCGCCGCTTCGTGACTCCCGACGCGATCCGGACCTGGATCCTGGCCGGCACGCCCGACGAGCTGATCGCGCAGCTCCACGCCGCCGAGGCCGCCGGGCTGCGCGAGATCACGCTCCTGCCGCCGATGGCGTCGGCGCGCGAGCTGTTCCGCGACTTCGCCAAGCAGGTGATCGAACGCTACTGACTGTGGCGTGAGCCTCTCGGTCCGTTCCGCCACGCTCGCCGATCGCGACGCAATCCTGGCCATCAACCGCGCCGGCATGCCCGGAGTGAGTGCCTTCGAGCCCGCCGAGCTCGAGCGCTGCATCTCCGCCGCCACGCTGTTCTGGGTCGCGGAGCGCGGCGGCGAGCCGTGCGGCTATCTGCTGGCGTTCGCGCACGGCTTCGCGGGCATCGGCGACGAGTACGCCTGGTTCTCGGCGCGCCATGCCGCGTTCCTGTACGTGGACTCGATCGCGATCGCCGAACGCGCGCGGCGCAGCGGCGTGGGCGCGGCCCTGTACGCCCGGCTCGAAGACGAGGCGCGCCGGCGTGGCATCGCGCGCCTCAGCTGCGAGGTGAACCTCGAGCCTCCCAATCCCCAGTCACTCGCCTTCCACGGCGCGCGCGGCTTCCGCGAGGTCGGACGGCTGCGCGTGCGCGACGGGCGCTTCGTGGCGCTGCTAGAGCGCGAGATAGGCGCGGGCGCGCTCCAGAAGTGACTCGTCGTCGGCGCTCCGGCGCGCGAAGCGCGCGCGGTCGAGCGCCTCGAGCAGGTCGACCGCCTCGCGCTCCGCGCCGCGTGCCGCGATCTCGTTCGAGGTGAGCGGCTGGGCGTCGAACTTGTGGCGTGCGCCGACGCCCGCGCGCACCGCGCGCGCGAGCAGCGCGTGGAACTCGGACGAGCCGCGCGCTGCGCGCGCGGCGTCGAAGGCGCTGCGCGGCGACAGCAGCCCGGGGGCGGCGGCGTGGGCGCGGTCGACGCGGCGCGCGTACCCGACGAACGCCGCGCCGAAGCCGATGCCCGCAAGCCCGAGCAGCAAGAACGGCCAGAGCGGCCACGGCTCCTCGCTCGAGAGCGCCACGCGCTTCTTGAAGGCCGAGCGCGGCTCGTCGGCGGCGCCGCCCTCGAACACGTCGAAGGCCAGCGCCTCGCTCTTCGCGAGCTCGACCTTGCCGGTCTTCGGATCGAGATAGGAGATCGTGAGTGGCTCCATGCGCACGCGGCCCGCGCTCGACGGCACGAGCGCGTAGCGGAAGGTGCGGCGCGTGGTGGCACGGCCCCCGGTCTCGCCGATCGTGACTCGCGGCGCCTCGGCGAACACTTCGACGCCCGGGCCGAGCGCCTGCTCGAGCGCCGGCACGGCGGCGTCCCAGACGTTGGCGTCGCCGGCGAGCTCGATCGTGAGCGGGAGTGACTTCCCGAGCCGCACCCGATCGTCGCCCGGCACGAGGTGGATCTCGAGCTCCCCGACCAGCGTCTCGGGCGGCACGCCGGCCGGGAGCGGTCGCACGCGCACGCTTGCGCCGGGCACGGGAACCTCCTGCTCCGCGCCGCCCTCGCCCTCGAGCGTGAGCCTCGAGGCTGCGATCTCGAGCGTGCCGGCGCGGGTCGGGAACAGCGCGCGCCGGAACTCGGTGCGGTGCAGGCCGCTCGGATCGTCGGCCAGCGCGCGCGTGGTGAGTCGCTCGG
>Ga0335080_10008062_pt1 | contig 10971 bp, 11 predicted proteins | sample Lox_Sample_34_FD_206720 | JGI IMG/M metagenome (GOLD analysis project Ga0335080, IMG submission 206720) | Soil microbial communities from Loxahatchee National Wildlife Refuge, Florida, United States - Lox_Sample_3.4 | ecosystem: Environmental > Terrestrial > Soil > Wetlands | place: USA...
GCTCCGGTTCCGCTGCCGGTGCCGCTGCCGTCGTTCCCTACTTCGGCGTGGGCGCAGGCTTCTGCTGGACGGATCTGCACATCGTCGAGCTCAGCCGGCGCTTCAATTTCATCCTGCAGGGGGGATTCGGTGTGCGCGGCCCGCTGGGGAATCGGCAAGGCTGGATGCTCGAAGCGCGCTGGTACCACTATTCGAACGCGAACACCGTCTTGCCGAACCTCGGCTTCAACGCGCTCGAGATTCTGGGCGGCTGGCGCTTTCGGTAGGCGCTTCCGGCGTCTGCCCCTCGAGGATGCGCGCGAGCTTCCCGGCGTCGATGTTGCCGCCCGAGACCACACAGACGGTCTTGCTCCCCGGCGCGCCGTCGGAGAGCGCGACGGCGACGGACGTCGCGCCCGCGCCTTCAGCCACGACCCGTTGCCGCGTCGCGAGGAGCCGGACGGCGTCGGCGATCTCGGAGAGCTTCGCGACGCGCGCGCCGTCCAGAAGCGTTCGCGCGAGCGCCCACATCCCGGGATGAAGCCCTCCCGAGCCGATGCCGTCGACGAAGCTCGCGCGATACGCGATCGATTGCGGCGAACCGGCGGCGAGCGAGGCGGAGAGCGGCGCCGCGGTCTCGACCTCGCAGGCGACGACCCGGATGCGCGGAGAGATCGCCTTGGCTGCGGCGGCGATGCCGCACGAGAGCCCGCCGCCTCCCCACGGGACGAGGATGGTGTCCGCGTCCGGCAGGTCCTCGAGGATCTCGAGCCCGATCGTTCCGTTGCCGGCGATCACCGCGGGATCGGAGAAGGGATGGACGAAGAGTCCGTCGAGGCCGGGATAGGCGTGCTCGACGAGGACCCGCCACCAGCGGTCGAAGGGCTCCTTCACGTAGCGCGCCCCGAGGCGCTCGATGGCGTCGAGCTTCGCGCGGGGCGCGGTGTCCGGGACGACGACGGCGCAGGGGACGCCGAGCCGCCGCGCCGCGAAGGCCAGGCCCTGCGCCATGTTGCCGGCGCTCGCGGTGTACACGCCGCGCGCGAGATCCTCCGGCCGCGCGAGGGCGAGCGCGTTGCCGGCGCCCCGGATCTTGAACGAGCCGATCGGCTGGAGGCTCTCGAGCTTCAGCCATACCTCGGCGCCCGCGGGCCCGGCGTCGAGGCGCACGAGCGGCGTCCGCAACGCGATGCCGCGCAGCCGCTCGCGGGCGGCGCGGATCTGCTCGAGCGGCGGCGGCTCAAGAGTCTTCGCGGTGTCCTCCGAACTCGATCATCCGGCCGGCGCCGGAAGATCGCGCCTTCTCGTAGATGTGCTTCGCCGACGCCACGTCTTCGACGGCGAGACCCAAGGACTTGAAGAGAGTGATCTCGTCCTTCGATCGGCGGCCCGGCGCCTTCCCGATCGCGACCTCGCCGATCTCGCCCACGATGTGGTCGTCGCCGACGGCGCCCTCCTTCTTCGCGAGCAGGAAATCGCCGCCCTCGTTGACGAGCGACTCGCGCCGGTCGGCGTAGAGGCGGGAGCGGCGGACCGCGTCGGCGTCGAGCTCGCGCGCCGCGGGGACGCTCGAGCCGACGGCGTTGACGTGCGCGCCGGGCGATATCCAGTCGCCGTGCAGAATGGGCTCGCGCGCGGAGGTCGCGGTGCAGATCAGGTCGGCGCCGGCGACAGCCTCGCGCGCGCCGGCGGCGACTTCGATCGGAATTCCCTGGCGCTTCGACTCGCCGGCGGCGAAGGCGCGGGCGTTCTCGGCGTTGCGGCTCCAAACGCGCACGCGGCGAATCTGCCGGACGCAGCGCATCGCCTCGAGATGCGTCCGTGCCTGCACGCCGGAGCCCAGGATCGCCAGGTCGCCGGCGTCCTCGCGGGCCAGGAGCCGCGTGGCGACGCCGGAGACCGCCGCCGTGCGGATGCCCGTGATCGACGTCGCGTCGAGGACCGCGAGAAGTTCTCCGTTGCCTCCGTCGAAGAGGAGCACCGCGCCCTGGTGCGTGTCGCGCGCCGTGCCTTCGTTTCCGGGAAAGAGCGTGATGGCCTTCAGGCCCAACACGCCCTCGGAGAGGAGGGCGCCCGGCATCAGGCCCAGCGCCCCGACCCGCTCGGGGAGCCAGAGGATCTGCCGCAGCGGCAGGATCGTCCGGCCGCGCGCCAGAGCCTCCATCGTCGCGGCCATGACCTCGACGCACTCGCCCATCGGAAGGAGCTTCGGGACCTCGGCCTGGGTCACGAAGAGCGTCGGCATCTCGCCTCCTACTGCCAGCGGAAGATCTTGAGCGCGACGGCGAAACTCGTGACGCCCCAGGCCGCGAGGATCACCGCGGGGACCGCGATCGCGGCCACGCCCTTGCCTTCGAGCATCACGGCGCGCAGGGCGTCGTTGAGCGCCGTCAGCGGCAGCGCCCGGATGAGCGGCTGCGCCGCGTTCGGGAAGCGGTCGGCGGAGAAGAAGACGCCCGACAGGAGCCACATCGGAACCATGACGAGGTTCATCAATCCGCTCGCGGCCTCGAGCGTTTTGGCGCGCGCGGCGACGAGGAGTCCCAGTCCCGCGAACGAAAGCGACCCGAGGAGGGCCATCGCCAGGAGCAGGACGAGCGAGCCGCGGATCGGCACGCCGAACGCGAGCACGCCGAAGGCCAGGATCACGGCGATCTCGAGGAGCAGGAAGAAGAGCCGCGAGAGGATCTGTCCGAGCAGGAAGTCCGACTTGCGCATCGGCGTCGCCGTCATGAGCTTCAGCGTCTTCTTCAGGCGCGCGTTGACGATGCCGAAGCCGATGCCCCAGATCCCCGTGCCCATGAGGTTCAGGCCGAGGATTCCCGGAAGGAGGAAGTCGATGTAGCGCGAGCCCTTCTCGTGCATCTCGACGTCTTTCACGGGGACCGGGTCTCGGCGTCCGGCGGCGCGCTGGATCGCGTCGTCCACCTCCAGGCGCGCGAGGCGAGCGTCCGGCCGCGTCGGGTCGAAGTGGTAAACGAGCGGGTCGCGGTTCTCGACGAGGAGCGCGATCTTTCCCGTGCGAAGCGCCTGGAGCCCCTCTTCGAGCGTCGCGAACTCGATCGTCTTGAGCGCGTCCGACCGGAGCGGTTTTCCGGCGAGCAGGCCCTCGGAGCCTCCGCCCGCGATGCCGACCGGGACTTTGTCCGGCCCCTTGTCGCGGAAGGCGAAGCCGAGGACGAGCGCCATGATGATCGGGAAGGCGAACACCCAGAAAACGGCCTCCGGCTCCCGGATGAACTCGAGCACGCGCGCCCGCGTCAGCGCGATGAGCGCGGGCCGCGGTTTACTCATCGCGGAGCTCCCGTCCCGTGAGCGAGATGAAGACGTCCTCGAGGGTCGCGCGATGGGTCGAGAGCGTGAGGAGCTTCGATCCCCCGCGATCCAGACGCGCGAGAAGCGCCGGCACGGCCTCCACGAGCGAGGCCACGCCCACGAACCAGCGGTCGTCTCGCCGCCGGCAGTCCTTGACGCCGGGCAGCGCCTTGAGGTCCTCGGCCGACAGGGGAGGATCCGATGCGAACTCGACGATGTGCGGCGCGTGGAGGCCGGCGATGAGCTCCGCCGGCGTGCCCTGCGCGATGATCTTGCCGTGATCGACCACCGCCACGCGGTCGCAGAGGCGCTCGGCCTCCTCCATGTAATGCGTCGTCAGCAGGACCGTCCGTCCGGCCGCCCGGAATCCCTCGAACTTCTCCCAGAGCTGGAGGCGGCTCTGGGGATCGAGCCCGGTCGTGGGCTCGTCGAGGAACAGGATCTCGGGATCGCCGGCGAGCGCGCAGGCGACCGCGAGGCGCTGGCGCTGGCCGCCGGAGAGTTTGCCGATGCGCGCATCCCGCTTCTCCTCGAGCGAGAGATCCTCGAGCAGCCGCTCCGGGTCGCGGCCGCGCGGGTAGAGCGAGCGAAAGAGGTCGAGCATCTCGAAAACGGTCAGCTTCTCGGAGAACCGCGTCTCCTGGAGCGACACGCCCAGTCGCGCGCGCAGCTCCCGCTCGTGCTCTCCCCAGCGGCGCCCGAGGATCTCCACGTCTCCGGCGTCGGGGCGCGTGAGCCCCTCGAGGATCTCGATCGTCGTGGTCTTGCCGGCGCCGTTCGGCCCGAGGAGGCCGAAGCATTCGCCCGGCCGGATCTCCAGATCCAGGCCGTCCACTGCGCGGACGTCCCCGAAGCGCTTCTTCAGGCCGCGGCAGCGGATGGCGAGCGCAACGGAGACGGCTTCCGCCGTGTTCTCGCTCATGGGGAGGGGAGAGTTTAGACTCGAACGAGGAAAAATGAGCGCCGGAATCTTCGAGACGCCGCTCGGGCCGATGGTCGCCGTCGTGGACGGTGACGGGTCGCTCAAGCGGCTCTCCTTCCTCCACGGGCGGGAGCGGACGGATCCCTCGGCCGTGCCCGATGCGCCGGCGTGCCGCGCCGTTGCGCGGCAGATGGAGGAGTACTTCGCGGGAAGGCGGAAGGCGTTCGACCTCGCGCTCGAGCCGGACGGTACGGAATTCCAGCGGGACGTCTGGAGCGCGCTCGTGAAGGTGCCATACGGCGAGCGCGCGAGCTACTCGGAGATTGCGATCGCGGTCGGCCGTCCCGAGGCGGTGCGCGCCGTCGGAGCCGCCAACGGAGCCAACCCGATCGCGATCGTCGTTCCCTGCCACCGCATCCTCGGACGCGACGGGTCGCTGACAGGCTACGGCGCGGGGCTGCCGATCAAGCGCTGGCTGCTCGATCACGAGGCCGGGCTGCGGCCCCTTCCGTTCGCGCCCGCGCGGGGCGGCGCTCCGAGGACCTAGGGCGACTTCGGGACGGCGATCCCCTCGAAGCCCGCGGACTCGAGCGCGGTGAGGTTCTGTTCGGCGAGCTCGCGTGTCGCGAACGGCCCCACCTTCACGCGCGTCAGCCCGCGGTACGGCTCGAGAACGACGTCGCGTCCCGTCGCCCGGACGCGCTCGGCCTGGCGCCGGGCGCGCTCGGGATCGGCGAACGATCCGACCTGCACGAACCAGGGCGTCGCGGACGGGACCGGGGTCGGCGTCGGGCCGGGCGAAACGACGGCGAGGCGCACCCGCCCGGTGCCCGAGCCGATCAGGTCGAGCTGCCGCGCGGCCTCCTTCGAAAGGTCCACGATGCGGCCCTTCGCGAACGGCCCGCGGTCGTTGATGCGCACGCGGACCCGCTTGCCGTTGTCGACGTTCAGGACTTCGACGATCGTGCCGAGCGGCAGGTCCCGATGCGCCGCCGTGAGCTGCGAGGAGTCGTAGATCTCGCCGGAAGCGGTCGGCTTTCCCTCGAAGCCGTCGTCCCCGCCGTACCAGGAGGCGACGCCTTCCTCGGACCAGCGCGAAGCCGAGGGCGGCGAGGCGGGGGCCGACGTCGGCGTCGGTGAAGGCGCCGGGACCGCCGCCGGCGGCGTGGCGGCCGGTCTTCGGGTGGTCGCGCAGCCCGCTGCGAGCGCGATCGCGAGCGCCGCGGATCCGAGACGAAGGGCGTGTCGGCTCAAACGCGGACCGGCGCGCTCTCGATCTCCGCCACGCCGGCGAGCGCCGGATCGAGCTCCTCCCGGACGAACTGCTCGACCTGCGCGGGGCAGCGCCCGACGAGCTTCTCGGGCCGTGACGCGGCCTCGAGGTCTCCGGCCTTCATGCCGAACGCCGCGTCGCCCGCGATCCGCTCGAAGAGGTCGGGCATCCCGCCCTCGCGGTGCATCCGGTCCGCCGACGCGCGCGCGTGCACGCGCAGCTTCTCGTGGAGCTCCTGGCGGTCGCCGCCGCGGCGCACCGCCTCCATGAGGAGGTTCTCCGTGGCGAGAAACGGCAGATGTTCGAGCAGGCGCCGGCGCGAGACGTCGGGGTGGACGACGAGGCCGCCCGCCACGTTCTCGAGCAGGATCAGGATCGCGTCCGCCGCGAGGAACGCCTCGGGCACGGCGATGCGCTTGTTGGCGGAGTCGTCGAGACTTCGCTCGAGCCACTGCGTCGCGGCGGTCATCGCGGTGTCCATCGAGAGCGCGATGACGTGCCGCGCGAGGGCGCAGATGCGCTCCGCGCGCATCGGGTTGCGCTTGTAGGGCATTGCGGAGGATCCGATCTGGCCGGCCTCGAACGGTTCTTCGAGCTCGCCGTCGTGCTGCAGCAGGCGCAGGTCGGTTCCGATCTTGTGCGCCGACTGCGCGAGTCCCGAGAGCGCGCGGACGACCGCGTCGTCCTGCTTGCGCGAGTAGGTCTGGCCGGAGACGAGCTGCCGCCGCGCGAAACCGGCCCGCCGCGCGAGGGCGGCGTCGAGGTCCTCGACCTTCGCGGCATCGCCGCCGAAGAGGAGGAGGAAGGAGGCCTGCGAGCCCGTGGCGCCCTTCGCGCCCAGGAATCGCAATCCCTCGCGGGCGCCGCGGATCGCCTCGAGGTCCATGAGCAGGTCCGACGCCCAGAGCGCCGCGCGCTTGCCGACGGTCGTGGGCTGCGCGGGCTGGTAGTGCGTGTAGGCGAGCGCCGGCAGATCGCGATGCGCCAGTGCGAAGTCGCGCAGACGCCGCAGGACCGCGACGAGACGCTGTTCGACGAGCGACAGGCCCTCGCGCATCTGGATGAGGTCCGTATTGTCCGCGACGTAGGCCGACGTGGCGCCCCAGTGCAGGATGCCGCGCGCCGCGGGAGCCGCCGCGCCGAAGACGCGCACGTGGGCCATCACGTCGTGCCGCGTCGTTTGCTCCTCTCTCGCCGCCGCCTCGAAATCGATGTCCCCGAGGTGGCTCCGCATCTGCGCGAGGGCCTCCTCGGAGATCGGGAGTCCGAGCCGACGCTCTTCCTCGGCGAGCCAGAGCCAGAGCCGCCTCCAAGTCTCGAACTTGAATTGTGGCGAGAAGATGCGGGACATCTCGCCCGAGGCGTAGCGCTCGGCGAGCGGGTGGCCGGCCCGGTCAGCCCTGGTCACTGCCGGCATCTTCTCCCGGGGAGAACTGAGCGGGCTCGTCGTTGCCGCAGACCAGGCACTGGGCCTCCGAGATCCGCGAGCCCTCCATCTCGAAGACGTAGGAGGGCGTCATGCAGGTCTGGCAGATGAGGTAGTCGATCTCGCGGTCCTCGGCCGGCTTGGGCAGGCGGGGATCCTTGAACTCCATGCACTCATTTTCGCACGGTCCGGGGCGCCTTCTCGTCCGGTCGGACATCAACTGTCCGGGCCCGGGCGGAAGATCCAATCGTGACCTCATCGGGATTCGGCTGGGCTCCGGCCGCCGCCGCCGCGCTCGCGATCGCCATCGCGGCGATCGTCGCGCTCGCCGTGCGCCTGGCAAGGTCGCAGAAGGCGCCGGGCGAGCTTCTGGGGCGCGTGCTCGCCGAGTCGGCCGCGTCGCGGCAGGCCGCCGAGGCGATCGACCGGGGGCTCGCGGAGATGCGCCGCGCGGTCGAGGAGCGCGTGAAGGGCGTCGAGTCGCGGCTGGCCGACAGCCAGAGAAACCTCACCGATCACCTCGGCCGGTCGGGACGCCTTCTCCAGGACGTCGGCGAGAAGATGGGCCGCATCTTCGAGGCGTCTCAGAAGATCGAGAAGCTCGCGGGCGACGTCACGCGGCTCGAGGACCTGCTGAAGCCGCCGAAGCTGCGCGGCGCGCTCGGCGAGACATTTCTCGAGCAGGCGCTGCGCCAGGTGCTGCCGCCGCGCTGCTGGCAGATGCAGTATCGCTTCGGCGACGCCATCGTGGACGCCGCGATCTTCCTCGGCGAGCGCATCGTTCCCGTCGACAGCAAGTTTCCGCTGGAGAATTTCCGCCGGGCGCGCGAAGGCGCCGAGGAGCCCGAGCGGCGCCGCGCGCAGCGGGACTTCGGTGCGGACGTGCGCCGGCACGTCGAGGCGATTCGTACGAGGTACATCCGGCCGGAGGCCGGCACGACGGACTTCGCGCTCATGTACGTTCCCGCCGAAGCCGTCTACAGCGAGATCGCGAGCGAAACCGTCGCTGGCGACGCGCCGTCGCTCGCGGACTACGCCGTGGAACGCCGCGTCATCCCGGTCTCGCCGCGCCTCCTCTACGCGTACCTCGCGACGGTGGCGATGGGACTCAAGGGCCTCGAGCTCCAGCAGAGCGCGCGCGAGATCGGCGAGAAGCTCGGGGAGCTCGGGCGTCTCTGGGACCGCGTCGAGGAGCCGTTCGGAAAGCTCGGCGCGCATCTGCAGAACACGCAGAAGCAGTACGAGCTCGCGACACGCGCGCTCGACCGCTTCGCCGCGCGGCTCGAAGGTATCGGCGAGCGCGCGGAAGGCGAGCTCGCGCAACCGGACGCGTCGCTGCCGCTGCTTCCGCCCTCCTGACGGAGATCCCGCGGCACGGAGGGGCGGAGTCCGCCGCGGACCCTCTGATAGAATGCCCCGTTTTTCGCGGGTATGAGCCTTCACGTCACCTCCGAGATCGGCAAGCTGAAGTCGGTGCTCGTGCACCTTCCGGGGCCCGAGATCGACCGGATGGTGCCGTCGATGATGGAAGAGCTCCTCTTCGACGACATCCTCTACGGCAGCCGCGCTCGTGAAGAGCACCGGCGCTTTCAGCAGGTCCTGAGCTTTCTCGCCGACGAGGTCCTCGACATCCAGCAGCTCCTCGAGGAGGTCCTCGCGGTTCCCGAGCAGCGGTCGGCGATCCTCGGCGACCTGGGGCGCGCCCTTTCCTGGGGGCCGGACATGGACTACCGGCTGCAGGATCTGACCCCGGAGGCTCTCGCCGCGACGCTCATCACCGGGATCGAGCGGCCGGCGCAGGAGATCGCGAACTCGACGGAGGAGCTCTACTACCTTCCGCCCGTCCCCAACTACTTCTTCCAGCGCGATCCGCTGGTCGTCGTCGGCGACCGCGCGATCCGCGGCTCGATGGCCACGCCGGCGCGGCTTCGCGAGCCGCTCCTCTCCGGCTACGTCTTCCAGTTCCACCCGCGATTCGAGAGCGACGGCGGCCGGTTCTGGTTCCAGGAGTTTTCGACGGACTACCGGCGGCCCTCCTCGTACGCGCGAATGCGCCCGACGCTCGAGGGCGGCGACATCCTCGTGCTGCGCGACGACATGCTCGCGATCGGGTATTCGGAGCGCACGGAGAAGACGACGATCGAGCGCCTGGCCGAGTCCTTCAAGAGCCGGCGGTCTCCGATCAAACGCATTTTCGTCGTCGCGATTCCGCCGGCCCGGTCCTTCATGCACCTGGACACCGTCTTCACCGTCATCTCCCGCGAGGAGTGCCTGGTCTACGGGCCGATGATCCTTCCTGACGGCGCGGAGGAGGCGGACGTCTACGAGTGCGACCTGACCAAGCGCGAGATCACGTGGACGACGGAGAAGGATCTGCTCTCGGCGCTGCGCACGCAGAAGATGGATCTGAAGCCGATCCTCTGCGGCGGGAACGATCCGATCGCGGAGCGCCGCGAGCAGTGGACGGACGGAGCGAACGCCTTCGCGATGGCGCCGGGCGTCGTCCTCACGTACGACCGCAACGAGCGCACCGCGGAGGAGCTCTCGCGCCACGGCTACTCCGTCGTCGACGAGGCGGATCTGCTGCTCGGCCGCGCCGAGCTCCAGATGCGCAAGAAGAAAAAGTACGTCATCCGCCTCGCGGCGCACGAGCTCTCCCGCGCGCGCGGGGGCCCCCGCTGCATGGCGATGCCCCTCGTTCGCGAAGACCTCCCGGCCTGACGCGGTTCGCATGATCAACCGCACGCCGTTCTTCTCGTTCGTCCGACCCCTCGCCGTCGTGGCGTTCGGCGGCAACGCGCTCCTGCCGCCCGAGGACTCGGGCACCACGGAGGAGCAGCTCGTCCGGGCTCGCGAGGCCGTCCGGAAGCTGCTTCCGATCCTCGGGAAGGGCTACGAGCTCGTCGTCGTGCACGGCAACGGGCCGCAGGTCGGCAACGTGCTCATCCAGGCCGAGGCCGCGGCCGACCGCGTGCCCCGACAGCCGCTCGACTTCTGTGTCGCACAGACGGAGGGCTCGATCGGGTTCCTCCTCGAGCTCGCCTTCGGGAACGAGCTCTCGAAGGCCGGCTTCCGCAAGGAGATCGTGACGATCGTGACGCAGGTGCAAGTGGACGCCGCCGACCCCGCGTTCGACAAGCCGACGAAGCCGGTGGGGCCGTTCTTCCCGAAGGACAAGGCGGCGCGGCTGATGGACGAGATGGGCTGGTCGATGGTCGAAGACTCCGGACGCGGCTGGCGCAAGGTGGTCGCGTCGCCGCGCCCTGTCGCGATCCGCGGGGTCGACGTCATGGCGGCGCTCGTCAATCGCGGGCACATCGTCATCGCGGCCGGCGGCGGGGGAGTCCCGGTCGTCGTCACGGAGGAGGGGGAGATCCGGGGCGTCGAGGCGGTCATCGACAAGGATTACGCTGCCTCGATGCTCGCCGCCTCGCTGCAGGCCGACCTGTTCATCGTGCTGACCGGGGTCGAGCGCGTCGCGCGCGACTTCGGGAAGCCGACGCAGCGCGAGCTGCCGGAAATCTCCGCCCGCGAGGCGAAGGCGCTGCTGGCGGAGGGTCAGTTCCCGGCGGGGAGCATGGGTCCCAAGGTGGATGCGGCGATCCGATACATCGAGGCGGGCGGGCGCGAGGTGCTCATCACGCGGGCGGAGTCGCTCGCCGAGGCGCTCGAGGGAAGGACCGGGACGCGAATTCGGGAGGCGACGGCATGAAGCGGGACTACGTCAACGAGAACGACTGGAAGGGCCCCGAGATCGCGGCGATCCTGGATCTCGCGGCGCGCGTGAAGAAGGATCCCATCGGCTACCGCGGCGCGCTCTCGGGGCGCACGCTCGCGATGATCTTCGAGAAGTCATCGACGCGCACCCGCGTCTCTTTCGAAGCCGGGATGTTCCAGCTGGGGGGCGCGGGCATGTTCCTCTCGTCCCGCGACCTCCAGCTCGGACGCGGCGAGCCGATCTCCGACACGGCGAAGGTCCTCTCCCGCTACGTCGACGCGATCATGGCGCGCGTGTTCGCGCAGGCCACGGTGGACGGGCTCGCCGAGCACACGTCC
>Ga0335080_10008063_pt1 | contig 10970 bp, 8 predicted proteins | sample Lox_Sample_34_FD_206720 | JGI IMG/M metagenome (GOLD analysis project Ga0335080, IMG submission 206720) | Soil microbial communities from Loxahatchee National Wildlife Refuge, Florida, United States - Lox_Sample_3.4 | ecosystem: Environmental > Terrestrial > Soil > Wetlands | place: USA: Florida...
CGACGGGCGCCGCGTCTTCCTGCGCGTCGACTTCAACGTGCCGCTGTCGGGCGGCGCCGTCGCGGACGACACCCGCATCCGCGCGGCGCTGCCGACCATCACCTACCTGCTCGACCACGGCTGCCGGGTGGTCCTGGCCTCGCACCTCGGCCGTCCCAAGGGCAAGATCGTGCCCGAGCTGCGCATGGACCCCGTCGCCGGACGCCTGGCCGAGCTGCTCGGCCGCCCTGTCGCCAAGGCCGACGACTGCGTGGGGCCCGAGGTCGAGTCCGCGGCGGCCGGCCTTGCGGCCGGCGATCTGCTGCTGCTCGAGAACCTGCGGTTCCACGCCGAGGAGACCGGCAACGACGCCGGCTTCGCGGCTCGCCTCGCCGCGCTCGCCGAGGTCTACGTGAACGACGCGTTCGGGACCGCCCACAGGGCGCACGCCTCGACGGTGGGCGTGCCGCACATCCTGCCGGGCGTGGCCGGCCTGCTCATGGCACGCGAGCTCGACGTGCTGGGCCGGCTGCTCGCCGAGCCCGCGCGGCCTTTCGTCGTGCTGCTGGGCGGCGCCAAGGTGTCCGACAAGATCGGCGTCATCGAGAAGATGCTGACCGTCGCCGACGCGATCCTCGTGGGCGGCGCGATGTGCTTCCCGCTGCTCGCCGCCGAAGGCCTGAGCGTGGGCCGCTCGAAGGTCGAGGAAGGCACGTCGGAGGTCGCCGCGAAGGCGCTCACGGCGGCGGCCGGCTCGGCGTGCGAGTTCGTGCTGCCGACCGACATCGTCGTCGCCCCCGAGCCGACCGCCGCCGATGCCCGACGGGTGCTTGCGGCCGACGCGATACCCGTCGACGAGATGGGCCTCGATATCGGCCCGGCCACGGCGGCCGCCTTCGGCACACGCCTGCGCGAGGCCGGCACGGTGTTCTGGAACGGCCCCATGGGTCTGTTCGAGGTCGCCGAGTTCGCGACCGGCACCCGCACCGTCGGCGAGGCCGTGGCGGCCTGTCCGGGGGTCACCGTGGTGGGCGGTGGCGACACCGTGAGCGCGGTGCGCGCCTTCGGGCTAGAGGACCACATCACCCACGTATCGACCGGCGGCGGCGCCTCGATGGAGTTCCTCGAGGGCCGGGCTCTGCCGGGCGTCGAAGCGCTCCTCGACGCCTGAGCCAGGAGAGAGGCACCTCACCGACAGCGACGGGCGCCCCCTCGAGAGCGCCGGAAGGAGACGGATACGACGATGGAGTCCGCGCGCAGGCCGCTCATGGCCGGGAACTGGAAGATGTTCAAGACGCAAGCCGAGGCCGTGATCTACGCGCGCGCCTTCGCGCCGCTCGTGGCCGGCGTCGACGACCGCGACATCCTGCTCTGCGCTCCGTTCACCGATCTGACCGTGCTGGTCGGCGAGACCGGCGGCACGAACGTCGGCGTCGGTGCCCAGACCATGCACTTCGCGCTCGAGGGCGCCTACACCGGCGAGGTCTCGGCGCCCATGCTGGTCGAGGTGGGCGTCGACGCCGTGATCCTCGGCCATTCGGAGCGGCGCCAGTACTTCGCCGAGAACGACACCGAGCTCTCCCAGAAAGTGCGCGTCGCGCTCGACCACGGCCTGCTGCCCGTGCTCTGCTGCGGCGAGACCGACGACGAGCGTGTCGCCGGTCGCACCGAGGAGAAGATCGGACGCCAGATCGACCGTGATCTCGCGGTGATCACGCCCGACGATCTGGCCACCCTCGCCATCGCCTACGAGCCGATCTGGGCGATCGGCACGGGCAAGACCGCGACCGCGGAGATCGCCCAGGAGACCGTCGCTTTCGTCCGCGCCCGCGTGCGCGAGAACCTCGGCCCCGCGGCCGATCAGGTGCGCGTGCTCTACGGCGGCAGCGTCAAGGCGGCGAACATCGACGAGCTCATGGCGCAGCCGGACATCGACGGGGTGCTGGTCGGCGGGGCCAGTCTCGATCCCGTCGAGTTCGCCCGCATCGTGCGCTTCGAGGCCGTGTGACCGAGCGACCGGCAGCGGGCGGCGAGGGCGCAAGCGCGGCGCCCACCGCCGGCGCGGCGCTCTCGCCGACCGGCCGCACGTACCGGCCGGTGGTCCTGGCCATCCTCGACGGCTGGGGCTACGCCGAGCCGGGCTCGGGCAACGCTGTCGAGCTGGCCGACACGCCGACCTTCGATCACTTGTGGTCGGCCTATCCGCACGGCACGCTCGACGCCTCGGGCAATGCGGTCGGCCTGCCCGGCGGGCAGATGGGCAACTCGGAGGTCGGCCACCTGAACATCGGCGCCGGCCGTGTCGTCTACCAGGACCTCACGCGCATCACCAAGGCGATCGCCGACGGCGAGTTCTTCGAGAATCCGGCCTTGAAACACGCCTTCGCCACGGCCCGCGAGCGCGGCGCCACGTTCCACCTCATGGGTCTGGTCTCGGGCGGCGGCGTGCACTCCGACCTGGGCCACCTCAAGGCGTGCCTCGACATGGCGCGACGCGAGGAGGTGCGCGACGTGGTCGTGCACGCCTTCCTCGACGGGCGCGACACCCCGCCCGACTCCTCACCGCGCTTCCTGGCCGAGGTCGAGGCTCACATGAAGGCGATCGGCGTCGGGCGCTACGGCACCGTCGCGGGGCGTTACTACGCGATGGACCGCGACGACCGCTGGGACCGGGTCAAGCTCGCCTACGACGCGCTGGTCTACGGGGCCGGCTTTGTCGCGGCCGATGCCCAGGCCGCCGTCGCGGCGGCGGTGACCCGCGGTGAGACCGACGAGTTCGTCAAGCCCACGGTGATCGGCGCCCGCGACGAGCACCGGGTGCGCGAGGGCGACGTCTGCCTGTTCTTCAACTTCCGCCCGGACCGGGCGCGTGAGCTCACGAGGGCGTTCTTCGAGGAGCCCTTCGCCGGCTTCGATCGGGGTCCGCACCCGCCCAGGGTCGAGTTCGTGACCATGACCCGCTACAAGCGTGAGTTCCCGCTGGCGGTGGCTTTCGAGCCCGAGCCCGTGACGCACGTGCTCGCCCAGGTGCTGGCGGCCCACGGTCTGCGCCAGCTGCACATCGCCGAGACCGAGAAGTACGCTCACGTGACGTTCTTCTTCAACGGTGGCGTCGAGCGCGCCGTGGCGGGCGAGCGCCGCATCCTGGTGCCCAGCCCGCGTGACGTACCGACCTACGACAAGAAGCCCCAGATGAGCGCCCCGCAGGTGACCGACGAGCTGCTCGCCGCCCTTGCGGGCGACCAGCTCGATTTCGTCGTCGTCAACTACGCGAACGCCGACATGGTGGGTCATTCGGGCGTGCTCGAAGCGGCGATCGCGGCGGTCGAGACGGTCGACGCGTGCCTCGGCCGTCTCGTGCCCGACGTGCTCGCCCGGGGTGGCGCCTGCCTGATCACCGCCGATCACGGCAACTCCGACCACATGCTCGATCCCGACGGAGGGCCGAACACGGCCCACAGCACCAACCCGGTGCCGTTCGTGGCCACGGTCAAGAGAGCCGAGGTGCGCGGCGGCGGGGTCCTCGCGGACATCGCCCCGACGGTCCTCGCGCTGCTGGGCGTGTCGGCACCGCCCGAGATGACGGGCCGTGACCTGTTGCGGCCGGTGCGCTAGGACGCCGGGGCGACGGGCGCCGGCGGCGTCCGGCGACTCGTTGCCTGTTGCATAGCCGATTCAGGATTATTATCCTGCAGGAGCGCGTCTCCGTGGCGCGCTCCTTGAGCGAACACGAAGGAGTCCCTCTGGTGTTGAACGCGTTGCTCATCGCCCTCCAGCTCATCATCTGCGTGGTGCTGATCGTGCTCGTCCTGCTGCACTCGGGCAAGGACGCCGGCATGAGCAGCACGACCGGCTTCTCGTTCGCGGCGCAGGCGAGCGTCATGGAGCGCAATCTCACGCGCTACACGATCATCGCGGCCGTCGCGTTGTTCATCAACACGTTCATCCTCATCTGGCGCCTGTAAAGGGCTGCATGCCACCGCCTTCCCGCGCCCGCGATGCGGGACGGGAAGGGACGTGGTAAGGTGGCACGAAGTACGATTGTGCACGCCGTCCCGTCGTGAAAGGGGGTCGCATCTGTCGGCGAACGTGCGGGAGCGAAGCGCGGCCGTTTGCGGCTTGAAGGCAACGGTCCGCCGCTCGCGTCAGGGAGCCCGTACGGGGTCGTCCCACAGTTGTTTTTCCGTGTAACCCAAAGGAGGTCGCCTTGAAGAACCTCAGGATGAGGTCACGGGGGGCGCTCATCGCAGGCATCATGCTGATTGCGCTCGCCCTCGTCCTGACTGCTTGCGGCAGTAAGAGCAACACCGGCACAAGCAGCAGTTCGAGCTCGACGCCCAAGGCGGGCGGTACCTACAACTATCCGCTCGACGGCGAACCCGTCGGTATCGCGCCCAACACGTACTCTGAGAGCATCGGCTACAACGTGGTGCGACAGATCTTCGAAGGCCTGTTCAAGTACAAGGTCTCGGCCGACGGCAGCACCATGCAGACCGTGCCGAACCTGTGCACGAAGTTCACCGTCAGCCCCGACGCCAAGGTCTTCACCTTCACCATCCGCCAGGGCGTGTATTTCCAGCCGCCGGTGAACACCGAGGTCACGGCCGCCGATGTGGTCGCGAGCTGGAACGCCGCATCGAACTCCAAGTACTGGATCGCCGGCACGCCGGGCTACATCTTCGCGCCGATCGTCGGCACCGACGGCACCGGTGCGGCCAAGCACGGCCTCACCGGCGTCAAGGCGCTCGACAAGTGGACCGTCCAGGTCACCCTCAAGTACCCGTTCGCCGAGTTCCCGGTGACCCTGGGCCACCCGATCACCGCGGTCTGGCCGGTCGCCTACGCCATGAAGGAAGGCATCAAGGCCTTCGACCAGAAGCCGATCGGTACCGGTCCCTTCATCCTCTCGAAGTGGGTCCACAACCAGGAAGTCGATCTGGTCAAGAACCCGCACTGGTGGAACGCGAGCGCGACCAACGGTCCGTTCGTCGATGCCATCCACATGCCCGAGTTCGCCGAGACCTCGACCGAGTGGCTCGCCTTCCAGGCCGGCAACATCGACTTCACGTCGGTGCCGGTCGGCCAGGTGGCGTCCTCCGAGGCCATGGCGGCCAGCAAGGGCTGGATCGCCAAGAAGTGGCCGCTCCTGGCCATCTACGACATCAACTTCAACTGGAAGGACCCGGTCGTGGGCGGCACCAGTGGTCTGCCCCTGCGTCAGGCCCTGTCGTACTCGGTCGACCGCAACGCCGTGATCAACACGGTGCAGGAGGGCGTCGACATCGAGCCGAACGGCCTCGTGCCGATCGGCATCCCCGGCAGCAACCTCTCGACGCTGCCGTACCCCTACGACACCGCCAAGGCCAAGCAGATCGTGTCGGGCCTCGGCACTGTGCCGGCGCTCACGCTCAGCTACAACACCGGCGCCGGCCACGACAAGATCCTCGCCCCGGTGCAGGCAGGTTGGCAGGCTATCGGCCTCAAGGTCAACATGTCGGGTCTCGAGTGGGGCACGTTCCTCACGAAGGGCTCGCAGGGCAAGCTCCAGATCTATCGCCTGGGCTGGTCGGCCGACTACCCGTCGATGGACAACTTCCTGTACCCGCTCTACTACAGCACCCAGTCGGCCCAGAACACGTTCACCGGGTACGCGAACCCGACGGTCGACAAGTACCTCGACCAGGCCCGCGGCACGGTCGACCAGACGCAGCGGCTGCAGCTGTACGCGCAGGCCGAGAAGCTCATCCTGGCCGACGCGCCGACCATCCCGCTGTACTTCTATCGGGAGTACCGGATCTTCGATACTCGTGTCGACGGTCAGCAGCACGACCCGATGGGCAGCGCCGACATGAACCTCGTGTGGGTCGCCAAGTGACCCACTGAAGCAAATTGCGGCTACCAGCAGGTTGTTTGCCGTAAAGTGACCACGTACACTGCAGGGGGTGGCGGACCGGCGCGAAGGCGCCGGTCCGCCGCCACGAGCAGCCTTCATCCGGCGCGCGGCCCGTGCCGGGACCGGCCCCATCCGGACTGACGTACAGGAAAGGCCAGACGTGTTCGGCTACATCGCCCGGCGCCTCGTCCAGCTCGTCTTCGTGCTGATCGGCGTCAGCATCATCACGTTCCTGATCATGTTCCTGATCCCCGGCGACCCGGCGTACCTCCTGGCGGGCAAGAACGCGACGCCTCAGCGTGTCGCCCAGATCCGCGTCGAGCTCGGCCTGAACAAGCCCATCTACATCCAGTACGGCCGCTTCGTCGATCGCCTCGTGCACGGCAACTTCGGCGAGTCGTACCAGTTCGAGCGGCCGGTGCGCCAGATGCTGCAGAGCGCGATCCCCAACACCGCCCAGCTCGCGGTGGCCGCCGTCCTGATCGAATTGCTGGGCATCCCGCTCGGCATCTACTCGGCCCTGCGCCAGTACACGATCTGGGACAGCACCCTGACCACGGGGGCGCTGATCATCTGGGGCATCCCCGTCTTCGTCCTGGCCGTATTCATGCAGTACATCTTCGGGGTCTACCTAGGCATCCTGCCGTTCTACGGCACCGGGGGCAGCACCATCCTGTGGGTCATCCCGGCCGACTGGAACAACCTCTCGCACCTGATCCTTCCGGCGGTGACCCTGGGCATCATCGAGGTCGCGTACATCTCGTACATGCAGCGCGCCTCCATGCTCGAGGTCATCCGCTCCGACTACGTGCGCACCGCTCGGGCCAAGGGTCTGCCGGAGCGCTCGGTGATCCTCAAGCACAGTCTCAAGAACGCCCTCATCCCGGTCATGACGATCGCGGGCATCGACCTTGGGGCTCTGCTCGGCGGGGCGATCCTGACCGAGACCGTCTTCTCGCGCCCGGGCGTGGGCCTCATGATCTACCAGGCCATCGGCGCTCGCGACCTGCCGGTCGTGGTGGCCGGCGTCCTGTTCGCCACGTTCGTCTATGTCATCGCCAACCTGGTGGTCGACGTGGCCTACGCCTACGTCGACCCGCGCATCCGCTATGAGTAGCTCCCACACGGGTGGCACCCGATGACCGATACCGAATCCGCCGCCTCCTTCGCCGAGCCGCAGCTCGACTCGCCACTGCCCGTCGGCTCCGAGAACGAGCCGGTCGGCGCGCAGCCGCTCGGTCTGTGGGCCGACACCTGGCGACGACTGCGGCGCAACAAGCTGGCCCTCGTCGGGCTCGGCATCATCACCGTCTTCATGGCCATCGGCCTGCTCGAGATCATCGCCTGGGTGACCGGCATCCACGGCGGCTACCTGGCACCCTACAACCCCGACGCGGTCAACTACGGCATCGCCAAGGCGCCGCCGTCGCTCTCCCACTGGTTCGGCACCGACTACATCGGCCGCGACGTCTTCTCGCGCACTCTCGTGGCGTCTCGCATCTCGCTGCTCGTCGGCGTGATCGCCGTCAGCATCTCGCTCGCCCTGGGTCTGGCCCTCGGGCCGCTGTCAGGGTATTACGGCGGGGCCGTCGACTCCGTCATCATGCGCGTCGCCGACGTCTTCTTCGCGTTCCCCTACATCCTGTTCGTGCTGCTGCTGGTGGTCGTGCTCGGCCCCGGGTTCACGAACGTGTTCATCGCCATCGGCCTGCTCTCGTGGGCGTCGTATGCCCGCATCGTGCGCGGCACGGTCCTGTCGGTGAAGACCCAGGAGTACATCGAGGCGGCCAAGGCCGCCGGGGCGAGCGACCTGCGCATCGTGTTCGGGCACGTGCTGCCCAACAGCATGGCGCCGGTGTACGTGTCGATCGCCATGGGCATCGGCGGAGCGATCGTCACTGAGGCGGCGCTGAGCTTCCTGGGTATCGGCGTGCAGCCGCCCACGGCGAGTTGGGGCAACATGATCGCCGACTACCTGAACTATCTCCAGGCCGGCCAGTGGTGGATGGAGCTGTTCCCCTGCCTCGCGCTCGTGATCACCGTGTTCGGGTTCATCTCGTTCGGCAACGGCCTGCGCGACGCGACCGACCCCAAGCTCAAGGAATAGGCATGACCGAACGCCTCCTCGAAGTCACCGACCTCTCCACGCACTTCTTCACGCACGCCGGCGTGGTCAAGGCCGTCAACGGTGTGAGCTTCACGCTCGACCGCGACGAGACGCTCGGTATCGTCGGCGAGTCCGGTTCGGGCAAGACCGTCACCGCCATGTCGATCATGCGGCTCATCCCCGACCCGCCCGGTCGCATCGTGGGCGGTGGCATCATGCACAAGGGCCGCGACCTGCTCGCCGTGTCCAGCGAGGAGATGAGCGATATCCGCGGCAACGACATCGCCATGATCTTTCAGGACCCCATGACGAGCCTGAACCCGGTGTTCAAGGTCGGCGACCAGATCGCCGAAGTCATCCGGCGCCATCAGGGCAAGTCGAAGCGCGAGTCGTGGAAGATGGCCGTCGAGCTGCTCGCGACGGTCGGCATCCCCGATCCCGACCAGCGCGTCGATCAATACCCTTTCGAGTTCTCCGGCGGCATGCGGCAACGCGCCATGATCGCCATGGCGATCTCGTGCAACCCCGACATCCTGATCGCCGACGAGCCCACGACGGCGCTCGACGTCACCATCCAGGCGCAGATCATGGACGTCATCCGCGACATGCAGCGCAGGTACCACAGCGGCGTGATCATGATCACCCACGATCTCGGCGTGGTCGCTCAGATGGCCGACAAGGTGATGGTCATGTACGGCGGCCGCACGCTCGAGTTCGGGCCGGTCGACGACGTCTACTACAATCCGCATCAGCCCTATACCTGGGGCCTGCTGGGCTCGCTGCCGCGCCTCGACGAGACCGAGAAGCAGCGTCTGACGCCGATCGAGGGTCAGCCGCCCAACCTCCTGCTGCTGCCCGCCGGCTGCCCCTTCTCGGGGCGCTGCCCCTACGAGCTGCCCGTCTGCGCCGGCGAGTTCCCGACCCTGGAGATGGTCGGTGGCGGCCACGGCGTCTACTGCTGGATCCCCATCGGCGAGCGCGAGAAGATCCGCGCCGGTCTGCCGCGGTTCCGTCACGAGGCGGCTTCATGAGCATCCTCGAGGTCAAGGACCTGAAGAAGCACTTCCCGATCAAGTCGGGGCTCCTCAAGCGCACCACGGGCTGGGTCTACGCGGTCGACGGCGTGTCCTTCTCGATCGACGAGGGCGAGACGCTCGGCCTCGTCGGTGAGAGCGGCTGCGGCAAGTCGACCAGCGGGCGGGTGCTGCTGCGGCTGCTGCCGGCCACCGCCGGCACGGTCTCGTTCGACGGTATCGACGTCATGGCGGCGTCGCGCACTGCGCTGCAGCGCCTGCGCCGCGACATGCAGATCGTCTTCCAGGACCCGTACGCCTGCCTCAACCCGCGGCGGACCGTGAAGAACATCATCGCCGAGCCGCTGCGCATCCACGACATCGGCACCGAGGCCGAGCGCAAGCGCCGGGTGTTCGAGCTGCTCGAGACCGTGGGCCTCACCGCCGAGCACGCCGAGCGTTATCCGCACGAGTTCTCAGGCGGCCAGCGTCAGCGCATCGGCGTCGCTCGTGCCCTCGCGCTCAACCCGCGCCTCATCATCTGCGACGAGCCCGTGAGCGCGCTCGATGTCTCGATCCAGGCGCAGATGATCAACCTGCTCGAGGACCTGCAGAAGGAGCTCAAGCTCACCTATCTGTTCATCGCCCACGACCTGTCCGTGGTCAAGCACATCTCCACCCGGGTCGCCGTGATGTACCTCGGCAAGGTCGTCGAGATCGCCGACAGCTCGGTGCTCTACATCAAGCCGCAGCACCCCTACACCGAGGCGCTCCTCTCGGCCGTGCCGATCCCCGATCCGCGCACCGAGCGCGAACGTCGCCGCCTCATCCTCGAGGGCGACGTGCCGAGCCCGGCCAACCCACCCTCGGGCTGCGTGTTCCATCCGCGCTGCCCGCGCATGCAGCCCGATCCGTGTACCAAGGCGATGCCGCCGCTCGAAGTCCTCGACACGGCCGGCGGCGATCACAAGGTCGCCTGCTACTTCCCGACTCGGTACGACGCCCAGGCGCCGGCCGGCGCCTGACCGCTCGCGCCTCCCGTTCCCATGGCCCGGATAGCCTGCGGCAACCCGATCGTCAACGTCGTTCGCTCCACCGTGGCTGCGGCGGCTCGGGCCACGCGCGCGACCCGGCGGCGACCTCGGGCGACCCTCGGGCTCGCCGCGGCGCTGGTCGGGCTCGTCGCCGTGCAGGTCGCGGCCGGCTGCGGCGGCGCCTCGCCGGCCGCCTCGCCGAGTCCCTCGGCGACCGGCCCCGCGGCGGTCGTCGCGCACGTCGACGGCGACGCCGTCACGCGCGGCGAGGTCGACCGCGCCGTCGCGCTCTCGCGACTGTCGGCCAAGCCGCTCACCTTCAAGCAGGCCCTCGAGGTGCAGATCCGCGACCATCTCCTGCAGCGCGAGGCCGCTCGGTTGCACGTCACCGTCGGTGACCGCGCCGTCGCGGCGCGCCTGGCGCAGGTCGAGGCGAGCCTGGGCGGCCGCGCCGCGCTGCAGTCCTCGTTGTCGTCGGCGGGCCTGTCGCTCGGCTCGTATCGCCAGGTCGTGCACGACGGCCTGCTCGCCGAGGCGGTCGGGGCCCGCAAGTTCCCGACGGCAGCCCCCACACCGAAGCAGGTCCTGGCTTTCTACAACGCCCATCGCGCCGATCTCACGACGCCGGCGGCCGCCCGTCTCGCGGAGATCGTGGTCAAGACGAAGTCGCTCGGCACGGCCGTGATCGACCGGTTGCGGCTCGGCTACCCCTTCGCCGAGGTGGCGCGCGCCTACTCGATGAACCCCGAGTCGGCGGCGCCCGGGGGCGTGATCGGCTGGGTGGCGACGTCCACGCTGCCGAGCCCCCTCGCGCACGCCGTCGCGACGGCGCGGCGTGGCGCCGTCATCGGCCCCGTCGAAGCCGTCGGTGTCTGGCATGTCCTCAAGGTGCTGAGCCGCCGCGCGGCGCACACGCAGTCTCTTGCGGCCGCCCGGCCGGCCAT
>Ga0335080_10008064_pt1 | contig 10970 bp, 10 predicted proteins | sample Lox_Sample_34_FD_206720 | JGI IMG/M metagenome (GOLD analysis project Ga0335080, IMG submission 206720) | Soil microbial communities from Loxahatchee National Wildlife Refuge, Florida, United States - Lox_Sample_3.4 | ecosystem: Environmental > Terrestrial > Soil > Wetlands | place: USA...
CCCAGGTCAGGCCCGGTCGGGGGCGCAAGCCCCGGATTTCACCCCAGAAGGTGGCGCAGATCATCGAGGCGACGTTGCATACGACGCCTCCGGGAGAGACGCACTGGAGTTGTCGGTCGATGGCCAAGGCGCAGGGTGTCAGTCCGGCCACGGTGCAGCGGATCTGGGATGCGCACAACCTCAAGCCCCACCGGGTGGACACGTTCAAGCTGTCAGGCGACAACCGGTTCTTGGAGAAGCTGACCGACGTTGTGGGGCTGTATCTGAACCCGCCGGAGAAGGCGATCGTCCTGTGCGTGGACGAGAAGCGCCAGATCCAGGCGCTTGATCGCACCCAGCCGTCGCTGCCGATGACGCCCGGTCGGACCGGCACGATGACCCATGACTTCAAGCGCCACGGCACCACCACGCTGTCTGCCGCGCTGAGCATGCTCGACGGGTCGGTGATCGGTCAGTGTCTGCCCCGCCACCGCCACCAGGGCCCCCAAGCCTACCGGAGGTACTGGACAGCCAGCCCCAAGCGCGCGACGGCTCCGGCCTTCGCCCAGGTCGAGCTCATCGAGGTCGGAGGCTGAGCGGTGGCCGTCGAGTTCGACCGTGCATTCGGCGCTCTGAGCGGCTCGACCCATGGATCGCTTTGCTCTCAACCATGTCGGTGGGATCAGGTAGGGGCGAGGGCGGCCTGCAGCACCTGCCTGGCGATCGGAGCGGCGGCGGCGCCGCCAAACCCCGCGCCGACGAGCATGACGGCGACGGCGACTTTTGGGTCCTGGGCGGGCGCGAAGGCCACGAACCACGCGTCGGAGTCCTTGGGATTGGTGGAGTTTGGGCGCAGCTCGGCGGTGCCGGTCTTGCCGGCGACTTGCACGCCGGGAATCGCGGCCGCGGTCCCGGTCCCTGAGCGCACCACCTGGATCATCATCGAACGTACCTGGTGGGCGACGTTGGGTGTCAGAACCTGCGTCGAGATAACGGGATCGATCGTGGCGATTCGGACTTGCACGCGGCGGCCATCGAGCGCGATCGTCGCGCCGACGCTTGCCATCTGGAGCGGTGTCGCGAGGTCGCGGTCCTGGCCGATCGCGGCGGCGCCGACCGCGAGGTCGTCGCGCAGCTGGGACGGCGCGGAGATGGTGCTTGGCTTGGCAGCCGGAATGGTGGGCTGTTGGTCGAACCCGAACGCGCGCGCCGTCGCGACGAGGCGCCGCGCGCCGAGCTTGGCCCCAAGCGGCGCGAACACCGAGTTGCACGACACGGTGAACGCCTCGGTCAAGGTCCCGCCGCAGGCCTCCCCGCCGGCATTTCGAAGCTGCACCCCTGACAGCGTCGCGGAGGTTTGAATCGGGTAGGTGCTCGACGGCGTCGCGATCCCGTTCTGCAGCGCTGCAGAAGCGGTGATGATCTTGAACGTGGACCCCGGCGGCTGCGGTGCGGACACCGCAAGCCCGGCGAGCGCCTCGACCGCGCCGTCCTGGGGACGGATCACGGCTACCCCGCCCAGCTGCTGACCCAGCGCGGATGCCGCGGCCGTCATTAGCCTCGGGCTAATCGTCGTTGGCAGCGACCGCCCCGGAATCATCGGCGCGTGCGCGATTACCCGGGCGCCGAACAGCAACTCTGCCGACGGGCGGCCGCTCAGCCGGCGGTCATAGATGCGCTCCAACCCGCTCGGCCTCGGCGCTGTTTGCCCGGCGATCGAAGCGCCAAGCGCCGTCGTATCAAGCGGCGTTCCGTCCGCGGCGAGGATCGTCCCACGCCGCGGCTGCGGCCCCGACCGCGTATGCACCGCCTCGCCGCGCCGTAGACCAGGCAGCCGCAACGACGGGTCCCACACCACGCCGACCCCGGTCCCCGACACGGGCAGCACGATCGTGCCGCGAAGCGTCCCGAACTCCGCTGTCCCCACCCGTATAGGCACCGAGATCCCTCCATCATGATCACCGCCGAGCTTGCCGGCCTGCACCCAGCGAACGCCCGCTGCCCGATCCGCGCTGCGATACGCCGCCGCGAACCGCGCCTCGGGATGCGCCGCCCGCGCCGCCGGCGTCAGTGCCTGCCACATCGCCGCCCAGTCTCGTCGCGTCCATCCGATCAGGAACCGTTCGGCGGCGGCGCGGCGGGCCCCATCACCGCTCGCGACCGAACGCCATACGAACACGCCACCCACAACCGCCGCCACGACCACCAGCACGCCGAGCACCCACACACCGCGATGCGGCCTCGAGCCGCCGCCGACCGGCCGCCGCGTTCCTCCGTGGCGCCGCCGAGCGCCGGACCGGCCACCAGCCAGCAGCACGGAGCCCGCCCGCGGCCCAGGCACCACATAACGAGAACGACGACGACCGATCACGAGACTGTGTCCCTCAAGTCGCTAATGATCGCGGCGTTCGCGGCGCACCTCAACGACCAACGCCAGCCAACCGCGAGAGCTTCCAACCAACCGTGTCGGTCAACGTCGCCTGACAGGGTCCTCCACCCGGGTACCACCGAGCGCAAAGGCGAGCCTGAAGTAGGACGCCGCGACGCTGTGAGAGGCCGCCAGCAGCGCCGGCCGGCGCCCCGATCCCTGCTCTTGGACAGCCCATCCGCCGCCCATCTTCTCCCCGGCACGAGCTATGGATCTCTCAACGGGCAGCGCGACCGAACGAGCCCGGGCGCAATCGTGCCTCCGCGGCTCAGCCCGGGCGGGTGAAGGAGTCGTCGGTCGACCAGCGAACGCAGCGGCAATGCCTCCCAATGGAGAAGGGGAGACGCGCTCGGCCTACGTGGTCCAGCGTCACTTCCGGCTCGTGCGCAAAGGCTATGACCCGGCCGAGGTTGATCGTCACCTCGAACTGGTCAGCGATTGGTTTCGCACCAGCCGCACGGCCGAGAAGGCCCGCGAGGTTGAGCGTCAACTCCTGTCGCGTGAACGTGCCGTCACCGAGACGCAGGCGCAGGCAGATCGACTACTCGAGAACAGCCGGTTGGAGGCAGAGGCGACGCTGGAGGGTGCACGACTGCGAGCCCAGGCTGATCGACAAGCAGCCGAGCGCCTCCTTCAAGACGCCGAGGTAGCGGCCGAAACCCGCCTGCGAGAGGCGGAGGAAACGCTCACGCGAGCGCGCGCGGAGAGCGATGCAGTACTTGCCCAGGCCCGTGACGAGGCCGGCCAAGTGCTCCCGCTGGCGCGCGAGCAGAGCGAGACGCTGCTCGCGCAGGCGCGGAAGGATGCCGAGCAGATGCGCGAGGAGGCGCGCGCGGAAGCGGCGGCGATCGCCGATCAAGGCCGCCTGCAGGCCGCCGCCGCCGACGTCGTTCGCGACGCAGACGAAAAGGCGCACCGCATCCTGGCAGAGGCCCAGAGTCATGCTGAGCGTCTTGCCGCGCAGAGCGCACAACAGTGCGAGCAAGAACTCCGCACGGCACGAACGGCCGCCGAGCAACTTCTCGCCGCGATGCGAGCAGAGGCCGCCGAAGAGGCCAGGGCAGCGCGAGCACAGGCAGAAAAGGAGCTACAGGCCTACATCGAACGCCGCCACCGCGAGGTCGACCGCCTGGTCGAAGCCGCGCGACGCGAGCGCCGCCGCGCAACCGGCGAAGCCGACAGCACTTGATATCGCAGCGCCCCGAATCCGGCACCGGCGACCACGACGTCGGGACGACTCCGCCGCGCCGGCACAGCACGGTCGATGACAAGCCGGCTGCCCTACTAACGCCCTTCCATGACAGCCGCCCGGGCCAGCCACCCGGGATGACCGAGCCGACGAGCGATTCTCGATCCAGTTCCACCGCGTCCCATCCGCGTGAGTCGTGTGCGAGAGCGCTCACGCTGCCTCAGCCACGATCCCTCCTCCTTCCCGGCACAGGGATTCGCATCCGCATCGGTGCGCCCCGCACCAGCTGGTGCGATGCGACGACGAGATGACTTCTCCTAGGCCGCATGCGACCCGCATAGCTCTGTCAGCGCTTCGCCCGGTAGCGGGAACCAGCGGATCTGTTCGAACCGCTCGCTCACTACGGGGTCATATACCGGTAAATACGGCGGCGCCGACTCAACGGTTCGCACGATTTGTCGTGCTTGCTCGAGGTGACGCGCGCGAGGGCGGCGTCGGGCTTGCTTGTCGTGCGCGGCGGGTGGATGTCGGCGAGCGTGGGTAACGCACGGCGGTGGTCGCGGTGATGCCACAGCCCGCTACACGCGTCGAACCGGTAGAGCGGCAGGAGCTTCCAGGCGTGGTCGGCGAGGAGGTGGACCGCTTCGAGGATGTACTCGAACACCTCGTCGCTGATGAAGTAGCTGAAGCTAAGCCGGACGAAGCCGAGTTTGGCGCCGATGTGGCCGCGCCGGCATTGGCCTCCATCCGCGCCGACCACGCCTTGTCAACGCGGTAGATCCGGTGGAGGTACGGTCCGGCGCAGAAGCAGCCGCTGCGCGCCTGGATCCCGAACAGGTCGGTGAGCAGCGCGACGACGAAGTTGCAGTGCAAAAGCCGCGGCGGGTGACGCAACCGGAATGAGATGATCGGCAGGCGTTCCACGCTGGGGTTGCCGAGAGTCTCGATGTTCGGGTTTGCACCCCACGACGCTAGTGCGCGCCGAGCGAGATCCCGCTCGCGGCGGTGGATCACATCGGCGCCGATCTCGTCCTTGAGCGCGAACACCAGGCCCGCGCGGATCGACTCCACGATCGCCGGCGTGCCGCCCTCCTCGCGGACCGACGGATCCGGGTGGTAGGTGTGGTCATCCGGGGTGACGAACAGGACGGTGCCGCCGCCCGGCACCGTCGGAACGCGGTTGCGGAACAGCGCGCTTGGCGACCAGCACCCCGGGAGTGCCCGGGCCGCCGACGAACCTGTGCGGGGAGAGGAACACGGCGTCCTTGCCGGTCATGTCGATCGGGAGGTACGGCCCGGCGGCCGCGTAGTCCCAACACGACAGCGCGCCATGCCGGCGCAGCAGCCCAGAGACAGCCTCGACGTCGGTGACGATCCCGGTCACGTTCGAGGCCGCGGAGAAACTGCCGATCTTCAGCGTGTCGATGGCGGCGGTCGAGCCTGAGCCGCAGAACAGCACCACGGCCTGGTCGCTGCCGCCGACCGCGGGGTGGATGACCCCGCGTGCGTCCTCCCGCAGGGCCGTGGTGTGCAAGCCCGTCGCCGACGCTTCGGTATGGGTGTTCGCGTACAACGGCAGCACGCGCCCGCGGATGTAGTCCTCGATGAATGACAGCGCGCGGCCCGACGCTGTGTGGTCGGCATACACCAGCCGGCGTGGGCCGAACGGTCCGTCGAGCATCGCGTCGTCGCCGATCACGCTGGGGCGGATGCGCTCAATTGCATTCTCGGAACTACCGAGGAGCCCTGAGTTCGGTCATACGGCGCCCACCCTCGCACGATCCGTCGGCGCACACTTCGTATTCGGGGTCCTTGCTCGCCCAGCCGCGCCGGACGAGCAGGCCGTGGATCTTGCAGCCCAGGCAGAGGCCGAGGACCGACTCCAGCCACATCAGCGTCAGGCAGATCAGACAGATCGAACGCGGCAGCCGCCCGCGGATCCCGCTGTTGGTGATGATCGTCATCGCGAACGTCATCGCGAGACCGAGCGTCCACGCGAACCGTTTGGGCTTCACCGAGACCCACTCCGGCGGCTGCTTCCACGTCAGCAGGTGCGCCAGCACGCCGGCCGGGCTGAAACGAAGGCCGGCCGTCACGCGAGTCAGGAACTCGAGCAAGAACACGCTCGCCACGACTTGGAGTGGGAGTACTGCCTCGTGAAGTACCCGTAGCCGAACGCGACTGCGCCGATCGCCATGGTGACGCCGGCCGCCGCGCGTACCTCTCGCTCGTTGACCACGGGAGCGAGGAGCTCGCGGCCATCCGCCGTCAGGCCGGAGATGCGCTCACCGGAGCGGAGTTCCCTCTGTTCCTCCTCGAGGATCGATACCGGCGTACACGCGGGTGTACGGCTTGGGCGAGATGAGGTTCTGGTGCCGTGTCCCGGGCAGAGGGGGCCGCACCTGTGGGCGTTCATGGGCGGCGACGCCGGCGAGCAGTTCGTGCACGACGCGTGAAGCCACCAGCGCCGTGATGTCGCTGGAGCCAATCCCGGTCGGGCAGACCTCGACGACGTCGGCGCCGACGACGCCGAGGCGTTCGCCGACGGTGCGGCATGCCCACAGCAGCTCACCTGAGCTCATGCCGCCGGGCTCTGGTGTGCCTGTTCCAGGCGCGAATGCCGGGTCGAGCACGTCGACGTCGACCGACACGAATACTGGACCGTCGCCCACGATCGCGATCGCCTGCGCGAGCACGTCGGCGATCCCCCGCTCGCGCACCTCGTGCATGAACAGGGAGGTGATCCCCCGCTCGCGCTGCCAGTCGAACACCGACGGCGCGGGCCAGTAGCCGCGCAGGCCGATCTGCACATACCGCAAGGGGTCGACAGCGCCGGACTCGACAAGCCTGTACATCGGCGTGCCGTGGGAGAGCTCGACTCCGAGACACTCGGGCGCGGTGTCCGTGTGCGCATCGAAGTGGACGAGACCGACCGGCCCGTGCACGGCGGCGCAGGCGCGGATGTCGGGTTCCGCGACGGAGTGATCGCCGCCCAGGATCACCGGGGTCGCCGCCGCCCTCACCACGGCGCGGACCGTCCGCTCGATGGCGGCGTGCGACCGCCGGGGATCGGCCGGAAGCACCGGCGCGTCGCCGAAGTCGACGACCCGCAGTTCCGCGTATGGATTGATGCCGGTCTCGAGGTGCGCCCCCGGAAAGCCGCTGGCCGCGCGGACCGCCCGCGGCCCGGCCCGCGCGCCGGCGCGGTCAGAAGCAAGTTCGTCCATCGGCGCTCCGACGATCGCGACGTCGACCCCCACGAGCTCCGCCTCGTCCTCGGTGTACGGCAGCTCGCAGAAGGTGAGCAGCCCCGCGTATTCGGGTTTCTCACCGCCAGGCAGCCAGCGAGAGCGGGGATCAAGCATCATCCGCGTCGCGAGACGAACGTCGTGCCCGCCGTCGTTGATACCCGGTGCCCGCGGCATAGATGACCGCGGCGACGGTGGGTCCGACCAGTGCGGAGATGTCGGCTCCGTTCAGTGCGTGCGAGAAAGGCCCGACCAGCAAGGCGGTGTTCACGCAGAGCAGCGCTGCGCCTGATCCGATCACGAGCGCGCCGACTCCGGCCCAGTTGACGCCGTGCCGATACCAGCACGGGCCGCCAGGGGTCTCATCGTGCAGCCGCAGATCCGCGTAGCGGTTGCGTCGCATGACGATGTCGGTCCCGTAGATCGCGAGCCCCGGACCTAGGAATGCGACCGAAAGCGCCAGGATGTCGTTGAGCGTGCTCAGGAAGTTCGAGACGAACAGCGCGTAGCACGTCATGCCGATCGCCACGACGGCATCAAAGATGATCGTCGTCGAGCGCTTCCACCTCACTCCGACAGCCTGCAGCGAGAGTCCGGTGCTGTACGCCGTCAGCACGTTGTTGGCGATGGCTCCCAGGATGATCACGATCAGCAGCACCGGGTAGAACCAGCCCGGCAGGATCGTCCGCAGCGAGGTCTGTGGATCGGTCATGTCGACCACGGTGCCGGCGAGCACGCCGAGCGCACCGAGGAGCAGCGCGGGGCACAGGCCACCGACGGTGGTCCACGCCGCGACTGCCCGCGAGGACGTGTTGGCCGGCAGGTAACGGGAATAGTCCGCGCCGGTTCCCCACGACAGCGGCGCGGATGCGATGAGCGTGAACCCAACGGAAATCGCCGCCCAAAGCTCGACGCCGTGCACCGAGGAGCCGGCCGGCACCGTGTAGGAGAAGTCCGCGCGCCGCACGACATAGAAGCCCAGGACCGCACAGCAGACCAGTAGCGCCAGAGTGACCCAGCGGCTGAGCCGGACAATCGTCGCGTGCCCGTACACGCTGATCGTGAACGACGCCAGAGCGGCTGCGAGCACGATCACCACCTTCGTCGCGGTGCCGGCATGGGCGCCGAGGTCGGCGACCAGCGCGAACGCCGCCAGTGCGGCAATCGACAGGTTGATCGCCTCGTAGGCGACACCGATTCCCCACTCCAGCACGGCGTTGTAGACCCGGTTGGCGCGGGCGCCGTACATCGCGCGGGTCACGACCTCGCTCGGCGCCCCGGACGCCGGGCCGCTGATCGCCAGCAAGCCGACCAGCGCCCAGAACACGTTGCCGGCGAACAACACCGCGAGCGCCTGCCAGACGTCCAGCCCCAGCAGAGTCAAGGCTCCGCCGAGCACGATGTACAGATACGTGACGTTGGATGCCGCCCACACCGAGAAGAGCTCGCGCGGATGACCATGACGCTCGCCGTCGGTGATGAAGTCGATCCCGTGTGTCTCGATCCGCCCCACCCGGTCGCTCGCCGGGAATGCGCCACCCGTGAGCGCTTCGGCGTCTGCCACCACCTGTGTGACCCCCATACGATCCCCTAGATATCCCGTTTATTGGTCCAAACACCAATAGCTTGTTGGTGCGGAAGTCAATAACATGGGGCGCGCAATGTCAAGTTCGACATCCGCAGTCCGCAGAAAGCCTCCGGAGGAACGCCGAGCCGAGATCATCCAGACGGCCGCGACGATCGCCCTTGACGAAGGGCTCGAGAAGGTGACGGCCCGCCGCGTCGCTGACGCGCTCGGCGTCTTTCCGGGTCTCGTCAACCACTATTTCCGTTCAGCCGACGAACTCGTCGCGGCCGCCTTCGCCCACGCGGCCGCCAACGAGAGCGATGACGTGTTCGGGCACGCCGAGGAGGCCGCGACTCCCCTCGAGCAGATCCAGCGAATGCTCCGCGAGTGGCTCGACGATCAACAGGACTCCGTCAGCCTCCTATGGCTCGACGCCTGGCAAGCCAGCCGGCGCCGACCCGCGCTCCTCACCGCCGTCACCGAGCAGATGAACGCCGACCTCGCCAGACTCGAAACGCTCATCCGCGCCGGCATCGACCACGGCCAGTTCCACGTCGCGGATCCGACAGCCGCCGCCGTACGCGTCATGGCGCTCGTCGACGCCACCAGCATCCAGGCCGCAGTGCGAACCGCAATCGACTACGCACCCGTCAGCGAAATGGCCCTCACAATCACCGAGGACACGCTCGGACTCCCGCCAGGCGCTCTCCGCACGTAGGCCATGGCGTCGCTGACGGAACGGCTGGCACAACACGAACAAGCGCGTTGTGCCAGCTTTGCCTCGGCGAGCGGGAGCCGGCCAGCTGATCTGGTGCCGCAAACGACGAGCTTCGGGAGCCTTGCGGCGGTTTCGACTCGACCCGCTCGAGACTGACGGAAGTCGACCATTGCATCAGCGCCCCGATCTCGGCGGCTCCACCTTCGCCTGCAAGAGCGACCGTGCCCGCCCGCACGAACGCCGCGCTGCCGGAGCCCGTCCGCGGCACTGAGGTTCGTCGCCGGTGTGGGCTGTTCGCTCACGCAGGGGAAGCGGACCACCCTTGGCGCCGTCGATGGCCTGCTCTGGGCTGCGCGCGGTGTCTCAGGTCGCGCTGCGTCCGCTGGGAACGAGTCGCGCTGTTGCGGTCAAGCGGTCCGACACCTGCGGAAGCGGGCCTGCGGGTACCAGTGGCTCCTCTGGTGGCTGGGCTGGGCTTGCGAGTTTCACGCTGACACGCAGTCCGCCCTCCGGGAGGGCCTCGAGCTTGAGCGCGCCGTCGTGGGCGTTGACGATCGCGGCCACGATCGATAGGCCGAGTCCGTGACCATCGCCGTGGCCCGTGCGGTCGGTGGTCAGTCGCTGGAATGGCTGCTGGATGCGTTCCAGGTCGGTCGGCGAGATCCGCCCTCCGCCGTTTGCAACTGTGAGGATCGCGGATCCCGAGAGTGTGGTCGTGGTGATCTCAAGCCAGCCCCCGGGGGTGTTGTGAGCGATCGCGTTGTCGAGCAGGTTGGCGACGAGCCGCTCGATCAGCTGGGGGTTCGCGCGTGTCCAGGCGTGGTCGAGGGTGAGGTCGGAGCGCAGCCGGCGGTGCTCGATCTCGCGAGCACGGGTCTGGAGCACGCGCTCGGTCACCGCCGCGAAGTCAAGCGGCTCGCGGTGCTCGGCGGCTTGCTCGCCGCGTGCGAGTGCGAGCCGCGCGTCGATTAGCTGTTCGAGCGTGTCAGAAGCCGGCCGCCGGCGGCCCGCGCGCGTCCCGGTCCCCAGCCCACATCATGAGCCAGTTCCTCGCGTTCTCCAGGTGCATGCGCGCCCACGGCATCACCGACTTCCCCGACCCCACGACCTCGCCCCCGCCCCCCGCCCCGGGTCGCACCGTGAGCAACGACGGCGTCTACCTGTTCATTCCGATCACGATGAACGTCAACTCGCCGACCTACGAGTCGGCCGCGGCCGCCTGCAGGCCCCGGCTCGGGCTGACAGCCGCCCCGGTCGCGCCGGATCCCCCATCCGTCGCTCATGACCGCGCGCTCGGGGCGCAAGCTCGCACTCGATTTCGGTCGACCGGGGGGGAAGACCCCAGATCCATCTCGGACCCGGTAAGAGCTCTTCATTGGCGGCGTCGGCTCGCTGGGCTCGCCGTTGTCCGGAAGCATCGAACGGCATGAACGCGCTCAGATCACCGTCAGCATCGCTTGGATCATCCTCGGCGTCACTGGCTCGCTGCCGCCGTCGGCGTCAAGCACGGAGGCGGTCGCTGGCAGACGAACGCCGCGAGTTCGGGGCGCGCGCGATCGTGACGACGCTGGCGGGCTTGGCGTGCTCCATGCGCAGTCGTTGCCACTGATGGTCCGAGCGTCCTTGGCCGCGCGAGCCGATCTCCCGATCACGAACTGAGCTTGAGCGTCGACGGGCGGAGCGTGCGACAGTGGTCCATTGCCGCGATGAACGCGGGTGCCCGGGGATTGATTGCCGGCCCGAGCTTGAACGCGCCGCCGGTGGCGGGGTCGGGGAAGTTCGGGACGCCGTGCGCGCGCATGCAGTCCGCGAACCGGACTGCTTGTTGCTGGGAATTGCCA
>Ga0335080_10008065_pt1 | contig 10970 bp, 6 predicted proteins | sample Lox_Sample_34_FD_206720 | JGI IMG/M metagenome (GOLD analysis project Ga0335080, IMG submission 206720) | Soil microbial communities from Loxahatchee National Wildlife Refuge, Florida, United States - Lox_Sample_3.4 | ecosystem: Environmental > Terrestrial > Soil > Wetlands | place: USA: Florida...
TGAACGCGGCCAGATCGCGTCTGGTCGAGATGTAGTCCGGGCAGTAACGGCGAGCAACGCCAGCCGCGCAACCAGCGGTATAACCGCGGCGCGCCATGACTTCGATATAGCGCCAGCCGGGATCGCTGAACGGCACATCGGCGAAGGAAACTGCCGTCGCGTTGTAGCCGGCGATACCGTTCAGGGATACGGAGTTGGCGAGGTAGCTGGTGATAGCGGCCTCGTCCATCTGGGACTTCACGATCCAGTAGGCCATCTCACGGCGAGTGATCTGGTCGTTGGGACCGAAGTTGCCGGCAGCCGGAGCGACTCCCGGAGGCGTAACGCCGGCCGGAATCGGGTTGGCGCCAGCGCCGGAGCCGTACAGGGTGGCGTTGACACCCGGGAACGGAATCGGCGTGGAGTTCGGCGGAGCTACTTCAATGCCCGAACCGTTTACCAGCGCCGGGGTCAGGCCCTGGTTGATGGCGATCTGGATGTAAGACTGTTCCGGAATGCCAGCGATGTCGTTAAACAGCGTGGTGGAGTTGCCGTAAACATCGGTGGTCGGGAAAGACAGCTTGTAGTTGGCGGCGAAGGTGCCCCAGTGAGACAGCGAGGTGATGCTGGCATCACGCCGCATGGCATACGCACCGAAGTTCCAGAGGCTGCCATCGTTGGGGTCGATGCCTTCGCCACCGCGGATGGTGTAGGCCGTCTGGCTGGTGGTGACGCCGGTGAACGGATCACGGATCTGCGGGTTGGAGTCGGTGACGTCCGTACCGCAACGAGTGTCAAACAAGCTGGCGTAAGCGAGCGGGCTGTTCGGCTGGCCGGAGATCGGACCGCCGGGGCTCAACTGGTTGCTGAAGCAGTTGCCGGAGGACGGGAGCTGAATCGGGGCAAGACCGGTGGAGCCGAAAGTCTCACGCGTCCGGGGATCGCCGGAACCGAAGTCACCCTGCAAAGCCGCCGGGGTGCCTGCCGGTGCGGTGTTGTAGCCCGTGTCGGCCAGGCCGGCGAGCGGCGGGAACGTGGTGGCGATGAAGGTCTTTTCGAGGAAGTTCAGAGCGTTGTACGGGGTGCCGACGCCGAAGGTAACCACGTTGGCCGGTACGTCAAACATCGGCGCGTAAGCCGAGGTGTTCTGCCAGAAGTTCTGGTAGGTCAGGTTCGGCAGACCGCTGGAGGTCGGCAGCGTGAAGGTCAAGGTACCGCCAGCGCCGGCGATCGTGGGAGTCAACGAAATCACGATCGTGGCCGTGGTCCCATCAGGGCTAAGCTGCGTGATGGTGGTGCCGGGCTGGATACCGGTACCGGCCACCAGCATGCCAACCGTCAACGGGGTGGCGGTGCCGTTGCCGCTGAGTTTGGTGATGGTGGTCGAAGTTGTGGTCCAGGTGCCGGTCAACGTGGTGCCGGTCAATGCGGTCGGGCAGCCGGCAGTCGTGCTGGAGCTGGTGGAGCAGAGCTTCTGGACGATTTCGTATTTGGTGGTCGTGGACAACGAAGCCGGGGGCACCGGGAATATACCCTGCCCATTGCTGTTGATTACGCGGGCATCATACAGATAGCCTTCGCGGAAGATCACGTTGTGCGGGCGATCGTCACCGACGAAGATCTGCGGAGCCGCGGTACCAGAGCCGGGGGTATCGCCACTGGAGCGGTAGTTCAACTGCGAAACCAGTCCAGGATTGGTGAATGCCTGGTTGATCAGCAACTGGCTGGGAATGCCTTGCTGGACCAGCGGCACAGTGGTGCCAACGGCAACCGTTCCACCGGTGACAGGAGTGACGACACCGAGGCAGGGAACGGCCGTATTGGTAGTCGTGCAACCCATCAGGACGGGCCAGAACGGGAAGGGACCGAAGGAGTTAGCCGGGGGCGCTCCACCGAGACCGTAGACTTCCTGAATGCCTTGAACCCAGAGGCTGGACTGCACCACGGGGCTGCTGACAGCCGCCACGAGGTAAGTCTGAGAGTTTTGGCCATTGGCTCCGACCGGCAGATTCGAGAAGGTAGCCATGGCGCGGCCGCGCAGGTGAGCCGGTTCGTAGAAGATCGGCGTCAGGCGGCAGAAAATCGGCGTGCCGGCAGCCGCTGCAGCGGTGGTGGCTTCATTGGCCTGGTTCGGTGCCGTGGCGGTGACGCAGGTGGTGTCGTTCAGAATCGCGGTGTAAGGAATGGGGGGGACATTGGTTACCGGAGTTCCCTGCGCCGTGCTGAGGCTGGTGAACAGGTCGTAATAGCTGCCGGTGGGAGCTGTGGTGGCAGCGGCGAACTGGTTACCAGCGGCCAGGTTTGCGAAGGTGTACAGGGCCGTCTTCTTGATCACGCGAATGCGGTTGCCGGCGTAGGACGGAATTTGGAAGGTCGCACCGACCACGGGGTTGTAGCATCCGGATACGGCGCCAGCGCCGCAGGCACCGGCAACGGGTGTGGAGTCGTTGCCGTTGATGTTGGCATCAATGACTGGGGAGACGATTGTGACCGTGTCGTTATCGACGCCGATGCGCGCTCCCGTGGGGAGGTAGCAAACGGTGGTCGGAAGGCCGACGCCGGCGGCGCGACCGGAAGTGACTACCGCGCCCGGGCTGCAATCGAAGGCGGCGGCTGCCGCGGCGATGCCGGGAAGGGCGTTGATGTTGCCGGCGCCAACCGTGCCAACCCAAGCGCCTGGAGCGGCGGCTACGGTGCTGCCGAAGCCATCGCTACCGAGACCGGAGAGAGAGTTGCCGTAGTAGATGGCCCAGATGGTGGAGTTGATTCCGCCGGTGAGGCTGCCAGCAGGAGCAGTGGGAGTCACAAACGCGAAAGAACCAGCGGCATTGGGTCCGGAATTCGGAATCGCGGGAGTGGGGCAGCCGCCGGCGGCTACCGGCTCAGTACCCTGGAAGCAAGCCTGGTCGACCAACACGGCGAAACGGGAAACAATCAAAACCCAGCTCGCTTTGCGCGGGCGGGCCAGGGCGAAGCTCTGGGTGGCTTGGTTAAATGTGAGGCCGGTATCAACCACCGTGAAGAGAACCAGGAAGCGGCCCTGCAGTTGATCGTAGGTAACCGTGGCGTTGTCAATCTGACAGGTGACGGCGCTGCGGGTGTTGGTGGAATCGATTATACCGCTGGGGTCATTGTTGCCGGTGGGGCAGAGGTTGGCCAGTACGGCGGTACCGATCCAGTTGTCCAAGCTGGCTCGCTGCGCACCGAATGCCTGGCCGCCGATCAACACCGAACCGGGATACAAGCCGGTCGGAATCACGCCAGGTGCGTTGCCGTTCGGCAAACGCCAGATCTGCGAATTGGATACCATGACGATTTCGTCGGGTCCGACGGCGATCTGAGGATTCGCCAGCAGGCTGGCATTCGGGCTGGTGGGGTTATTGATGCTGTTAAAGAAATCCGCAGTGTTCGGACCTTCGAACTCTTCGCGGACATTCCAAGGTTGAAGTAGCGGATTGCTAGTATTTGCCGAGTAGGCTGCGGGAATTCGCGCGGGCGGCTGAGAGCCGACCGGTTGCGCTAAACCTAATCCTGCAGCCAGGACTAAAGCAAGTAGTAGCAACGCTACATTTCGAATTCTGCAATTCATTCCATTTCCTCCTGAAGTTGTCTCCTGACGAATCGGGCCATCCAGTTCGAAGTTATTTTGTTGTTTGAACATGGGCAGACCGCGGTCAGACGTGTGTGACATCGCATACCTTTATACCCTGCTATCCATTTGTAGTCAACAACAAATGTAACTCTCATGCCTTCGGGGCAACGGTACTTAAGCCGAGAAAAGGATGCGCAGATCCGATCCAGGCAGACGTAGCACTGTACCACGAGAGGCACCTCATGTGGAAGAGAAATTTAGCCTGAGGAGTCAACTTTTTGGGACGTTTCGAGCAAACTTCCTGATACGGTATCAGACATTTACTCGCTATAAAGTATATATACTGTATTCGAAATTAGTACGATATTCAAAACTTATACGGTGTTAGCAATAATCAGTATCGTGCATAAGCTGCTGAAATAGCGGGATCTGCACGGTAATTCCACAGCCTGCTAAGCTGTTGAGGGTGGATGCAAATCACGATTGACGCCGTGCCTCTGTTGGTCAGAAGCGCCGGAGTCAAGAATTACCTTTACTACTGGACGCAAGCCCTGCGGCAAGAGTCTCCTGGCGTCGACATCCGGCTGTTCCCATTCCTCGGCGAACCGCGCACGCTGGACCATGAAAGCTCCATGACGGACCCATGGACAACGCGGGCGCGGCTGGGGCTGCTCTATCTGCTCAATCGCATTCCCAACAACGTCGCCGGCTGGACGGACCCCCAGGCCAACGTTTTCCACAGTTGCAAGCTGCTGAATCCGCCGCGCCGTACCAGGCTCACGGCCACCATCCACGACCTGACCTGCTGGCTGCTGCCGGAAACTCATTCGCCCGCCAACGTCGCCGCTGATAAACGCTTCGCCGAACGGATCCTCGCGCGCGCCGATGGGTTGATTGCGGTGTCGGAAGCCACCCGTGACGACGCCATACGGATTCTGAAGCTGCCCCCGGAGAAGATCCGGGTGATCTATCACGGGGTTGCGGACCCGTTTTTCCACAGCGGGCCGCGAGACGCGGAACGGGTTCGCGAGCGGCTGGCGTTGCCGCGTCCCTACCTGCTGTTTGTGGGCACGATCGAGCCACGTAAGAACGTGGGTATGCTCCTCCGCGCTTACCAGGAACTCCCGGCCTCGATCCGCGAGGAATACGAGCTGGTGATCGCGGGGCCGCCGGGGTGGGCGCAGAAGGAAATCCTGGCGCGCCTGCGGCAGCCTCCGCCGGGCGTGCGGTATCTGGGGTATGTGGCGGAAGAGGATCTGCCGGGGCTGTTCGCAGGCGCCGCCGGGTTCGTTTATCCCTCGCTTTATGAAGGGTTTGGATTTCCCGTAGCGCAGGCGATGGCGGCCGGGGCTCCGGTGATTACCTCGACCGTGTCATCGCTGCCGGAGATTGCCGGCGGGGCGGCCCTGCTGGTCGATCCGCAGAGTGAAGCCGGGTTGCGGGATGCCATGCAGGTGCTGCTGACATCGCCCTCGCGCCGCGCGGAGATGGCGGAACGGGGGCGGACCAATGCGCGGCGCTTCTCCTGGACGGAATGCGCCCGGCGGTCCTTGCGGTTCTTTCAAGATGTGACTGGGTTAAAATAGCACGCTGTTGGCCTTCTTCAAGCACACCACCGCGCTGGTGGAGTCGGACAGCGTGGGCGAAGGAACCGAGATCGGGGCCTATGCTCATGTGCTCGCGGGGGCGCGCATCGGGCGGGAGTGCCGGATCGGCGACCATACCTTCATCGAAGGCGGGGTGACCGTCGGCGACCGGGTGACGGTGCAGTGCGGGGTGCAGCTCTGGGACGGCATGCGGATCGAAGACGATTGTTTCATAGGGCCGAACGCCACCTTCCTGAACGATCCGTTTCCGCGGAGCCGGCGGGCTCCCGAGCGGCTACTGCCCACCACCATCAAGAGGGGTGCATCCATCGGAGCGAATGCCACCGTGCTGGCCGGGATCACAATCGAAGAGCAGGTGATGGTGGGGGCGGGAGCGGTGGTCACGCGGAACGTTCCCCGGAACGCGGTGGTGGTGGGAAATCCGGCACGGATTGTCAGCTACGCGGGGGCTCGTCCGCTGGCGCCACTGCCGGCGACAGCGCCGGTGGTAAGCGATCTGGAGGAGACGCGGGTGGCGGGGGTAATCCTGCGGCGGCTGCCGGTGGTACCCGATTTGCGAGGGACGCTTTCGTTCGGCGAAGTCAGCCGGGAGATTCCCTTCGAGGTGCGGCGCTACTTCCTGGTGTTCGACGTTTCCACCGAGCAGGTGCGGGGCGAACATGCGCATCGAGAGCTCCACCAATTCCTGGTGTGCATTCACGGGCGGTGCAGCGTGGTGGCCGACGACGGCACACACGGGCAGGAGTTCCTGCTGGATTCTCCGAGCCTGGGGCTGTACATCCCGCCTATGACCTGGGCGGTGCAGTATAAGTACTCGCGGGACGGGGTGCTGCTGGCGTTCACCTCGGCGCCGTACGATCCGGCGGACTACATCCGCGACTACGCGGAGTTCCTGGAGCTGAAGAGGCGGGGATGATCCTGCTGAACGATTTCCGCCGGCAGTGGGAGCACCTGGGCGACCGGGTGCTGGCGGCGGTGGCTGCGGCGGGGGAAGAGGGCTGGTACATTCTCGGCCGCAACGTGGCGGAGTTCGAGGAGGCGCTGGCGCGATTGTGGCGCAGGCGGTTCGCGGTGGGCGTGGGAAGCGGCCTGGATGCGCTCGAGATTTCGTTGCGCGTGCTGGGTTGCCGGGCAGGCGACAAGGTGCTGACCACTCCGCTTTCCGCATTTGCTTCAACGCTGGCGATTCTGAAGATCGGCGCGGTCCCGGTTTTTGCGGATACCGATTGCAGCGGCCATCTCGATTTAGGGCTGTGCCGGGAGGTGCTGCGGCGGCGGGAGGATATCCGTTTCCTGCTCCCGGTGCACCTGTATGGGAACGCGCTCGATACCGGGGCGCTGCGCGAGCTGCGCGCGGAGTTCGGCCTGCGGGTGGTGGAAGATTGCGCCCAGGCGGTGATGGCGACATCGGCGGGAGAGCCGGCGGGAGCGGCCGGGCAGATGGCGGCGACCAGCTTCTATCCCACCAAGAACCTGGGAGCGCTGGGGGATGGCGGCGCGATTCTGACCGATGAGGAAGCATTCGACCGCATGGCACGCGTGTTGCGCGATTATGGGCAGACGGAGAAATACCGGCATGACGAGGTCGGTTACAACAGCCGGTTGGATGAATTGCAGGCGGCGGTTTTGAATCGCGTGTATCTGCCGGAGTTGGCGGGATGGACCGCGCGCCGGCGGGCCATTGCGCGGCGCTATCGGGAGGGGATCCGGAGTTCGTGCGTCGCGTGCCTGGAGGCGCCGCGCGGATCGGAATCGGCATACCATTTATTTCCGGTGCTGGTGGCGCGGGGCGGCAAGCCGGAGTTTATGGCGCACCTGCGGTCGCGCGGGATGGTTTGCGGAGAGCACTATCCGGTACTGATTTGCGATCAGAAGGCCTTGGACGGCGTGCCGTGGGAGATGGCGGCGCCGCCCGATCGCGCGCGGCGGATTGCGGAGAGCGAAGTCAGTTTGCCGGTGCATCCATACCTCACCGATGACGAAGTGGATGGCGTGATCGACGCGGTGAACGGCTGGGAGGCGTAGGGTTGCTGTTGTCGCTGGTCATCCCGGTATATCGCAACGAGGCGAACCTCGATCGACTGCTGGTGGAATTGCGGGCATTGGAACCGAGGCTGCCGGGGCCGGTCGAAGTAGTGTTTGTGGTGGATGGCAGCCCCGACCGGAGTTACGACATTCTGCGGGAGCGGCTGCCCGCGCTCGGTATGCGGGCGCGCCTGGTCTCGCTGAGCCGCAACTTCGGGGCGTTCGCCGCGGTAACGGCCGGGCTGGCATCGGGCGCGGGCGATTTCTTCGCGGTGCTGGCGGCCGATCTGCAGGAGCCGCCGGAGCTCATCGTGCGGTTCTACGAGGCGCTGCTGGCCGGACAGACGGATATTGTTTTCGGAGTTCGCGAGCAGCGTTCCGGGGCATTCGTCTCCAAGCTGTTCTGGAAACTCTACCGCCGCTTTGTGATTCCCGATATGCCCAAAGGCGGCGTGGATGTGTTCGCCTGCACGCGGGAAGTGCGGGACCACGTGCTGGATTTCCATGAGGCCTCATCCAGCCTGATCGCGCTGCTGTTCTGGCTGGGATTCCGCAGGGGCTTTGTGGGCTATGAGCGCGCGGAACGGCGCGAAGGCAGCAGCGCGTGGACGCTCTCGAAGAAGATCACCTACGGTTTCGAGATCGTCTTCAACTTTACGGACCTGCCGATTCGCCTGTTGCTGGCGAGCGGCGCCATTGGCTGCGGGTTCGCCGTGATCTTCGCGGTAATTCTGCTGATCGCGAAATTGCAGGGGCGTATTGCGGTGCCGGGCTATACGCCGGTGGTGTTGTCGATCATGTTTTTCGGCGGGCTGACGGCGTTGGGTCTGGGGATTCTGGGCGAGTATCAATGGCTGTCGCTGCAGAACGTCAGGCGGCGGCCGCGATATGTGGTGGCTTCCTCAGAGGAGTTCATGGCCGGGGACGCTCCATCAGCAGATCGACATATCCGCCGCGGCTCAGGGCGGGAGCTTCCCTGACCGGCTCGCCGGTATCGATGAACGAGCTCTGAAATCCTCTTTGCCAGAACCAGTCGAGCAGATCGTGGGGACGGAAGCCGAGTGCCTCGATGGCTTCGGGCATGTACTCGAGGCCAACGGCGGCCTGCGGATTCGCCGACAGGGTGCCCTCCATTCCCTTGCAGACGGCCAGCTCAAAACCCTGCACGTCGATTTTGATGAACCCGACCGCCCGAATATCGCGCTGCCGAACGAAGCTGTCGAGAGCCACTAAGGGAACGGTGATGGTTTCGCGGCGCTGCGCTTGAGTTTCGAATTGCGGCGTGAAGACACGATGGTCGGCGGGATGGCCGGGATTGATCCACAACTCCACGCTGCCATCCTCGGCGCCTACGGCGGCCTGGACCGGTATGATTTTGCCGGCGAACCCGCGGCGGGCGATCGCGGCCGTCAGCAGTTCGACATTGAACGGCTCGGGCTCGAAGGCGTAAACCCTGGAGCCTTCCGACATCGCGCCGGCGAACAGGGTGGCGGTGTATCCCACGTTGGCGCCGGCATCGAGGATGTCGCCGCCGCGAAACAATTCCGGGCGGCGTTGTACCAGGCGGGTGTAGGGGTCTTCGAGATAGCGTTTGTACTGGAAGTACGAAGCCACGAACAGATTGCGGCCCCAGGGAGTGTGCAGAATGCGTGAGGCGCGAACCACGCCGAAAGCCGCGTGTACGAAGTGTTCCGATAACCGGCCGCGGCTCACGGGTGCCTCAGATGAACTTCACGCGCACGGCCGCGAAGGCCGCCATGCGCAGCAGCAGCACGCCGTGGCTCCAGCGCTGGATATTGGTGGTGCCGTAGGTGCGAGCCCCATAGCGCACCGGGAGGTCGACGATTTTGCGGTTCAGACGGGCGGCGCCGAAGAGCAGGTCGAAATCGCCGAAGGGATCGAAGTCGCCGAAATAGGCGCGGTTGGCCGCGATCAATTCGTAATCGCGTTTCCACAGCACTTTGGTGCCGCAAAGCGTGTCTTTGATGGGTTGGCGCAGAAGCCAGCTAAACGCCAGGCTGAAAAATTTATTCCCCAGGAAGTTGAACAGCCGCATGGCCTGGTCGTGCATGGGGTAGACCAATCGCACGCCGTTGATGAAGTCGCCCTTGCCGGCCACCAGGGCTTCGTAGAATTTGGGCAGATCCTCGGGAGGGACGGTGATATCGGCATCGAGGATCATCAGCACCTGGCCGGAGGCCTGGGCAAAACCGAGGCGCACGGCATCGCCTTTTCCTTTGCCGGTTTGCTGGAACAGCTTGCCGCAGCGTCCGCTGCGCGGCAGCTCCTGGCGGATGGTCTCGTAGGTGTTGTCGGAGGAATGACCTTCGACGAAAATCAGCTCCGTACCGGCGCCCATTTCGGGAGTGCGGCGCAGGATCTCGGCGATATTGCCGGCTTCGTTGCGCGCCGGCACAATCACCGATACGCGCGGGGGATCGGCCGGAGGCGTTCCGGGGATCGGGCGGGCAATGGTGACATTGGTGAGGGCGAAATGGTGGAACGGCCAGAGCTTCACCAGCCAGCGGTTGAACAGCGCGCTCAGCGGACGCAGCGGCAGCGGCCAGAGAATCTCGGGCTGGTTGCGGAGAACCTCGAAGCCCGCGAGATACAGCAGCGTATTCACATCCTCCACCACCAGCCAGTTTTGCGAGAGCTTGGGGGTGGAAAGCCCGAGCTTTTCGGTGATCGCCAGCAGCGGCGCCCACACGCGGCTGTAGTAGTTGAGGAGGATGCGCGTTTGCGGAGTGGTGAGCGGAAGGATGCGGCGGAAAACGGTCTCGACATCCCAGAGGTCGTTGATCAGATCCGAGAGGATGATGACATCGAAGGTTTCGTCGAGTTGAAGCTCATACGCATCGGCCTCGCGGAAAGTGAGGCCCGGATATTTTTGGCGGGCGGCAGCGATCATGCCGCTGGAGAAGTCGACGCCCACGCCGTAGGAGGGTTTCAAGGCCGCCAGCAGGTCGCCTTGGGCGCATCCGATTTCGAGAATGCGCTGGCCGGGCGGAATCAGGCTTTCGAAGATGCGGGTCAGGCGGGCGTGGTAGCGGTTTCCAGCCCGCCAGCGTTGGAAATTCTGCGCGACGAAGTCCCAATGGGCGACCCGGCGCTCGGTATAGGCGGCGTCCGGTTTCATGAGCTCGCGGACGCCTGCAGAAACGCACGATAGAACAGCGCCAGGCCTTCGCGGAGTGAGATTCGCGGCGACCACCCCAGCGAACGCATACGGCTGACGTCGAGCAGCTTGCGCGGCGTGCCGTCGGGTTTACTGGTGTCGTAGACCACGCTCCCGCGATATCCCACCGTTTCCATGACCAGCTCGACCAGCTCGCGGATGGTCAGATCTTCGCCGCAGCCGATATTGAACAGGGGCGGACTCTGCCGGCAGGCCTCGTCGAAAGTCTCATCCGGCAGGTTCATCAGGAAGACCAGGGCGTCGGCCAGATCTTCGCTGTACAGGAATTCGCGGCGTACCGTGCCGGTGCCCCACACGGTGATGGAAGGCCGGCCATCGCGCTGGGCTTCGTGCACCTTGCGCACCAGCGCGGGCAGCACATGGCTGGTTTCCAAGTCGAAATTGTCGCCGGGACCGTAGAGATTCGTCGGCATCACCGACAGATAGCGCGTCCCATGCTGCACGTGATACGAACGGCACATTTCAATGCCTGCGATTTTGGCCACGGCATAGGCGCGATTGGTGGACTCGAGCGGACCGGTGAGCAGGTATTCTTCGCGTATGGGCTGCGGGCATTCCCGCGGATAAA
>Ga0335080_10008070_pt1 | contig 10967 bp, 8 predicted proteins | sample Lox_Sample_34_FD_206720 | JGI IMG/M metagenome (GOLD analysis project Ga0335080, IMG submission 206720) | Soil microbial communities from Loxahatchee National Wildlife Refuge, Florida, United States - Lox_Sample_3.4 | ecosystem: Environmental > Terrestrial > Soil > Wetlands | place: USA: Florida...
ATCAGGGCGATGGGATGAAGGCGGGAATATTTGGGGCGGCGAACGCTGCGGATCGCGTTCTGGTGGAAGTAGCAGAAAGGCTCTCCTTTGAGAGCGGGGGAGCCGCAGCGGACTCCGGTCACCTTGATATGAGTGCACGTACCCTGATTCGACATAGCATCTACCTTTTCGCAAATTTTTTGATAGTGAGGCCGCAAAATCTTGGCTTCGTGGGAGTTAGGGGAATGCTGGAGGACTAGATCTGCGTAAAATCTTGTGAACGTTGGACTTGTTAGCAAAATATTGGGGATATTGAACTTAGCTCGGGCGGCGTGGGTGGATTGGTCGGGGGTCGGCGTCGGGGCGGATTTCGGGGGGCGGTTCTCGGGCTCAAACGGCTCACCACGGGGGGCACAGGGGAACACGGGGGAAGGCTTGGATTGAGGTTGGGAGGGTTTGGTGGGGCGTGGTGGCATCATCCCCAGATTTGATCAGGGAGATTTCTCAGTAAAGGTTATGTGTCACAAAGAAAAAATAAAGTTGTGGAAAACGGGTGGAGTTGGTTCCGATTTGGGAAGTGCCTGAGTCAGCCGAATATTCGAAGAGCACGCGGGCGACAGGGCGCTCTTGGGTTCAAACGAAACTCACCACAAGGGGGCACAGGGGAGCACGGGGAAAGACTGGAGGTGGCGTTTTTGGTGGGATGTGGCATGGACCCCAGTTTTGAGCAGGGAGATTTCTTTCGACAAAGGACGGCACGGGCAGCCGTGCCTTCATTTGAGATTGGCACGCAAGTATCACTCGTTTCCGGGATAGCTGCGGGCCTGGTTGATCCAGGTGTTGACGTCCTTTTCCGATGCGCCGTTCTTCTGCAGATACGTCCGCAATTCAAGTTCAGGCATCGATTCCGACGTGCTCGTGATCGCGCCCTTTTCGAAATCGATGCCGAGGACGATGAATGTCTCCGGGCGTGCGCCCTTGATTTGCACCACACGATATTTGGTTGCCATCGGATCTCCTACAGTTATGAAGTAAGGGTATCAAATGGAATTCACGTTAATTCCCAAAATGAACGGGGTGCCCCATTCAAGCCCTCTTTTGGCTTGAGTGGGAAGGCCCTCGACCATTTCTGGCAAAAGCGCTATTACGATTTCAACATTCGCAATCATGACCAGTTCGTCGAAAAGCTTCGCTACATTCATCGCAACCCGGTCAAGGCCCGATTATGTGAGCGCCCCGAGGACTGGGAATGAAGCAGCTTCAAACACTACGCCACAGGCCGCGAGGGGATTGTAGAAATTGAATCGGAGTGGACGGCAAGAAAACGAGAAAGAGCTGAAGGGAAGCTGTGCTTAGCTATAGAACTGCCCCACTCAAGCCAACAACAGGCTTGAGTGGGCCACCCGGCCGGGCTTGAGATCCTTGCTTTTTTGGCCAAATCTGCGACGACCTTGTGGCCAGCGCGTATACTCGAGCGTTACTCCGAGCGGTATCAGGAGCCGATCAGTTGGGTCCAAAACTGGAAGAGGTCTTCGGGGTAAGCAGCGGCCCCGTGCTCTCCTACATTAGGAGGGATGCGGTCGATGGCCGCTTCGTTGAGGCCCTCAAGGCCGACAAGCAGATTGTCGTTTACGGCTCGTCAAAGCAAGGAAAAACAGCCCTTGTTCAGGAATATCTTCCATACGAAAAGCAAATTGTTGTTCGCCTTACGCCGAAGACGCAGATATCTGATATCTACGCGAGTGTTCTGAGGCAACTTGGCATCCAGTTGAAAACCGGCGCTGTCGAGGTTAGTGGGCGAGAAACATCGGCCTCCCTGAAGGCTAGCTTCAAGGCGTTAATACCGATATTCGGTGGAGGCGAGGCCTCTGCGGAGGGTGGTGCTAAAGCTCAGGCCCGAACCGACCAGAACTATAAGGAGGTGCCCTTCAATCTTGAGCTTCCACAGGACATTTCCGAATTAATTCGGGAAACTCGCCAACACAAAACGATCATACTCGAGAACTTTCACTATCTCGACGATGAGCGTCAGAAGCAACTCTCATTCGATCTGCGAACGTTTCAAGAACTGGGCATACAGTTCGTGATCCTTGGCGTCTGGCGCGAGAAAAATCGATTGCCTCAATTCAATGGAGATCTTGTCGACCGCGTAATAGAAATTCCTGTGGAACCCTGGCTGGAGGCCGACTTCAAACGCGTTGCAGAGAAAGGTCAGGCAGAACTGAATCTTGAGATCACGGCTGAACTCGTGGCTCTGTCCGTTGAGAGCTCCTTCAGCAGCATTGGAGTGTTTCAAGAATTGCTAAAGGAAATCTGCCTTGCGGCTGACATTCGCGACAGACATCCCGTCGTGCGGACGATTGACGACCGACGGCTCTTCGAGTTGGCGACGAAGCGGAAGGCCGGCGAGTACGCGTCGCGCCACCAGCGCGCGCTTGAAGCGATAGCGGCCGGCAACCTTAGCAGCACCGCGAAAGAGGGTTTGCAGCCGCTGTTCTTGCCCTACTATTTGGTCAAGGTCATCCTCGACGGTGGATACGACGGCCTTGCAAACGGGATGCGCAGAGCTGTGATTCAGGAAAGTATCCAAAAAATCCACCACAGGCCCAATGATGTTCGCGCCTCGGACATGAGCAATCTCCTATACAATCTGGCAGCTTTACAGGCAGGCAAAAGCATCTCGCCCCCCATCATCGATTATGACAAGAGCACGAAGCTCCTCCAGGTGGTTGATTCGACTTTCTACTTCTTTCTGAAAAATACCGACCTAAAAGCTATTTCGGAGGAGATCCCGAACCCGCTCGCGTAAGGGCAGCTGATCTCGGTCACCGCCGGGTGGCCCGTCCTTTGCGATTTGTGCAAAGGGTGGGTATTCCGCAAACGTGAGACCCAAAGGTACGGGATTCCTTCCCTGAGGCGGGCGTCCATATAGGTCCGCGGCGTTGTGCGTCATCATTACGGTTTTCGCATCTTCTCCCTTAATCGTTTCTCCTGGTCGGCGGTCCAGTAGCCGCAATCCAGGCGGATGAAGACGGACGTGTACGGAATCGTGAGGTTTGTCTTCAGGACCAGGATGTGGAATGTTTTGCCGGCTTCGTCGAGTTTCGCAATGATCTGCTCGTGGGGGAGAGATTGCGGTTCGCTTGTGGCCAGCAGCTTGGCTAGCGCCTCGCGATAGGCGGTTATGCCGGCGGCATCGGTTTCAGGGACGGCCTTCAACTCCGTATCGGTGAAGATCACGGGGCGGACGTGCTTCACTTTGCTGAGTTGATCGAAGACCTCTTTTATTACGTCGAGATGATTGCTGTTTGTCTCGATCGTCTCGATGCCGGTGCTGGTTTGCAGGGGATAGGCTGAGTCAACGATTGCAATCCAGTTGCGATGGCCTAGCAGGGGGAGTTCTTCGCGCAGGTGGGATTGCCAGTCGGAGGATTGGGCTCGAGCTAGAGCGGCGGTTAGGATTAGTACGATGATAAGGGCGGTTCGCATTTTAAGCATGGCCATTCTCCTACTGACACGCTGTGGAACCATCTTTTTATCTTGTCGAATTCACCACGACTGAGGTTGCCCCACCCTGGCGTTCTTTTCAAGGGTGGGAACCACGGACCTATACTCCGGATAATTCCTCGCCGACTCTGACGCTCTATCAGAACGCAGGGTCCTTCGACTGCGGTTGATCTTTGCGCTTGAGCCGCAAAGATCAATCCTCGCTCAGGATGACAATTCTTTAAGGATGGCAATGCTCTTCAGGATGACTATGCCTTAAGGATGACGATCCTTTGAGAGACTGGGAGATGACAGGAGCTGAAAGCCGCTTGCTTCACGTGCATTGCGGCATGGCTTAGGCCGGGCCCTGGCCCTTCCACAAAAATGCTGTCGAGCTTCGCTCGATGGACAGCCGAGGCGGCTGTCCCCACATTGCTCTCCTGACGCCCGACGACGGACGCCTCCCGCCTGCTTTGCCGTCTACTCTTTCACTCCGAGCTGCCAGAACAGGAACGAATACACATCGGTGAACTCTTCGATCTGCTTTGTTACTGGCTTGCCTGCGCCGTGGCCGGCTTTGCTTTCGATTCGCAGCAGGATTGGTCTCGTTTTGCTTTGACCGTTCTTCGCTTCGGCCTGGAGCTCGGCGGCCATTTTCTTGGCGTGCATGGGGTCGACTCTGGTGTCGAAATCTCCGGTCATAAATAAGGTTGCGGGATACTCCTCGCCTCGCTTCACATGGTGATACGGGCTGTAAGCGTAGAGCCACTTGAACTGGTCGGGATTTTCGGCGCTGCCGTATTCGGGGATCCAGAGCTTGGCGATCTGGAAATTCTGGTAGCGGATCATGTCGAGCAGCGGGACCTGGCAGACTACGGCGCGGAACAGGTCGGGACGCTGGGTGATCATGGCGCCCATCAGCAGGCCGCCGTTCGATCCGCCCTGGATGGCGAGGTGATTTTTGTCTGTGTATTTTTCGGAGATCAGGTGCTCGGCGGCAGCGATCATGTCATCGAAGACGTTCTGCTTCTTGTCTAGCATGCCGGCGCGATGCCAGTCTTCGCCGAACTCGGCTCCGCCGCGCAGGTTGGCTACGGCGAAGACGCCGCCGTGCTCCATCCAGAGATACGCGGTGCGGCTGAAGCTGGGAGTGAGGCTGATGTTGAAGCCTCCGTAAGCGGTAAGGAGGGTGGGATTGCGGCCGGTCTTCTGCAAACCTTTCTTATGCACTACGAACATGGGGACGCGGGTGCCGTCTTTGGAGTTGAACCATTCCTGGGCGACTTCGTAGGCGGAGGGATCGATGGAGGGGGCGTCGACTTTGGACCAGAGAGCGCTGACGCCCGCGCTGTTCGCTTCACCGTTAGGGACGCCATGAACAGCGACGGGTTTCAAGTCGAGCAGGTAAACGCTTGGCGGCACAGTGAAGGAGTGGAATCCAAAGAACACTTCGTCGTGATTCCATTTCCCGCCCGTCCCAAACACTGTTCCAATCGCAGGAAGGGAAATGTCGCTAAGCTTCTTGCCATCGAGGTCAAAGATCTTCAATTGTGATGTCGCGTTCTGTTCGTACTGCACGAAGAGCTTGGCTCCGTACACAGAGACGTTCTGCAGAACGGCATCCGTCTGCGGAATGATTTCCTTCCATGCGGCGCGATCGAAGTTGCCTGCATCGGTGACGAAGACGCGATAGCGCGGGGCATCTTCATTGGTGGTGATGTAGACCTTGCCATCGTAAACTTCGGCACCGTAGTTGAAATCCTTGCCCGTCGTCAGTCGCGAGGGCGGATTCTGACCCTGCGTGTCCATGAGGAAGAGTTCGGACTTAGTCCATCCTTGCGAGACGTGGATCAGGAGCCAGCGGGCGTCGTTGGAGAGGAAGACGCTGGTCCAGTCTTCGGGGTCGCGGCCTTCGCCGAAGATAAGGTCGTCGGTATCGGGATCGGTGTCGAGCAGGTGGAAGAAGACGTGGCGGTTGTACATCTCCTGGCCCGCGGGGACGTCGCCCTTCTTGGGATAGCGCGTGTAGTAGAAGCCGGAGTTATCGTGCAGCCAGGCGATGGAGGCGGCGCGCGTTCGCTCGATTACATCGGGGAGAATCGTGCCGGTCTTGGTCTCGATGATGTGGAGCGTGGACATTTCGGAGCCGCTTTGTGAGGTTCCGTAGGCGACGTACTTGCCGTTGTCGGAGGGCTGAAACCAGTCGAGGGCAATGGTGCCGTCGGCGGCGAGTTGGTTGGCGTCGACCAGAACGCGGTCGGGACCGTCGAGGTTGTCGCGTACATAAAGGACCGGCTGGTTTTGCATGCCCTCGCGCTTTGTGTAGAAGTAGTGGCGGCCGGCGATCGTGGGCGGAGTGATGCTGCCGATGGAGAGCAGTTCGGTCAGGCGCTTGTGGATGGCGTCGCGTCCGGGGAGGGGATCGAGGAGCGAGCGAGTGTAGGCCATCTCTTGTTCGACCCATTTTTGAGTCTCGGGAGAATTGCCGTCTTCGAGCCAGCGGTAGTTGTCGATGACTTTGGTGCCGTGATAGATGTCGGCGACTGGCTTGATCTCGGCCCTGGGAGGAGCCGTTGGCAAGGTAGAAGACGAAGGGGAAGACTTCGAATCGCCGGCATACGCAATCGCGAAGAAAGAAGAGAGAGAAAGCAAAGAGAAAAGCGCCACAGGAAACCGTCCTCCCGGCATACGCACCTCAAAAGGAAAGCGTATCAAAAGCGAGCAGTGCGAAGCAGGTTTTGAGAACGCATCGCGAAATGCTATGATGAACGAGTCAGGCGAGCCCGTCAGTGGCGGCGCCTCTACTCCTCAGTAGCTCAATGGCAGAGCATCCGGCTGTTAACCGGAGGGTTGTAGGTTCGAGTCCTACCTGAGGAGCCATTTATTGCCCAAAATCAGCAAAATCTGTCCTGACGCTCACGTTTAGCGGCGGAGTGGCTCGCGTCCCCGTGAGAGGAGGGGATTTTGCGTGCAATCGCCTATTTGCGACACTTATCAATTGCCGCCTGGAGCTTATACGCATAGAATCGACCAACCTTATGCACCTGTCCGAATAGCCCAGCCTCTTTTCGGCCTGAGCCAAGGAGGCGGAGCGGCGTGCGCATCCATCTGGTTAATCCAAGCGAAGTGTCCTTCGGAACAGCCGTGATCACCCCCCGCTGGCTCTATGTCCTGGCTGCGGCAACACCCGCGAGTTATGGTGTTCCCTCGCTGGTCGACGAAACTCTGGAGGCCGTCGACCCAGCCCAGATTCAGGCTGGAGATATTGTCGGCATCGGCATCCACACGGCGAATGCCCTTCGCGGTTACGAGATCGGGAGAATGGCTCGCGCCAGCGGCGCGCATGTCGTATTCGGAGGCATCCATGCGAGCCTCTACCCAGCCGAAGCGCATGGGCTGGGTGGGGCACATGCTGTAGTCAAAGGCGACGGAGATGTGGTGTGGGCAAAAGTATTGTCGGATTGCTGTCGGGGTATTCCCCTGCCGATCTACGAAGGAGGACGGATAGAAGCATCGGAATTTCTGCCGGCGCGCTGGGAGTTGGTACCACGTAAGCGCTACATGTGGGCGTCGGTCCAGACCGTTCGCGGTTGCCCCAAGCATTGCTCCTTCTGCTCGGTTTGGCGGACGGATGGTCAGCGTCCCCGGCAGCGAACGTCGGATGTGGTCGTTGAAGAGATCGTCCAACTGCGACGGCTTGGCTTCCGCTTCATCGCGCTCGCTGACGACAACTTCTATCCCGTGACTCTTACGGATCTGCGCCTGGCCGAAGAGCAGCACAACGTCGAACGGCTCAAAGAACTCAAAGCGATGCGGGCAGAGCGCTTCGAGTTAATGGCACGCCTGGCTCTGCTTCCCTCAGACATGATTTTCTTCACGCAGATCACCATGGAAGCAGCGGAGGACGCAGAATTTCTCGATGCTATGCGGGCAGCACGGATCAAAGGCGTACTGGTTGGAGTAGAGTCTGTGACTCCCCAAGGATTGAAGGACGTTTACAAGGAGTTCAATGCGGCCGGGGAAGACCTGGTCGATCGGCTGAGAACATTTCGTCGCCACGGCGTATACGTGCTCGGCTCTTTCATTTTTGGCTTGCCCAGCGACCGCCCGGAGACGTTCGGCGCCACTGCCAAGGCTGCGGCTCAGGCCGAAGTTGCGTTTGCCCAGTTTGTAATGCTGACTCCGTATCCCGGAACCGTGGACTTTATCCGCTGGGAGAAGAACATGCAGGCGTCCCCGATGCACATCGCGGGGATTCCAATTACGCGACGCTGGCTCATCCCACCGTCCCTTCGACCCAAGCTCTACTGGCCGCATCCAACAATGTCCGCCGAAGAAATTCGGCGGCGTACGCAGTCTGTTTGGGATACTTTTTACAGTCTGAAGTACATTTGGAAGCGGTCCGGGTTTATAAAATCCATGCGGGCTCGCCTGGCGTTCGTCTTGATCTCGAAGATCTATCGACAGATGTATGCTGATACGGGAATTGCTACCGACAGTGCCCGAGTCACTCGATCAGCGCGTTGGGCGCGATGGCTGGCCAAGCCATGTCAACGGCTGTTCGCAGCTCCACCGATGCCCCACCTCAAACTGCCGGTGGCATGGATTTTACCCACGGTTCTGGAGCAGACAAGTTCGGCGGACTAGCAGGCAATCCAGTGTGCGGGTCCTGAATCTGCGGGCCTCGAGTTTAAATTAGTGTTACAAAATCCCGAGTACACTCAAAACCCCGGGACAGAGAAAAAGCCGCAGTCGGCTGCGAGTCCAACAAAGAAAAGTGTGGCCCTTTTTTTGGCCCCCCGGCATCCCTTTCGGTATCTTTCAAGGCCCGAGCAGAGCAGGAGAGATCACCCGGAAGGCAACTGATTCCGGAGGGTCCTCAGAGGTATAGAGCGGTACACGATCGAGAGGGGAAAACTAGCCGTTAACCGGAGGTTGTAGGTTCGAGTCCTACCTGAGGAGCCATTCTTTCAATGGCCAACGAACTCCGTGTGCTGTTCTGTGTGCTGTTTGTGAAAACCAGCCTGGAAAGCTGCTGCAGCACCTCATTTACTTCGCCGTCCGCAACCCCGCCATGACCTGTCGTCGTGCGGATGTCGGTATGCCTCAAAGCTCTCTTCTGAACTTCGAGGTCGGTGCCGAAAGAAGTCTTCCACGCGCGGTAGGAATGCCGGAAGGTGTGGGTGCTGATCCAGCCGAGATCCGCTGTTTAGGCCGCTGTTTTCAATGCCCTCCATACTCCCGAGTAGGAACGTGTGCACAGAACTGGAGAGGCGGGCGGCGAGCATAGCTGACTGAAGCCCAAGCCCTGCTATAATTCCGCGCACATTCGTGGATTCCGCGTCCCGGCTCCTGGGGCGTGACGATTGAAGGAGACCAGCGTGGATTTCGCATTCGCGCCGGGGCCTACGGCGCAAGACGGGCGGTTACGCCTGATGTTTCTGTCGCGTAATAACACCACCCTTCGTACTCCCTCGGGCGCGACTTCGATCGAAGATTTCCTCAAGGATCTGGATAGCTCCAGTCTCCAAGGCGGCGACCTGATCGTGGGCTCCCACGCGTCTGATGAAGGCTTCCTGTTTATTGCCCTTGACGGTGCGCACACCAGCCTGCCCGTCAGCTTTGAGGACGTTCAGGCAGTGGACACCAGCGGCTCCATTCATATTCCCGCCGGCGTGCGCAGCCCGGACACCAAGTTCCATTTCAAGGGTTGCACCATCGGCTCGGACGACAGCCTGCCGTTCCTCACGCTGCTGAAGAGTGCGCTGGACAACCCGGCGCAGGTGACAGCGCCTAAGTTCTTCCACGGGCTGTATGAACTCACCGCGGTAGGGGTGTTCGAGTTCATGGGTCACAACTACCGCCTGCTGAGCAAGGATGGATTCACCAAGACGAAGGATCTGGTGACTGCGTACCAGAACCTGACGCCTCCGCTGGCGCAGTTGGATGGAACACCGGTGTCGAACGACGACATCAAGAAGTGGGTAAGGCCAACTCTCGTCTTGAAGCCTGCCACAAGGGACAAGAAACCGATTCCGTTTCCGGTCAAGATCGTACCAGCCGCAGGAGGCCGGAGCGCGATCAGCGATCCTCCTGCGGAGTGCAGGTCCAGACGCGAGCAGTACACGTACGACCTGAATACCGGCTCGCCGCCACCGAAGGGCAAAGCCGCCCAGATTGCCGCAATGCGCACATCTCTGAGTGCCGAACCGGATATGCAGGCGCCGCCCACTCACCCTTGGCCAATTTATCAGCGCCTGCATTACGACACGTTCGATGATTTCTTCGACGGGCAGAACTGGACGGTTACGATCAACGGCAATGACCAGCACTGGGTCGGCACCCATTTCGTGTATACGCTGCTGATTCCGGTGGTGAAACCCGGCACAACCGACGAACTGATCTACAACTTCTATCCGAGTTCCGGTGCTCCGACCATGAACTTCCTAGAAGATAATGCCGCGTTCCCGTTATTCGGAGTGGCTTAGTTTTTCTTTTGAGCCGTCCGATACAGCGGAGTACACTCTGTTGCCATCGTCCTGGGGAACTCTTCGCAAGTCGGTCTGAGAAGTTTCAAGAAGTATGGATTACGCTTTTGCTCCCGGTCTCGAGTTCGATCACCTGCGGCTTGTCTTATCGCGGAGACCGAATACGACGGTCATTGACGACGCGAGCGCGACGACGATTGCCGGTTTTCTGAAGTATCTCAAGGACCACAACCTGCAAGCGGAGGACCTGATCATCGGCTCGCACGGAACCGACGAAGGACAGTTGCTGATCGCGTTGGATCCGGCGCAGCTGGCGACATCCGATCCCACGTTGGGACCACAAACCACCTTCGACACTTTGCAGCAGCACAACACTATTACGATCCCTGCCAGCGTCAAGGGACCGAACACCAGCGTGCGGCTCTTTGGCTGCCTGATTGGGTCGGCGAGTTGCCGCCCCTTCCTCAGTTTGCTGAAGCAGCGCTTCGGAAATCCGAAAAACGTGAGCGCTCCGGTTTACGTACACACCACGCACAGCCCTGACGGTGGCGTCAACTTTTTTGAATTCATGAAGAACGATTTCAAGATCTTCAACAAAGACGGGTTCACGACGCGGGCACAGTTGATTGCCGCCTACGTGAGTTCGCAACAGCACTTCCTGATTGACGGCAAGCCGGTGCCGGATGCCAATTGGAGCACGTGGATACCAGCTGCCGCCGAGCCGTTGCTGAAACCAGCCAATAAGAGCGAACTTTCGATCAACATTTCTTTTACCGTTTCACCTGCCGCCGATGGAGTCTCGACCTTGAGTGACAAGATGGGGAACTGGACCGCGACTCTGGAGCAGTTCTCAGAAAGCGGCATTCCCATGAGCGGGTCGATCCCCACGGACCAGACCGCACTGCTGGCCTTCGTCGAGCAGGCGTTGGGTAAAGACCCGGCTTTCGGGTCGGTGAGCGCGACCAATCCTTACCCGATCTATAAGCGTTACTTGTCGAACTCGCTGCACGAGTT
>Ga0335080_10008072_pt1 | contig 10967 bp, 10 predicted proteins | sample Lox_Sample_34_FD_206720 | JGI IMG/M metagenome (GOLD analysis project Ga0335080, IMG submission 206720) | Soil microbial communities from Loxahatchee National Wildlife Refuge, Florida, United States - Lox_Sample_3.4 | ecosystem: Environmental > Terrestrial > Soil > Wetlands | place: USA...
AACTTCCATTTGGCCAGGATGAGGTAGTAGTCGATGTCGTCCACCTGCCGCCCGGACACCGATGCGTAGTGAGCCAGCAGCGCGGACCGGGACGGCATCCCGGACAGGTCGGCGAAGCTGGGGAAGGACCCCGCGGGCGAGCGGGTGTCCTCGGGCCAGCCTTGCAGCATCCAGGCCAGGTCGAGCTTGGGGTCGCCGATGGTGCCCATCTCCCAGTCGACGATCGCCGCCAGCCGGGCCGGGGCGCCGTGGCCGAACATCACGTTGGCCAGCTGGTAATCACCGTGCATGATGCCCGGGATGTAGTCCAGCGGCCGGTGCGAGCGCAGCCAGCCGGCGGCCACCTCGAAGCCCGGCAGTTCCCGCCCCTTGATGCGCTCCAGGAAGGCAGTCCACCGGTCGACCTGGCGTTCGTGGAAGCCGTCGGGCCGTCCCAGGTCACCCAGGCCCTTGGCCCGCCAGTCGACCTCCGACAGCAGCGCGATGCCCTCCGTCATCTGGTAGGCCAGCCCCTGCCGGGCCGCCAGGTCGGTGTCGAACGGCACGGGCCAGCCGCGCCGGTCCGCCGGGGACCAGCCGTCGACGAAGCCCATCAGGTAGAAGGCCCGCCCCAGGACCGAGGTGCCGGCGCACCTGGCGACGGCCCCGGGGTGGGGCACGCCGGTCCCGTCCAGCGCCTGGATGATCCGCCACTCACGCACTATGCCCTCGTCGCGGCCGGCCGGCGCCGACGGTGGCGGGATCCGCATCGCGCAGTTCAGCTCGCCGCGGCTGATCTCGTAGATCTCGTTCTGCGTGCCGCCGGACACGAAGCGGCACGAGATCGGCTCGCCCTTCCCGGCCAGGCCGGCGTCGTCCATCCAGTGCCCGAGGCGCTGGAGGTCGATCACTGGTTCCCCACCTCGTGCTCCAGGTACTCGGCGTACTTGGTGTCGGGGGCCATCGTGCCTCCTCGCTGGCTCCGGTCACTGTCCTCAAAAATGATGCCGAACGAAGGACCGTTTTCATTTTCCCGAACGTTTTTTCCGTTCGCGCACCGGCATGACACCATCGGCTGGTGACTTCCTTCGCTGAGCTCCACGACCTGACCGGCCAGGTGGCCGTCGTCACCGGGGGATCGCGTGGCATCGGCCGGGCCATCGTGCAGACGCTGGCCGAAGCAGGTGCCGACGTCGTCATCGCCTCCCGCAAGCTGGACGCGTGCGAGGCGGCGGCCGCCGAGGTGCGCGCCTCGACCGGGCGCACCGCGGTCCCGCTGGCCTGCCATGTCGGCCGGTGGGGCGATTGCAGCCGGCTCATCGCCGAGTCGCTGGGCCGGCTGGGCCGGCTGGACGTGCTGGTCAACAACGCGGGCATGTCGCCGCTGTACGAGAGCCTCGACGCCGTGAGCGAGGAACTCTACGACAAGACCCTCGCCGTCAACCTGAAGGGCCCGTTCCGGCTGGCGGTGCTCGCCGCCACGTACATGGCGGCCCGGGACGGGGGGTCCATCATCAACATCGGCACCACCGCGTCCCTGACGGCCAGCGTCCACGAGCTTCCCTACGCCTGCGCCAAGGCGGGCCTGAACGCCCTCACCGTCGGGCTGGCCGAAGCCTACGCCCCGAAGGTCCGGGTCAACGCCATCCTGCCCGGCCCGTTCCGCACCGATATCAGCAAGGTCTGGGCCCCGCCCGTGGGCGCCGAGGTACCCTTCGTGCCGCTGGGCCGGATAGGGGACCCGGCCGAGGTGGCCCCCCTGGCCCTGCACCTGGCCAGCGCCGCGTCCAGCTACACCACTGGCGCGATCATCCGCGTGGACGGCGGCATGACACGCAAAGTCTGACCTCCGCCCGCTCCCCGCTCCCCGCTCCCCGCTCCCCGCTCCCCCCGCCCCCCGCCCCGCTCCCCCCGCCCCCCGCCCCCCGCCCCCCGCCCCCCGCCCCCCCCCCCCCCCCCCCCCCGCTCCCCGCTCCCCGCTCCCCGCTCCCCGCTCCCCGCTCCCCGCTCCCCGCTCCCCGCTCCCCGCTCCCCGCTCCCCGCGCCGCCCCGGCCGCACCGCAGCCGGGCGGTCACCCGGGGCGGAAGGGCGGGCTGTGGCTGCGGATGATCTTCCCGCCGGGGCTGCGGGCCTGGCTGGTGCCGTCGGGGTGGACGGTCAGCTTCCAGCCCATCTGGTGAAGAACGACGTGGTGGTGCCACCAGCAGTAGTCTTTGAGGTTCGTGAGGCTGGTGCGTCCGCCGTCCTGCCGGTGCAGCACGTGGTGCGGCTCGCAGCCGGCGGCGGGCTGGTCGCAGCCGCCGGGGAACTGGCAGGTCTGATCCCGCAGCGCCACCAGGCGGCGCAGGTGCACCGGGATGTCATCGGTCTGACCCACGTCCAGCGGGAGGGACGGCCCGTTCAGGCCCTTGCCGAGCAGGTTGCGGCGAAGGAACGAGGCGATCCCGCCGGGGCCCGATACCACCCGGATGACCGTGCCGAGGATCTGGTGCTCCAGCATCGCCAGTACCTCCGCCGTCCCCAGCACCTCCGCCGTCCCCGGCGCATCCGCCGTCCCTGCAGCCAGCACCTCGGCCGTCCCAGGCGCATCCGCCGTCCCCGCAGCCGGCGCATCGGCCGGCGGTTGGCCGTCCTGCGAGCTGCCCGGGCCGTCCTGTTCCGCGGCGGCCTGGGTTCGGATGTGGTCGTATCGCACGCACAGGGTGATCAGTTCCTCCACCGCGCTGGCGTCGATGTCGCCGGTCACCACCGGGATGATCATCGCGTCGCACGCGATGGCCCGGGCGGCGTCGCCTTCCAGCCACGCCCCGCCGTCTCCGGTGCCGACCGAAGCGGCGGCCCGGTGCGCGGCCCACTGCGCCCGGTACTCGGCGATCCACTTGTCTTGCAGCGCCGATCCGGGATCCATCTCACACAGCTCGGCGAAGTAGATGTGCACCAGGGCCTTGACCGGCTGCCCGGCTCGCTTCGGCAGCAGGTCCGAGGCCAGGAGCCGCCTCATCGCCTCGCGGAGCGCGTCGTGGTACCGCTCCGGCCGGGTCCGGATGTCGTCGGCTCCCTCGGGGGCGGCCAGCGCGTCGAGCACGGCCTGCACCATCGAGGCGCACTCCGGCGTGAGATCGCCATGGATCACCCCCGCCCCCTCGAACGTGGTGTCCAGGGACAGCCCTCGGTCCAGGTCCTTGCCAGGCTCGTCGTCCGGGTCCGGTGGGGCGGTGCGCTTCCTGATCTCTGCCGTGAACCGGGCCAGCATCCGCTCATCGGCTCCGGCCTGGGCCGCGGTGACCAGGAACTCCTCCGCCTCCTCCCGGAACTGGGCCGGGATCGACCGCAGCCATTTCGCCAGCCGCAGCGCCATTGACTTGGTGATGACGTGCCCTTCGCGCAGGGCCTCCAGCAGCGGGCGGTGGTCCCGGGCCAGTGCCTGGACCGCCTTGTGCTCGGCGGTCTGGCCCGTGGTGATCCGCAGCGAATGGATAAGCCATGTCCGGCACGTCCGCTGCCCATCGGCCAGATGCCCGTTCTTGGCGTCGAACGCGACCAGTAGCTGTCCCCGCGCCGCCGCCTCCACCGCGTCGGTCCGCTCCAGCGCCCGCAGGCACTCCGCCAGCGCCTCGGCTGGCATCTGCGCCGCGTCCGCGTCGGCCAGGAATCCCATCGCGGACTCCAGCATCCCCAGCGCCTCACCCATACTGGCTGGAGCCGTCGCGGTGCTCATGGCGCGTGACTCACCTCCCTCTGGCTGCTCCTTGCGGCCGGCTGCGGCCCGGCGCGTTCCATGACAGTGCGTTCGTCCGGCTGGCGATCCTTCCGGTCATCTTCGGAAGTATTTTCTAAAGCCAACCCTAGCAGCCGCCTCTGACATTTCCGCGCCAGACACGCTGAAATATTCGATTATTCCTTAAGGGCAGTGGTTAGTTTCGGAATTTGGCACCGTAGTGCCAGATCGGGCTGAAGTAGCTTGCCCAGCCCCTGCCGGGTAGTGGCCCAGTGCATCGACTCCCAGTGCATCGACTCCCAGTGCATCGACGCCAGGCGGCCGGATACCCATGGCGTGATGGGGACCGGGCCATAGCCCTGCGGCAGCTCGGCCGCCGCGATCCCTGCCTCGGCAGCCGCCTGGCCCGGCTGGCCCCCACGTCGGCCTGTGGCCACGCCATCAAAGGATGATGCCGGAGCGTCTCTTTTTCTTCTCACTGAACGCCGCCCACATCTGGTTCACGAATTCCACCATGGCGCCGCTAGCAAGGCCAAAGAATACACCGGCCACGAATATGTCGTGGTTCGCGGCAGATTCAGCTGCATTATTCGTGGCATCCAGGCTGGGATTCAGGCCGGATCGCGCACTCCATACGATGCTTTCCTGAGCGGGCTGGCCTGGTGTATTGTCTTTCTCATCTTCGGTAATCCCGACGGGGAACATCGAAATCTGATAGCCCTGGGTATCCACGCGATGGAGGGTCTCGGTTGTCGTCACCGATGAGGGCAGCACGTATTTGGTGAAATGAGTACCGGCTGGCGCCAGATTGAGGCAGCTGGGATTTGCGGGCGCCGTGGTCGGCGAGAGGAGCGGCGGGGCCGAAGGCGACGGCGAGAAGGACGGAGACGGAGATCTAGGTGCCGTCGCACTGCCCGAGGACTGCGGAGTCGCCGTGGCCGGTGACGACACCGATGCCGTCCCGGGACTTGATGCCGACGGGGACGGCGTGGCTGACGGGCAGACCGTGCCGGGGAACATCTGATAGAGCTGGCTGACGGTGCTGCCTGGATGGCCTTGCTGCGCGTACAGCAAGGGGGCGGCCTGGGCGGCTACCATCCCCTGGTCGATCTGGAGAGCAGGCAGCGAGACATTGGCCAGGCTAGGCGGGTTCGTCGGGGCGCCCCCAGGGCCCGGCCGGCTCCCGGGCGCCGGGAAGCAACGAAACATGGTGTTGGGCCGGGGGGTGGTCGTCCCCGAATAGACAGCCACCGGACTATTCGGTGACTGCATCTGCGGGACGGTCTCGGAAGTGAGCTGAACAGCGCCCGATTGCCGCGGAGTATTTGCCGGGCATTCGACGACAAGTAGCCATCCGGGCAGATTGCGAGATTTGCCGCTCACCGTCACGGTCAGCTTGTCGCTCCAGGGGGCGTCTGGATAAACGTCGGCCGAGAGGTTTACCCGGGCCGCTGGGTCGCGCACGAACACCGCGGCATACATCTGGCCGGCCGCCTGCGGCGGAGTAAACGCGATGTGCTGCAAGTACCACCCGAACCAGCCCAGCCCAAAGGCCGCCATCAGGTAGAACGCAGCCAGCCCGAAACGCACGGCGTGATGTTTCAGCGTAACCACCCCCCAGGAACGCTGTTACCCAGTGAAGTCGTAACATATCGCCGTTTCACAGTCAATGCGTGGACCGGAGCCCGCGGCTGGGCCCGGGCCGGCCGGCGGCGGCGCACCGGGCGGATTACCGGGCCGGCCGGCGGCGGCGCACCGGGCGGCGCACCGGGCGGGTTACCGGGCCGGCTTGTATTGAGACCCTTGCGCCTTCTGCAAGGAATCCACCCACTCCCGGGCGGTGAGCAGTCGCGTGGTCTTGCCCGACCTGACGGCACCGCCGGCCGCAATAGCCAGGGAAAGAGCGGCGGCGGTAATGTCGTCGGGCGCGTCGTAGATGACAAGTATGTCGTGCTCGCCGAACGGGAAGCCGCCCACCACTATCTCGGCATTCATGGCCTTGAAGGCCGGCGTGACCGCCTCGATGCGATCCTCCGGGTGATTTATCAAGGTGGCGACCGACTCAGCGGTGTAGGAAGCCTGGTACACGTAACGTGGCATCTGCAGATGCTCCTCGGATAGGGCGGAACACCGGGATCGAGTTAACCCGGCGGCATGCCTTATCCGCGGGCGGGCCGCCGGAGGTCATGCTGAGAGCGTAGGGCGCGGCAGGCGCGCGGACTAGCCGCAGGCGCGGCGCTGATCTGTCAGGGCCGCCCGGCTTACGCCGGCGTTTTACCAGGGGAGGGGGCCTTCGGCGGTGAAGTAGCCTCCGGTGGGGCCGTCAGGGCCCACCTGCGCCATGCGGACGATGATCTCGGCGCCCTCCTCGACGGTCTGCGTTCCCTGGTGCACGTTCAGGTCCGTCGCGGTAAACCCGGGCTCCACCGCGTTGATCCGGATGCCCGGGAACGCCTTGGCGTACTGGATGGTGATCATGTTGACCGCGGCCTTGGACGTCGGGTAGGCCACCCCCGGGTAGGCGTAGGCCGGAGTACCCGCGGCGGTCATCCGCGCCATCGAGCCCAGGCCGCTGCTGACGTTGACGATGACCGGGGCGGCGGATCGCCGCAGCAGCGGCAGGAACGCGTGGGTGACGCGAACCACGCCGAAGACGTTGGTCTCGAACATCGCCCGCATCATGTCGGCGGTCATCTCCGCGGCGCCGAACACGCCTCCGTCCGGCTTCCGCGCTTCGATGCCGGCGTTGTTGACCAGCACGTCCAGGCCGCCGTCGGCCTCGATGGCCTTCGCCGCGGCCGCGACGGACGCATCTTCGGTGACGTCGAGGAGGACCAGCCGGGCGCCGAGCCGCCCGGCGGCCCGGTGCCCGCGCTCGGCGTCCCGGCTGCCGGCGTAGACGGTGTGGCCTGCGGCGAGGAGCCGGCGGGCGGTCTCGAAGCCCAGTCCCTTGTTGGCTCCGGTGATCAGTGTTGTCGTCATGGCTCCATGCTCAGGCAGGCTGGCGCGGCCAGGCAGCCGTCCCGTTTTCCTGGGACTGCCAGTACCAGGCACGTCGGCCGGCGGGCGGTGCACACTGGGGAGCATGGCAACGGCCGAATTCGGGCAGGCGGTGCACGGCTGGCGCGACCGGGTCTCGCCCGAGGCCGCCGGGCTGCCCTCCGGCGGGCACCGGCGCGCGGCCGGACTGCGCCGCGAGGAGCTGGCCATGCTGGCCGGGATCTCCGTCGACTACGTCACCCGCCTGGAACAGGGGCGCGCCACCAACCCGTCGGCGCAGGTCGTCGAGGCCCTGGCCCGGGCCCTGCGGCTGTCGGGAACCGAACGTGCCCACCTGTTCCGGCTGGCCGGGCTGGTGCCGCCGGGCCCGGAGGCGGTGCCCGCGTACGTCACCCCGAGCGTCCAGCGGCTGCTGGACCGGCTGACCGGGACGCCCGTCGCGGTCTACGACGCGGCCTGGACGCTGCTCATCGCCAACCCGCCGTTCGCGGCGCTGATGGGCGATCCGTCCGGGTGGCGCGGCCACCAGCGCAACAACGTATGGCGGAACTTCCTCGGCCCGCCCAACCGGGTCCGGCAGACACCCGAGGCCCGGCGCGCGCTCGAGGCCGCGCTGGTCGGCGACCTGCGCGCTACCGCCGCCCGGTACCCGGCCGACCAGCGGCTGCGGCGCCTGGTCGCGGATCTGCGCGCGAACAGCGACCGGTTCGCCGGGCTGTGGGATTCCGCCGCCGTCGGCCGCCACGAGGCCTCACGCAAGACCATCGATCATCCGCAGGCGGGGCCCCTGACGCTGGACTGCGACGTGCTCACCGTGAAGGGCAGCGACCTGCACATCATGATCTACACGGCCGAGCCCGGCACCGAGGACGCCGAACGCCTCGCCCTGCTCACCGTGCTCGGCACCCAGGCCCTGGTCGGATAGCCGCCGTCAGCTCCGGACCGGATCCTTCTGTATCTGGACGGCCGGATCCCCCCTCCGTACCAGTAGGGGACCGGCTGTGCGCCACGCTCCTCATCCACGTGCCACAGCCTCCGATCGGCCAGTGAGCGTTAGCGTCAATAAATGAGTTGACAGCGTTAACTGGCAGATTAGATACTCGTTCTGGTAAACGGTGTTAACAAGATCATGGCAGGGGGCCTCAGATGATCGACACGCAACTCCTCACCGGCATACTCACGGCTGTGGCGATTCTCGTCGGCGCGGCGGTCGCGCTCTCGCTCGCGTTTGCGGGGGCAGCCGCCCTCACCAAGCGCAGCCAGGCGCAGCACACTGGAATCCGGCGCGACCTGCCGCCGCGCGGCGGAACCCCGCGCGACCTGTCTCCGGACCCGCAGCCCGACACCGGCGCCCGCGAGCTCGTCCTCCACTGACCGTGACGGGGCCCGTTCGTGATCGTGGCCAGTTCTGGCCTCATAGCCAAACTGGCCACGATCATGTTTTAGGCACGCTCGCGGGGCCGGGGCCGGGGGCTGGGCCGGGGCCGGGGCCGGGGCCGGGGGCTGGGCTGGGGCCGGGGGCTGGGCTGGGGCCGGGGGCTGGGCTGGGGCCGGGGGCGTAGCCGCGCTGCCCGCCGTAGCCGGGTCAGATCCTTTGTACCGAACGAGGACGGCGGCGTGCCCCGCGGCCGGCCCTTACTGCCCCCGCACCGGCGACCACACCCGCCCGACCCAGCATCCCCACTGCAGCCCCGCCTACATCGAACTGAGCAGGATGCCGCGTCGAGGAGACCGGGCGCACCGTCATCGACCTGTCCGCAGCGCAGGTCCGCGAGTTCGCCGGCAACGCCATCGAGCTGACCGGCAGCAGCGGGCGCCTGCTCGCCATGTCCGCCCGCGCGATGCGGGCGCTGGAGCCGGCCCAGCTACGGGTCATCGGCGTCTCGGCCACGCCGCTGGCGGTCGACGTCGGCACCATCGAGCTGGCCGGCGGCTCGGTCCGCTGCATGATCGCCGGCGTTCACCTGGCTCGCCGCGACGTGCGAGAGGAGGCCCTGATATGACTCCCGATTTCCCTGTCCTGCTGGTGGAAACCACGTCCCGCCCGGCCGAGACCGGCCTTGAGGAGCTCCGCGCCGCCCTCGGCCGGGCCGGCGTGGCCACCCAGATGCGCCCGGCCGGCGACGACATGACCGCCTTCGCGCTGCAGTCAAGCCGCGTGTCGGCGTTCGTCTACGCCGTCGCGGGCGGCCCGGGCGGCCCGGCCGGCCCGCCGCCGGGCGACCGGGCGGCCGCCCTGACCAGGTTCGTGACGTCGGTGCGCGCCAAGAACCCGGCGGTGCCGATCTACCTGTTCGGCGAGCAGCTGTCCGCCGTCACGCTGCCGCCGCCGGTGCTCAAGGAGATCCACGGCTTCGTCAACGCCTTCGAGGACAGCGCCGATTTCGTGGCCCGGGGCATCGCCCGCGCCGCCCAGGACTACCTGGATGCCCTGGCGCCGCCGTTCTTCAAGGCCCTGACGGACTACGCGCGGCGCGGCGCCTATTCCTGGCACGCGCCCGGCCACTCGGGCGGGACCGCGTTCCTCAAGAGCCCGGTAGGGACCATGTTCCACGAGTTCTTCGGTGAGAACATGCTGCGCGCGGACGTGTGCAACGCGGTGGAGGAACTCGGCCAGCTCCTCGACCACACCGGCCCGGTCTACGACGCCGAGCGCAACGCGGCGCGGATCTTCTCCGCCGACCACCTCTACTTCGTGACCAACGGGACCTCGACCTCCAACAAGATCGTCTGGAGCGCCCTGGTCAGCCCCGGGGACATCGTGGTGGTCGACCGCAACTGCCACAAGTCGGTGCTGCACGCGCTGATCCTGACCGGCGCGATCCCCATCTTCCTGACCCCCACCCGCAACCAGGTCGGCATCATCGGCCCGATCCCGCGCCGCGAGTTCGATCCGGCGAGCATCCGCGCCAAGATCGAGGCCAGCCCGTTCGTCCGCGACAAGACCGCGACCCCGCGCCTGCTCACCCTGACCCAGAGCACCTACGACGGGATCGTCTACAACGTCGAAGCCATCAAGGCCTCCCTCGACGGCCACGTCGACGTGCTCCATTTCGACGAGGCGTGGCTGCCGCACGCCGCCTTCCACGACTTCTACCACCAGATGCACGCCATCGGCCCCGATCGCCCCCGGTGCGAGACGTCGCTGGTGGTGGCGACCCAGTCGACCCACAAGCTGCTTGCGGGCCTGTCGCAGGCGTCCCAGATCCTGGTACAGGACGCCGGCCGCGCGCCCCTGGACGAGCAGGTCTTCAACGAGGCCTTCCTCATGCACACCTCCACCAGCCCGCAGTACGCGATCATCGCCTCCTGCGACGTCGCGGCCGCCATGATGGAACGCCCCGGTGGCACCGCCCTAGTGGAGGAGTCCCTGGCCGAGGCGCTGGAGTTCCGCCGGGCCATGATCAGGATCGCCGAGGAGATGCCCGGGACCTGGTGGTTCTCGGTGTGGGGACCGGACACCCCGGCCCGGCAGGGCCTCGGGGACCGCCGCGACTGGAATCTCCATCAAGCCGACGGCTGGCACGGCTTCTCCGACATCGAGCCCGGCTTCACCATGCTGGACCCGATCAAGGCCACGATCCTCACGCCCGGCCTCGATATCACCGGAACCTTCGGCGAGACCGGCATCCCGGCCGCGGTCCTCACCCGCTACCTGGCCGAGCACGGCATCGTGGTGGAGAAGACCGGGCTCTACTCGTTCTTCATCTTGTTCACCATCGGCATCACCAAGGGCCGCTGGAACACCCTGATCAGCCAGCTGCAGCGGTTCAAGGACGCCTACGACGCCAACCTCGGTGTGCAGCAGGCCATGCCCCGCTTCGCCGCCGCCTATCCCCGCTACGACGGCACCGGACTGCGTGACCTCTGCCAGGGCATACACGACTTCTACCGGGCCCATGACCTGGCCCGGCTCACCACGGACATGTACACCTCCGAACTCGTGCCCGAGATGCTCCCCGCCGACGCCTGGGCCCAGCTGACCCGCGGCCACGTCGACCGGGTGCCGGTCGACGACCTGAAGGACCGCACCACCGCCGTGCTGCTCACGCCCTACCCGCCCGGCATTCCGCTGCTCGTCCCCGGGGAGCGCGTCAACCAGGCCATCGTCAGCTACCTGCAGTTCGCCGAGGCCTTCAACCAGGTCTATCCCGGCCTGGAGACCATCATCCACGGCGCCGGGACCCGCACCGTCGCCGGCCAGCACCGCCTCTACGTGAACTGCCTGCGGGAGGATTAGCTACCCAGCTGGACTCCGGCTGGACGCAG
>Ga0335080_10008076_pt1 | contig 10965 bp, 18 predicted proteins | sample Lox_Sample_34_FD_206720 | JGI IMG/M metagenome (GOLD analysis project Ga0335080, IMG submission 206720) | Soil microbial communities from Loxahatchee National Wildlife Refuge, Florida, United States - Lox_Sample_3.4 | ecosystem: Environmental > Terrestrial > Soil > Wetlands | place: USA...
TTTTTGTAGAACTCATTGAGCACCTCCCTGCCGCCGCCGTTCATATACCAAGCTTGGTTTAGCCGCATATTGGGCCCGAAAGGCAGCGACGTGCCGAACGCGAAGGTGGGATCCTTTCCGTAGTAATAGTAGGATGCGGTGTGTCCCATTTCGACGGTGCCGTTCTGGACGGCGTCGAGCACCTGCAGGCCGGGGACGATCTCACCGGCGGCGAATGTCTGAATCTGGAATTTGTTGTCCGTCACTTCTGCGACGGCCTTGGCCATGATCTCGGCGCCGCCGTAAAGGGTATCCAATGACTTGGGCCAGCTCGCCGTCATGCGCCATTTGAGCTCGGGCATGCTTTGGGCAATTGCAGGTGCTGCGATGGTGGCGGCGGTCGCGGCGGCCAGGCCGGTGACCTTGACGAAGTCTCGACGTTTCATGATAGCTCCCTCCCCGCAGAGATTGTGATTTTGCGGCCTTCTTGATGAGGCTCGCCATCAGCATGGAACATCCGGTTCCCGATTTCCATCCCCCCAAGTTGTGGCCGCGACGAAAAAGCCCGCCCTCCGCGCTCGCCGGCCGGGCCGAGCCTCTGATCTGGTACGGCACGGCATTTGCAAGGATGGGTGGGCGTTTCCTCCCTGACTTGCCCGGCCCCGCGCCGGGCCTTTTGTTTCGCCGACCGGTCGACCAGGCAACCGCTTCCGGGCCATTCCGCTGGTACAATTTGAGTGTACGACCATGTGCTACGTCAGGGCACCTCCGGGCTTCCACCGAGGAACAGGACGCGACCCGGGCTCGTAACCAGGTGCAGGCCTTCGCTGCCGAGCACCGGCTACAGATCGTCTCGACCTACATCGAGAACGAGAGCGGCGCCAAACTGGCCAGGCCGGAGCTATTCCGGCTGCTCGCCGACGCGCACCAGGGCGACATTCTCCTGGTCGAGCAGGTCGACCGCCTGTCCCGTCTCACCGCTTCCGACTGGGAAGCGCTGAAGATCCAGTTGAACGCCAAGCAAATCCGGGTTGTCGCTCTCGACCTACCGACATCGTGGATGATGGCCGCCAAGGTCGGCGATGAGTTCACCAGCCGCATGTTCGAGGCCATCAACGGTATGCTGCTCGACATGCTCGCCGCGGTCGCTCGAAAGGATTACGAAGACCGCCGACGCAGGCAGGCTCAAGGCCAAGCCAAGGCCAAGGCTGCGGGCCTCTACAAGGGCCGTGCAGAGGACGTGGCTCGCAATGCCGGCATCGCCAGCATGATCGCCGCCGGTCAATCGTGGAGCTCCATACAGGCCGCCAAGGGTTGCTCGCGCGCGACCATCGCCAAGATCGCCAAGCGAAAGAAGGCAGCGGCATAGGCGCGTCAGCTTGCCGCGCCGCTGACTGCGGCCCGCGGTGCTATGATGTTACGTTACGTGCGTACATCGACTGAGAACTGGCCCCGCTCCCTGGCGGGGACCTTTGTTTTGCCTGGCATCGCTGCGGCCCGGCAAAAACAACCGTAGAATCCCCTAAGCAATCGACCGGAATGGAAGCTGACGCCATAGCGGCCCATGTTGGCAATATCGGCGATGACCAACTAGTCGTGCTGTTCATGACTTTGGGCGGCGCGAGTAGGCTTTACTGGCGCTAGTCCTCTTCGCGGAGTGAAGCGCCGCCTCGGACGATGCTTCGCTTGACAGCCGCTGCTCTTCCTGTGGCCCGTCGAAAGTCTAAATCCCCTCCACGCCAGCTCTTAATCCAAATCAAAGCCGCTGGTTGGCCGGAATTAAGCCTGCGGAGATGAGCGCAGAGGCTGCCGTCAAGCGGCTCGATCGGGTGTTTGGGAGCAAGTGGTTTTTGGCTGCGTGGTACTGCTGGCTTGGCGCGCTGGCTGCGGTCTTTGCGTACCTCACACTCAGGTGACACCGCGCTCCCAACGGATTTGGCAACATGACCAGCAACGAAGTCGGCTTCTTCGCATATCTTAGTCCTCAACTCGGGCCTTTGCCGGCGCTTCACCCTCTACGGCCACGGTGAGCAGGATCGCAGAGCGTCTGAGTGCGCAACTGGTTGTGTGTGCTGCGCGTCACTGATCTCGGAGGCGACATGATCCTAATCACAGAGCGAGGCCGCCCAGAGCTACGGAAATCCGTTAGCTTGGTTAGGTGGATGGCAACCCAATGCGCGAATCGAAGAACGCAGCGGCAACCTGCCTATTGTTGCTGATTCTTACCGCGGTATGGACTGGGTTATCAATTGCGAACGACAACTCTCGCGGGCTTTGTGGGCCTTCAGAATGTGGAGACCCGCCTGTTTACGACCTCACGAAATGCCCTGAAGCTCTTTCCAAGGTGCCGCATGCGAACGTGGCCGAGAGATGCGGCGAAATAAAAAAAAGTTGCTTTGGTACGACCATGGTGGCTAGAGACGAAACTTGTCGGAATGAGTGGCTTAAATGTGTGGCCGGCGCATTTCAAGAGAAAGTCGTCCCCAATCCTGATCCGGAATATAATAGATTTTTGCGCGCTTGCCGAAACGATCTTCAACGCCGGCTCGACCAAGAAGAACAAGAGGAACAAAAGAAACAAGATGAAGGAGACCCCCTACATCCGCGGATATGGCGGCTACGATAGCAAGTGACGAAAAGGATCGTCATACTGTGACGACCCTTAGCGGTCCCCAGGAAATGACCGTCATCGCGTCACCGCCGCGCCTCAGCAATCCTTGCCACCTAAGAACGACAATTTAGGAAATCTTTAAGTCCAGCGGTCATACGCTGAATGGATGATCGCGATCTTTCGACCTGTTCTTTTGCTTCTCAACGCTGCGCTGGCCGTGTGGCTTGGCTATGAAGTTTTCGGGTCACCTGGCGATCCGCTCAACTATGCTCTGCTATTTTGTTTACCAGCGAATTTAGCCTTTCTGCTGCTCGTCCCAATTCGCCCAACTCATTGGCCCTAAAGACGCGGAACCGTAAGTCAGCGCGGCAAAGCTTTAGCGACGTCTGGCGAGCTCGGAAAACAACGCCGCGACGAAAATGCCGATTAGCAATACGCCAATGATCCAAAGGTCCATGCGCTTTCTCTGCGCGCTTTGGATCAAATTGTCAGCCGTCGATCCAATTAAGGATTAATCTAAAGGAAGGGACGCGGGGCCGAAAAAAGCAGCCCCGCGCCCTGCCGATCCGCCCAATACTTCCATGAAGGATATCAGGCAGCCGCTGCGGCATTCAGCTTCGCCAGGCCGGCGTCAATTGCAGATATTTCCTCTTCGAGCTGTTTGATCGCCGAACTCAAGTCGAACACGCCATGCCTTGACTTGAGATCGGTTGCCAGGCGGTGGCGGTGTGCCCTCAGATCGTCTAACGCCTTTCGATTTCCAAGTTTAACGTATGCGGCGACTATCCGCTCAATCACTTCTGTCATGTGCAAAAACTCGCTTTAAAACAAAAACAAAACCCCACCGATCGCTCAGCGGGCCTTAGCTTTCGGGGCTGTCCGGCGCAAGGCAATCTCCCTGCGCGCTCGTTCTCATGCCGAATTATGCACCGACTATCGACAGGCCTGTCCACTGGCTTAGCCTTAGTGATGCAGTGCGCGCTCTGTTCTCGTGCTGCAACCATGCAGCACCCGTTCATATTCAATGCAGCACATGTTCATCTTCAAAGGGCGGGGGCGGCAAGAAGGGACGCCAGAGGCGGGAAACTGCTATCCGCACCGAGACCGACGCGATACGAGATGACGCGCATTTGTTGCCCCAGCGGTTAAAAAGCCGCCACCGCCCGTCTTGCGGGCGGCCTAAAGCCCCCTCCGATTGATATGCGTAGCCGGCTTTGGATCGGGCAGGCTTTCATCACCGGAAGCTAATTGCATGTTATCGATGGCGTTTTGAATGTCGTCCGCGGCCAGGTTCAGAAAATAAGCGGCGTCTTTTGAACCCATACCCGACTCGGTTTCTTTCGAAGCATACGATCGACCTTCGAACGCGTCGTCTTCCTCGATAACAAGAGCTTGGACGCGCTCTTGCACCGCCTCGAGCTCCCGCACCAGTTCGCGGATTCGCTCCCTCCGGGCTGGGTTCATTTGGTCCTCCGGAAATCCTCGGGTTCGTCTCCGAAGATAGGTCGCGAGAAAGCCCGGAAGGTTCAGGGTTTCACGCGGGCCGCGCCTCCACCCATCAGGCCGCGATCATCCGCGAGACAGCAGTCGCCGTGTAGCACTTGCCGCCCAGCGCGAACGTGGCCCGGCAACTCGAGGTCGGCCGCGATATCCCGCGGCGACCGTTTGCGATTGTTCAGTTCGGCTTCTTCGGGGGACTCAGGGCGGGCGAACGCCAACGCCTGGATGACCAGTAGCCGACCTCGGCAGCGGAAACGAGCCATAGTGAACCGACCGAGCCCGGACAGCGTGTAAAGGCCGTCGAGCGCGTTGATGTGCATCACCTCGTAGATCTCGCCGACGGCGAGGACGTCGGCAGCCAAGGTGTTGTCGATGCAGCGTACAAAGATCGCCATAGCTCGCCAAGGGTTGTCGGGGGCAACGATCCACATCACAGCATAGGTGAGTCGCGGCGCGCTTTCGAGTGCGCCTACTTCCCCCAGATATTTCGGATACGCTTGTCCGCGACCGCGGTGTACACGACGGTGTTGGCGAACAAAAGATCACCTCCGCCGAAATGCGCGACATGGGCGTGCGCGGCATCCTGATCTATTGCCAGGACTACAAATGCAGTCACAGCATCGCGATCAGCGGCTTATAGACCTCTAGCTTGATCCTTTTCTCGGCTACGAGCTTTCCGAAGCCTTTTCGGAGAGCGGCCTCGGCTTCCTTCATATAATTGCGGAGTTCTTGACGATCGAAGCGTGTCATTGAGGGCTGGGCGAGCTGGGCTAAGCGCTTCTGAGCCATTCCTTCAACGCCTGTAGATCTTGCTCGAGAGCATGGCGCCACCACTTAAAGCTAAAGCGCCTACAGCCTATGCGATTCGCAAAATCGCCTGCACCGGCTTATCTATTGCCGATGTACGAGTTCCGCATCCCTACTAAGGCCACGATCGTCCCAGCAGCCCCCGAGTGGATCCACGAGATCAAGCATGACGGCTTCCGCCTCCGCGTCGAGCGCGACAAATGAGCCGCAAGCCGATCGCGCTGCTGCCTGGACTCGCCAAAGAATTCATGGCCGACATGCGGGCTTTCTTCGCCGAGCCTGATCCGATCGAGCGGGACGAGATCGCAGCGCGGCAGCTACGAGCGTTGCGGCCGTACAGTCCGCGGACAATGCGGAAGCTACGGCTGTCGGACGTGCATGAGATGTTTCTGCAGATGCCGGTGCGGCTTTGTATCGCTTGGGGAAAGCTGGTGCGACACTACAACTGACGTCGGCCGCCTCATGCTGACGATTATGGGCGGGATCAGCGAGTTCGAGCGCGGTTTGATCCGCAAGCGCTGCGAGGAACTCATCGAGCGGGCCAAGCGCAAGGGCGTTACGTTCGACCGCAAGCGCAAGCCGGATCAGGAAATGGTCCGCGTTGCCGCGGATCGCTACGCCAAGGGTGAGACGATGGCTGGCGGAGGTCTATGGCGTCAGTGAGCCGACGATTTGTAGGGCACTTCAACCCGAAGTCCCGCAAACGGCATAAGCGCGCCCCGCACTGGCGCTCATCGCCGTGATTTATCTGCTGAGTCTCTTGGGCGACTGAACTGCGGCGATAGAAAAGGATCATCAGCCCGTAACGGCGCCGTCACAGCCTCGTCACTCGGCCGCGGGTTAATGGCTATCGGGCCAGCGTATCGCGTATGGCTCTGTAATCCTTAGCCCCGCTTCGTCCCCGCGAGCGGGGCTTTTTCGTTGCGGGGCGCGACGGTTCGCCGCGTCACCGACTCCGGCCCCGGTGCTATGCTGTCTCGTTCGTGCGTATTATCCCAACCTAGCCCGCTTCGGCGGGCTTTTTGTTGCCGTTTGCCGGGGCTAGCCATTGGGAAACCGGCATAGATGATCCGGGACCGCGTCCCAAACGTTATCCGAGATGGCAACGAAGCCGGACTATTACATCGTTACCTTCCATACGGGGCGCGACCATTACGCATGGCGCTGGGAGATAAGGCGTCACAGCAGACCTATGGGAGTGAGTATCGGCGGCGGCGGATATCAGTCTCGGACAGCAGCAGAGTTCGCGGGAAGGCGGGCTTTGGATGACCTCCTGAAGGCGGTCGCTAAAGAGGAATGGCGCGGGAGATAGTTGCCGATTCCCGCCCGTAGGAATTCCCACAGGCCGCGGCTTTGATCCTGCGGCGATCACGATGTAGCTGGCATAAAGCGTACGATCGCCCACCAGAACCGTGTCTGGTCCCGCAAAAGCGCCGTGTCCCTTGATGACCTCGACCTTGCGGCGAGCCATGGCGCGCGCGAGGTTTTCTGGGATGTTCTTGATCATGTCCTTTTCGCGGGCGATCAGTGCAGCCCAGTCCAGTTTTGCCTTGCCGACGTCAATCTGGTGCTGCGCAGCCAGATTGATGTCGTGAAGCGCTTGTCCAGCCGCAACCAGTACCTTCTTGGGCGTACAGCCACGGTTGGGGCACGTGCCGCCGAGATCGCGCGCTTCAATCATCGCGACCGACAGACCCGCACGCCGGGTCGGGCCGGTCACGCCGATGCCGGCATTGCCTCCGCCAATGATCACGACGTCGAATTGTTCTGCGCTCATCGGCCTCTCTCCCCTCTTCAGCAGTTGCGAACTACCAGCCGATCATTTGGTGATGGTCGAGATGATCGATTTGACGACCATCGTGGCCATGCTGAATTGCGCATTACGATCCCGGATGTTGTGGCGCCGTGCGATCCAATCGAAGTCCGTCCAAACTGCCCAGACATCGCCATTGTCGTCCTGCGTCAGCAGCAGGCGGACTGGCCAATCCAACCCTGCATTCGGGTTTGATGTGATGAATTGCGTGCCGAGCGGCGGATTGCCGAATACGAGCAAGGTAGACGGCCGCAGCTTGATGCCGGCATCCGCGGCAAGCTTCGATTGATCGATCTCATCGAAGAATTTGATACCCTTTGCTGCAATATCCGCCTTGATGCGGATGATTGCCTCGGACATCGGAACGGCGCTCTTGACGCGGACGATGCCGTTGTCGCGTTCGATCCTGGCATCGATCGGCGCCGCTGATGCCCAAAGAACCACGAGGATGAGAAACGCGGCAATTTTGCCAAGTCGCAGTGCGTTGTAGCGGGACATGGAAAGCTCCTTTCGGTGGCCAGTTTTCCCCGACAGGATCGCCGCCTAGGCTCCCAAAAGAAAATGCGGGCTCGCTCTGATATCGATAGCCCAATGCTATCGTGCTTCGTGCGATGCTCCTGGCCGAGACAAGACGCCCCTTGTGGGCGGCCTACACAGGAAACTACCATCTGAGGCCCAACTTGCCGGAGCAAGAGATGACATCGCTTTCACCCGTTGACGCCGAGCGGCTCAAGCTCGCCTTTCAGCGCTGCCGAGAGATGGAAGGCACGCTGAGCGAACAGCTCAAAGCTATGCGGCAGCAGGCCGGGAGATCTTTCCAGCCTATGGCGAAGCCGTCGACCGCCTCGTTATCAGGGTCAACGAAAATGGCGGCGGGGAGAACGCCCCGCGTTCCGGCGAACCGATGCCGCCTTTCGTACTACCCGACGAGAGCGGCCGGCTGGTCGCGCTGTCGGCTCTGGTCGAGCGGGGTCCGATAGCCGTTATGTTTTTCCGCGGCCACTGGTGCCCATACTGCCGGCTCAATGTCAGGGCTCTGATCAAGGCGTATGACCGCATCAAAGCCTTGGGCGCTGATGTCGTCGCCATCATGCCCGAGACGCAGGAATATGCGGCTCGATTCAAGACTGAAGCTGACGCCCCGTTTCAAGTGCTGACTGATCTCGACAACGGATATGCGCTGCCACTTAATCTCGCGATCTGGCTCGGCGTGGAAATTGAACGACTGCTGTCCTACCTCGACATGGCGAGCTTTCACGGCAATGACGGTTGGGTATTGCCGATCCCCGCGACCTTCGTCGTGGGCCGCGATGGCATGGTCAAAGCGCGTTTCGTCGATCCCGACTTCCGACACCGCATGGCGATCGAGGATCTGCTCGCCGCTCTGAAGGATGCGAGCTAGCCAGCCTCGGGCGACGAAGCGCGCACACCTGCGGGCTCTCAAGCGGCTCGGCTGTTCTCCAGAAACTGCCGCCAATCCGCGCCGCGCAGCATGCGCATCACGGCGGACGCGACCGCGGTGCGTTCGCGGCCTGCGACCCCATAGAGATTGACCGTGCGCCGCGCATCAAGCCGGTCGACAGCAGCTCGTTTCAGCGTCCGCGGTATCGGCGAGGTGTCGGGAAGAATAGCGACACCAATATCGGCCTCTAGCAGCGCGATTAGATACCGCTCGCTGGAGATTTCATGACAGTGATCCACCTCGACGCCGTGCTCGCGCAATGAAGTGTTGAGGCGAGAAGCGAGTTCGCAATAAGCGCGCGACAACAACTGCTCCAATCTCAAGTCGTCGATCTCGACACTGTCACGTCCCGCGAGTCTATGAAGCGCGCTGGTGACGAGCTGAAAGTCCTCGGTAAAAAGCGGCCAAGTATCCAGTCGGTCCAACTCGCGTCAATCTCGGCAGCAATTCCGAGCTCCGCCTACTGTCTTGAGGAATTCGCCGACTTCGCGGCTGTTGCCGCGGAGAAAGCGAAATTCCAGCCGATTGAACTGCCGCTTGATCTGGTCGAGGAAGGGGATCAACAGCGATAGATCGATCGAATGGGTGAGCGCAATCCTCAGCGCGCCGATTTCGCCGCTCTTGAAGGAGGAGGCCAAAGAGCGAGCGCCGACCGCAGCCTCGTAGCATTGTTTCAGGAGAGGGTGCATGCGCTGGCCGAGCTCGGTAAGCCCGGCGGGCCGTTCGCGCCTGAACAGGTCCCCGCCCAGCTCAGCCTCCAATTGCTTGATTGCCCGTGTCAGCGACGGCTGCGTCACATTGCATTCGTCGGCAGCGCGCGTGAAGTTGAGCGTCCGCGCAACCGCGAGGAAATACCTGACTTGATGCATTTCCATGATCGAACTCTCCCCCTGATCCGGCTGGCAATCTAGCCGATCGGGAGCTCGATCATATCAGGATTGCCATAGCGCGCACCTATGGTTTTGGAAGCCAAAGGTATTTCCGTCAATCCAACTGGCGATGCAGATTTCCGAGCCGTCGGCTACAGCCAAAGAGGATTCGGAAAGATGAATATCCAGATCAAATCGCATGCCGCGGGCGACGCAACCTCTCTCGCCGGCAAAGTGGCGCTGGTGACCGGCTCAACCAGTGGCATTGGGGTCTAGGCATCGCCCGCGCACTTGCCGGAGCAGGTGCTAATGTGGTTCTGAACGGCTTTGGAGCCGCCGACGAGATCGCCAAGACGAGGGACGCGATCGAGACCGATTACGGCGTCAAGGCCATCTATTCAGCGGCCGACATGACCTCGTCCGACGCGATCGCCGAGATGATCGCTGCTGCGCTGGGAGACCTCGGCCGGCTCGACGTCCTCGTCAACAATGCCGGCATTCAGCATGTCGCACCGCTCGATCAGTTTCCTGTCGCGAAGTGGGACCAGATTCTGGCAATCAATCTATCAGCCGTATTCCACACCACGCGGCTTTCACTGCCCGCGATGCGCAAACAGAAGTTCGGCCGCATCATCAATGTCGCTTCCGCGCACGCCTTGGTCGCTTCGCCCTTCAAGGCGGCCTATGTCGCCGCCAAGCACGGCATCGTCGGGCTGACGAAGGTTGCCGCGCTCGAGACCGCCGAAGAAAGGATCACTTGCAACGCGATCTGCCCGGGCTATGTCTACACGCCGCTTGTCGAAGCTCAGATTGATGGCCAAGCCAAGGCACATGGGATCTCGCGGGATCAGGTGATCCGAGACGTATTGCTGGCCCAACAGCCGAACAAGCGTTTCGCGACAATCGAAGAGATCGGCGCGCTGGCAGTGTTCCTGACAAGTGAAGCCGCAGCATCGATCACCGGAATAGCCTTGCCGGTCGATGGAGGCTGGACGGCACATTGAAACAGAGCCCCGCGTAACAAGACCAATGGCCTTGCGAAATTTAAACGGGGCGCGAACGAGTGGGAGCAGGATATGCACCTTCCTCAAATTCATGCAGGATATTGAGGAGGTCCCGGCTGGAACGCGCTAGGCGGTCCAATTTGGTCACCACGACCGTGTCGCCGAGCCTCAGGGCCCGCATCATGCGCTTGAACTCGGTCCGGCCGTCGGTCGACTTGCCTGACACCTTCTCCGTGAAGATCATCGAGCAGCCGGCGGCCTTCAGCGTGTCGACCTGGATGGCATAGTCCTGCTTGACGGTAGAGACCCTCGCGTAGCCATAGCGCATCGAAAGACCCTCGCTTTTGAAATGCAGTCTTCCGAAAGATAAAACACGCGGTTATTCAAGGTGGGGAGCTTTGAGCATTCTTGCGGGGCCGAGCTCGCTACATTCTAATCTTCTATCTGCAACAATGGGCAGCCACTCGTGACCGACAAGACGCTTTCAGGCATCCGGTCAGGTTGCCTAATGGGGCGTTGACGCACCATTTGGACGAAGCAGCCTAGAGGAGTCCGTAGGGGATTAGAGCCTAAGACCTCGATGGCTTCGTCAATTAGCGATTTGAGCCCGGGATCATGCTTACTGGCCGCCTCTACTATCAGCCGTCCTAATCTGAATTTAAGGGCTTCGTTGGTTTCACCGAGGTCTTGGATGGGTTCTTCTTTGAACAAAGCCATACTCACGCACCACTCTCTGGATTCGAAACAAATTGCTCCTACTGATGCTAACGGCGAAATCTAAAATCTTTGTTCGAGCCTAAACGCACGCACGCGCCTTCGCCTTTAAAAATGTACCTTTCGCGGTAGGGACGCGAGTTACCTCGCGCCCCCCGCACAGATCCGTACGGGCCCAATTCGGGCATACGGCTCCCACCTTGGAT
>Ga0335080_10008077_pt1 | contig 10964 bp, 12 predicted proteins | sample Lox_Sample_34_FD_206720 | JGI IMG/M metagenome (GOLD analysis project Ga0335080, IMG submission 206720) | Soil microbial communities from Loxahatchee National Wildlife Refuge, Florida, United States - Lox_Sample_3.4 | ecosystem: Environmental > Terrestrial > Soil > Wetlands | place: USA...
CGGGAAGGTGAACAGCCAGCCGATCGCCGGCCAGTGCGGCAGCACCTTCGCCCAGAAGCCGATGAGCGTGAAGGCGGCGATCGGCACCACCGCGAGCGTCGCAAAGAGCCATCCGGCGGGATCCGCCGGGCCGCGGCGTAGCGCGCGTGCCAGCGCCCACAGCAACAGCGCGGCAATCCATGGCAGGAGGTAGAGAAGCTGTCCGGCGAAATCGAGCGCCGCCCGCGCAGCGCTCCCGGCAGGCAACGCCCGACTCCCCTGGAAGGCGAAGGACGCCCAGCCGTGCGCGTGGTTCCAGACGATGACCGGCGTGACGAGCGCAACGACGATGAGCGCGGCGAGCCAGGTGGCGCTCTCGCGCAGCCATCGCGGCCGGCAGAGCGGCAGATAAGCCCCGAGCGCGAGAAGTGGAAACACCGCGGTGTACTTCGAGAGGAGCGCGAGGCCCCCGGCCGTTCCGGCGCCGAGCATCCACGAGCGCCCCGTGGGATCCGGCGCCGCTGCCAGCACCGCGCGGACAAAGCACCAGACTGCGAGCAGCGCGCCGAGCACCAGCGGCCCGTCGGGCAGCACGCCGCCGGCGGTGTTGAGTGTGAACAGCGGGGCGAGATTGAAAGCCAGTGCCGCCCAGAGAGCGGCACGCGCGCCGTACGCCGCGGCAGTGAGGCGATAGAGGATTGCAGTCGATGCGGCGAACATGACGATGTCGGGGACGCGCATCAGGAGCGGCAGCTCGCTTCCCGTGAGCCGTGCCCATGCCCCTGCCAGCCACACGTGCAGCGGCGGATGATCGTAGTAGCTCAAGGCGAAGTGGCGGCTGATCGCTACCGTATACGACTCGTCGACAGACAGGCCCGCTGTGCCGGCGAAGGCAAGTCGCGCCAGCGCGCTCACGACGATGAGCCGCCTGAGCGCGCGCGTCGCGTCGAACGGCATCGCGCGCCCCTGACTCAGTTGCGGTAGAGATCGGTGCTCAGGTAGCGCAGCCCCGAGTCGACCGCGATCGTTGCCACCGTTACCTCCGGGGCGAGCCGTGCCGCCACGCGCAGCGCCGCCACCACGTTGGCGCCGGTCGAGGTGCCGGCGAGGATCGCCTCCTCGCGCGCGAGGCGCCGCGCCATCGCCTTCGCGTCCGCGGTCGAGACGGTGAGGATCTCGTCGACTTCGGAGCGGCGAAAGAGCGGTGGCACGAAGCCGACGCCGATACCGTCGATGTTGTGCGCACCGCTCGGGCCACCCGAGAGCACCGGCGACTCGGCCGGCTCGACCGCCACGACGCGCAGCTGCGGGTTGTGGCGACGCAGAGCGTGGGCAGTGCGGCAGCGCCGGCCATGCAGGAGCGGCGCTCAGCGGCGCGCGTAGCGCTCGAAGCCGCGGCGCCCGATGAACCAGGAGGCCACCCAGCTCACGAGCCACACGATGATCGCGGTGAGCAGCGCCCCGCGGAAGCCGCCGACGTGAAAGCCGGGCACGATCCAGGCGACGAGCGCCACCATGGCGGCGTTCAGCACCAGCAGAAAGAGCCCGAGCGTGAGGATGGTGATCGGCAACGTCAGGATGAAGGCGATCGGACGCACGATGGCGTTCACCACGCCGAGCAGGATCGCTGCAAGAATCAGCGTCCCGGTGCTGTCGAAGTGCACGTCCGCGACCCACACGCTCGCCAGCCACAGCCCGATGGCGCTGATTACCGCGCGCAACACAAATCCAATCATGGGGGCGCTCCTGTTTTGACTTGTTTTTCCACGAACACTTTGAGGCGCGTCATGGCCTGCTGCCAGCTGGTGCGCAGCCGCCGGTACTGCTTGTCCCACTCGGGGGTCACCGGTACACCCGAGCCGAGCAGCCGCACGATGGTGCCGCCCGGCACGGGGTCGAGGATGAAGTCATCGACCATCACCGTATCCGCGCGCGGCAGCTCGCGGCAAGGCAGGTACATGAGGCGCAGCCGCCGCTGTGGCTCGAACACATCGATGTGCGCCTCGAACTCCGTGACGCGGTCGACGCTCGCGCGAAACAGTCCCCCCTGCCGGGCACGGATCTCCGCGCCCGGTGAGCACCATCGGGTCAGCTGCTCCATCTCCGTGAGCGCCCGCCACACCCGGTCCGCGTCGGCCAGGATGTCGACGCGGTGCGCATAGCCCCGCTCCCTGTCGCCCATGGGGGCATTGTGCCATTCTGGCTGCAAAAGCCGGAGGTCTCATGGCCTACGTTCACCTGGTGATGATGCTGGCGCTGGTCGAGTTCCTCATTTTTGGCTGGGCGGTCGGGCGGGCTCGCGGCCGCTACAACGTGCCCGCCCCCGCCACCACCGGCCATGAGATCTTCGAGCGCTACTACCGTGTGCAGATGAATACACTCGAGCAGCTCATCGTTTTCCTGCCATCGATGCAGTTCTTCGGGCGCTACGTCAACGCCTATGTCGCCGCTGCGCTCGGGGTGCTCTTCATCATCGGACGGGCGGTGTATTTCCGCGGCTACGTACAGTCGCCCGAGCGGCGGCACCTCGGCTTCGGGCTGAGTGCCATCCCGAACATGGTGCTGCTGATCGGCGCCATCGCAGGTCCCATCCGGGCGCTCACCTCGAGCCCCTGAAGATGCTCGGGCGCTCACCCCCTGTCCGCAGGCGTGCTCAGGCCGAGGACGCCGGACGCCGGAGCGCCGCGATGAGCGGCACCAGCGAGACCGCGACGATGGCGAGTGTCACCAGGCCAAAGTGCTCCTTGACCTGCGGGATGTTGCCGAAGAGATAGCCGCCCCACACGAAGGTCAGCACCCATGCGAAACCGCCGACGAGGTTGAAGGCGAGAAAGCGCATGTAGGGCATGCGGCCGATCCCGGCCACGAACGGCGCGCAGGTGCGGATCACCGGCAAGAAGCGCGACAGCGCGATCGCCATGCCGCCGTGGCGGCGGAAGAACTCCTCGGTACGCCTGAGGTACTCGACCTTCAGCCAGCGGTAGCGGCCGCTGAACGCCGGCGGCCCGATGAACCGCCCGATGCTGTAGTTGACCGTGTTGCCGAGGACCGCCGCCGCGCCGAGCAGGACACTGGCGAGCGGCGCGCGCAGAGTCCCGCTCGTGTCGACGGCCGCGAGGGCCCCGACCGCGAAGAGCAGGGAGTCACCGGGCAGGAACGGCGTCACGACGAGCCCCGTCTCCGCGAAGATCACGGCGAACAGGATCGGGTAGATCCACAGCTCGTAGCGGGTGAGGAGCTCGACCAGATGACGGTCGAGATGCAGGACGATGTCGATGAGCCAGCCGAGCATGCCCCGGGAGGATATCGATAAACGCGCGGGTGAGGGCGCCGGGCGCGCGAGCGCGCCGTCCGGCAGCGTGCCCTTACGGGACGAGCGCGCGGGTGACGAGCGTGCGCGACGTACGCTCCTGGCGCGCGCGGTGCTTCAGCGCCTCGAGGCCGAGCCGTACGTCCGCATCGCGGGCCGCGAGCGACGCCGAGCCGTGTGCCGGGATGAGCTCCGCGGGCGGCTCCCCGGGGCCATCCTCGAGGATGTCCGGAACGATGCCTTTGCCATGGATCGAGGCGCCCGAGGGGGTGAAGTAGCGCGAGGTGGTGAGCTTCACTGCGCCGCCGTGGGTGAGCGGCATGACGGTCTGCACCGAGCCCTTGCCGTAGGTGCGCCGCCCGACGAGCAGCGCCCGCCCGTGGTCCTTGAGCGCCCCGGCGACGATCTCGGAAGCGGACGCCGTCCCGCCGTTTACCAGCACCACGAGCGGGGCGCCGTCGATGAGGTCCCCGGGCGTCGCCTCCATGCGAAAGCGCGCCTCGGGGGTGCGCCCGTCGGCCGTCACGATGACCCCGGAGGCGAGGAAATCGTCCGCCACGGCTACGCCCGCCTCGAGCACTCCCCCCGGATTGTTTCGCAAATCGAGCACGAGCCCCTTGATTCCGCCAGGATTGTCTCGTTTCAGACGCGAGACGGCATGACTGACGTCCTGGGCCGTAGTCTCACTGAAGCTCGTGATCCGAAGATACCCGTAGCCGGGCTCGAGACTGAGCTGCGCGACGCTGTGTACCTCGACCTGCGTACGCCGCAGCGCGTACTCGAGCACCCCGGGGGTGCCTTCGCGACGGATGGCGAGCGTGACGAGGCTGCCGGAAGCCCCGCGCATGCGGGCGATGGCACCGGCGAGGTCGGCGCCGATGTCCGAGCCGTCGATGCGCACGATCTCGTCGCCCGACCGCAGCCCCGCGCGCTGCGCGGGCGAGCCCTCGATCGGACGTAGGATCTTCACCACGCCGTCCTCGGCGACCACCTCGATGCCGACGCCTGGGTAAGACCCCATGGTCGAGAGGCGGATCTCGTCGAACTCTTCGCTGTCGAGGTAGGCCGAGTGGGGGTCGAGCGCTGCGACCATGCCGCGGACGGCCTTCTCCATGAGCGCGTGGTCGTCAACCTCGTCGACGTAGTCGCGCTTGATGTGCTCGTAGACTTCCGCGAACAGGCTCGCCTCCTCCCACGGAAGTCCGGCGTGGCCTGCGGAGCTCACCGCCTGGTGATGGGCGCTTTCCGCGGAACGCTCGGCCAGCACGCCGCGCGTCAGGGCCCCGCAGAACCCGAGGATGACGCCCGCGATGAGCGCGATCAGCGTGCGCGAGCGCATGGACATGACGAAGACTCCCTCTTCCAGGCGGCACGGATACTACGGGCGGGGCGATGAAGCGTTGACCCCGATTCCCGCTGCATCCGCACAGATTCCGGGCACCCCATCAGCGGGTCACCCCCGCAAACCACGTCATCTCCTCCGAGTCGCCCGCCACGCTCCCCTGCGGCCCAGGAGCGGCAGCCGCATCGGCCCCCGCGGCCGGCGGCTCGCTCGGCAGCGGCAGCTCGGTCAGCAGGTCGCTGAGCGGGATCGGCTTGCCGATCGCAAATCCCTGTCCGTAGTCGACGCCGAGCTCGGCGATACGCACACTGATCGCCTCGGTCTCGATGTACTCCGCGACGGTCGTGATCGACATGCTGCGGGCAAGCTCGGCAATGGCACGCACCATGGACGCGGCGCGCTCGTCTTTGAGTACGTCGCGAACGAAGCTGCCGTCGATCTTGAGCATCGTCACCGGCAGCTGCCGCAGGCACGAGAGCGAGGAGAGCCCGGTGCCGAAGTCATCGAGCGCCACGCCGCAGCCGAGCCGGCGCAGGCGCTGCATGAGCGCCTCGGCCCGTGGCAGGTTGGCGACGGTCGCATTCTCGGTGAGCTCGAAGACGAACAGCTCGGGATCGAGTCCGCTCGAGGCGATGCTCTCGATCAGCATGTCGGCGAAGGTATCGTCGTTCAGCGACTGACCGGAGAAGTTGATGGCGAAGCCGAGCGCCTTGCCCTCGAGGATCCCGGCGCGCGGCTTGAGCGACTCGATCACGTGGTTGACGACCCAGCGATCGATCACCGGCATCAGCTGGAAGCGCATGGCCGCGGACATGAAGGAATCCGCGCCCATGGTGCGGCCGACGTCGTCGGTCATGCGCAGCAGCAGCTCGTAGTGCGGCCGGGCGCTCTCGGCGGCGGCGAACGGCAGGATGAGCTGTGCAGCGAGGTGCAGCCGTCCTGACTCGATCGCCTCGCGCAGCTGCCCGGCGATGCCGACATCGGCGTGGCGGCGCATGATGCTGACATCGCTCGCGTGATAGACCTCGACGCGGTTGCGGCCGCGATCCTTGGCCGCCTTGCAGGCGGTCTCGGCGGCGGCCAGCACGTGCGCGAGCTCGGTGTTGGCGGAGTCGAGCGGTGCGACACCGATGCTGATCGATACCGGCAGCCGCGTTTCCCCCTGCACCAGGTTGAGCTTGCCGCAGCCCTCACGCAGCGACTCGGCGAAGCGCTCGGCGTCGTTGATACGTGCCGGCAGCATGACGGCGAAACGGTCGCCGGAGATGCGCGCCCCGAAAGCCCCAGGCGGCAGGCGCTGGCGGATCAGCTCGCCGAGCTGCGACAGGAGCGAGTCGCCGACGTGCATCCCTGATTTGTCGTTGATCGCGTGCAGCTGGTCGACGTCGATGTAGAGCGCGCTCCACGGCTGCGCCGCCTTGAGGTCGGTCACCAGTGCGCGCACGCGCCGCTCGAGCGCCGCGCGCGTGTAAAGACCGCTCAGCGCGTCGTAGTTGCTCTCGATGACGCCGATCGCCTTGCGGGCCAGGATCTGCGCGATGTGCGCGTCACGCTCGCTGAAGGGGTCCGCCGCCGCATCCCGCAGCAGCGCCAGCACGCCGATCGAACGCCCGGCGCGCGAGCGCAGCGAGCAGCACAGCACCCGGTGGGGGAAGGCCTCGGGGGCGGCGGCCGACTGCGTCTCGTTGAGCACCAGCGGCTCGCGCTGCGCGTGCGCGAGCGACAGCAGCCGCCGGTGCGTGCGCATCAGGAACTGGGTATCCGGCGCCACCCCACCGGCGGCGCGCAGCAGCATCACGCTCTTCTCGGGCACCAGCAGCGTGCCGGTGTCGGCACGCAGGTGCTCGATGGTCTGCTGCAGCAGCTGCGGCAGCTCGTTGGCGCCGTCGTTCCCGCCACCCGGCTCGGCGGCGCCCTGCGTCAGGAGCAGATTGAGGTCCTTGTCGAGCCCGCCGAGCGTCTCGGTGAGCTCCTCGATGGTGGTGTGCGCGATCAGGTCGCGCCGCAGGCACTCGACCGCCGGCGCGAGCAGCGAATAGGCAAAGGAGAAGTCGTGATTGCGCTTGTCCTGGCCGTCGCTCGAGCGGCAGGCCACGGCGAGCAGGGCGAGGAGCTGTTGCGCCTCATCGCGCAGCGCGCACAGGTACACCGGCTGGTTACCGGCCAGCAGGCGCGTCTGCCCGGCGCTCTCGGGATTGGCGCGCGCCGAGAGCAGCGCATCGTCCACGATGTTCATCAGGTCCGGGCCGGTCATGGGGTCGGTGGACCACATGAGGTCCCCCGACGGCCCGAACATGGAGATGCACGCGGTGCGCGGCAGGAGCGAGCGTATCAGCCGTACGTAGGGGTCGAAGCGGCCGCCGGGCTGCCCAGGTACGTACTCGCTTTCTGCAGGCACACTCATGAGTCCCCGGCTTTAAGGTGCGGGCCCGACATCTGTTAACTGCCAGGGCACACGATTGCGCTTATCGGCGCCGCGGTCCTTGCTCAAGTTGGCAAACCCGCGTACCGGCAACCGCCCGAATGGGCAAAACATTGACCGTAATCACATCCGCCGGCTCAGGGGTCGGGAGCCCGGAACCACGGGCGCGGGTCGACGGGCCTGCCACCCTTGCGGATCTCGAAGTAGAGCTCTGGCCTCGGGCTCCCGCCGCTGTCACCGGCCGCGGCGATGGTGTCCCCGGCATCGACGTGCTCGCCGACGGCCTTCAGCAGCCGGTCGTTGTGCCCGTAGAGGCTCAGGTACCCGTCACCGTGATCGACGATGGCGAGCAGTCCCAGCCCGGGGAGCCAGTCGGCGTAGATGACGCGCCCCTGGCACACCGCCTTGACCGGCGCCCCGCGCTCGGTCGCGACCAGCACCCCGTCCCAGCGCACCCCGCCGGCGCGCGCATCGCCGAAGCGCGCCAGCAGCTGCCCGCTCACCGGCCAGGCGAGCTTGCCGCGCAAGCGGGTGAAGGCATCGTTCCCCTCCACCGGGTAGCGCTCGATGGCGGCGCGCAACTCGCGCACCAGCCGCTCGAGCCCCGCCTGCTGCGTCCGCAACCGCTCGAGGCTCTGTGCGCGGCTGTGGGTCTGTGCCTCGAGATTCGCGAGCACCAGCGTGCGTTTCTCGTGCGCCTGCTCGAGCTCGCTGAGCTGCGCGCGCTGCTGCTTCTCGAGCTCCGCAAGGCGCGTATCCTCGGCCTCGAGCTCGCTGTCGAGCTCGGCGAGACGCTGCACGTCGTCCTCGATGAGGCGGATCTGCCCGGCGCGCGCCCGCCCGAAGTAGCTGTAGTAGACGAACATGCGCCCGGCGAGCGTCGGGTCCTTCTGATTGAGCAGGAGCTTGAGCGGCTCCTGCTGGCCGATGAGGTAGGCGGCGCGCATCTGACCGGCGAGCGCCGCGCGGTTGTCGTCGAGATCTTTCTCGCGCGTGCGCTTCTCAGCGGCGAGCGCCGCACGGCGCGCCGCGCCCTCCGCGCGCTCGCGACGCACCTCGAGCAGCGCCTCACGCGCCTTGCCGAGGGAGAGCTCGGCGCTCTTGAGCTCGCGCGTCAGACGGTCGCGCTCCACCTGCTCGGCGCTCACCTCGCGCGTGATTCGCTCGATCTCGGACTTCACCGACTCGAGCTGCTGCTCCGCCTTGCGCGCATCTGTCTCCGGGCGCGCCGGCGCAGCGGGCAGCGGGGTGAGCTGTGCTGCGGCCAGCAGCACGGCCGCCGCGGTCGGGACGAGCCGCGTGAGCCGCGTGAGCGTCGCGAGCCGCGGACCCCGCTTTGGCCCGCGGGGGCGCTCCCCGCACCGAGTGCCGCAAAGCTGCGGGGCGCTATAATGCGCGCCCTTTTTCGGCCCCGGCGTGCTCGCTTCGATCATGGAACGCTTCCTCGAGTTCGTCAGCCACCATCCCCTGCTCGCGACGGCCACCGGCACGCTGTTTGCCATCATCGTTGTATACGAGATGCGGGCGCGCTCGGAAAGCCTCGCGTCGGTGTCGCCCCAGGAGCTGATCCGCCTGATGAACCAGGGGGCGCTGCTGCTCGACCTGAGGTCCCCGGAGCAATACCAGGCGGGGCACGTGGCCGGCGCCCGGCAGATGAGCGGCGAGCAGATCCTCAAGGCGGCTGATACGCTGAAGAAGCATAAGGAGAAGCACGTCGTGGTGTACGACGACAGCGGCTCGCTCGGGTCGGCGGCGGTGCGTCAGCTCGCGGCCCAGGGGTTCACCAAGGTGTTCGCGCTGCGTGGCGGGCTCGCCGCCTGGCGCGCGGATAACCTGCCCCTGTCGCGCGCCTGAGGTGCGCCAGGCCGCATGGGTCTGCCGAACGTCCTCATGTATGTCACCGACTGGTGTCCCTATTGCGCGCGGGCGCGTAGCCTCCTCGCGAGCAAGGGCGTCGCCTTCGAGGAGATCGATATCGAGGCCGTTGAGGGTGCGCGCAGCGAGATGGAGGCCCGCAGTGGTCGCAGCAGCGTGCCGCAGATCTTCATCGGTGACCAACATGTTGGCGGCTGCGACGAGCTGCAGGCGCTCGATGAGGCCGGCCGCCTCGATCCGCTGTTGAAATGACCGGAGCTTTCACACCATGGTTAACGAAACCACCGACGCCACGCTGAACCCCACCGGCGACACGGACGCGGTGCTGGCGCTGCAGAACGTATATCTCAAGGACTGCTCGTACGAGTCGCCCAACGGTCCGCGGGTGGACGGCAACTGGAATCCGCAGATCAACCTCGACCTGCAGACCGGCTCAACCCCGCTCGGTCCCGACGTGCGCGAGGTGGTGCTCACGGTGACCGTGTCCGCCAAGCTCGGCGAGGTGACCATCTTCCTCGTCGAGGTGAAGCAGGCGGGGTTGTTCGTCATGCGTAACTTCAGCGAGCCGGACCTCAAGCGCGCGATCAGCACGGTGTGCCCGGGGGTGCTCTTCCCCTATGCGCGCTGCGCGATCTCGCAGCTCGTGTCACAGGGTGGTTTCCCGCAGTTCCTGCTGCCGCCGGTCAACTTCGAGGCGCTGTACGCCGCCAACCAGGCGCAGCCCACGGTCACCAACTGACCGGCGGCGTGGCCGTACCGCGCGCGTGACTTCGGAGCTGACCACCGCAGGGGCGCAAGCGCGTCCACCGGTCGTGGTGCTCGGCGCCGGCTCGTGGGGCACGGCGCTCGCGATCCATTTCGCGCGTACCGGGCGTGCCGTGCGCCTCTGGGGCCGCGACCGCGCGCTCCTCGAATCGCTCGCCGTGCGCCGCGAGAACGAGCGCTATCTCGCCGGCGTGCGCTTCCCCGATTCCCTGCGCGTCGAAGCGGACCTGCCCGCGGCGCTCACCGCTGCGCGCGACGTGCTGGTGGTGGTGCCGAGCCAGGCGCTGCGCCCGCTCCTCACCACGCTCGCGCCGCTCCTCGCTCCCGCCATGCACGTGGCCTGGGCGACCAAGGGCTTCGAGCAGGACAGCGGCAAGCTGCCGCACCAGGTCGCGCGCGAGGTGCTCGGCGTCAAGCGCCGCATCGCGGTGCTCTCGGGCCCCACGTTCGCCCGCGAGGTCGGAGCCGGGCTGCCGACCGCCATGACGGTCGCCTCCCCCGATGGCACTTATGCGCGCGCACTGGCGCGCGAGCTCTCCTCGGAGAACTTCCGCGCCTACAGCTCCACCGACATCATGGGCGTCGAGATCGGCGGAGCGGTGAAGAATGCGCTGGCGGTCGGCGCAGGCTTGTCCGACGGGCTCGGCTTCGGCGCCAACACGCGCGTGGCGCTCATCACGCGGGGACTGAAGGAGATGACGCGACTCGGTGTGGCGCTCGGTGCACACGCCGACACGTTCATGGGACTTGCGGGCCTCGGCGACCTGGTGCTCACCTGCACCGACGATCAGTCGCGCAATCGCCGCTTCGGGCTGCTGCTCGCCGCCGGCCGCACGCCGCAGGCCGCGCTCTGCGAGATCGGGCAGTCGGTGGAGGGTTACGCCGCGGCACGCGCCATCCGCGCGGCTGCCGCGCGGGCGGCAGTGGAGATGCCGCTCTGCGCCATGGTGCACCGGGTGCTCTACGAAGGCCTGCCGGCGAAAGAGGCGGTGCGCGCCCTGATGAGCCGCCCGCTCAAGGCGGAGGCGGAGTAGACGGAAACCGAAGCTGGCAGAGCGCCCCTTAGCGCAACTGCTGCCTGCTTGCTGCTTGGCCCCGGTCAACAACCATGAAGCCAGATCCGCAACCGGTACTTGACCGGTCATCCCATGTCAGGAGTGCGGTTTGCCGCCGTTCAGCGTGGCGTCCGGTGGCAGGCCGCGCGGCGGACCCCCGACCAGCCATTTTTCGGCGGCGGCTACCGTCGAGAAGACTCGCGCCGGAAAGCCGCG
>Ga0335080_10008080_pt1 | contig 10963 bp, 13 predicted proteins | sample Lox_Sample_34_FD_206720 | JGI IMG/M metagenome (GOLD analysis project Ga0335080, IMG submission 206720) | Soil microbial communities from Loxahatchee National Wildlife Refuge, Florida, United States - Lox_Sample_3.4 | ecosystem: Environmental > Terrestrial > Soil > Wetlands | place: USA...
GACGTGGAGGTAGACGACGTTCTCCTGTCCCACCTCGCGGCGGAACTGGCGGATCGCCTCGAGGAACGGCAGCGACTCGATGTCGCCGACGGTGCCGCCGATCTCGGAGATGACCACGTCGGTCGGGCCTGCCTCCGCCGCGCGCCGGATCCGCGCCTTGATCTCGTTCGTGATGTGCGGGATGACCTGCACCGTCGCGCCGAGGAAGTCGCCCTTGCGCTCCTTGCGGAGAACGGTCTCCCAGACAGCGCCGGCGCTGTGGGACGAGTTGCGGAGGAAGTTCTCGTCGACGAAGCGCTCGTAGTGGCCGATGTCGAGGTCGGTCTCGGCGCCGTCCTCGGTGACGAACACCTCGCCGTGCTGGAACGGGCTCATCGTCCCCGGGTCGACGTTGAGGTACGGGTCGAACTTCTGCAGCTGGACGCGGAGGCCGCGGGCCTTGAGCAGGCGCCCGAGCGACGCGGCGACGATTCCCTTCCCGAGCGCGGAGACGACTCCACCCGTGACGAAGACGTACTTCGGGGCCCGCGCGCTCACGGGATTCCAGGGTAGCAGCGATAGAGGTCGGACATCAGGTGACGCCGAGATGGCGTTCGAGCGTGCCGTCGACGAGGTAGCGCGTGAGGTCGGGCTGCGGGTCGACGGCGGGTGCGCGCTCGCGCAGGAGCGCGAGCAGGCCGCGTGCGAGCCGCTCCGCGGCGACGCGGATGCCGTCGTCGTCCGCCGGCTCGAGCCCGAGCAGGCTCGCGAGATCCTCGGCCCAGCCGTCCGGCGCGGTCGCGAGCTCGAGCGCCGCCCGCACGGCGTCGACGCGGTTCCGCACCGTCCGCGGCGCGTTCAGGTCGCGGAGCAGCGTCGGCGCGGTCTCGCCCATCCCGTGGGCGGCGACGCGCAGCCGCACGGGATCGTCGGCGCGGAGCGCTTTCGCGCACCACTCGACGAAGTCCTCGAGCTCGGGCTCCCCCGGCGGGTGGGAGAACCCCGGCGGGTCGCCGAGTGCCGCCACCGCCGCGGCCGTCGACCAGAGCCAGTCGCCCGGGCCTTCGACGGCGAAACCGAGCGCCCACGACGCGGGCACGGCCTGCCGGCGCCGGAGCTCGTCCGTCGATGCGGCCCCGACGGAGACGTGGAGGTCGCCGACGAACCAGGTCCTGAACGGAACGCGCGATGCCGCGAGCGTCACGACCTGGAGGTCGAGGTCGCTCGTCGGCGCCGCCGCACCCTGGGCGTAGCTGCCGAAGGCGAAGACGCCGACCGCATCCGGCTCCTCGTCGCGCAGGCGCGCGACGAGCCGACCGGCGAGCCGGTCAGGCAGGTCGTCGAGCCCCGTCACTCGGCCGCCGTCTGGACGAGGTCGTAGAGCCGGTCGAGCGCGCGCCGCGGGAACGAGCGCCGCATCGACGCCCACGGAGCCTCGACGGTCAGGAGGACGCGCGTCATCCCGTTCTCGAGCGGCTCGAGCTCGATCTCCGCCTCGATCCGCTCGCTCGTCAGCTGGAACGAGAAGCGGACGCCGCCGACGATGTCGGTGATCAGCAGCGCGCCGGACGATCCGGGCCTCCGCAGCATGTCGGCCCAGAGCGGGAGCGTCCCGCCGGTCGTCATCACGTCGGCGCCGCGGATCCTCCACCGCGCGCCGGGCGCGAAGCCGCGCCGGTCGGGCTCGACCCCGGAGATGTTCGGCCACCAGTCGGCGAAGCGGTGCGGCTCCGCAAGGAACGCCCAGACGTCGTCGACGGAGGCGAGCAGGACTCGGCTGGCAGCGTAGCGTGGCATCCCGACACGAGCCTAGTGCGCCCGTCGCGTCCAGTGGACTCGTGTTTCCCACGTCTGCCGATGCTCGACGTCGTCGAGGAGCGTGCGCACCTCGTCGAGCAGCGCCACCCGCTCGTCGTCGGGCAGCCCGTCCGTCCAGCCGATCCAGCCCATCGACGAGAAGAAGGCGACGAGCGCCTCTCGATCGAGGACCTGCGGGTTCGGCAGCGACTCCTCGCGGAACGCCTCGAACGGCGCGCCGGTGAAGGCGCTCCGCCACGCGCCCGACGCGTAGCGGTTCGTGTTCAGGTCGACCGGGTCGTAGCCGAGCCCGTCGGGCGCACGCCCGCGCAGGAGCTGCTCCGCCGCGTCGATCGGGGGGTCGGTCGGCCCGGCCGGGACGTTCCAGAGCAGGACGAGCGCGCCGCCCGGTCGGAGCACGCGGGCGATCTCCGCGACCGCCGCGTCGGCATCGAACACGTGGAAGCACTCGGCCGCGAACACGCCGTCGAAGGACGCGTCCGGCACCGGGATCGATTCCGCACCCGCGGCGAGCACCTCCACCTCCGGGCAGGCGTGCACGAGCAGACGGCGCATCTCCGGCGCCGGCTCGACCGCAACCACACGCGCGAACGCTTGCACGAGAAGGCGCGTCAGCTTGCCGGTGCCGGCGCCGAGCTCGAGCACATGCGCCGACGCCGACAGACCCGGTGCAGCGACCGCGGCTGCAGGCCATCCCGGACGACCCCGTTCGTAGTCCTCGGCCCAGCGCTCCGCGCTCACCGGACCGTCGCGAGGAACTCCTGGCCGCCGAGCATCCGCTCGAGCTCGGCCTTCCGCTCGTCGTCGCCGAGCTGCTCGATCCGCGTGTGCGTCGGGTCGCCGGCGACCTTCTCGACGCGGAAGTGCCGGTCGGCGAGCGCGGCGATCTGCGGGAGGTGCGTGATCGTGATCACCTGCGCCCGCTCGGCGAGGCGCCGGAGGACGCGGCCGACCGCGTTCGCCGTCTCGCCGCCGATGCCCGCGTCGATCTCGTCGAAGACGAGCGTCTCGCCGCCGGCCACCGCCGCGATCGCGAGCGCAATGCGCGAGAGCTCGCCGCCGGAGGCGGTCTCGGCGACCGGGCCGAACGGGAGCCCGGCGTTCGGCCGGACGAGGAACACGGCGTCGTCGATTCCGGTGGAGCCCGCGTCGCGCTCGCGCAGCTCGACGAGGAACTCGCCCTCGCCCATTCCGACGTCGTGCAGCTCGGCGGCGACCGCGTCGGCGAACGCCGGCGCCGCCGCGTTCCGCTCGGCGCGCAGCTCGGCGGCGAGCGCGTGCGCGCGGGCCTCCGCGTCCGCGACCGCCTGCGCCGCGGCGGCGGCGGGGTCGGTGCCGCCCTCGAGCGCGGCGAGCTCCGCGCGCGCCTCCGCCGTGCGGGCGAGCAGCTCCTCGTACGTCGCGCAGCGGAACCGGCGCTTCGCTTCGGCGATCCGGTCGAGCCCCGCCTCCAGCTCCTCGAGCCGTCCCGGCTCCGCCTCGAGCGAGGCGAGGAATCCCTGCAGGTCGGACGCGACCTCTCGCAGGCGCAGCTCGGCGTCGCGCAGCTCGTCGCCGGCGCGCTGCAGCTCCGGCGCGAGCCGCTCGAGCGGCGCCACCGCGCGCTCCGCCAGCCCGACGAGACCCGACGCGCCCTCGCCGTCCTCCGGCGCGAGCGCGTGCACCGCGGCGGCCGCGCCTTCGGCAAGCTCGGCGACGTGCCGGAGGCGCTCGCGCTCGCCGCGCAACCGCTCCTCGTCCCCGGGCTCCATTCCCTCCGTGTCCTCGGCGAGCGCCTGCAGCTCGGCGAGCCGCGCCTCCGCGAGCGCGGCGTTCGCCGTCAGCTCCTCGTGGCGGCGGCGCGCGGCGAGCAGCTCGCGCCACGCGGCGCGGGACTCGTCGCGGCGGCGCAGCTGCTCCACGCCGCAGAACCGGTCGAGCACCTCGAGCTGGTACGACGGCCGCGCGAGCCGCCGCTGCTCGAACTGGCCCGACATCGCGACCACGCGCTCGACGGCGGCGCCGACGTCCTCGCGCGCAGCCGCCCGGCCCCACGCGTACGCGCGCGTGCGCCCGTCGCCGAAGACGCGGCGCGAGACGACGAGCGCGTCCTCGTCCTCGGGCCGCAGCTCCGCCAGCTCGTCGAGCTCGCCGGGAAGATCGAGCTCCGCCTCGACGTACGCCTCCGCTCCGACGGCGCCGACGAAGGAGTCGTCGCCCTTCGCGCCGAGCAGGAGCCCGATCGCCTGCGCGAGGATCGTCTTCCCCGCGCCGGTCTCGCCGGTGATCGCGTTCAGCCCGGGCGCGAGCTCGAGCTCGGCCTCCCGGATGAGCACGAGGTTCTCGATGCGCAGGCGTCGCAGCACCCCGACAAGGGTAGTCCCGCCGCCCGACGCCGCCCATTGGCCCGCCGGGACGCGTCAGGCGCGGAGGCCGTTCCAGTCCCAGCGCGGCATCGGCAGGCCGGCCGGGACGGACGAGGCATCGTCCGGATGCTCGAGGACGGCGTCGACGGCCCAGCGCATGTAGGCGCGCATGGCCGCGCGGAACTCAGGGTCGGCCGGCAGCCCGGCGTCGTCCATGGCGCGGACGAAGCAGTCGACGAACCGGTCGCCGAGATCGGTCATGTCGCCGTTGCCGGCGTGCATCCGCAGGACGCCGGACTCGTCGCCGCACTCCTCCGAGTACCGCGGCGGCCCGCCGAGCACCTCGGCCCAGTACGCGGCCAGCCGCTCGACGTGCTGCGGATGCTGGTCCTCCTTCGAGAACGGATGGTTCAGCTCGGGATCCGCGAGGCAGCGCGCGTGATGCGCACGCGCGAGCGCGAGGAAGGCGCCGTCCCCGCCGGCGAGCTCGTACAGCGTCGGCCGCGAACCGGCATGATCGCCGAGACCGCTGAGATCACTCATCTCGCAAGAGCGTAGTCGGCAGTCGACGCGCACCGAGCTCCGGCGAAAGAAAACCGCGCGCAAGCGCCGTCAAGGCACAGGACCCTCGCCCACGCCAGTTGGCTGTAGCCCGCGGCACGCGGATAATCCGACTTGCAATGCTCGACGCTTTGTTCATCTTGCTCGTGCTGTTTTCGGCGTTGACGCTGATCAAGACCTGGCGTCGATCAATCGAATGGACTCTGTCGCGGCGTCCGCCATGGTGGCCCCAATCGGAACGTGCATGGCTTGGCATGCAGGCAGGACAGGCTCTCGTGCCGATTTGGTTCGGCGCCGCAGGACTCATGGTGCTTGCATCCGGTGCGGTCGCCGACTGGGCCTCCGGCGCCTTCATCGTTACGTCGCTGCTGGGCGCCAGCATTTTCCTGTTTGGCGTCCCCTCGCTCGTGATGCCCCCGGCCTTTCGCGGCTCATTCCGCGGTTGGCTTCGCGGTAACTCGCGGCGCACGGGACGATCTTCGAGCTAGATACCCGTCCACCATTCGGTCGCTTGGAGGTCATTCGAGAGCGCCCGCCCGAGCAGCTCATGTGTTATTCCCGAACGCTGGCCCATCCGACCGACCTATGCCTGGTGCCGCTTCAGCACACGTCGCGGCGCAGCCGGTGCAGGCCAGAGGACGACGGTGTAGTGATCGTCTCCATCGAGCCCGTCGGCACTCAGCGTGCCCAGACCCCGGTACAGAGCGCGTGCACGGTACGTGCCCGGTTCAAGTGTAAGACGCGCGGCGTCTTCCCAGGCATCGGAGTTGCCCGCGACGATTAGTCGACCTGAGTCGACGGCGATGCTCGCTTCGGCTACGTGGTCGTAGGCGTCGAGATCGAGCGGAGGCTCGGACTCTTCAACCACGATCTCGACTGGGACGTTCGTCGACCTGACCGTCCCAAAGCGAATGAAGCCGCGGCCGGGCGCGATCTGATCCGCCGTCGTCTCTTCGGTCCACGAATGCCCGACCTCGTCCGCGGTCGGGTTCGCCTGTTCATCCTCGATGTAGAACTGGCTGTAGTCCGCGAAGAGGCTAAGTCGGTGCCGCTGAGTCACGCCAGGTGCGACATTACCTCTCGATCAGGGGTTATTCGCGGACTGTGAGTGTGTGAGCCTGTCCCGTCTGGGGCGGTTGTCAGGTTGGCTCCGGTGCTCTCGGCCTGTGACTCGATTCGCGGATGACCCGCTGGTGCGGTGTCTTTCCAGTGATGTGTCCGGGTCGAGAGTCCGGCGTCGGTCTGGCGTCCGCTTGCTGGCCTGATCAGAAGCCTGTCCGCGTTGTGAGCGCGTGACCCGTCACAGTTCTGCCGCCCGCGGTTTCCACCCCAGACCGACACCGGTTGTGTCCCCCAACGCTCGGGCTGGAGGTCAGAAAGGGATGCTTGCAGATCAGCTGGACTACGTGATCGGCGTCGACCCGCACCGCGACTCGCACGCACTCGCGATCGTCGAGGTCGTCACCGGCGCAGTCGTCTTTGAAGCGACGATCGCAGCCGACAGCGGCGGCTATCAGCGCGCGCTCAGCCTGGTCGAGAAGCACGCGCATGGTCGTTGCGTGTTCGCAGTCGAAGGTACCGGCTCGTTCGGTCGTGGACTAACACGCTTTCTCGAAGGCCAGGGCGTGCGCGTGCTCGAGGTCGGTCGGCTGCGCAGGGAGCGGCGCACGGGCGGCAAGACCGACGCGCTCGACGCGATCCGCGCCGCCCGCAGCGTCCTCGCGAGCGAGCGGCCGGCGACACCGCGCGCGGGCGGCGAACGACAGGCGCTGCAGGCGCTTGTCGCTGCACGCGAAGGTGCCGTCGACGCCAGGCGCGCCGGGCTCTGTCAGCTTCGCGACCTGCTGATCACGACGCCGGAGCCGCTGCGCAGCGAGCTGCGGACGCTCACACCAGCGCGGCTCGTGCGACGCCTCGCGGCCACACGACCCGGCGGCAGACGCGATCCCGAGCTGCGCGGTAGCCTGCTCGCGCTCCGCTCGATCGCGCACAGGGTGCTGCAACTGACCGCCGAGGAGCGCGAGCTCGCACGCGAGATCGAAACGCTGACGCGGACGCTCGCACCGCAGCTGCTCAACCAGACCGGCATCGGACCGCACGCGGCAGCACAACTCGTCCTTTCCTGGTCCCACCAAGGACGCATCCACTCCGAAGCCGCCTTCGCCAGGCTCGCCGGCGCAGCACCAATCCCCGCGTCCTCAGGTCAAACGATCCGCTACCGCCTCGACCGCTCAGGCGACCGCAAACTCAACCGCGCGCTGCACATGATCCTCGTCACCCGAAAACGAACACACCCCGCGACGATCGCCTACATCGAGCGCCGCCTCGCCGAAGGCAAAACCCGACGCGAAGCAAACCGCTGCCTCAAGCGCTACCTCGCCCGCAGCCTCTACCGCCTACTCGAACACGGACCGCCAATCACGGCTTGACAGACATAGAAGCATCGCTGGCCCAGCCGAGTCTTCTGTGCCCGGCGGAGTCTCGTCCGGCTCGTTACAATCCGCGCATGAGGCGCAGCATCTTCGTCGCCTTGACGTTGACGCTCGCGGCCGCCGCTCCGGCTGCGGCAAAGGAAGGCGCCCAGGCACATCTGCTCACGCCGCTGCCGAGCCACCCGAATGCGGGTGCTGTAATCACCGTCAAGTGGACGGTGGACATACTCGGCGCAAACGGCAAGCGCGTTCCGTTCGGCGCGATTGGCATGTTCGTAAAGCTGGTCGGCCGCAGCGGTACCTCGACAACGGCCACGGCACCCCAGCACGGCCAGCCCTACAGCGTTCGTATCCGCGTCCCGCGCGGAGGTATCCGCAATATCCAGGTCGGACTCCACGGCTGGGCGCTCACGCCGACCGGGAAGCACGCAGCCCCCGTCCTATTCCCAATCACGAACAACCCGCTGCATCCGAAGCCGTAATTCGGGGGTCATTCCCGCACGCTGGCCCAGCCAACGGCTATCCCTCCTGGACGAGCGTCGCCGTTCGGGCGCGCCGTTCGTACTACATCTCGCGGATCTTCCAATAGCTGTCCTTGCGCGTGATCAGCCCATCGGCGTCGAACGTCCAGATGTCGCAACCGCGCACGTCCACGGTGACGCCCTCCACGGTAGTACCTGTGATCGTCCACTCGGACACTCCACGCCTACCGCAGGCGAAGTGGTCGTCGTCGCCGTAGTGGACGTTCGGGATGCCCTCGAACCGTGTGGCTAATCCTCGGCGCACCTCCTCCTTGCCCAAGAAGCGGCGCCCCCAGCGATCAGGCCCGCGAGGGGCCTCGAACACGCAGTCGTCTGGGAAGTGGGACATGATTGCGTCGAGGTCGTGCCGGTTGAACGCATCGAGCACGTCCCGCAACACCTCAACCTGACGGTCATCGGACATCGGTCGACTCCTCCATGTCGGACCGGACGCAGGCGAGTGTAACCCCAGCCCCTTGGTTCGCCTCGGGGGTCATTCGTGCACACTGGGGCAGGCGGCCGTCTACTCCCTCAGGCGAGCCTCGTGAGTGCGACCGCGATCCAGAGTAGGCCGATAAGGGTCACTCCCCGGCCAATCACCGCGTATGTCTGAGCAGACAGACTGAGCCTCCACTGGGCTTGACGCAGACCAGCTGCAAGTCCCCGATAATCGGCACTCAACGCAACGCCGAAGGCGGCGATTGCAGCGCCTGTCACCGCGATCAAGGGCAGAGAGCCCGCTGCGAGAGCGCCGATCATGAACGCACCAAAGCCGAGCGACGGTCGCACTCCTGACGAACGAGGAGCCGTACCTGTACCCGTATTACGTCTACTGCGTGCGGGATCCCAGCGGGCGCTGGAGCGAGACTCACAGCTCCAACTGATCGGCCCGTGCTCATGTGTCATTCCTGAACTCTGGCCCATGCGACAGCCGGACAGCCAGAATGCGGTCATGACAGTTCAAGAACTCCGCGTGGGCGACCGGATATGGGTGGGTGGTGGTCACAGCAACCATCCCGCCTGGCTTGTGGACGGAGATGCATATGACGGGCGCGTCGTGGAGTTCATTCCCGGTCAGAACGAGAAGCCTGCTGCAGTAGTCGAGCTTGAGAGCGAAGTCGTACTCCCAGCCGGAGCAATCGAGGGTGAGGAGGGCGAGGTTCGCGGTCGATTCGTGGTGCTCGAACTCGGTCATGTCGGAACCGATTGGTCTACGCCTTCGCCGCGTATCAACGTCGAACTCTGCGACTTCAGGCCGGAGGCAAAGAGGTGGCAGGATCGGCGGCAGGGCGTCTGGGTCGAGTCACACGCGAGCTACGGCTTCACGTAGCCCACTCAGGGGTCATTCCCGGACCTCTGGCCCAGCGGGCCGTCTTGTAGCCCGGCAGCAGTCGTTGAGCGTCGGGCTCCGGCGCAGCAGGCTCTTTCCAAGAGAACCTGGGCTGGCGCTGTCACTCGCTGAGCAGCCGTCGAGCGCTTCATGAACCTCCGCGAAGATGTGGCCGTGGGATGGGAAGCACTCGATCAGTGGGGTGACGACGTCGCCCGTATCGAACCGCTCACTGGCGGAGTTGGCGTCAATGTGGTGTGGAGCGTGCGCGTCAACGGGCAGCTCGCCGTCGGTCGGCTCGGCAGCCGCAGCGACGCCGACCTCTCGTGGGAGACCGAGCTGTTGCGACACCTCGACCGTGAAGGGCTGACGGTGCCGGTGCCGATCCCGACCACGGACGGCCGGAACTTCGCCGACGGACTGGTCGTGATGACCTACGTGGAGGGCAGACCGCCCGAAACGGAGGCCGACTGGCGTCGCGTCGCCGACACACTCCGCCGGCTGCACCGACTGACGCACGGCTGGCCCCAACGCCCCGGCTGGCGATCGTCGACCGACCTCCTGCACGCGGAAACCGGGACGAAGATCGACCTCGCCGCGATGCCGCCGGAGGCGGTCGTTCGCTGCCGAGCAGCGTGGGCGCGGCTCACCGGACGAGAGCGGTGCGTCGTTCACGGCGACCCCAACCCGGGCAACATCCGCATGACCGCGGATCGCGTCGCGCTGATCGACTGGGACGAGTCGCACGTCGACGTGCCCGACCTCGACCTGGCGTTGCCACACAACGCCGCCGGACTCGACGACGACACCCACGACCTGGCCGCGCAAGCAAGGGCCGCATGGGAAGCCGCCGTCTGCTGGGACCCCAGCGGGGCCGACGAGTTCGCAGTCAAGCGGCTCGCCGAAGTTCGAGCGGTCTGAGCAGCAAAGAGAATCGACATCTCCACCGCTGCTGACGCGCTCAGGGGTCATCCCGGAACACTGGGGCAGGCGAGAAGGCTCTACCATGCGATGCATGCCGCGTGCTCGTGCGGTGGCTCTCTTCGGTTTCTTGGCAGCCGTGCTCGCAATGCCTGCCGCCTGGGCGGGCGGGAATGGCGCACCTGGACGTGTGCGGAATCTGACGTGCGGTGAGACCATCGGCGTAACGCGCTTTCCCTACCTCGGTAACAGCCGGCCGCAATACCAGAGCCGTCTCGTTCTGGGTGCGGCTTCCGTGCCGCCTGCCTACCTCGCGCAGGTCGTCGCGACGCATGATCAGCCCTGGCGCTACTGGCGAAAAGCCGGACTCGTCATCCGCTCCGGTTCAGAACGCGTGACGTTGAGCGTGCCGAAGGAGTGGCGGAACCGCGCCGCGATTGTCTGGGGCAATGGCGGGGATAGCGTCTTCAGTTCCGTCCGCATCAGCGGCTGCGGCTCCAATCCGCACTCTGGGAACGCCTACGCAGGCGGCTTCTACCTACGGTCACCGTCAGCCTGCCTGCCGCTGATCGTCCGCGTCGGAACGCGGACGCAAATCGTCCGCTTTGGCATAGGTCGGCGGTGCCCCTGAGCTACGGGGCATGAGGCGCGCCGCTCGGGTGAGATCTCCGGAGACGCCCGCTCGGCATGCCTCCCATGATCCAAGAGTGGCCCTCTCGTCACAGCGACTCTCGCGCCACGAGTCGCGCGCCTCATCCGCGAACGCCCTGAGCCATCGAGGGTTCGGGCCTGCGTCCCGCGGCAGGGGCGGGTAGTTCAGGGAACGCCGGATCGGCGTGCGCCCTGATGGGCGGAGGCGGCGCGGAAGCCCAGGTCCCCACCATGCGCGGCCGCGCCCCTGTCGTCGCGGTGGTCCGGTGAGGGCGGTCACGGCGATCGGTCGTTGGAGCGCCCGGCATCCGTGGCTCGCGATCGCGGTCTGGACCGGGTTCGTCGCGCTCGCGCTCGCGGGAGCCGCCGGCACCGGCACGAAGTCGCTCTGGAACGGCGCCGTCG
>Ga0335080_10008081_pt1 | contig 10962 bp, 8 predicted proteins | sample Lox_Sample_34_FD_206720 | JGI IMG/M metagenome (GOLD analysis project Ga0335080, IMG submission 206720) | Soil microbial communities from Loxahatchee National Wildlife Refuge, Florida, United States - Lox_Sample_3.4 | ecosystem: Environmental > Terrestrial > Soil > Wetlands | place: USA: Florida...
AGTGCCGCTCGCCCGCTGCACTCCGACTTTCACCACAGGCTGTTAGGCGCGACGAGCCGCCGGCACCGGCTTGCCCCACACTTCGTCCGCGGTCTCCGCCACCAGGCGCAGCTTCGCTTCCTGCTCCGCCAGGCTCAGCAGGTTGCCCTCGAGGGTCGAGGCAAAGCCGCACTGTGGGCTCAGAGCCAGCCTTTCCAGGGGCAAAAATACGGAAGCCTGCTCAATGCGATGCTTGAGTTCATCTTTGCTTTCGAGCGCGGCCTGCTTCGAACTCACCAACCCCAGCACGACGGTCCGGCCTTCGGGCACCTGCCGCAGCGGTTCGAAGCCGCCGGAGCGTTCGTCGTCATACTCCAGGAGGAAGCGGTGAAAGCGTGTGTTGCGGAATACCTTGGCGATCGGGCCGTAATCGCCGGCGGCATAAAATTTGCTCTGGTTATTTCCCCGGCACAGGTGCAATCCGAAAGTGATGCCGGGATGGTCGCCGATCACCGCGTTGTCCATTTCAATGGAAAGATCGAGCAGGCGGTCGGGGTCGTTGCCACGCTGCCGGTAGCCTTCTCGCAACTTGGGATCAAGCAGCGCCGTATATTGCGGCGAGTCGATCTGAATGTAGGCGCAGCCCAGGCGGATGAGTTCCTCCACTTCGTCGCGCAAGATATCCACCAGGTCGGCCAGATAAGCGTCCACGCTTGGGTAGGCGCCGGCCGACTTTGTTTTGTCGTAATAGGCCGCCGCCTGCTGTGCGCTGATCATCGTGGTTTTCGCAGGATGCTTGGTTCGCGCCCGCAAGTAGATGAACTCCTCGGCACAGAGCGGACGTTTGCGGCGCAGGCGCGACACTACCACCGGCCGGGGCAGGACCAACTCTTCCCCCTTCTCATTGCGAAACGGGATCGCCCAGCCCCCGAACTTGTCGAATCCTTCTACCGCGTCGATCAAGTGGCCGAAGAAGGCGTAGCGGCGCATTTCGCCGTCGCTGAGCACCTCCACTCCGGAACGGATTTGCAGAGCCACAGCCTCGTCCACGGCGCGGTCTTCTATCTGCTTGAACTCGACATCGGTCAATTTGTTGGACGCGTATTGATCGCGGGCTTCCTTCAGATAGGCCGGACGCAGAAGACTTCCCACTACATCGCTGCGGTACACGTGAACCTCCACTCAAACGGCCTCAATGTACTCCGAATCAGAAGCGACGTACAAGACGGTATCGCGGCAGGTACCAGGGAGTAAGCGAGGCCATCGCATGTTTCGGCTTGCCGGGCTGGCCGGCAGAAAAGGCGCAGCCTGCAAAAAGTGCAAATACCTTCCCCCCTGAAGCCAGCTAAGCATTGCCCCATTAGCCCCCGGTACGCCACAATCTGTCATCCTGTCGGAGCGGGTTCTGTGGAGGGCGTTCGCTGATCACTCACACCAACCTGGAAGGCGTTCAGAAGAAATCCTGGCCGGAAAGCGTTCGGCCTTATCTGTGGCCGGCGCTCGTCATCGCGGCGACGGCGTTTGCGGCGATTGTGCCGATGCTTTTCCACGGCAATGCCTCCGGTCACGACTTCGAATTCCACATGAATTCCTGGATCGAGGTGGAGAACCAGTGGAAGCAGGGCATTCTTTATCCCCGCTGGGCAGAGTGGGCGCAGTATGGGTACGGCGAGGCCCGTTTTCTGTTTTATCCCCCGGCCTCGTGGATGCTGGGAGCGTTTCTGGGTTTGATTCTGCCCTGGAAAGTCGTTTCCGGCGCTTACGTTTTTATTGCGCTTTTTCTCTCCGGATGCTCCATGTATGTGCTGGCACGGCGCTGGCTGCTGCGAAATGATGCCATCTTCGCCGCCGCGCTTTATGCCGCGAATCCCTACGCCCTGGTGGTGATTTATTGGCGAAGCGCTTACGCGGAATTGCTGGCTGCCGCGCTGCTTCCCTTACTGCTTTTTTTTGTACTGCGCGCGGAGGATGACACGCCCCGCGCCTCGGTTCCCCTGGGGCTGATTGTCGCCGCGGCATGGCTTACCAATGCTCCGGCGGCGGTGATGGTGACTTATTCGCTGGCGTTGCTGATCGTGATTGTGGCGGTGCTTCGGCGCTCGCCACGCATTGTGTTGACGGGAGTGCTGGCGGTGGCACTGGGGTTCGCCCTCGCCGGGTTTTACCTGGTGCCGGCCATCTACGAACAGCGCTGGGTGGACATCTCGCAGGTATTCGCTCCCGGGGTGCGGCCCGAGGACAACTTCATTTTCACCTCGGGGGTCAATCCGGACCACAGCCGCTTCAACTTTATCGTGTCGCTGGTGGCGTTTGCGGAGGCGGCAGCGGTGGCCGCCGGAGCCGGACTCTGTTTCCGCAGGCGCCAACCGGGGCGGCAAGGATGGTGGCTGCTCACGGTGTGGGCAGTCGCCGCCAGCCTGCTGCTGTTCTCTTTCACTCTGGTGTTTTGGAGGTTCCTGCCGAAGCTGCGCTTTGTGCAGTTGCCGTGGCGCTGGCTGCTGTGCCTGGGAGTACCTCTGGCGGTGTTCATCACGAGCGCGTGGAAACGATGGCTGCCGCGGGCGATCATGGTGGTGGTGTTGCTGGCTGTGGTGGTGTTTTGCTGGCGCTACCTGCAGGAACCATGGTGGGACAACCCACTCGACATCGCGGAACTACAGCGCTACACCACGGAGAGGACGGGCTACGAGGGCACGGATGAGTACGTGCCGCTGGGTGCGGATGCTACTGAGGCTCCGCACAATGAGCGCTGGGTTACCCTCGAAGGCCCAGGGAAGGCGCAGATCCGCGTGCTGCGTTGGGCTCCCGAGGACAAGCTCGTAGTGGCGACGGTGGACCAGCCCGGAATGCTGGCAATGCATCTGTTCAACTACCCGGCGTGGAGGGTGGAAGTGAACGGCCACGCGGTAGCGGGGCAGACTCGCGACGTCACTGGCCAACTGATGGTGCCGGTTGAGAAGGGCGAGAACCGGGTGGAGGTGAAGTTCGTCCGCACCTGGGACCGGACGCTGGGCGGAGCGCTGTCACTGCTTACAGCTCTTGGGATGGCCGGTATGGCTTGGTGGCGACGGGCGCGGCGGAGGTAGGAAGCGGGCATTGCTTTGTGCTTTCGGCGCGGCGAACTCTGCGCTATCGCGGTATGCATGGAGACAGAAAAACCTTAAAACGCAGGGGCCGCCGAGAACCGCCGCCGAGGGCGCTGAGGCTTCAGTAATGGATCGGATTCTGATTGCTACTTCGAACTCTGGAAAGCTGCGCGACTTCGCCGGCGCGGCCGCCCCCTGCGGAATTGAAATCGCCCCCCTCCCCAACTTCTCTGCCCTGCCACTAGTCGTCGAAGACGGTCTTACCTTCGAAGCCAATGCGCGTAAGAAAGCTGAGGCCTACAGCCTTTACGCTCCCGGCGAAATTGTTCTGGCAGATGACTCTGGGCTGGAAGTGGACGCGTTGGGAGGCGCGCCAGGCGTGCATTCCGCGCGCTACGCGGCCGATGAGCCCCACCTGGCGGAGGCCAACACGGACGACAAGGCCAACAACGCCAAGCTGATCCGTAAGCTGAGGAATGTACCGGAAGAGAAGCGCAGCGGCCGCTTTGTGTGTGTGATTGCGGCCGCGCGAGATGGCGTGACGCTGGCTGTATTTCGGGGGGCCGCGGAAGGAGTCATTCTCGACCAGCCGCGCGGCAGCAACGGCTTCGGCTACGATCCGCTGTTTCACTTCCCGCAGATCGGGAAGACGTTCGCCGAGCTGAGCGCGGAGGAGAAGGCGGCGTATAGCCATCGTGGCGCGGCGTTTCGCGAGTTCCTTCTCTGGACCCGGAAAATGTAGGCGCGGGCGGGGGGCGAGCCCCGCCCCTGCACCTTACGGGATAGTGGCCTTGGCGCCTCCCGATCTGGATTGCATCCCCGGCGCGAACAGGTCGCCGGCGTTGGGTATGCAATAGCTGTTGCTGTGGCTGTAACCGGCCGCTCCTACCGCCGGGAAAGAGAACGTGATGTCGTCCGCTTCGCCGGCTACAGTCTTGTCGGTGGTTTTGTGGCCGTTGGTGACGGTCAGTTGCGGATGGTCGAAGGGCGCGGCGTCGCATTGCACGCGCGCATCGGTGAGCGACTTCATAAAGCGAATCACCGCCGACAGATCGTCGGTGGCAACGGTATTGCCCTGAGCCAGACATGCCCCGTTGGGGCTGCCATTGGCGTCGCAGTCGCTGAGGTTCAGCCGGGTAATGGCGCCGGTGATGTTGGTGTTGCAGTCCGAGCCCGCCACCAGGCTGGTGAACGGCGTGTTGCCGTCCGGGCCGGAACCGGAATCGTCTCCCGTAATACATCCTGTGCCATGCGGATCAAAGACGCTGGTGCCGACGAAACGAGCGCTCATGCCGCGGTTATACAGCTTCATCACCTGCCGCAGGTTGGAGTAGCCGCCCCAACTGAAATAAGGCGGGGTTAGCGCAACATTGCGCACACTGGGTATCTTGCTGGATCCGTCCACCTCCAGTTTCACCGAGCCGTCGAATTGTGAAACAAAGGAGACCGGGGGCGGCGCGATCAGGTTCCCGGTGGTGAGGGCATTCTTGAGCTGGGGATCGAGAACATAAGACAGATTGTTGCCGTGGGCGACGTAGTTCTTGTATTGCCGCCCCAAGGAGAGGGGATTTCCGTAGGAGTCCTCGCGTCCACTCATCTGGTCGGTGAAGGCGGGGCGGATTCCTATGTTGGCAAATCCGAGATCGCGAAGATCGAGGTTGCCGTTGATGTCGGTGACTTCGATGAAGGGTGGAAAGGGAACGCCTTGCTGCACCGCCGCTTCGCTGAAGGTATCAGCCGGGCCGTGGCAGAAGGCGCAGCCCCCGCCGAAGCTGGGAACACCGGGAGTGGGGTTGGTAAAGGCGGCCGGCACGCCGGGGATGCCGAAGAAAATTTTGCAGCCGCGCGCCAGCAGGGGATCGACGGTGGGGTCGGTTCCGCAATTGCCGATAAACGGCGCGAAGATGTGGCCGGCGGAAAGCAAACCATCAAACTCGCTCTGGTTGGAGACCAGAGTGGCCTCGTACATCATGATGGAAACGCCCCAGAACAGAGGCATGTTGAGTTCCATCTGGGTGTAGCCGGTTTTGTCTTTGACGATTTGACCGTTGACAATTCTGTACTTACCACTGGCATTCCACCACTTGGGATCGAACGCCTTCTGCACCAGGGTGTCGTAGGTGTAGGTGTTCTTCAGCCCGGTACTGCTGCTCCCGGTTTTGGCGTAGACGCCGAGCACGCTGTCGGTGGGATCGACGTGCTGGGTGTCGAGCGCGACCCGTGCATTGTTGCCGTTCCAGAGGAGTTTGTGGCCGACGTCGGCGAAGGTGCGGCCGTTGCACGACATCTCTACGGAGCTGACCACGGGCGCCACCGCCTGCGACGCCAGGCTGGCGTTTTCCAACTGCACATAGGTCAGGGACAGATTGCCTTTCTTGTCGGCTACCACCAGGCGCTTGTTGGGGTCGGCCGGAACGCCGGGTCCGCCCAGAATGTCCCGCAGCCCGAAGGGGCCCACTCCGTTGAACAGATTGTTGGCGCGGCCATCCCAGAAATTGCGGTTGTTGAACGCGGCATTGACCGTGGTCGGCGTGTTGCGCGGCTCAACCTGGCGGGCAGCGTAGGCGCCGACGTGAAAAATGCCGGCGTCCGGACTGCCGCATACGTCGCTGCTCTTCTTGGACTTGACCGCATCAAATATGACGTTGAACGCGCCCTGCGAAGAGATGCGATCGTTGGTGGTGGAAATGATGATGGAGTTGGGGTCGGTCTCGTCCAGCAACTTGTGCAAGGGAAAATCGGAGGGCTGGAGCACGTAGTTGGGCACAGCCGCGGCCCCGGAAGGCATGTCGCCCAGCGGCACCGCGCCGGTCTGGGATAACTGCGAGCCGAAGGTTGTGTCGCCGCCGGTCGCGATGTCGCCGCCCGGGCTGTAGCCGACGGTGATGTCATTGAAGCCGGGATTGATCTGATTTCGCAGGCGAGTGTCGGCGCCGGCGTGAAAGTGGCATCCGGCGCAGGCCACGCCGTCGCTGCCCGCCTGCTGGTCCCAGAAGAGGGATTTTCCCAGGATCAGGGCCCACTGCTTGCTCTTGATGATGCCCGCTCCTTCGGCGATCCCCGCCGGCTGAGGCGGCACCAGCGGGGTCTGGGCGAAGACCGCCTGCATGAGCAGGAAAGTCAGCCCCGCCACCCGCAGAGTGCGAACTGGTGAGATTTTTCGGATATGCATTTCAATTCTCCTGTGGTGCAGGAGCCCCGCTACAGACACCGCGCCGAAAGCGCGGAAAGCGCGCAGGCTCCGCCGGCTGAAATTGCGGACGGCCGCGCCGCGCTGGGGCGTGCCACCTCAAGCGCAGGCAACGGCGCAGAAATTTAAGTGACTTCTACCTGGGGTCGATTCCGGGGGGAGGAGGAATCCGCGGCACGGTTGCCGTTCCGGAGCCCGTACATTGCCGGGCCAGCAGGCCGGAACAACAGCCGAAAGCCGCTATGGACGGCGAGTTTACTACGGAGGCGAATATTGTCAATACGAATTCTGGTGATGGCGCGAAAAAGAATCGTGATACTACCGCGAATAGGAGATAGTCGAACAACGCTATCCGTCGCGTTCCGGATGTCCCAGCTTCCACACCACCTGGCGGAGGATGCCGAACCAGACCTCGGCGTCATTGTGGGGCAGGTTGAGGCGGCGAACCAGGCGGCGAATTTTTTCTTCGGTGCCGGCGGCGGTGCGGGGCTTGACGTAGCCGCTGATCCGCAAGGCGTCCATCAGAAGCGCGGTGAAGCGATCGAGTTCCGCGGCGCTGGCGGGTTGCAACTTCCCCGGGTGCCCCACGATTCTCGCGCCGCGCGCCAGTTCGTACAGGCAGACGGCGACCGCCTGGCCCAGGTTCATGGAGATGTGCTCGTCCCGGGTGGGGATGCGCAGCAGCCAGTGGCAGTGGCTGAGATCGTGATTGGAGAGGCCGAACTTTTCGGAGCCGAACAGAAGAGCGACGCGGCCGCGGGAGAGTTGCTTGCGAATGAGAGGTCCGGCCTCTTTGAGACCCCGCAGGGGATGCTGCAGTTCGCGGTGGCGCACTGCGGTGGTGCCGATCACGAGGTGGCAATCGGCCACGGCTTCGGCGAGGCCTTCGTATTCCTCCGCATCCGACAGAAGTTTCGCCGCGCCTACAGCTGAGCGTGCCTCGCGAAACGCGACTTGATAAGGGTTCACGACCCGCAAACGCAGAAAGCCGAAGTTGCTCATGGCGCGGGCGGCGGCGCCGATATTGAGGGGATTGCGCGGGCTGACCAGCACCACGCGCAGACGGTCGAATTCCAGGGGAGGAAGCAAGAAAGCTATTCTAATGCGCGACGCAGGCAAAGGCGTCCACCCGGCTCGTGTAGGGACGGGGACTTGCCCCGTGCTGCGAGGCCGAAGGCCGAGCCTTGAGAATCGGAACCAAACGGCCAGATATCGGGTTTCGTATTTTGGCGATGGTCGGGCTCTGACTCAGTGCAGAGCGACGCACAGGCGGGACGCCCATGCCTGCATTACTGGGTCGCCCAACGCTTCAAGGTGGGAATGTCTTTAGTGAAGCGTTTGGCCAGAAATCCCGGGACGTGAATCTTCCGCATCTTGGCCTGGACTTTTTCCACCATCTGCTCGGCGGTCAGATCGGGATCGGTGAACTTTCCGGCGACGAAGCAATGACTGCAGAATTCGGCGGAGCGGCTGCCATCGGCGCGAGTTCCGCCGCCTTTCTTATCTTTGGACATCGGCATTCCACAACTTTGACAATAAGGACCTTTGGGCCCGAACATGACGAAGACCTCCTGGCACGGCTCCACATTGTACGCCCCCGAGAGGCGTTTTCCAGCCTTCGATGGGCGACACCACCGTCGCGGCCACCTGTATGCCCCAAAGATATGGGCTAAAGGCCGAGCTTTCCTTGACTTAGTTTCCGCCGCACCAAGATAATAAAAGGTTCAACTGTAAATTCTGACGGCACAGGGAGCATTCGTTGGCGGCAACGGCCAGTCCTCCATCTGCAGTCCAGGTCAAAAGCGGCGTGGCTCCATTGCGGGCTGGCCAGGGATACTCGTTCCTGCTACGGCGTCTGCAGTCGCTAACCGGCATTATTCCTGTCGGCGCTTTCCTGTTCGAGCACATTCTGTTCTCTAACGCAACCGCCATCAACGGGCCGACCGCGTACGCCCATCAGGTGCGGTTTTTGGCGAGCCTGCCCTTGGTGACGGCGCTCGAACTGTTCGGCATCTGGCTGCCGATTCTGTTTCATGGTGGCTACGGCTTCTACATCTGGTTCCGCGGGGAGAGCAACGTCGGGGAGTATCCCTGGATGGGCAACCGCATGTATACGGCGCAGCGCTGGACCGGGGGAGTCGCCTTCGCGTACATCCTATGGCACACCTGGACCATGCGCTTTACCGGCGTCGATCTCCACGCGCTGCCCGGAGCCTCGTTCGGGAAAGTGCAGGCGGAAGTTTTTCATACCTGGCTGTTCGTCTTTTACGTGGTGGGCCTGGTGGCCGCCTCATGGCATTTCGCCTACGGGATTTGGTTGTTCTGCGCCAAGTGGGGCATTGTTTCGGGTGAAAAGGCGCAGCGGCGATTCCTGGTTGTGTGCCTCGCGTTTTTCGTGGTGCTGAGCGGTGTGGGGTTGGGCAGTCTGGCGAGTTTCCGCAACCGCCCGCAGCAGCCTACGGATCCGGCAGGAGCGCGGATGGTGGAAGCCGGCCCGGGTACGGAATAGTTTTCGATTTGTTGTGTTTTTCTTTGCGTCCTTTGCGATCCTTGCGGTTAAGAAGGCTTTGAACCGCAAAGAACGCGAAGAAAACCCTTTAAAAATGGCGACTCCCAAAATTATCGTTGTGGGCGGCGGGCTGGCGGGGCTTTCGGCGGTCATTAAGATTGCCGAGATGGGTGGCAGCGTCGATCTGTTCTCCATCGTGCCCGTCAAGCGCTCGCACTCAGTCTGTGCGCAGGGCGGAATCAATGCCGCCAAAAACCTGAAGGGCGAGGGCGATTCCACCTGGCAGCATTTCGATGACACCATCTACGGCGGCGACTTTCTCGCCAACCAGCCTCCGGTGAAGAACATGTGCGACGCCGCGCCGGGGATCATCGACCTGCTCGACCGCATGGGTGTTCCCTTCAACCGCACCGCCGAAGGCCTGCTGGATTTCCGCCGCTTTGGTGGAACGCTGTTCAATCGCACCGCCTTTGCCGGAGCGACCACCGGCCAACAACTTCTTTACGCGCTGGATGAGCAGGTGCGGCGCTACGAGTCCGAAGGCAAGGTGAAAAAGTTTGAGCACTGGGAGTTTCTCTCGGCGGTGCTGGACTCGCAGGGCGTGTGCCGCGGCATCTGCGCCATGGACCTGCGCTCGATGGAAGTGCGCTGCTTCCCCGCCGACGCCATCATCATCTGCACTGGCGGCATTGGCGCCATTTTCGGCAAGTCCACCAACTCGGTGGTCTGCACCGGCTCGGCGCAGTCGGCGCTCTATCAGCAGGGGGCTTTCTACGCCAACGGCGAGTTCATTCAGGTGCATCCCACTTCGATTCCCGGGCAGGACAAGTTGCGCCTGATGTCGGAGTCGGCGCGCGGCGAAGGCGGGCGGGTTTGGGTACCGAAGACGGCCGGCGATAAGCGCGATCCGAAGGCGATTCCGGACAAAGACCGCTGGTATTTCCTCGAGGAGTGGTATCCGAAGTACGGAAATCTGGTGCCGCGCGATGTCGCCACCCGGGCGATTTTCAAGGTCGTTTACGAGAACAAGCTGGGGATCGACGGCAAGCCGATGGTCTATCTCGACCTGACGCACATTGACCGCAAGATCCTCGACCGCAAGCTGGAAGGCATTCTGGAGATTTACGAAAAGTTCGTCGGCGACGATCCCCGCGATACGCCCATGAAGATTTTTCCCGGCATGCACTACACCATGGGCGGGCTGTGGGTGGATTTCAACCAGGCCACAAATATTCCCGGCGTTTACGCGGCGGGCGAGTGCGAGTATCAGTACCACGGGGCGAACCGGCTGGGCGCGAATTCGCTGGTTTCATGCATCTTTGGCGGATTTGTGGCGGGGCCGAATGCGGTGCGGTATGCGCGCAGCCTTGCCGCGGCGCCCAGCAACGGGCACTTCGAGGCGGAGAAGAAAAAGCAGGAGGAAGACAATGCCCTGCTCATCAAGAATGAGGGCAATGAGGACCCCTTCCGCTTATGGCGCGAACTGGGCGAGCTGATGACCGAGAATTGCACCGTCATCCGCTACAACAAGAATCTGCAGGAGACCGACGCCAAGCTGGTGGACATGCTGCACCGCTTCCAGAAGATCAACCTGAGCGACCGCTCGCAGTGGGCCAATACCAGCGTGATTTTTGCGCGCCAGCTTTACAACATGCTGCAGTTGGCGCGGGTAGTGGCGCAGGGAGCGGCGATGCGCGATGAGTCGCGTGGCGCGCATTACAAGCCGGATTTCCCCGAGCGCGATGACAAGAATTGGCTGAAGACGACCAAAGCGACGTTCGCGCCGGACGCGGATGAGCCGAAATTCGAGTTCGAGCCGGTGGATGTTTCGCTGATTCCGCCGCGACCGAGAAGGTACGACGCGGTGAAGTAAGTATTTCCGGCTCGCTTCGCTCGCTGGACGGGGCAAGCCCCGTCTCGACACGGGCAGTGGCGATCCCGCAGAATTGTCATCCTGAGCACAGCGAAGGATCTGTGGAGTTACCGGCAGCACGAAAGCTGCAAGTTGCGCAGGACCTTCGCTGCGTGTTCAGTATGACAAGTTTTAAGCTAGAAGCTAAAAGCTGGAAGCTAAGAGTTCGAAGCTAGAAGCTGCAAATCATGGCTGATTCCAAGACCGTAACTTTCAAAATCAAACGTCAGGCCAACCCCAGTGCGGAATCCCGCTGGGAAGAGTTTTCCCTGCCCTGGCATCCCGG
>Ga0335080_10008082_pt1 | contig 10962 bp, 12 predicted proteins | sample Lox_Sample_34_FD_206720 | JGI IMG/M metagenome (GOLD analysis project Ga0335080, IMG submission 206720) | Soil microbial communities from Loxahatchee National Wildlife Refuge, Florida, United States - Lox_Sample_3.4 | ecosystem: Environmental > Terrestrial > Soil > Wetlands | place: USA...
CTGTCTATCGTAGTCGCTACGTTGCCAGGTAAGCGAAATGTACGATTATTCGTATAGGAGCTCCATCTCATTAAATATCTATTCGAGGCTAAACATTCTTTATTCCTACGCATGCACCCTTCTCTGGCCATGAGGAAGCTGATAATACCAAAATATGATTCCTGCAAGAATAACAATGCCCAACTTTGAAAAGGCATAAAAAAATAACGCCGCAATTCCAATAAGGGGGATATAAGCCGGCTTAAACGCATTCCAATTCTCCGAACTACTAAATCCAACCTGAACTGTCCCCGGTGGAGGAGGAGCCATAGCCCCCGGTTGGCGGTCGCTGTAAGATATAGGCTGTATAATCTCCGGCGGCGGCTGCATTTGAGGCATTTGAGGAATTGGAGTCGGTACCTGTGGCTGTGGCAGCGGGATTTGCAGTGGCGGTGGTGGCGCTGCGGGGGAAGGGGGCTCCGGGGGCGGCGAAATAGAAGTACTGCCCACCGTTGAAGGGACTGGCATGGGTGCCGGTGGGGTAGGCATAGGTATAGGCAACGAATTAGGTGCAGGAATTTGAGGGGTAATACTATTTTGGGTCTGCATTGGGACCTGGGGGAAGATGGGAGGGAGAATTTGAGGAGCCGAGTCCGGGGGGACTATCGGCGGAGGCGGACTCATTAAATTTCCGGTCGACGGCATCGGGATTATTTGGGCCACGGTTGTTGGAGGTTGAGGGGGAACTGGAGGTCCTGGAGGGAGTGCTTCAACGGGCGGTGGTTGTTCTGCTGGAGGAGCTGGGGGAGGAAGAGGCGGAGGCGGAGGCGGCGGTGGGGCAATGATTTGACGCATCCACGGCGGTTGTGCGAATGAAGGAAGAGCAGTTTGAGAGCGATTTAATGGATGGTTAGGGTCATCGTACAGACTTGCAAAGTCAATTGCTGGACGGGATGCTGAATTGCGGGAGACACTTCCATCTACAACGCCAAGAGGATCATACGCCGGATTATCGGTATTTGATTGTCCCATATCGCGAAAGAGAGGATGAAAGGGTATAGTTGTCTGAGTCGATGTTGAAGCTATTGGATTTGGATCGTTTGCCCACTGCGCTGGAGATGTCGATTGCGAATCGAAGGGATCGATACAGGGAGGATGCGGGTGAGTATGATATCCCGGAGTAGCCGATGAACTCTTTTGAAAAGATGATGAATTTCGCTCTGCAGGAGGAGACCCAAATGGGAAGCTTGAGTGAGCCTCTGAAAGGGGCGGATAATGATTCCACTGTGGGGAAGCAGAGGCTTGCGAGGTGTACTCAACCGCAAAGGGAATTGGTTCCCAAGTTGACGATGACGGATGATGATTTGGGGGCGGGGAAACGCCAATACCTGTATGCGCTGCGGCGACGGCAGATGGTGCGTTTGCAGCAGACGTGGCTTGTAATGGGTCTGTGCCGTTGAATACAATAGAAGGGTCATCCATACTTGGGTATGCGTTTTCATCATCGATTATGGGGTCGTCCTGTCCAACCATTGGAGGAGGTCGCGGCAAGCTAAACCTTACTCTTCTCTGTGTAACTCGGGTCGATGATCTTGATACCGCGGAGGGGCCGGCAGCTGGGACAGCGGTTGTATTTGGAGGAGATGAAAGAGGAGATTGTGGAAACGCGACAGAGTTGCGATTGACTGTTGCGATTTCGATATTAGAAACGACTGTCGCCGCACTCGGAGTCGGTGTTCGTGTGGGTGGAGAGGAGGTAGACAGCGCGGAAGTGAATTCAGCCGGAAAAGTGGCCGCATCTTCTAAAAGAAGTCGGGTAATTGCTTCTTCATTCGCTGCACTCATCCCCTCCGCGTCCTCTATCTCATCCAACATCATCTCATAAAACATGTTCAATGCCACAGCTTCTTGGCGAGCCGCCACAGCCATCCGTTCCCTCTCTGCTCTACTTCTAGCCGGACCAACCTCATGTCGACATATCGGACAGGAATTTGACGACTCAAGCCATTTCAGGATACATGCGGAATGACTACCTTTAGCAGAGACCAATCACAACAAAGGGGATACAATTTATGCACACAGGGTAATGCACAAACTTCTTCTGCCTCTGCAAAAGACTCCTGACATATTTCACATTTAGATCGAGTTTGGATCAAATGGGATGTTGCAACGAACCTCGGCAATCTGTTTATTGCCTCTCTGGATGTCATCTCGCCTTAGTAACACCGACAGCTAGAAGCGGATGTGAAATACATGTCGCTATGTCCACTGATTGCGTCCGCATAGAACGGAGCGACTCTCATTCGATGCAAAAGAATGCAATTATCCCTTGAAAGAAATAAGGTTTATTGATGACGAAGCATGCAGCACAGGCCGTCCAATTTCGGCCGCATGCACGCAATTTGTGGCTGCCACCAACAGGGCCATTTGATGCATAATTCTTTCAAAATGAACAGATAAAATTTAATGGAAAGCGGATTGTAATACGCATAAATATTTTATGATGATGGGGGTAGTTCATATTACTTTTCTATTGTCAATTTTACGACCCCATGCCAACCCAACATAAACGCCAAAAAGCCGCAAAACTTCCGATTCCGTATGCCTCCAATAAGTCCCTAAGCATATATATGATATGGTCATAACTCAACAACACGTCCTTCAACTCCACCAAGAAGAACTTTTAATCTTTCCATGATTCGTTCCACTTCCCGCAACTCCATATCCTCCTCTGTCGCCACGATCTCTCCTAAACTCTCATCTAACCAGTCCATTAACGGTAACATGAAGGGTGTATCCCGCAAGTGAAATTTGAGAAATTGGCCAGCGACAAATACCGGCACAAAGGCGAGCGTCAGGGCGCCAAGGACGCTCCATCGGCCCGAGGCCACTTCATCGATCAACGGCTGCGCAATTTTGAGAACGTCGCGAGCTGCCGCAATCGCTTCAGGTGGAGATTTCGTCAACGTGAAATTAAAATAGATGGAATAATATATAATGCCAGCGCGATGAAGGAGATGAATCGCCGCCAACGAGGGATGTAAGAAATGAATTGCATTCAACGAGGTTGTGGAAATGGTTGTCGGGGATGTCCATTGAGGACGGAAGGCGCGTGGGAGCGTGGCGGGCCAGATTGCCAATTGATTTGCGATGTGTGCTTTAAGTTCGTTTTCGCCGATGGTGGGTAAGTCGATGACTTGCGCTAGTAGAAGAACCAATGAATCTGCAATACCAACAGTTGAATCACCACCGTCTCGAGGGATGAACAAATCTCTGAAATCCGCCATTGGTAGAATAAACCCTTCACGCTGAGATATGATCGTGGGCAATGCACTGAGTCCTCGATGGATCGCTGTTCGCGCAAACGTCCATTTCATGTGTTCGATGATAACATCCCTGACGGTAACCTCCTCATCATCTTTCCTGACTGAGGTCATCAACTCCTCTTTGTGTTGCAACATCCAATCCCGGGCAAGATACATACACTTGATCGACTTTCCACCAAGAACTTCATACATCCCCAATAACACAACAGCAACAAAATAGGATATATCGTGTTCCATATCTTCTTTGATTGCCCGTCTAGCTAAATGATAGTGCTTCATTCCGTAAATCTTTTCCCGACGATGGGATGCGGCACATGCCAACGTCGCATGCAAAACACCAGTTCCAGAGGGCGCCATAGCCAAATGCGGAATCAAGAATGAGTACACACTATCCTCATGAGGTACACGGGGATTAGGATAGTGAACGCCCGGTGTACTTTCGAGGACAGAGGAGTCTGTCGGAAACCGGTCGAGCGTCGCCATGGCTTGAGAGAGATTATTAATCCAATGCGCAAATAATGCAGCATTGTACGGTTTCAGAAGAGCTTGAGGGAGAACATTGGTCGTCGGAGAAAAGAGAGCGTTGAGCGGAGCATCAATCGGAGGATGAATCAACGCCGCAGAGGATAAATTAAGAAGAGAATCAATACTTATCCGAGCCGTTGGCGGAGGCGTGGATAAATCGTCATGACTGATGGGCGCTGATAAATCAGGAAAGTCGTTTGAAAAGTCGGTTTGTAGATAATCGTTTGTTGGAAGATCGAAATCTTTTCCGCCGGAGGAGGCCTGCATGGGACTGCGAGGAAAGACATCATAAGGCGTAAATCGGGGGGAGGGAGTCAGTGGCACACGGCGCTGGTTTATGGGAGAAAATGAGGAACTCGGAACTGATAGTGATGAATTAGAAGGCGTACTATACTCAGAAGTAAACATCTGATTGAAGGATGGCGGTGTGGTTGACTCGGTTCTTCGAGGAACGGAATTGTTGGTTTGTTGCGTATATCCTTCACAATCCCTTCGTGACTTTTGACAATTTTGGCAAATCGGTTTTGCTTCATCGCACTGGTATTAGAATGAAAGGCCCGGTCGGCTTACCTTGATCCGTCTTTTCCGGCACGTCATGCAACCCGTTTTCGTCCGTCGTTTGATCTGTCTCTCTCTTTCCGAAAATTGCATGCGGGCGGCATTATTCCCTCCAGTCGTCATTGTCATCGTATTCGCTCCAGGAAAATGTAGAAATTGACCCGGCTGACTTTGTATTGCAGGATACTGTGGTAACTGATGTTGGATCGGTAGAATATGCTGCTCCGGTTGATGTTGAGGCCGAGGTTGTTGCTGCTGCTGATGGTGAGCAAATTGTTGTGGCAGCTGTTGTTGCTGCTGCTGCTGCTGCGGCACTCCGTAGCCGCTTAGCTGTAGTAAAAGCGCGGCCGAAGAATCAGTATTGCCAAGGTTATTGTGACTGTGCGTCGTCGTCGTCGGCTGGCGTATTGGGTCCATCGAGGGGAATGTATATAGTGTATATAGGGACAACGGCTCAACCCGGGATCAAGACCGTCCGGTGTTGGAACTCCCAGCCTATCACTAAAGAGAAATGGGGGAACGAAAGTGTGTTTGAATCTGAATGGCCGATAGATTGACGGTCAGCCCAAGTTAATTCGCGGTAGTTTTGTGACACATGTGTAAATAATCCTCTAGCTAGAAAGTAGTCGTAATGTAACGGGTTCACTAGAAGTGAACGCCTCGCTCGCTTAAACGGAATGCGGGATAAGCCTCCTCCACGTTTAATGAATCCCCCTTTCTCTCGCTTAACCGGGCTGTGCTAGGACTCTCTCCCCTTAAACCCGTATGGCCGATGAGGTGTTTTAAGATGAGTGGGCGAGTGTGTGTGCTGGCACAAATTAAGTTGTTGGGAAATTGTGGCCTTGAAATTTAACCGCAGGTTGCCCGGTGCAACTAGGAAGCCACGGAATAATAAATGAAAAACTTATTTATTCCTCGCCCTGTTTTCAGTTGCCCTACGAGCGAGGGATTTTCTTCAATTTCCTTTTTTCCTGTTAGGCTTTTTCTACAATCGAGTATCTAAACAAAGTTTTGCCTAAGTTCACGGGTATCTGATTTGCTAAAAAGGCCAGTAACGAAAGTCAAATTTCGCGAATATATCATTTGAGATATGACATGTGATAGGGCTCACGAAATCGTTGGCCGTGGAAATTAGGTGCGGATGTCCGGGCGTTGCTCTGTTAGTACTAGAGAAATTTTAGTTCCATGGAACGGAAGCGGAAACGGGACCGCTCCTCCGTTCCCAGCTGAACTGCCCCATTTTGCAATCCCACCTTCGGCTCCACTTCGGAAGAAAATGGATTTACCTACACTTCTCCGAAACTATTTTCTGTATTGTTATTTTATATTAAGTGTGGGATAAAGGTTGATACGCCTCACCCAAACTGTCAAAGCACGTAACGAGCGATAAATCTTCCATATTAGGATAAGTACACGCCGGCTGACACGGGAAACTTTCACTGTAGATCTTTCGCGTATCGGACTCGGACCGAATACGTGGGTTGAACTGTCAGCTGGTTTTAATTGTCCGCTTCAATTATATTCCTTTTCTTTGGACGTTTATCATATGTAAATCTCGCTTAACCCCCGCATTTTTATACCAGAATAAAGAAGTGCCATGCGGAGGTTTCCGCTCCAAGTATTTCCAAATTTCCACTTCCCTTGTCATTGTATGCTGTCATACAGTTTAAACTCCTATTTTCTTTGTCGTGCGTTTCGAAAGATGTTGCCAACGGCCCCTCGTCATCCTGTACAGCTCTCGATTGGTTGGAAACTGTGTGCGCCTTTTCCCAGCGCAGACATTCGAATGCCTGTGGAGAGCTAACGACTCGCCACGGGCAACGAATTCGGGGAAAAAGAGACTCTTGAATTCTTCATGTTATCGCGAATTGACCCGTCGACATTTAATTGCGGAAAAATCGCCTTCGGCTAGCGAGGAGATTCAATTGGTTGGATTTCGGAACGGCGGGCGTCGTTGTTCGTGGCCGATACGATCAATCTTTAAATCGCTCCAAATACGCTCACAGCAACATCCAATTTCCAATTTAGTCGATTGCAGTCATTGAGATGCCATAGATGCTAGAAATCATCCGCTGATGATGCGGATCCGCGGTGGGAGGCCTGTTCCGGCAGATTCCGCCGCTTAAAAGGTTGTGCCACTCTGCCACACACCAACACAATCTTTTATCAAATCAATCGGCCAGACTTACCTACGCCTCCTCTTTCCTGGCTGGATGATTCGTTTCAACCCACGTCACTCTTCCACTCCAACTCCGGTAATCCAATCAAATCAAGCATAATTTAATTGTCTGTCGATATGCCCCATGCCTTGGAAAATATAAAGCCACATACTACAAAAGAAAATTATCGCCGTCGTCTTAGGGGATAAAGAGTTTGCATTACTCCTAGCCTATCTCTGTGTCTGCAAGGAGAAGGGACAACGGCCTACTGATCGCCATTATGAGGATGACAATAGGCTTCACAAGTGTACTATTATTATTCAGTGCTCATGCTGCTGCTCAGTTCGTTACGAGTGTAAATACTTTGGCACCGGCGACAACAGTATAACCTTAACTCAGCCTTTGTTAATCCTAGTTTACGAGTGTCATTCCACCGGTCACTTCTGAAGTAGTCTACTCTATTTCGACGGTCCTCGTCCCTGTCAATCCACCCCAAACAGAAAGTTCAAGGTACAGTTTGACGTTGTATAATATTAATTATAGTAATGGCTCATCCACTGGATCGGCCAGCTCTCTATCTTCAGCATCTTCGGCATCTTCTGTATTATCCGGAAGTTCCTCTCTATCGTCAGCTTCCAGCGCAATTTCATCGTCAGTATCATCAAGCGCTTCATCCCAATCATCTTCGTTGTCGTCAATGATTGGATCCCTTTCAATGTCATTAGCCACTTCGTCAAGCGCCCGACGAAATACAATTCTGCCAAGCTCGATATCTACCCCCTCATCAACCAGTGGCGCAAGCCTAGCGGGAAACACCCGCGGAATTGGATTGTTGCAAATCAGCGGAGTAATGATGTTGCTCGTTGGAACTGGGTTTGCCCTTTTGTGATTTTTCATGTATCAAGATTTACGTACTTTATATTCCATGAACGGGGTTTAATGGAGTTGTTGGAAAATTGCAATGTACAATGCGATGGATGTTATTAGATTTCTAAAACTTAGTAATTAAATCCTATTCGTCTCTGTTTTCTGTATAGTTGTTTTCTCCACGAAATAGTTTACCCAGCAACCGGGAACATTGCCGTGCCCCGCCAATTTGATTCGGCGCATGTGCGGTGGGGCGATCACTCAAAATCTCCGCACCGCACCGCCCTGACCAAAAAGTACAATTGAACCATGGGTGGCCATTATCTCGAACTATCAACCGGAGAAGTCGATTATTATGAAGTAGACGATTACACAGATCCCTGGAAGGAGTCAGAAATCGTCGTCTATCAACCTGGACAAGGTCGTCATTCCGACTTGGTGTACCATTTGGTACCGTTATTTTGCGGACATGTCCGATTTATTCGGCGGGATCTGAGAGGCCATGGACGGAGTTCAGAAGGCAAAGATGAGAACTACAAATTCACACTGGATACAATTGTCGCCGAAGAGGCGGAATTCATTGATAAAGTCTGCGGGAAACCAGTTCATTGGCTTTGCGATAGTACGGCGGGAATGCTCGGCCTCGCTCTCGCTCATCGATATCCAGAGAAATTGCGATCTCTCACTTTGATGTCGTCGCCTTTAGTCCTCCCGTAATTCGCTCATTCAATTAACCAATTGACATGTAGACAAGCGTTTAAAGATATGGTACGTATCGGACGACCGACCTGGATGGACGCAATTCGAGAACTCGGTTGGGCAGGCTGGCAATCTAAAGTCCCCCTGTCAAACCTCGGGACAAACGATAAGGTGAAAAACACCAACGACATTGGTCGGGGCAGTGGACCCGAGTACGACAAGTGGCATAAACAACAACAAAAGCGGCACCCCACAGAAGGAATGGCGCTGTATGCTCAGTTCATTCAGACTGTCGATGTTCGCGGGATCCTCGAGGAAGTGAAGGTTCCAGTATTATTAGTTGCGCCAACACAAAGTTTTGCAAGTCCACGACCACTGAATGAGGAAATGGCTCGACGAATTCCGGATTGCAAATTGGAGTGGGTCGATGGATTGGGACATATGACTTGGGTTGACCAACCCGAAACAGTCACAAAGATTGTATTAAACTTTGTCCAAGAGATAGTCACCAGAAAGTAGAAGTAGTTAAGGTATCTCTTTCAAATTCATCTCTTGCAGCTTTATCTCATAAATTTCCACTTATTGCACATGTTCCAATGACGCTCAGGGTCCACCCCATCGCACGCCTTCTAAGTTCCCTCCATTTGACGACGACTCTTTAATTTCTCATGCACTCGAATCGGAGTTCAAATGCATCTCCGAGGGTAGTAAAACACGCGGTCCAGACACACAGAGCCGGTTTTCCATCAAGCGAATCTATAGCCCAACTTCCAAACTCGATAGCTGTATTGAGATCGGCGATTGAATTGTTGGACCTTGCTCGAGCAAGTAGTAGCCCGCACAACGGAGCCATTGACCAACAGCTTTTACCAACCGTTGCTGAGGAGGGTTACTAGTTCAGCAACTGCATGCTCACATTGAATGATCAATTTTCGACATCTTCATGTACCGCAACCTCCGAATTATCATGTCATCAATATTCCATGCCAGGGTTAGCGAGCACGCACTGCCTAAGTTAGTGGCCGACGATGTATCTGCTCATACAGCTGTCGTTTCGGCTCATCAAATGATTGATCACGAACCTTGATCTGAAGGTGTTGCTTAAGGTCGCCCTCGACGAGATAGGGTTGCGGCCCGTGTTTCCCTCTGCGCTCTCGATTAAAAATGTCTCTCGCAGCCTGATTAAACCTGATTGCTCTTGGCGGGATAAGGCAGAGTTTCCGAGTAGCGCCGAAATTGCGCTCATCCGATTTAAGGTCCTGATGGCACATTTCGTCCTGGTCAGAACAGGTGGCCCTCTAAAAGCGAAGTACATGTACGGAGCAAAAAAATCAAACTTGACAATTTATTATTGAGGGGTATTTGCGCCAGACGGCAGTGTTCTCCCGCAGTGTGTTTTGAAGATTCCGCCATCCCACAAACCCAACATTAACAACGCCGCTTTCCCCACAACAATGACATGTGTAGTGGTTAATTGCATCGTTGTTCGTTCCATTGACACGCCGTTCCCGAGAGGGGCCTCCCAAAAATTGCCGATATCGGAAGTTGTACTCGCAACCGCATCTAACGCGGGGGGATTGCATTGTATGCTAATATTCCGCGGAACTTGCTCCTTTAGACATTCAAAGCCGTACGGTAACGTGGCTGGAACTTGGCCGTACGGAATACTCGGGTGGGGGAAAGACATGTGATAGCGCTACCAGTTGGCGGATAAGAACTCTTAAACCGACGAACACGACGACTTTCTCGCATACCTATCTCTTGGCAAAGGCGCACGTGCGAAGCCGCGAGTTATGGTTGAATTGAAAGGGTGAGTTTTTTCAACGCCCTGCTAATAGACAGAGTCGCCTTAATTACTGGTGCAGGAGGAGGGATCGGTGAGCTTGGTTTTCAATGGCGCTGATTCCTAGGTCGGGCAACTGCGTTGCAATTCGTGCGCGATGGTTGCGATCGGCTTCTTATTACCGATCTCAACGAGGGGACCTTAAATGAAACCAAGCTGCAAGCAGAGAAACTTCAAACTGGAGTTCGAGTCGAGGCCGTCCTTGGGGATATCGCGGCGGAAGAGTTTGCAAGAGGTCTTGCAAGCAAAGCGGCCTCGATATTTGGGAGATTAGATTATGCTGTCAATGCTGCGGGTATCCCGGGGACCCCCGGCGCCACAGGAGATCTAGAGTTTGAAAAGTACAGAAACGTCCAACAAATAAACTCTGACGGATTGTACCTTTGCCAGCAAGGGGAATTGAAGATTATGATGGAACAAAAACCAGTTGACGGGTTGATTGTATTCAATTGAGCTGACAATAGATCTCGAGGCTCCATTGTAAATGTCTCATCAATCGCTGGAATTCTTGGCATTTCAGGAGCTACGGCGTATTCAGCGTCGAAACATGCCGTCATTGGAATCACGAAAGCGGACGCTGCATTTTATGGCCCTCACTCTATTCGTATCAATTGCGTCTTGCCGGGGTAAACTCTGAATAGGACATGCTGATTTGAGAGTGGTCGACACTGATATTCTTCGACCGGAACAGAAGGAAAGATTGAAAGAGACATATGTTCCTAGAGTTCCGATGCGACGAATGGGAAATCCGGATGAAGTTGCAAACCTGATTGCATTCCTGTCGAGTACCAAGGCGTCGTTTATGACTGGAACAAGCGTGGTTATCGATGGAGGATACACTGCAGCGTCTTAGAGCAGTAAGAAATAGATCCATTTCCTAGGTATCAATCTATCAACTCATCCAGATCTCATAAAACACAAAAGCTATATTATTTTCAATTCAGCTAACCAGAGCTGACTTATTTTCCATCTTGATTGCATCAGCTACAGCACGAAAGATTTTAGC
>Ga0335080_10008083_pt1 | contig 10962 bp, 7 predicted proteins | sample Lox_Sample_34_FD_206720 | JGI IMG/M metagenome (GOLD analysis project Ga0335080, IMG submission 206720) | Soil microbial communities from Loxahatchee National Wildlife Refuge, Florida, United States - Lox_Sample_3.4 | ecosystem: Environmental > Terrestrial > Soil > Wetlands | place: USA: Florida...
GTGCAGCAAGTGTATGGCGGCGGGCTGGGCTGGACGATGCTTCAGGATCCGAACCAAACCCTCGACCTCAAGGCGAGCATGAATTATGTCCGGCAGCAATTCACCGATGCGCCGGATATGAATCTGATCGGCTCGGTTTTCGCCGAGCACTACAACCGGAAATTCAAGCACGGTCTCATAGCCGACCAATTGCTTTCCGTGTTGCCGGCCTGGAATAACACGAGCGCCTACTCGGCTACGTTCACCACTCTGTTGACGATGCCAGTCTACAAACGACTGGGGGCTTCGAGCGGGGTGATCGACACATTTTTGAACGACCCACCACCGGGATTCAAGAAGAATTCGTTCCAATTCACTCTAGGATTCACCTATACATTGCCGTAGAGGAAAATCTTACTGCGCCGCCAGTTCGTATAATGACCCCATGTCCAGGCTCTGGCTCGCGTTGCTTGTTATTGCTCCATTCGCGCCGCGCGGATTCGCGCAAACGCCCACCATCGATCAATCGCTCAGCACGAACTCGGCCGGCGGATCGAAAATCTCGCCGGACGGACAATATGTGGCATACACGGTCAATTCGACGAATTGGGAAGACAACGAATTCGTGCAGCAAATTTGGATTGCTGTTGTTGGAACCGGCGAGCGGTACCAGCTAACCAGCGGAAAGAAATCCTGCCAGAGTCCGAAGTGGTCGCCCGATTCGTCCCGTGTAGCGTTCATCTCGGATCGCGACGGCAAGCGGCAGATCTATCTGATCCGTCCCCGCGGCGGCGAAGCGCAGCAATTGACGAACGAAGATGGCGGTGTCGGATCAATGGAATGGTCGCCGGACGGCTCTACAATCGCGTTCACGTCTTCCGGGCCGGAATCCAAAGCTCGCAAGGAACGAAAAGAGAAATACGGAGAGTTCGATGTCATCGGCGGTGATTACACGATGACTCATCTGTGGCTGGTGAAGGTGCCGGCAGAGGTCCCGGCGGATCCGAAACAACGGCCGCAGCCGGAAGAGTTGACCAAGGGTGATCAGTTTACTGTTGACGATTTCTCCTGGTCGCCTGACTCGAAGCGAATCGCATTCAGCGCGACACGCGATCCGGATCTTGGATCGTCCGATACGGCCCAGATCTATGTCGTCAGTTTGTCCGACAAGTTCGTCAAGAAGATGCTCGACAAGGGACCGAACAACCGGCCGCGCTGGTCGCCGGATGGCCGTCAGATCGCGTTCGTGACTGCGATGGGCAACCAGTTCTTCTTCTATCAGAACACGCACATTGCCGTGATGCCCGCGGATGGCGGCGAACCTCGCATCCTGACCGGCAAGTTCGACGAAGACCCCAATCTGATCGACTGGGGGCCGGACGGCATTTACTTTTCGGCATTTCAAAAGTGCGCCGCGCACATCTTCCGGCTGAATCCAGAGACCATGGCGATCGAGAGGATCACGTCTCCGGACCTGGCCTTCGTGCCGGATGCTTCCTTTACCGCGGACCACAAAACGTTTGCTTCGACCGGCGCCATGCCGAACCATTTCAGCGAAGTATTTGTGACATCGACCAGCGCATTTGCGCCGAAATATCTCACGAATATGGCAGAACAGTGGAAGACTTTCAAGCTCACCACGCGCGAAGTAATCGAGTGGAAGTCCGCCGACGGCACCCCGATTCAAGGCGTGTTGATGAAGCCGGCCGATTACGATCCGTCGCGCAAATATCCGCTGCTGGTGGTGATCCATGGCGGGCCGACCGGCTTCGATACCGTCTTTTCGAACGCGGATCGTTACTACCCGATGGAGAAGTTCGCAGCGAAGGGCGCATTGATCCTGAGGCCGAATTATAGGGGTTCGGCCGGATATGGCGAAAAATTTCGCGCCTTGAACGTGCGGAACCTGGGACTCGGTGATTATCAGGATGTGATTTCAGGCGTTGATTACCTCATCGCAAAAGGCATGGTGGACAAAGACCGTGTCGCCGCGATGGGCTGGAGCCAGGGCGGCTATATTTCGGCGTTCATCACTACATACAGTGACCGGTTCCGGGCTGTGTCGGTCGGCGCCGGCATTTCCGACTGGATGACGTATTACGTTAATACCGATATTCATCCATTTACGAGGCAATATTTGAAAGCAACACCATGGCAGGACCCGGATATTTATCAGAAAACATCCCCGATTTTCTACGTTAATAAGGCGAAGACGCCGACGTTGATCCAGCACGGCGATCAGGACAAGCGCGTTCCGCCGCCGAACGCGTTCGAGCTGTATCAGGCGCTGAAGGATCGCGGGGTTCCCACGAAACTGATCCTGTACAAGGGCTTTGGGCATCCGATCAACAAGCCGAAACAGCAGCGGGCCGTGATGGAGCACAACTACGAGTGGTTTGCCAAATACATCTGGGGCGAGGAGCCGCAGCCCGAGGCGGCGACGAAGTAAACTCATAGGCTATGACACTTCGGAAATTGACCCAGGCGGCGCGGGTGGCGTGCCAGTTGCTGCTGGGTGTGTTGTTGGGCGTGAGCCTTGGTTTCGGCCAGAACAAAACCATCGTTCTCAAAGCCGCACACATATTCGATGGACAGCGGATGTCTTCACCCGGTGTGGTCGTGGTGAGCGGCAATTCTATCCTCGGTGTGGGCTCAGATGCCGCAATTCCCGCCGGCGCGCAAGTCCTCGATCTGGGCGATGCGACGCTCTCGCCCGGTTTTATCGATGCCCACACGCACCTGTCATTTCCGTCGACGAACGACTACCGGATGGAGATTCTGGACCGCATGCAGAGGACGGTGCCTGAGCAGACGCTGATCGCGACGAAGAATTTGAAGGTCACGCTGATGTCCGGGATCACCACCGCGCGCGATGTCGGATCGTTCGATTTCATCGATGTCGGACTGCGGAACGCTGTCCGGGAGGGCGTCGTTCCCGGGCCTCGCATGCAGGTTTCCGTGCATGCGCTCGGCGCAACCGGCGGCCACTGCGACTTTCAAGGCGGATTTAACTATGGCTTGTTCTCTCACGAGAGTGGGCCTGCGGATGGGATCATCAACGGCGCGGATCAGGCTCGCTATGGTGTCAGGCTGAGCGTGAAATACGGCGCTGACATCATCAAAACGTGCGCGACGGGCGGCGTCCTTTCCTTGACAGATGATGTCGACACCCCGCAGCTCACGCAAGAAGAACTGAATGCGATTGTCGATGAGGCACACGCGCTGCATCGCAAGACGGCGGCACATGCTCACGGGGCGGAAGGCGCGAAGCGAGCGATTCGCGCAGGTATCGATTCCATCGAGCATGGAACCTTCATGGACGATGAAGATCTGGATTTGATGAAAGCCAAGGGCACCGTTTTCATTCCGACGCTGATGGCCACACAAGGCGGCCGCGAGAAGATCGGCAAAGGTGTGTACACGCCGCGTGTGGAGGCGAAGATGCGCGCTGCCATCGAGGCGATCGATCAAACCGTCAAGCGCGCTCTGGCCAAAGGCGTCATCATCGGCATGGGAACCGACGCCGGTGTTTATCCGCATGGAAGAAATACAGAAGAGTTCCATATGCTGGTGAACCTCGGTATGTCGCCGATCGATGCGCTGCGCGCCGGGACCATGGTGGACGCACGGTTGATGGCGCTGGACAAGAGCATCGGGTCGCTCGAACCCGGGAAGCTGGCCGACGTGATCGCGATGCCCGGAGATCCGACCCAGAACATTCGGGCCACCGAGAAAGTTTTCTTTGTGATGAAAGAAGGCGTGATTTACCGCAATGATTCCGCGCACTAGAATGATCGGGCGACGGGCGCTCGCGGCTGCTTGTCTGCTGCCGTGCCTGGCGGCGTTCGCTGCCGACGATGCGCCGCAGCGGCTGATGTCTCGTGCCCAAGGCGACACACCGCTGATGAATGATTTGCGCGAGCTGTGCGACGGGATCGGCGGACGTCCGACTGGCTCGCCGGCTTCCGAACGCGCTGTCGAGTGGGCGGCCAGGAAATTCCGCGATATCGGAATCTCCAACGTCAGTGTCGAGCCATTCACCATCGAGAACATGTGGCTTCCGGTTTCAGCGGAGGCGAGCGCAATCAGCCCGGCGAAATTCAACATCCGCATCGCTGCGGCTCCCATGAGCCCTTCCAGCAAGGGACCCATTGAAGGACGAATAATCGACGTCGGCGAAGGCAAGGCGGAAACGTTCGACCACCTGGGGCCATCGCTCAAGAACGCGATCGTGCTGGTTCACTCCAGCGAGATGAAAACGTTCGACGATTTGTTCGGCGAATACATGCGGAACGCCACTCTGCTCGAAATGGCGCGCAAGTATCAGCCGGCGGGGATGCTGCTGGAGTCGACGCGGCCGCGGCTGCTGCTGTATCGCCACCCCGCAGCGATCGACGGGAAATACGCGCCGATTCCCATGGCGATCATTGCGCGAGAACACGCTGAACGACTGGCGCGATTGGCCGAGAAAGGCGAAGTCCGCGTGCGCGTCTCGATGACCAACAAGACTGCGGCCACTTACCAATCGAAGAACGTGATCGCGGAGATTCGCGGGCGCGAGAAGCCGGACGAGGTCGTGCTGGTCGGTGCACATCTCGACTCGTGGGACCTGGGCACAGGCGCTGAGGACAATGGCGTGAATGTGGCGCTGGTAATAGATCTGGCGCGCGCGTTTCATGATCTGGGAATCGTGCCCCGCCGCACGCTTCGTTTCGCATTGTTTACGGGCGAGGAGCAAGGGATGCTCGGATCGGAGGCTTACGTCGCAAAACATCGCGAGGAACTCGACAAATTTGCGGGAGTCGTGGTGTTCGATACTGGCTCGGGACACTTGACCGGATTCTATTTGAATGGCCGCGAGGATTTGCGGAAGCCAGTGGAACAAGCGTTCGCTGCCGTGGAGGGCATCCAGGCGAACGATCAGGTCCTGGATTCGATCGACGGCACCGACAATTTCGATTTCCTGATTTCGGGTGTACCTAACCTGATCGGCAATCAGGATCCGATTCCCTACCTGCCGGATTATCACGCCGAATCGGATACAGTCGACAAGGTGAACCAAAGAGAAATGAAGGTGACCGAGGGAGCGGCCGCGGTTCTGCTGTTTGGATTGGCGGAAAATCCGGAGCGCCCACGGAGGTTATCGCGAGCGGAAGTGGAAAAGCTGGTGCGCGATACCAAGCTCGACGAGCAGATGAAAGCATTCGGCCAGTGGGAAGATTTCCAAGCCGGTAAGCGCGGAATGTTTCCGCGATAGCGGCATGCCGCGCGATAAAGGAGGCCGCGGCCCACTCGGCCGCACGTGACGATCGAAATGGGAATGTCGCCGTCAGTTCCCAGTCTCTACCTGGAGCGATCCGGACCGCTGATTCGATTCTGGGGGCTTTTCCGCCAGGCTTGCGTGTCGGCGTACGAAGACAACTGCTTTGGGGTCGCCAAGGGTGCTGCCTACTCGGCGCTGCTGGCCTTTTTCCCGGTGCTGGCCTCGATCGCCGCAGTCCTCGCCAAGGCGCACGCCGATTCGGTGGCGCATGTGTTCTCGCGATTTCTGTTCGAGATTGTTCCGCCGGGATCGGAGGACCTGGTGGCTAATCAATTCGCCGTCACAGTGCAGCGCCCGGCCTGGCTGATCCTGCTGGCCGCGATATTCTCCGTGTGGGCGGCGTCGGGCGCAATCGTGAGTCTGATGGAAGGCTACGAAGCCGCATACCGGCTTCCTTCGGGACGGCCGTTTCTCAAGGAGCGCGCGGTCGCGGTCTTGCTGGTATTTACCGCTGCGGTGCCCGCGGTCGGCTCGTCGGCTCTGATTCTATTCGGCGCGCGCTTCGAGGCGGCCGCCTACGGATGGCAGTCAGGCGCTGAAATCAAAACCTGGATGAGTCTGATGGGCAGCCTGATGCGTTATGTCATCGCGCTTGGCGCGACGGTGTTGGTCACCGCACTGATGTACTGCGTGGCGCCCAATCGTCCGCTGAAACTCCGCGAGGTGTGGCCCGGGGCGCTGGTGGCAACCTGCCTGTGGCTGGTGGTTACATCCGGATTTGCCTGGTACGTCCGCAACATCGCCAACTACAGCGTGCTGTATGGAAGCCTCGGCGCGGTGATCGCGTTGTTAATCTGGATGTATCTCGGCGCCGTGATTTCGCTGATCGGCTGCGAGTACAATGCGGTCCGCGAACGTCTGCTGTGCGAATTTTGAAGCTCGACGAATTCTGTATTCTAGAAGTTTGCCTCGAATGCCGGCCCTTTCTCTTATCAAGGTGACTGCCGCTTGAACGAAAACGGCGCCGTCATCTCGGTACGAGGCCTTCGGAAAAGCTACGGCACGTTCGAAGCAGTTCGCGGAATCAGCTTTGAGGTTCATCCCGGAGAAGTGTTCGGACTTCTGGGTCCCAACGGCGCGGGCAAGACGACGACCGTCGAGATCCTTGAAGGGTTGCGCCAGCGCAGCGCCGGCGAAACCATCGTGCTGGGCTACGATCCGGGACTCGAGACGCGCGCCATTAAGGATCGCATCGGCGTCTGCCTGCAAGCCACCAATCTTCCGGACAAGATCCGTGTGCATGAGGCGCTGGCGCTCTTCGGATCGTTCTATTCGCGCAATGCCGATCAGGAGAAGCTGCTGGAGCGTTTGCAACTCACCGATAAACGCAACGAGTTTTATTCGAAGCTCTCGGGCGGACAAAAGCAGCGGGTGGCCTTGGCGCTCGCACTCGTGAATGAGCCCCAGTTGCTGTTTCTGGATGAGCCGACCACGGGCCTCGACCCGCAGGTTCGCCTCGAAATCCACGGACTGATCCAGGAACTGCGCGACGCCAAGCGATCGATTCTGCTGACAACGCACTACATTGAGGAAGCCGAACGGCTGTGCGATCGTGTGGCGATCATCGACGAAGGTCAGATCATCGAGATCGGGACGCCGCGGGAAATTCAGCAGCGCACGCTCGGCCATAGCCGGATCGAGATTCGCTGCGAACAGCCGTTGCCGGAAGCCGAGGCGAATTCATTCCTCCTGGCTGAGAAGCATTCTTTTTCTGAAGACCGGAAGTCGCTCACGGTGGATTCCACGCATCCGGCCAAGACCATCGTCGAGCTGGTGAAGTGGATTGACCAGCACGGCATCGATCTCGCGGATATCCATTTGAAACGCCCGACGCTCGAAGACGTATTCATCGAACTTACCGGCAAGAGGCTGCGCGAATAATGAAGAGCTACATAGCGCAGGCAGTCATCAATCTGAAGCTCACGTTCCGCGATCGGACCGTGATTTTCTTCAACTACCTTTTCCCTCTGGTCTTCTTTTTCATCTTTGCGCAGTTGTTTCATGCCGAACAGGGCGGCGCCATCATTCAGGTGCTGACCATGGTGTTGAATATCGGCATTCTGGGCAGCGGATTCTTCGGCGCCGGTATCCGCGCGGTGCAGGATCGCGAAGCGAACATCCTGCGGCGATTCAAGGTCGCGCCGATCTCCGCCGCGCCCATGCTGGTCGCGTCGCTGGTGACCGGCCTGCTCAATTTTCTGCCATCCGCGATCCTGATGATCGTGCTTGCGCATTTCATCTACGGAATGGATTGGCCGCAGAGCTGGTTTTCGCTGTTGGTGTTCATTTCCATCGGCTCGCTCGCGTTTCGCGCTCTCGGATTGGTCATCGCTTCGGTGGTCAACTCGATGCAGGAAAGCCAGATCGTCATTCAACTGCTGTACTTCCCGATGCTGTTCCTAAGTGGCACCACGATTCCGCTGAGCGTCTTGCCGAACTGGGTGCAGGTGCTGGCGCAATTTCTTCCCGCGACGCACTTGATGACCGGCATGCAAGCGATCCTGGCGCGGAATGAGAGCCTGCTGCAAAACGCGTCCTCGGTCGGCGCGCTAATATTGACAGTCGCGCTGGCGACCTTTATCGGCGTGAAACTTTTCCGGTGGGAGAAGGAAGAAAAAATCCAAGCCAGCGCGAAGCTGTGGCTGATCGCCGTCCTTGCGCCGTTCTTTGTCCTGGGAGTATTTCAGGCATACAGCAAGGACAGTGTGGTGAAGGCGCGGCTGCTGAATCGCGAACTGCTGCGCAGCCGATCGATGTTGATTCGCGACGTCCGGATTTTCACCGGCGACGGGCATGTGATCGAATCCGGCGCGGTGCTGGTCCGCAATGGACGAATCGAGCGCGTTTTTGAAGGCGCGGCTCCGGATGCCAAGCAGTTGAAGGCCGAAGCGGTGGAAGCGGCCGGTAAAACATTGCTGCCAGGACTGATCGATGTTCACATCCATCTCGGCGCGTCCGGGGGATTCGTGAACTCGAGCGATTATTCGCCCGAAAAAGCCATGCCCCGCGCGCTGGCTGCTTATCTCTACAGCGGCATCACGGCGGTGAAGAGCGTGGGCGATCCGTTGGATGAGGTCCTGAAGGTCCGCGCCATGGTAAATTCCGGCGAGCGGCTCGGCGCGGAATTATTCATCTGCGGTCCGATGTTCACTGCAGCCGGCGGCCATGGGACGGAATATTTCAAGAGCCTGCCGGAGGAATTGCGCAAGCGGCTGGAAGCGCAGACCGTTCGCACGCCGCAAACGCAGGATGAGGCCCGCCAGCAGGTTCGCGACCTGAAGCAGCGCGGTGTCGACGGCATCAAAGCGATTCTCGAAGCAGGCCAGGCGCCATTCCTGTTCAATCGCTTGGACGTCAATATCCTGCGCGCGATCTCCGAAGAAGCGCATGCCCAGAAATTGCCGATCGTGGTCCACACCGGCGATTCGCGCGATGTCGCCGATGCACTCAGCGTCAACGCGAATGGAATTGAGCACGGCTCCAATCGCGACAAGATCCCGGACACTTTATTCGCTCAAATGCACGCCCAGGGTACAACTTACGATCCCACGCTCACGGTTGTCGAGGGATTCATGGACATGGTGAACGGCAACTTTGATCCACTGGAAAGGCCGCTGGTTTTGCAAGTCGGACCGGCGGACCTGATCGAAACCACCAAGACGTTCCTGAAATCCGACAAGGGCGCCGAGACGCGCGCGCGATTCAAACAATATCCGCTGAGTCTCGATCTGGGCAAACAAAATCTGGTTGCCGCGTGGAAAGCGGGCGTGACGCTGGTCACCGGAAGCGACGCCGGAAATCCGATGACGCTGCACGGGCCGACCATCCAGCGCGAAGTAGAGCTGTGGGTGGAAGCCGGGATTCCGCCGGAAGTAGCGCTACAGGCGGCGACCTACAATTCCGCGCGGCTCCTTGGCGCAGGCGATCGAATCGGTCTGGTGAAGGAAGGCTACGAGGCGAATCTGCTGCTGGTGGACGGCAACCCGCTGAAGGAGATCAAACAGCTTGAGAGCATCCAGACCGTGATTTTCAAGGGCGAGCGAATCTCACGATCGGACCTCTTCGACCAGCAGTGACGACGGTTCGCTAAACTGGATGTTCGCCGAACATGCAGGATAAGACCGCGATTCGCCTGTTGCTGGCGCTGATGTGGATTTTCGTGATCCTGGCGGTGGCAACGGCGCTGCCGTTTTCCGCCTCGCGAACGAACGACCTCGGCTATTACTCGCTTTGTTCGTTTACCCCGTGGAGCACGGCCGCTCTGCTATCGGTCGCCGGAATCCTGTGGGCCATCCGCAAGTATCTGCAGACGCGCGCGCCGTAGGTAGCGTGGCAGGCCCGAATTTCGCATATTTCGCTGGTATACGCCGCGTTGTGATCTGATAAAGGGTATGCGGCTGCTCACTGTGTGTCTTGCCTTAGCGTGTCTGGTCATCGTGGCTCCGATTCCCGCTGCCACGCCCTTCCAAGGTTCTTTCGAGAATTCGAGTAACGGCTGGACCGTGTTGCGCGGATCGGGTGTGCCCGATGCCGCGGTGGTCTATCAGAATCGCAAGTCGATGCGTGTCGAATCCGTGGGCTTCGATGCTTCCGTGCGATCGGCTCCGATTTCGTTGAACATCGGCAAGCGCTACGAACTCTCCGGCTGGATTCGCACCGAAAAGCTGGCGGTCCGCGATCTGGATCGACAGCCGATCGCGACCGGCGCGGCCCTGACCATGGCATCCATGCCGCTGGATATGCATTCTGAATCGGTCGGCGGCAACTCCGATTGGACACACGTGCATCTTCGCTTCACCGCTACACGAGCGCAGGACAACATTCTGCTCACGGCCGGCGACGGCGGCGCATTCGACGGCAAGGCTTGGTTCGCAGGAGTGAGCATCGACGAAGTCTCGTCCAAGGACGATTGGCCGTCCCGCGCCGCGGTCACGACTTTCGGACCGGCATATCGATATCCTACGGGCGGCTGGATCTATCTGCATATCGAAGGCAAGCCGTACGAGCGCGGCTACCAGCACGGCCATCTTATGGCTAAGGAAGTTGTGCAATATCTGGAGCGCTGCGCCGCCGATATTGATTCGCGTGGCAAACAGCAGAGCTGGGATATGGCGCGCAAGACCGCGAATGCGCTGTTCCTGCGCGGATTCGATCAGGAAATCCTGGAAGAGATGAAAGGGATCGCCGATGGCGCATCGGATGCGGGAGCGAAGTGGGACAACCGCCGCATCGATCTGATCGACATGGTGGTGGCGAACACTACGGTCGAACTCGGCGAATTAGAAGCCGCGCTTCCGGTGACGCCTACCGGTTTGGAAGGGCTGCACCTGGAATCGCCGGTCTATTTCGATCGCCGGCGCGATGTGTCGGCCGTGGAGCGCTGCAGCGCCTTCGTTGCGACCGGGAAAGCTACGCGCGACGGACGAATGGTAATCGGTCACATCACCATGTGGCCTCTGACGCTGGCCGAGCAGACCAATGTGTTGCTCGACATTCAACCCGCCTCCGGACATCGGCTCCTGATGCAGAGCTATCCGGGCGGCATCGAAAGCGGAACCGACTGGTATCAGAACGACGCCGGCATCGTTCTCACCGAGACGACCATCCGTCAGAGCCCGTTCAATATCGATGGAACGCCAGTGGCGTATCGCGCGCGCCGG
>Ga0335080_10008084_pt1 | contig 10960 bp, 7 predicted proteins | sample Lox_Sample_34_FD_206720 | JGI IMG/M metagenome (GOLD analysis project Ga0335080, IMG submission 206720) | Soil microbial communities from Loxahatchee National Wildlife Refuge, Florida, United States - Lox_Sample_3.4 | ecosystem: Environmental > Terrestrial > Soil > Wetlands | place: USA: Florida...
ACTGCCGGTTCCAGAGAGCTTGCCTCGGCCGCCAGGTCTGACGACTCGCCTGCCAAGCCGGCGGCGGAAGCGGCGAAACTCATCTCCTCGGGCAGGGGCGAATCTTCCGTTGAGGTTGAACTCACGGCCGCGCGCGCTTTGTATTTCTCGGCCAGTTCGCGGTATCGGGTGGCCTCCTCGGCCTGGCCGGCATCGTGATAGATACTCGCCAGGGTAGCGCAGCAGGCTGCGGCTTCGGCGAAACGGCCGGCGCGGGCGTGCAAGGACGCAAGCCGCTGGTTCAGGCGCAGGTCGCTGGGCGCCTTGGGCAAAACGGCCAGCAACGGCTCCAGGGCCTTGGCCGGCATATTGTAAGAAAGGAACAGGTCGGCATCGGTGAGAGCGCCGCGAATGGATAAGGCCAGATCATCGGCGTAGCGCTGCTCAATGAAGGGCGCGGTTGCTTCCAGTTCCTCCACCAGGCTGGCGCCTTCTTCGGCCGTGATCAGGGCTGCCGGCGAGCCACCCAGCTGGCTGGCTACCTGCTGGTAATTGCGCGCATGGATCTGGTTCTGTGGCTCCAACTGCATCAGCTTCTGGTAGTAATCGCGGGCGCGGGGCAAGTCGCCGGACTGCACCGAGCTGTGCGCCAGGAGCTCATAGACCTCAGCGATATGCGTGTTATCGCCCGCCTTGGTCAGCAACTCGAGCAGAATTTCCAGCGCGGCGGTGTTTTCGCGCACGTGGCCGATGCAAGCGTGCAGAGTATCCAGAACTTTGGTGGCATTTGAGGCCAGCAGGCGGTCCGAGTACTGCTGGAAGACGCGCAGAGCGTCTTCAAAATGACCGGATGCGATGAGGGCATCGGCGTAGGCGATGACTGAATCCACATCATTGTGGACTGAAAGCAGCTTGCCGGCGAGGGTGCCGGCCTCGGGCAGGCGGCCGGTGCGGACGTAAGCCTGCATCAAGACGCGAAGCCCATCGGGATGAGAATCGAGGTCGGCAATCTTTTCCAGGTGCTGAATGGCGCCGGGCAGGTCGCCAGATTCAAAGGCGATGCGGCCGCGGAGCAGAAGCGCGGAGCTGTTGCCGGGATCGAGCGCCAGCATGCGCTGCAGCAACTCTTCGGCGGGCGCGATGGCCCCGCGGCTGCGCAGGGTCTCCGCGGCTTCAGAAAAAATCTGCCAGGCTTCGTTCTTCTTGCCCAGGCGAACATAAACTTCGGCCAGGCGGGTGCGCATGGCCACGTTCTCGGGGTCCATTTCCAGAGTTTTCTGGAAAATTCTCGCGGCCTGCTCCAGTTCGCCGGTGCGCAGGAATTCTTCGGCGACCTGGCGGTACTGGGCGCGGGCATCATTGAACAAACCCTGCTGGGTATAAAGTTCGGCGAGGCGGAGCACGCTATCGAGCGAGGGCTTGAGCTTGCTCAGCTTCTTGTACATCGCGATAGCCTTGACCGTGAAACCCTGGGAGGCATAGGCGTCGCCGACGCTCTTGAAGCATTCCACCGCCTGATCGTGTTGGCCGAGGCGGGCGTGCAGATCGCCCACCGTATTGAGGACGGTGAGCTCCTTCGGGTCGGCCTTCAGGACCTTCTCGTATTCCACGATGGCATTTTGCAGCTTGCCCTGCTGGACAAATTTCTCAGCAGTGCTCAATGCCTTCTGCTTGTTGAACCCGAACCCAAACGCCATAGAATTTGCCGGCTCCGGCTGTTGTTAGTCCGAAAGCCACGCCGCTCAGGGAGAAAGAGCACTCGCGCATGCACCCGATTGTCGGCATAAGGCCGATGAGCCGGGTGGTCTATCGGACAATGGCCATTGTAAGACTGAGAAGGAGGAAGCGCAGGTTACCAAGGGTTACCAGTAGGGAGTGTACGACCGAGTTACCCGCAGCTGCGGGCGCTCCGGGGGTAACTCCTGGATGAATGAGGAAGGTTCAGGCGCGGGCGACCGCGGCCAGCACAAAGAACAGAAGCACCAACAGCATTGGCTTGGGCAAATGGCGTAAAAGCTTCCAGACCATGATGCTCATACTGACCCTCCGCGCGCGGGGAGATACCGCGAATGAATCTGTCGAGCTAGCCCCAGGGCTCGGAATATACCGCGAGCCGATGAGGGCTTCTGGCTGTTTGTGGCCGAACGGCAGAGATTGTACGACAAAAATCCATCAGGGCAAGTCCTTTGTTTGATCTCTTGTGCTCTTTCCCTTTTTGGCGCGTTCTCCGCGGCGCGGCGTAAGTAGCGGGATAATAATGATTTTGAGGCTTTGCAGGGCCCGAGACGAACGGCCTTGACCCAATGAGCGCTTCTCTAGCTGACTATCTCGCCCAATTCCGTATGCGAGGCGATGAGTGCGCCTATGCGCAGCGGCAGGGCTACCGCATGGTGCGCACCAGCTATCGCGAGGTTGCACAAACTGCCTACCGGTTTGCTCGGGAGCTCGAGGTGCGTGGAATCAAGAAGGGGGACCGCGTGCTGCTTTGGGGGGCGAACTCGGCCGCGTGGGTGGCAGCGTTTTTCGGTTGCGCAATTTGCAGCGTAGTTGCGGTCCCGATGGATGAAGCCGCAGCGGACGACTTTGCCCGCCGCGTGACTGATCAAACTCAGGCCCGGGTGTGGGTCTGCGCGAGGGAACATGCGGAAACCAGCCCGGTGCCCGCCGTGGTGCTGGAAGATTTGCCACAGACCTTGGAAAGATACGACCCATCGCCGCCGGCCGTGGCCAAGCCCGCCCCGGAAGATTTGCTGGAGATTGTGTTTACCTCGGGCACTACGGCACAACCGAAGGGGGTGGTGATTACACATGGCAATGTTTTGGCCAACATGGCGCCGCTGGAAGCAGAGATTAGGAAATACTTGAAGTACGAACATTTTGTGCATCCGGTGCGGTTCTTAAATCTGCTACCGCTGAGCCATGTCTTTGGGCAGTTTCTGGGGATTTTTCTTCCGCAGCTATTGGGAGGCACGGTGATCTTTCAGGAGGCGCTGAAGCCTGCCGAGGTGGTGCGGACGATCCGGCGGGAACGGGTTTCAGTGCTGGTGGCGGTGCCACGAATGATGCAGTCGCTAAAGGAAAAAGTGGAACGCGACCTGGAAGAGGCCGGGCGGCTGGAGGAGTTTCGCCGCAGGTTCGCCGCGGCCGCAGAGCAGCACTTTCTGCGCCGCTGGTGGGCGTTCCGGCGGGTGCGCCGGCAGTTCGGCTGGAAGTTCTGGGCGTTCATTTCCGGCGGCGCGGCGCTGGACCGCGCAACGGAAGAATTCTGGCGCAGGCTGGGTTATGCCGTGGTCCAGGGTTACGGACTTACGGAGACGACGTCGCTCATTAGCGTGAACCATCCATTCCACCTGGGGCAGGGTTCCATTGGCAAAGTGCTGCCGGGGCGGGAAGTAAAGCTGGCGCCGGACGGAGAAATTCTGGTTCGCGGTGGCGGAGTGACTGCCGGCTATTGGAACGATCAGGCGCTTCGACCGGCGGCCGATGAGGAAGGATGGTATCGCACGGGCGACATCGGCGAACTGGATGCAGAAGGCCATTTGTATTTCAAGGGGCGGAAGAAGGACGTGATGGTCACACCGGCAGGGATGAATGTGTATCCCGAGGACCTGGAGGCGGCACTGCGCCGCCAGCCGGAAGTGAAGGATTGCGTGGTGGTAGCCCTGCCGAGAAATGGCAACGCCGAGCCCTGCGCGGTGGTGATTCTGCGCGATAGTGATAGCGACAAACTCGAGGGCGTAGTGAATCGCGCCAACGAGTCTCTGGCGGAATATCAGCGCATGCGAAGCTGGTTCGCGTGGCCGGAAGAGGATTTTCCGCGTACCTCGACGCAGAAGTCGAAGACGGCCGAAGTACAGAAATTCGTGCTGTCGAGGCTGGGGCAAGAATCCTCAGGCGATGCGCCGCCGAGTTCGCTCTCCGGCTTGCTGGGCAGGGTGACGGGCCGAGCGGAGGAGAATGTTTCGGCGAACGCCAGCCTGGACGCCGACCTCGGGCTGAGCTCGCTTGACCGGGTCGAGTTGCTGGGAGAACTGGAAGAGCGGTATCAGCTGGACCTGAGCGAGACCCGCTTTGCCGCGGTCAATACGGTCGGCGACCTTGAGCGGTTACTGCACGGCAAGGCCGCGCCGCGGGCAAAGTTTCACTATCCGCTCTGGGTGCAGCGCTGGCCGGTCATGTGGGTGCGGCTCCTCATTCATTACGCGCTGCTACGGCCGGCGGTCTTTCTATTGGGCTGGCCGCGAGTGGAAGGCCGGGAAAATTTGCGGGGCCTGCGCGGGCCGGTGCTGGTGATTTCGAATCACATTGGCGACGTAGACCCAGGCTTCATTCTGACCGCCTTGCCCGCTCGTTTCCGCCATCGCCTGGCGGTAGCCACTGGCGGGGAAGCACTAGAAATTCTGCGCACTCCGCCGGCCGGCCGCAGCGCAGTGGGCAAGGCTTATGACCGGGTGAAATGGATATTGGGGGTCAGCCTGCTGAATCTTTTTCCCCTGCCGCGAGAGGCCGGCTTCCGGGAAAGCTTTTCCTATGCCGGCGAATGCGTGGACCGCGGCTACAGCGTTCTGATCTTTCCCGAAGGCCGGCACACGGCCGATGGCAAGCTGCTGCCTTTCCGCGCCGGCATCGGACTGCTGGCCAACAATCTCAGCATTCCCATTGTGCCCATACGGATTGAGGGCTTGTTCGAGCGCAAGCAGGCCGGCAAGAGCTTTGCCTGGCCGGGCCAGATCCGGGTGAAAATCGGCGCGCCAGTAACGTTTCCTTCCGAAAGCGACCCGCAGCAGATTGCCCGGCAACTGCGCGAGCGGGTGGCGTCGTTGTGAAATCAGAGTGCCGTGCCCGCCAACACTTGAGCGGGCCAACTCATCCAAAGCCCCGGTATAGTATTGGCATACCTGGCCCAAAAAATCATTGGAGGCGGCTCCTATGCAGCTTGATCTGAAGCAGTGCGCTCGTGGTGTACTGGCAGTCTTTCTGGCTCTGTTTTTTGCCGTGCCGCAGAATCTGTTTGCCCAGGCCGCGGTCCACGTAGTGGACCCCTCCGAACTGCAGCAGGCTTTGCTGGAGGCCTCGCAGGCGCGGCAGCGCAACCTGGAGCAGCTGCAGAAGTTCTTTTCGACCGGCAAGGCCGAAAAGGCGCTGCGTTCAGCCAACATGGACCCGCAAAAAGTACAGCGGGCGATCGCCTCGCTGAGCGATGCCGAACTGGCGCAGCTCTCGGCCCGCACCTTCAAAGCTCAGAAGGATTTCGCCGCCGGCAACATGAGCGACCGCGATCTGCTTCTGCTGTTGTTGGCCGTGGCCGCCCTGATCCTGATTATTGTGGCCGTACGGTAGGACCCAATGCGGTTACGCTTTATCCAGGCAATTGCCGCCGTGGTTTGCCTGAGCGCAATGCTCGCGGCCTCAGGCCCGGCGGAGATTTTGCTGGACGTTCCCTTTATCCCCCAGGAAAAGGACGGCTGCGGCGCGGCCAGCATTGCCATGGTAATGCAGTACTGGCAGCACGAATGGAGCAAGCCGCTGACGCCGGGCTCGGACCCGGCGCTGATTCAGCGGGCCCTCTATTCGCCGGAGGCGCACGGGATTTATGCCTCGCAGATGGAGAGCTACTTTCGCCAGCAGAACTTTCGCACCTTCATCTTCCGCGGGCAATGGGCCGATCTGAAACAGCACTTACAAAAAGGGCGGCCTCTGATCGTCGCCCTCAAGCCCGGCGGTGATTCGCCGTTGCACTATGTGGTGGTGGCCGGACTGGATGAGGAAAAATCTCTGGTGCTGGTAAACGATCCAGCGCAACGCAAGCTGCTCAAGCAGGACCGCGCGAACTTCGAGCGGGAATGGAGTGCTGCTGACCGATGGACGCTCCTCGCTTTGCCCATCCTGGGCCCCTCCTGATTTCCGCCATTGCGGTTCTCCTCTTAGTCCTCTGCGCCCAGGCGCTGCCAGCGCAGGCCCCGGGAGCTTCTGCGGAGGAACAGGCCCGCCAGTGGGCCGCCCAGCAGATGTGGCAACAGATCGTTGACCTGGTCCGCGGCCTGCCGAAGCCTTCCGCCGATCTGGATTTCTACTACGGGACGGCGCTTGCCCGCCTGGGCAAGGTAGAAGAAGCGCGGCGCGCCTTGCTGGCCGGCAGCCGTCTTAGCCCCAAAGACGCCCGCTTTTCCGTTGAACTGGGCGGTATTGCCTTTCGCCAGAGGCATTTCGTGCGGGCGGCCGCTTATTTGCGCCAGGGCTTGAAGCTCGCGCCGCACGACGCCTATGCCGAGAACTTTCTGGGCACGGTCTATTTTCTGCAGGGCAACCTCAAGGCCGCGCTGAAGTATTGGAACCGCGATGATAAGCCGCACGTGGTGCGGGTGGTAGAGCGCCCGGCGCCGGATGTGGACCCGCAACTGCTCGATTCAGCGCTTGCGTTCTCTCCGGAGAGCACCCTGCGGTTTCCCGATCTGATGACCAGCGAAGCGCGGGTGGGCGCACTGGGGGTTTTTCCCAACTATGAATTCAACTTACAGATTCGGCCCGATGGCAAATTCGACGTCATCTTCTACAACGAAGCGCAACAGACCTGGGGAAAGAAAAAATGGCTCACGCTTGCGCTGATGCTCCGCGGCCTGCCCGCCGAGACGGTTTATCCCGAGTATTACAACATTCACCACAAGGCGATCAATTTCACCTCGCTGTACCGCTGGGATGCGCAGAAGCGCCGCATCACGGCAAACCTCTCCAGCCCCTTCGACCGAGCCAAGCGGAATTTCAATGTGGGGCTCGATCTGCGCGACGAAAACTGGCGAATTGTCGATTCCTTTACCGGCCCGGCGCCGCTGCGGGGGGCGCTGAACCTGCGGCGCGAGGCAGTAAGCGCGAATTTTCTCTCCATTGTGAACGGACGCTGGCAGTGGTCGGCCGGTGGGGAAATCTCTCATCGCGATTTTCGTGACGTCGACCCCGGAGTGGCCCTCACGCCGGAGCTTCTCCTCAAGGGTTACCAGCTCAAGCAGACCAGCAGCCTCGATGCCGAAATCTGGCAGATGCCTGAACATCGCATGGACCTGCGAGGCGGCGGCGCGGCCGCTCTGGGGCGCCTCTGGTCGCAGCCGCCGCACTCCTTTGCCAAGCTGCAGGCATGGGAGAAGTTCCACTGGTTTCCCGAGCCCGCGGGCGACGATTACGAGATGCAGCAGCAGATTCACGCCGGCAAGACATTCGGAGATTTGCCCTTCGACGAACTCTTTGCCCTGGGAATCGGTGGCGACACCAATCTTATGATGCGCGGCCACGTTGCCACGCGCAATGGCCGCAAAGGCAGCGCTCCCCTGGGGCGGAATTTTTTCCTCTCCAATTGGGAAGTGGATAAGAACGTCTATCACTACGGGCCTGCCACGATTAAGGTGGGACCGTTCTTCGATACGGGCACGATTACCGATCCCGATCCTGGCCTGGGCTCACGAAAGTGGCTTTGGGATACCGGGCTCCAACTCAAGGCAAGGATGCTGGGCGCCGAGGTAATTGTCTCGCTGGGCAAAGACCTGCGCTCGGGGAACAATGCGGTATACGTGACCCTGACTTCGGTGAGCTGGCAGTGAGCTAAGGCTCGGCGCCGGCGCTGAACTCCTCTGCCGATTGTTCGGCAAGCCGGGGATATGTGGTCTTCTTGCGGCGGCGCAAGTCGCGCGGCAACTGCGAGCGGGTAATCCATAGGCCTGCAGCCACCGTGGCTGCCCAAGTGATGGTCATCAGGGCGAGAGCTTCAACATCAGCGAGGCGGGCTCCGGCTGGCACGAAGCGCCCAACCTCGTAGCTCAGCCATCCTGCGGCGAGCGCGGTGCCGGCTGCTTTGCAGAGTTCGAGCCATTGCAATTGAAAGAGTGAAACCAGCTTGCGGCGGTGCAGCAAAACAGCGACGGCCAGCGTGTTGGCGGCAATTCCTACGTCGGAGGCCATGGCCAGCCCGACCGTGGAGAAGGCATGAAACAGCGCCTTGTAAACCGGAATCGAGGCGATGGTGATGAGCGTACTCGCCACCATGGGCGTGAGCGTGTCGCCGGAGGCATAGAAGGCGCGGGCATAGAGCCCTTGCGCCGCCCACAACGCCAGCGACAGAGAAAACCAGAAAAAATAGACGGCGGTGTGCTGGGAATCAGCCAGATGAAAATGGCCCCGGTGAAAGGCCAGGTCCACCAAAGGTAGCGCGGCCGACATCATGAGGCTGCTGCCCAGCACTGAGGCTGCCGCGATGCGGTAAATTGACCCATTCACCGTGGCGGCAAATTCGCCCATGCGTTTTTCGCTGAACAGCCGCGCGAAAAAGGGCAGCGAGGCCTGCCCGGCAGCCTGCCCGAGCACAGAGATGGGCACCGCAAACAGACGCTTGGCGTAATTGAGGCGGGCAATATCGCCGACCACGCCGGAGGCGAAGTAGCGCAGAATCCAATCGTCGGCGGTGACCAGAGAAACGCCGAGCATCAGGGGAATGGAAAGCCTCACCCATTCGCGAAATGCCGGATTGCGCACATCGAACGAAACGCTGTAGCCCGTGCCCACTCGCGCCGCGCCGATGGCATTGATGAGAAATATTCCCAGGAAGCTGCCGGCCACCGCGCCATAAGCCAAAGAAGAGATTCCCAGGCGATGAGAAAACAGCAGCCCGCCCACGATGATTCCTGCGTTATAGACCAATGGGCCGAAGGCGGGCAGCAGAAACAGCCGCCGCGAGAGCAGCACCGCCGAGACCACGCCGCCGACGTAGAAAAATATTTGGGCGGGCAGAAGAATTCGCGTGAGGTGCACGCACAGCGCCAGCTCGTCAGGCCCGAAGCCCTTGAACATCATGCGGTCGAGCTGGGGAGCGAAAATTTCGGCGATGACGATGCCCACCATCAGCACCGCGGTCATTATGGTGATAATGACCGAGAAGGTTTTCTGCGCCGCTTCTTCCTTGTTTTCGGCGAGAAAGCGGGTGTAGATGGCGACGAAGGTAATGGAAGCGGTGCCGCCGGCCACCAGGTAGTTCAACCAGTCGGGAATGGTGAAGCCGGCCACATAGGCATCGGTCTGCGGGCCGGCGCCGAAGGCCCAGGCGATATACATTTCGCGCACGAAGCCCAGGACGCGCGAGAGCATGACCGCCGACATCAGCAGAAGCGTGGCGGAAAACGCCGAGTGCTGATGCGAGGGGCGCAGCAGGCGCAGGGCGCGGCGCAGAACGCTTCTGCCTGCCTGCGGATTTTCCGCGACATTCGCCATTCTCGGGCGATTCTACACGCAAAGATTGAGCGCATTGGGTATGCCCCAGGTTCGCGCGGCTCACAAGAGGGCACGTACTTTTGACAGGCTGATGCAGCGCGCCACATAATCCGAGTCGTGGCCAAACCCGACTTGATTGCAGGCGAGATTCGAAGCGCAGTTCTCAGGCGTTCGTTTCGCAAAGCGTACCCAGAGGCGGTGCGCGGGGAAGGGGTGTACCTCTGGGACGGCGACGGCCGGCGCTATCTCGACTTTTCCGGCTCCGCGGCGGTGAACTTCATCGGTCATGGAGTACGGGAAATTTCGGCGGCGATGTCGAGGCAAGCGGGCATGTTGGAGTTCGTGCACAGCAGCCAGTTCAGCACTTCCGTGGCCGAGCAATACGCGCAGGAGTTGCTTGAGTTTGCCGGAGAAAACTTTCGTGGCGGTGCGGTTTATTTCACCTGCGGCGGCTCGGAGGCAGTGGAGACCGCGCTCAAGCTTGCCCGCCAGTACCAGGTAGAGATCGGGCAGAGTGGGCGCTATCAGGTTTTGAGCAGGCAGCAGAGCTATCACGGCGCAACGCTGGGCGCTGTGTCGGTCTCCGGCAATCGGCGGCGCCGCGAGATGTACCGGCCCATGGTGAAAGAGTTCGCCCACATTGGGTATCCGTATTGTTATCGCTGCGCTTACGACTGCACCGACGGTTGCCGAAACTGCGGCCAGCAATACGCAGCGGAACTGGAGCAGGCAGTCGAGAAGGTCCAAGGTGCGGCTGCCGCCTTTATCTGCGAGCCGGTCAGCGGCGCAACTTTGGGCGCGGTAACTCCGCCGCCTGGCTACCTGCAAAGCATTGCGGAGATTTGCCGCCGCCACGGAGTGCTCTTCATTGCCGATGAAGTCATGACCGGGATGGGCCGCACCGGGCGCAACTTCGCCGTGGAGCATTGGCAGGCCGCGCCCGACATTCTGGTGGCCGCGAAAGGCCTTTCGAGCGGCTATGCCCCGCTTGGAGCGGTGATTGCCAATCAGAGAACAGTAGAGGCGATCGCCGCCGGCTCGGGCGCATTTCTTCACGGCTTCACCTACAACGCGCATCCTGTTTCGCTGGCGGCTGGACGAGCCGTGCTGGCGCACTTGCAGAGAAGCCGGCTGGTGCAGGCGGCCGATTCGGCCCAGCCGGGAACTCCGGCGCAGGAATTGCAATGGTCGCTGCGGTCCTTATTAGATTCGCCTGTGGTCGGCGATGTTCGTGGTCTCGGGCTGCTTTGGGGAATCGAGTTTGTGGCGCAGAAATCGAGCAAGAAGCCGTTTCCCGCAGAACTGAACTTTGCCGGCCGCGTCGCGCAGGCGGCGCTCCAACGCGGGTTGCTCGTTTATCCCATGCAGGGCTGCGTGGACGGCATCTCCGGCGACCACCTGCTGATCGCTCCGCCGGCTGTCATCACCGCCGAGCAAATACAGTGGAGCCTCGAGCAATTGCGCGCGGCGGTGGAAGAGGCTGCGCGGCAAACCTGAGGCCTTCCCCGGTGCCCTCAGTTTTCTCTGTGGTTGAGAATTCTGAAATTATCTGAAGAAAACAAGACAGCTATCTCTCCGGTTATCAGCAGCTTCCCCAATGTTCCACGATTGACCCACGATTTACCTGCAGAGCATTGCCGCCATCTCGCCTTCCGCGCAAAGTCGCGAAATGGGAGGCGACTTATGGCAAGCCCACTGATTGATTTCTGCGAGCAGGCCGACCCGGCGGTTC
>Ga0335080_10008085_pt1 | contig 10960 bp, 12 predicted proteins | sample Lox_Sample_34_FD_206720 | JGI IMG/M metagenome (GOLD analysis project Ga0335080, IMG submission 206720) | Soil microbial communities from Loxahatchee National Wildlife Refuge, Florida, United States - Lox_Sample_3.4 | ecosystem: Environmental > Terrestrial > Soil > Wetlands | place: USA...
ATTTCGTCAAGAAGCTCTCCCCGCCGCGCGCCGCGTGGCTGATGGTGCCGGCGGCGGCCGTCGACGCGACCCTCGCGGATCTCGCGCCGAAGCTCGCGAGGGACGACACCGTCATCGACGGCGGCAACTCCTATTACATCGACGACATCCGCCGCCAGAACGACCTGCGCCCGCGCGGCCTCCACTATCTCGACGTCGGCACGAGCGGCGGCGTCTGGGGCCTCGAGCGCGGCTACTGCATGATGATCGGCGGCGACCGGGATGCCGTCCAGCGCCTCGACCCGATCTTCAAGACGCTCGCTCCGGGCCGCGGAAACGTCCCGCGAACGCGCGGACGCGAGAAGGCCGGCGGGACTGCAGAGGAAGGCTACCTTCACTGCGGGCCGTCGGGCGCGGGCCATTTCGTCAAGATGGTCCACAACGGCATCGAGTACGGCTTGATGGCGGCGTACGCGGAAGGTTTGAACATCCTGAAGAACGCGAACGTCGGCAAGCACGCGCGAGAGGTGGACGCCGAGACGACGCCGCTGCGCCATCCCGAGCACTACCAGTACGACCTGAACCTGCCCGATATCGCCGAGGTCTGGCGCCGCGGGAGCGTCGTCGCCTCGTGGCTCCTCGACCTGACCGCGGACGCGCTCTTCGAGTCGCCGCAGCTCGACAAGTTCTCGGGCCGCGTTTCCGACTCGGGCGAGGGCCGATGGACGGTCCAGGCCGCGATCGACGAGGGAACGCCGGCGGACGTCCTGACGGCGGCGCTGTACCAGCGGTTCAGCTCGCGCGGCGACGCCGAGTTCGCCAACCGCGTTCTCTCCGCCATGCGCTTCGAGTTCGGCGGGCACGTCGAGAAGCCGGCGAAGGGATAACCGTGGCCCCCGCCCGCCGGTCCTCGCCGCGCACCCTCGCCGTGGACATCGGCGGCTCGGGCATCAAGACGATCGTCCTCGACGCCGCGGGCCGGCCGGTCACCGATCGCCAGCGTGTCGACACGCCGAGCCCGGCGACGCCCGCGGCCGTCCTCGGCGCGATCACCGGACTTGCTCGATCGCAAGGACGGTTCGACCGCGTCTCGGTGGGCTTTCCGGGCGTCGTCCGCCGCGGCGTCACGGGGACGGCCTTCAACCTCGGTCCCGGCTGGGTCGGGTACGACCTCGACCGCGCGCTCACGACGGCCCTCGGCAGGCCCGTGCGCTGCTGCAACGACGCGGACGTCCAGGGCCTCGGCGTCGTGAAAGGCCGCGGCATCGAGCTCGTGATAACGCTCGGCACCGGCTTCGGGTCGTCGCTCTTCCTCGAGGGGCGGCTCGTGCCCAACCTTCAGCTCGGCCATCACGCGGCCTGGAAGAACAAGACCTACGAGGACGAGCTCGGGCTCAAGGCGCTCAAGAAGGCGGGCAAGAAGAAGTGGAATCGCCGGCTCCGCAAGGCGATTGAGACTCTCGAGGCGCTCTTCAATTTCGACGTGCTCTACATCGGCGGCGGAAACGCCCGACTCGTCGAGGGAAAACTGCCGCCGCGGGCGAAAATCGTTTCGAACGACGCCGGGTTGCTCGGCGGCATCGCGCTCTGGCACGGCAAGGAGGGCCACTATGGTGTCCGCTGAGGGGCCTACCGCCGGCCCGTCCGACGCCCCGGGCCGGCAAGGCCCGTCCGACGCCTTCGTCTTCTTCGGCGCGACGGGCGACCTCGCCTACAAGAAGATTTTTCCCTCCCTTCAGGGCATGGTGAAACGGGGCCGCCTGTCCGTTCCCGTCATCGGCGTCGCCAAGTCGGGCTGGACGGTGGACCAGCTCCGGGAGCGAGCGCGCGCGAGCCTTTCCGAGCACGGCGGCGTGGACGAAGAGGCCTTTCGGAAGCTGTCCGTGCTCCTCCAGTACATCGACGGCGATTACGCCGACCCCGCGACGTTCCAGAAGCTCCGCCAGGCCCTCGGGCCCGCGAAACATCCCACGCACTACCTCGCGATCCCGCCGAGCCTCTTCGGCGCGGTCATCGAGGCGCTCGGCAAGTCCGGCTGCGCCGACGGCGCGCGCGTCGTCATCGAGAAACCCTTCGGCCACGATCTCGCGTCCGCGCGGGAGCTCAACGTCACGCTGCACTCCGTCTTCCCCGAGCCGTCGGTCTTCCGCATCGACCACTATCTCGGCAAGGAGGCCGTCGAGAACCTGCTCTACTTCCGGTTCGCCAACACGTTCCTCGAGCCGATCTGGAACCGCAATTACGTGGACTGCGTGCAGATCACGATGGCGGAGCAGTTCGGCATCCAGGGACGCGGCAAGTTCTACGACGAGACCGGAACGATCCGCGACGTCATTCAGAACCACCTGCTCCAGGTCGTCGGATACCTCGCGATGGAGCCGCCCAATTCCATCGATTCCGACCGGGTGCGCGACGAGCAGGTCAAGATCTTCCGCGCGATCCCGCCGCTGCGCCCGGCCGACGTCGTGCGCGGACAGTTCGACGGATACCGCAACGAGCCCGGAGTGAAGCCCGGCTCGACCACCGAGACCTTCGCCGCCGTCCGGCTCACGATCGACTCCTGGCGCTGGGCCGGCGTTCCCTTCTTCATCCGCGCCGGGAAATGCCTGCCGCTGACGGCGACCGAGGTGCTCGTGGACCTGAAGCGCCCCCCGCTCTCGAGGCTTTCTCCCGAAGACAGCAACTACTTCCGCTTCCGCCTCGGCCCCATGATCACGATCTCGATCGGAGCGCGCATCAAGAAGCCCGGCACGGAGCCGCTTTCGATGCCGACGGAGCTGGTCGCGGTGCGGGACGCCGGCCGCGACGAAGTGGACGCCTACGAGCGCCTTCTGACCGATGCGATGAAAGGCGAGGCGACCCTCTTCGTTCGCGAGGACGCCGTCGAGGCGGCCTGGGCGGTCGTCAACGGCGTGCTGGGCGATGCGACGCCGGTCCATCCCTACCCGCCGGGAACGTGGGGACCGGCCGAGGCGATGAAGATGACGGCCTCGAAGGAAGGCTGGCACGACCCGTCCCAAGACTGAGGACGCGGGGTCTCCGGCAAACGGCCCGGCGCGCGGCACGACTTTCGCTTAGAATTTCGACGTGGCCCCATTTCGCCCCGGGAACCGGGAGGAGACCTGCCCGGTGATCGTCTTCACGACGCCCGGGCGCGTCTACGTCGGCGCGCTCGAGCCCGGCCCCGTGCCCGCCGTCCGTGTCTTCGGCGCGAAGTACACGCCGGGAGACTCGATCCGCGGCGAAAAGATCGTCGGCGTCAGCGTCCCGCGCGGCGTCGGTTCCCGCCGTGCGGCGGCCTTCAACGCCGCAACGTTGCGCCTCCGTTAGGGGACCGCCGGCGCTCGCCCCTCAGGCGCTCTTCTTCTTCGGGACCTTCGCCCCGGCCTTCCGCGCTTCCGACAGGCCGATCGCGATCGCCTGCTTGCGGCTGGTGACCTTCTTGCCGGAACGGCCCGATTTCAGCGTTCCGTGCTTGCGCTCGCGCATGGCGCGTTCGACCTTGCTCTGAGCCTTCTTGCCGTACTTTCTCGCCATCGAAAATCTCCTTGTTCGTGCGGCCGATCGAGACGGGCCGGCGATTGCCGACCGCCGGCCCCGTGCGGCGGACTACCGTTCTTCGTTCTCCAGAGTGTCGTCGTCCGATTTCTCGCCACGGCTCCCGGTGAGCGAGTCCTCCGCCTTTCCGCCCGTGAAATGCCCTTCGCCGTTGCGGGCACGGTCCTCTCCCGTCTTCTGCCCGTGCGCGCTCTTCCCCGGCGAGCCGCTTCCCCCGTGAGGGCTCTTCTTGTCGCGATTCCGATCCGGCATGGTTGACCTCCCTGGAAGATTCCTCTTCCGCGGAAGTTCGATTCAAGGAGCGTGCCGCGTTCGCCCTCGAGTCAGCGGTGGCCGACCACGGCCGCTCTCGCCGCGGCGGGCGCGGCCATCGCCGGCGCCGCACCCGTCACGGGCGCGCCCGAAAAAGTCATGGCCGCCCCTCCGGCGGCGAACGTCGGGGCCAGGACCGGCGTGCCGTTGGCGTCGATCGCCAGCGGCACCGAGCCGGGCGAGCCCGCCGGCGCGAGGATCGGCGTCCCGTTCGAGCCGATCGTCAGAGGGACCGACCCGGGAGTTCCGGCCGGCGCGAGGATTGGCGTCCCGTTCGAGCCGATCGTCAGCGGAACCGAGCCCGGAGTTCCCGCGGGCGCCAGAATCGGAGTTCCGTTCGACGCGACCGCGAGCGACGGCGCGTTCGGATCGAGGATCGGAGTGCCATTGGGTCCGATCACGAGCGCCGCCGCCGTCGGAGAGATCGTGGGCGTCCCGTCGGGCCCGATGACCGTCACCGGCGTGCCCGGAACGACCGGGAATCCGTTCGATCCGACGAGCGCCGGCGTGCTCGTGCCCGATGCGAGCGCGAGATCGGTCGACGACGGAACGGAAGTGAGCAGCGTGTTGACGGGGATTTGCGCGGGCCCGCCGCCGATCCCGATCCCGTAGTAGAAGCCGTTCCACATCGGCGTTTGCGGCGCGGCCGCCGCGGAGGCGCCGCCGCCGGACGTGTCGGCGCGCGGTGTCACGTAGGCGTCGTCCGTCGTCCCGAGATCCACGACCTCGCCGGGCTCGAGCTCCTCTCCGGGCGCGCGAGCCGACACGGCCGTAGCGGCCCCGTGCAGCCGGGGAGCCTCGCCAGCCGCCTCGATCCGCGCGACCATCTCCGCCGGCACGCCGTCCAGCCTGCCGTCCGATGCGCGGTGGAAGATCAGCACACTCCCCTCTTGCGCAGGAGCATCCATCGTCGCGACCTCGGCTCCGTTCGTCAGCTCGATGCGATGGCGGCCCGTCGGCAGCGCGGCGAGCGCTGTCCCCCCGACGGCGATGGCGAAGGCACAGATAGAAATCGTGCGGACCATGGCAGACCTCCTCCGTCTCTGGAGACTGCACCATCGGTGCCGGCATTACGCGCTCGGGCGACTCGCGGCGTGGCCCGTCGATTGCAGAAGAATCCGCCGGACCCCTTCCGGTCCGAAAGGAGGATTCGATGAAGAGATTCTTGACGCCGATACTCGCGGCGGCCCTCACGCTGTCCGCGGCCGCCCTCGTTGCCCAGCAGGACAACCGACGGCCGAACAGCGCGCGGGATGAAAGCCCGCAGACGTACGACTCGGCCAGGTCCGCGGGAACGTACGAGGGAACGGTCTCGCAGATCGACTCGAGCGGAAGCTCGTTCGTTCTTCGCGACCGCTCCGGCAGTGAGGTCACGATCTCCTGGGATCAGTCCACGCGCCTGACCGGCGTCGAAGCGAGCCAGGGAACGGGCCTGTCGGCACTGAAAGTCGGCGACGAGGTCGTCGTGAAGACTTCGGCCCAGGGCGGCAAGAACGTCGCCTCGATGGTCCAGGTCCGCCCGAAGAAGTCGTCGTAAGGGTTTCCGGCGATCACGCGGGAAGCGGGGATCTTCCCCGCCCCGCGGCGATCGCGATCACACGAGGAGAGTGGTCATGGTTCGCAAACTGAGCCTTTTCGTTCTCGCGGGCGTCCTTGTCGCCGCCGCATCGGCTTCGGCGCAGGCGCCGCCGGAGGCCGGGTCCGTCGATCTCGGAGACTTCGCCCGGAAGGCCGCGATCGGCGGCATGACCGAAGTCGAACTCGGTCGACTCGCCGTCGAAAGAGCGTCCAATGCCCGCGTCAAGGAGTTCGGGCAGCGGATGGTGAACGACCACACGCGCGCCGACACCGAGCTGCGCGTCGCCGCCCGGGAGCAGGGCATCCCCCTCCCCGCCGAGCTCGACGCCGAGCACAAGGCGGCCGTGAACAAGCTTTCACGGCTTTCGGGATCGGCCTTCGACCAGGCGTACATGCGCGACATGGTCATGGACCACGAGGAGGACGTCGCGGAGTTCGCCCGCGCGGCGCAGAGCCCGGGCGATTCGCCGGTCAAGAGCTTCGCCGCGAAGAACTTGCCGACACTGCAGGATCACCTGAAGATGGCGCGTGACGTCGACGGCGAGCTCGGCCGGAGCAGCGGCGGCGGGGCCGAGGGGATGGTGTTCCTGCCGCGGTGGGCGTCGGCACGGGCCTGAACGGCACTCCTCCGGGCGGTATCCTTCCAGCCAAAGCAATCGGCTTCTCGACCAGAGCCGCAGCTCGCCGATGAGGAGGGATGGGCCATGGACAAGCGTCGTTCGACCCGCCGAATCGCGATCCTGAGCGCCGTCATAGTTCTCGCACTCGCAGCGATCCCGTTCGGCCTCGCCCTGAGGGCCCAGGAGGCCCGAGAGCAGATCACCCTGTCGACGGGATTCCGATCAACGGAGGCGACACCGACTCCGACACCTTCCGCGCCGCACCCGACACCGACAGTGCCAGCCGGACCGGTGACCCTGAAACAGATGCAGGGATCCTGGGTGGCGGCCCTGAGCGGAGTCACGGGATGCGGCGTGTCGACGCTTGCCATGGAATTCACGCTGGATGCCCAGGGCAAGGGCACGCAGCTGTCCTCGGCGGAGCACACGGCCGGTTGCGGCGAGCTCGACCACGCCGGCGACTACGTCGACCTCCAGGTTCTCAACCCGGACGGGAGCGGTTTCATCGCCTTCGGCTGCGGCGTCGGCTGCGGGTTCGGGTTCACGTTCCAGCTTTCCCACAGCAAGGAGGTCTTCAACATGGCGCCGGAGCCCGTGCCCGGCAACTACCTGGCAGGCCTCGCCGTTCGGAGGTGAGGCCCGAACGCGGCGCAGGGCCCGGGCGATTCGCCGGTCAAGAGCTTCGGCTTTAAGACGCCGACGCACCAGGGCCACCTGAAGACGGCGCGCGACGTCGACGGCGAACTCGGCCGGAGCAGCGCCGACGGCTTTCAGCGAGGACGCTTCCGAAACTCCTACTTCAGGTAGACGCTCAAGATCAGACCGAAGCCGCTGACGTTCGGCACGGCGTGGTTGTAGTCGCGCTGGAAGTAAACCTCCGGCACGAACCTCTCCCATGCCTGAACGTCGAGACCTGCCGACGCCCGGGTCTTGACCCACGTTCCGGCCTCGAAATCGTAGAAGAACTCCCCGTTAGCATATGGGATGAGCTTGGTCTTCCCGAGATCGATGCCGCGCTCGAGCCGAACCCGGTTTCGATAGCGCGCATCGAACTTGCCATTCGTGAAGTTCAGATCGAAGCGATTCCGGTCGCCGAAGAGGACCTTCCAGGGCAGGAGCAGGCGAAAGGTCCCCTCGACGTCGATCCCGTTTGAAGCAGGCAATTGCCCGCGCGAGGCGGTGTAAGCGTAGCCAACGCGAAACTGAAGCTGGCGGCGGCGGGCGTCGTTTGCCGGTCCGTAGAGGTCGAGTTTCGTGAGCGGCGACGTGAAGTAGTCCAGGTACACTCCAATCGTCCCGTTCTCGTAGGAGTTCGACTGGCCCTCGCGCGTCTGGCTGACCGGGACAAAGAGACGCAGATCGTCGTTGAATTTTACGTACGTATCGACTTCAGGCCAGAACTGAGTGTCTGCGGTCTGCGACTTCGCCGGCGACGCCAGCGCCAGCGCTGCGAGCGTGAACAGGACGCCCAATCGTTCGCAGGTGCCGGCTTTGCCTTCGCGAGACCCAGACCGACCGCCCAAGACGCCGCCGTGCCTAGATCGGCACGGCGAACTGTACGTACAGGCCCCGGCCCTGCGTCGAGAACTTCCCTCCGAACTGCCAGAAGTAGCGAATTGTCAGCGCGCCTTGCAGGGTCGTGAACTCCGGGCCCAGTGCGTAGATCTGTGTCTTGTTCGCGGCGATGAATCCGGGCACGTCGGCGCCGTGAGTCTCGGTGACCTGCCATTGTGCGTATCCCGCGACACCTGCCCATCCCTTGAAAAGCTGCCCCGATCCGTAGTTCGCCCCGACGCCGTACATCAGCGTGATCGGATTGCCGGTGGTCCAGTCGGTGCCCTGCTTCTTGCTGTTGATGTCGTAGAAGAGCGACGCCGAGGCGTGAAAGTTCTTCTTCTCGTCGAAGAACACCGTCGAAAGCACCGACACCTCGTTGCACCACATGCCGAGGCCCGTGTTGTTCGACGCTCCGGGCGTGTAGCGTCCGGTGGGCGGGTAGAAGGCGTATTGGAACATGACGTCGGCCTGTGAAAAGTGCCAACCAATGTTGACCGGCACGATCCAGAGCTGGGAGAGGCCGAAGCTGGTCGAGTTGCTCACATCCAGGCGCGGAAAGTCCGTCGTTACGTTGGCAAACGGAACGGCGAGGACCGCCCCGTAGTTCCCGCCGAGGATCTTGATGTTCGAGACCCACGACACGAGGGGCCCGAAGTAGTACTGGTTGAAACTCGCGTCCCCCGAGGGGACCTTGTTTCCGTTCGGGCCCCGGAGCTCATCGGCCCAGGAGATCCCGCCGAGCAGCCCGGCATAGAGACCTGGCGGCGCCTGCGTGCCCGCCATGAGGCCGTACTCTCCTTTGAGAATGAGCTGCTGGGCTTGCGCGCTCCGGGCGGCCTGGCAGGTCACCAGCAATGCTGCGAGAACGGGAAGAACCCGTCTCGTCGTTGACCGTCGATTCATCTCGCGCCCTCCGTATCCGAACCGATCAGTCTTCAGTGTTGGGTGAAGTTCGTCAGGTTCCCGGCGGGCGGGTTCGGATACTTCTTGACCGACGCCTCGTATTCTTGGATCGCCTTGAAGACAGGTTCGCCCGCCCACAGGTAGTTGGGAAGTTGGAGATCCTCGTGCGGGTCGACCTCGATGTTGTAGATCTTCGGGTAGTACATCGGGGCCGCGCTGCCAAACATCCCACCGAGCATCTGCTGGCCTGTGCCCGTCAGGCCCATGTCCTTGAAGTAGATTCGCCACTGCTTCCAGCGCGCCGCCACGATGTCCGGGCCGATGAAGGTGAGCAGCGTTTCGCGGTTTCCCATCGCGCTCTTACCCGTGAGCACGTCGGTCTGGTCCACGCCGTCGATGGCGCGGTCCGTAGGCAGCTTGGCGCCGATGATCGCCGCGAAGGTCGGCAGGAAATCCATCTCCGAGAACATCGCGTAGGACGTGGTGTTCGGCATCACGTGCCCGGGCCAGCGGACGAAGGCGAAGGTGCGGATCGAGCCCTCGGTCGCGTCGCCGAGCGAGCCGCGGAACGGCCCCGGGCTGCCCATGTCGGGCAATCCCAGGCCCGAGGCATCCCACGTCATGAAGTACTGGCCCGTCGGTCCGTTGTCCGACGCGAAGACAACGACGGTCTTGTCTTCGAGATTCAGCTCCTTGAGGGCGTCGAGCACTTGCCCAACGTGAAAGTCGCCTTCCATGATCTTGTCGCCGTACTGCCCGACGCGGGACTTGCCAGCGAATTCTTTGGATGGCAGGCTCGGCGCGTGCCCCATCGAGAACGGCAGGTACACGAAAAACGGCTTGCCCGCGGCCTGCTGCTGCTTGATGAACGCGAGGGCGTGGTCGGTGAGTTCGTTGTCGATCTCGGCGCGAACGGCGAGCGTGAAGGGCTTGACCCTCTGCAGGGGCCCGCCCACCTTCTGCTGCACGATCCAGGCACCCCTCTCGATCAGGACCTTCTCGGGGACGTCTCCGGCGCTGTGCGTTTGCACGATCTGCGGGATGTCCGCTGCGGTGTCCCACGAACTGTCCGGCGGGATGCCGTAGAAGTCATTGAAACCGTGCGCCGTCGGCACGCTCTGCGGGTCGCTGCCGAGATGCCACTTGCCGAACATTGCCGTCGCGTAGCCCGCGTCCTTGAACAACTGGCCCATCGTGTAGGCCCTGGCCGAGAGCGTATTGGGTGAGCCCGGCAGACCCAGGAGCGACAGTCCGTTGCGGATCGAATACTGGCCCGTCATGAGGGCCGTGCGCGACGGGGTGCAGCCCGGCTCGACGAGATACTGTGTCAGGCGAATCCCCTCGCGGGCGAGCCGGTCGGCGTTCGGTGTCGGATAGCCTCGCAGCTCGCCTCCCCCGTAGGGTCCCAAATCGCCGTAGCCGACGTTGTCGGCCAGGATGAAAACGACGTTCGGCCTCTTCGCCTGTTGCGCCGGCGCCGGCACCGCAAGCCCGACGGCCAGCGAAATAACAGCAACGATTCGAGGCAGTGTTCCTGATTTCATCCTCTCTCCTTCCTTCGGCAAGCACGACGTCGGCGAGCCACCGCCGATCATTTAACGTCGCAGCACCGGCGATCGCGGTCTTGAAAATCCCTCAGCGAGCGACATCGCGAGCCTTCCGAAACATATCTCGACCGGCTCAACTCCCGTGACCGGAATGCAGCGCAAACGGGTGAACGGCGCAGCGTAGATAAATCCGGGATAAATGTCGGCTCAACCACGCGCCCCTGCCTGCCGGCCCATATGTACCCTCGGCCTCGAAGGACGCCATGCGTACGCCGACGACGTCCGCTCCCATAAGCGTGTCGAACGAGCCGTACGCCCCTGCTCGACTCCTTGAAGAACGAGCAGGCCCTCCTCGCGGAGGAGCGAGATCGTCGGCGGCAGCAGCCCTTGAGCCGGTGACGCATTCACACGTCGAGTCAGGCCTCAAGCTTCGGCTCAGAGGCCGAGCGGAACGAGCGCGATGCCGAGTCTCGCGCGCATCAGAACGTCACAATCAGAAAGAGCCGGGGTCCGTCGTACCGGTACGAAAAGTCGATGAACGAGTTCGTCTCCTCCTTCTTGAGAGCGACCTTGGTATAGCCGTACGCCGCACCGATCCCGAAGTTGTGCGTCGCGTACCAATCGAGGTGCGCGTCCGCCTCGAAGACCGATCCGACGTACGGGTGCACCGGGGCGAAGATGCCCAGCACACGAATCCCGCCGGAGAGTCCATCGGCCAGGCGGCCGTCGAAATTGAGGCCGAGAAGGGGCACGGGCGTCGAGAGCTTGGCGCTCTTGGAGACCGAGTTTCCGACGACCGGCCCTCCGGGCCCGATGACCCCTGCGGCGGCGCTCAGCTCCGCCTCGAGAATCGGGTACGCGACGCCGAGCGACAGCCCGAACTGCACGTTCTCGTTCTTGACGAAG
>Ga0335080_10008086_pt1 | contig 10960 bp, 11 predicted proteins | sample Lox_Sample_34_FD_206720 | JGI IMG/M metagenome (GOLD analysis project Ga0335080, IMG submission 206720) | Soil microbial communities from Loxahatchee National Wildlife Refuge, Florida, United States - Lox_Sample_3.4 | ecosystem: Environmental > Terrestrial > Soil > Wetlands | place: USA...
CCGCCTCCTTCAGTGTCTTCGGCGACTTCGCCTCGATAGCTGCTTTGACGGCGGCGATGAACGCCTTCTTGTCGAACGTGCCCGCCTGCTGGGCATCCATCGTGTCGACCTTGGCGGCCTTGGCCTGCCCACCCAGGTCATCGGTCGGGGGGAGCGCCGCGTCCTGCGCCTCCTTGGCCTTTGATGCGGCCGTCGGATGTGCGCGCTTGGTCTTGGCGAAAGTTCCGACGTTGGCGGTCACGTGGGTGAAGGCGCGATCCTGTTGAGGTACAACGGGTTTGGGTGGTACCGGCGGCTGGAGCAGTTGATCGGCGGAGAGCGGAGCCGCCGCTGCGATCCCGCCGCCGTCTGCGGTATCCGGCGTCGGTGCGGCGATCCCGCCGTGACTCCCGCTTGCCGGCTTAGCCACGGCCGGCTTCGCTGCCGCCTTGCCCAGGGGGCTGACCGGCGGCACGGGTTTGGGTGGTGGAACAGCCTTTTTCGGTGCGACCGAAGCAGGTCCAAAACCGGTCATCGTCACCGCCAGCGCCGCGGGCGGCGGCTTCGGGCCTTCCAATTCCACGGGTACACCGACCGCTTTCGCGGCCTTCAAACCCTTCTCTACGGTGTCGACCGCAGGCTCCTCATGGCGCATCTCGCGCAGCGCCGCGTCGATGTCCCGGGCTCCCTCACCGCCGAACGACCTCAACCTTCCCGCGAGAAGCGCATTGACCGCGTCATTACCCGCCGCGCGCTGCAGCCCGAGTAGCCCTGCCGGAGCAGTCGCGGGCCGTGTGCGCCCTGCCTTGCGCCGTCCCTCCGCCAGCGCTTCCCTAACTGGTCGCACCGGCTGCGCGGGATCCGCCATGACCGTTAAGCCGACTCTTCTTCGGCCTCGTCCTCGTTTCGCTGGACGAACGTCTGCGCGGTCTCCTCTTCCTCCTCCGGAGCCTCCTGACGCTGAACCGACGGCGTCTCGTCGGCAACGCGCTGAACATCATGAGTCGGCACAGAGACGGGCGCCGGCGCCGCCATCAACCGATCGGCGTTGGAGACGGCCTCCCGCTCGAAGCGATCAGACGGGTCACTCACTTTGACGCCGCCGCCGGCGTCCGTGCCGTCCACTGGCCCATTGCGCTGCTGAACTACGTGGGTGAGCTCATGGGCGAGCATGTGCTTTCCTGTGTTCGAAGCCGGATCGTACCTATCTCCCTGGAACACGATGTTCGAGCCGACGGTGTACGCCTGGGCGTTAACCGATTTCGCCGATTCATTTGCGGCATGGTCATTGTGGATCCGGACGTCTCCGAAGTCTTGCCCGAACCGGCTCTCCATGTCAGCTCGCAGATCAGTGGGCAGCGGCATGCCACCGGATGCGACCACATCGTGGACCGGGGACGGCTCTTCCTCGACCAGGGCTGAAGCGCGCGCGTTACCGGCAGCGCGTTGCAGCCCGAGCAGACCGGTCGACCCCGCGACATCAAGCCGACCGGACAGAGCGGCCCTCAGTGGAATTGCCGAATCCGGCTCCTCGATGCGAGAACCCTTGGGACGCAGATTCGACTCGCAGTCGTAATCGCTGTCGTGCGCGCGCATGATTACCCTCGCTTCCTGACGGTCTATCAACGATCCACCGTCTTGCCGGCGGACGGAAGGTGCGGAGGCGGATCCGTTTGGGCAACAGCGCTTGCCCCGATGGGCGGCCCGGAGCGTAGTGGGGCCCGACGTTGCCCCAAAGTGCAGATCGTCGTGCCCGCGCGGCAGTCCCCTTGCTACTCGCAGCTCCCTGCCCCGAGGTGCACGATCGACGGCAGCCCATCGAAATCACCGAGGAGGCGCAATGCCGACGTATCTGTCGCCAGGTGTCTTTGTAGAAGAGACGAGTTCTGGCTCGCGACCCATAGAAGGCGTGGGGACTGCCGTGGCTGCGTTCGTTGGCCTCGCCGAGAAGGGGCCCTTCAATCAGCCCACCTTGATCAGCAACTGGACCCAATTCACCAAGACGTTCGGCGGTTTCATCGACGGTGCATGCCTCGCGCAGTCTGTCTTCGCCTATTTCCAAAATGGGGGCGGCAACTCCTACATCGTTCGTATCGGCGACGGCGCGGACCAGAATGGCTCCGGTGCAAAGAGGCCGGCTGTCGAAGCGAATCCGCAGGGCGTCCTTGCCAACTTCCGGGTCATCGCACTCGACCCGAACACGCCCCCCGACAGCATCAGGGTCGAAATCGCCGAGTACAGCAGTGAGGGCGAGGAGAATGCGAGCGGCTTGAAACTCGTGGTGCAACGCGACGGACAGGTCGTCGAGGAGCATCCCGGCGTTACCGCATCTCGCGGGAAAACCAATGTGGCGACAGTGGTCAACGCCGCATCGCAGGTGATCAAACTCGAGCCGATCAGCGGAAAGACCAGTGAAGACCTGCACGCGGGCATGCAGGTCGCGTTGGCGGCACCGTCGGCTGCGGCGGTGGCCAGCGCGCCCGCTCGCTTGACGAGCGATGACTACGTCGGCGATGTGGAAGAGCGCAGCGGTGTCTCGGGTCTCGAGGCCGTCGACGAGATCACCATGGTTTGCATGCCGGATCTGCTCACCGCATACCAGCGCGGCGTCATAGACCTCGACACTGTCCAGTCGGTGCAATTGGCAATGATCTCCCATTGTGAACTCATGGGCGACCGGATGGCCATCCTCGACCCGCCGCCCGGGCTCAATGCGCAGCAGATCAAGGAATGGCGAGTCGACAAGGCCGGATACGACTCGAAATTCGCTGCACTGTACTGGCCGTGGCTGAACATCGGCGGTGGCACTTTCCTCCCGCCGTCAGGATTTATTGCAGGCATCTGGGGTCGCAATGACGACACCCGGGGTGTCTACAAGGCTCCGGCGAATGAAATCGTCCGCGGCGCGGTCGCACTGGAAACCCAGATCACCCGGAAAGAACACGACCTGCTGAATCCAGCTGGCATCAACTGCATCCGGGCCTTTCCGGGCAGGGGAATCCGGGTGTGGGGCGCCCGCACACTCTCGTCCGACCCCGCCTGGCGGTACCTGAACATCCGCCGCCTGTTCAACTACCTGGAGGAATCTATCCTCGAAAGCACCGACTGGGTGGTCTTCGAGCCCAATGACCAGAACCTGTGGGCGAAGCTACGCCGAACGATCAGTGCGTTCCTCGTCAACGAGTGGCGTAAGGGCGCGCTGTTCGGCCTGACACCTGACGAAGCTTTTTACGTCAAGTGCGACGACGAGACCAACCCGGCTGAAGGTATCGACGCCGGTGAGGTGGTCTGCGAGATCGGACTCGCACCAGTGAAACCCGCTGAGTTCGTGGTGTTCCGCCTCTCGCAGTTCTCGGGCGGAACCAGCCTCGTAGCCGAGTAAGCAGCCGTCACGAGAAAGTAGGAGAACAACCATGGCGCTTCCCGAGAACGATAGTTCTGTTGGTCATTCGTTCGGTCTGGAGTTCGACGGAATTCAGATCAAGAGCATCACCGAGGTGACGGGCCTGAAGATGGAGCAGGACGTCATCGAGTACAAGTCGAACACGGCACAAGACGGGAAATATCAGGTCAAGAAGCTTCCTGGGCGGTGGAAGGCCGGAGAATGCACACTGACTCGCCCGCTGACCGACGACCACAGTTTCGACAAATGGGTGAAGGACTCGCAGCTCGGCAAGATGGGGGATGCCCGCAAGGGCGGGGCCATCATCGTCTATGACTATGAGGGCAACCCGGTCAAGCGCTACAAGATCACCGCGGCATGGCCGAAGAGCCTCGAGCTGAGCAGCATGAAAGCCGGCGACACCAGCGTGCTGACCGAGAAACTCGTGCTGACCTACGAGAAGTGCGAGCCCGAGGGTGCGTAGAGGCAACATCCATGGAACCGCCGCGCTGGCCGTTAGCGACCCACCCGCAGCGCAGCCGCCCAAGGAACCGACACAGGCGCTGCGCACCGAGTTTTCATTCGTGCTGCCACGCGGTTACGTCGATTCTGCCGGGACGGTCCACCGTCACGGCGTGATGAGGTTGGCAACGGCCCGAGACGAACTGGTGTCACACCGTGACGACCGTGTCCGGGAGGATCCGAACTACCTTGCGGTGGTTTTGATCGGCCGGGTGGTGACCAGGTTGGGCGGCATCGAAGACGTGCACGCGGGGATCATCGAGAACCTGTTCGCGTCCGATCTTGCGTTCCTGCAGGACCTGTATCGACGTGTCAATCAGGAGGGCCACACGCATGCGCGGGTTGCTTGCCCGCACTGCAGCAGCGAGTTCGCGGTGGATCTCGCCGGGAGCTGCCTGGGGGAATCGTGACGTACGGGACCGACGAACTGCACGAGGAGGTCTCGTACATCGCCTATCACCTGCACTGGTCGCTCGATGAGTTGCTGGATCTCGAACACGCCGATCGGCGACGCTATGTCGCGATCCTCCAACGCCTCACCACACAGGGCAGGAGCTGAGCCATGCACTCGTGGTGGCCGTGGAGTCGACCGAAAAAGACAGCGTCGAACGCGCCCGCCCCGTCTTCGACCGGCGAGCCGGCCTGGCAGCGGCTTCCGGTCATGCAGCGGACGTTCGGAGGTATTGAGCCGACGGCGCGGCTAAAGGAATTCAAATCCTCGCTGACCACTTCTCAAAATCCTGGTTCCACCAGTCCGATGAGTGTGCTTTCCGACAATCACCCCGAACAGATCCCGGTGCTACAACTGATCCGCGAGTCGATCGGCGCTGCGGTGCAGCGGACCAGCAGTCCCCCGATACCCATACCTCGACCGCGTACATGGTTGCGGAACGCACCGGCCGGCAGAGGGGCCCATCTCGGGCCATCGCCGGTGGTGCAGCGGGCCGAGCAGGCCGACGACGCGGTACAAGACCTTCCATCGATCGAAACGGTCGATCACATCAGCCCCGAGTTCGACGCGCCGACCAGTCGATCACTTGTGGAGGCCGAGCAGCCGCTTGACGATCATCGCACGTTGGAGGTTGTCCCCGATGCCTCCGAACGGCTCGTCACGGACGATCCGCTTCCGCTCGTTCCCGACGACGTTGCCGGGACCACCGGCGAACAGCCCGCTGCCGCCGGCGCCGAACCTGCCCTTGGCTACGACGCCGTGCCCATCGATGTGCCGGCCTCTGTGCAGTCGTCCGCCGAAAACCTGCGACCGCTGAGTGCAGCCACCGAGAACCGAACCCGATCAATCCAACCGGTCCCCTCCGTTCGGCGCATCAGCACCCCGAGCAGAGGCAGCGACAGTGTCACCGACGCTCGAATGACCGTTATGAGACAGACGGATTCGCCACAACCCGCGGCCGCGCGGCAGGGCGACGAGAACGCCACGACCCGGGCGACGACTGCCGTGCTGTCGCTTCAGCGGTCTCACGTTGTTCGCGATCGCGTCGATCCCGCGCCGGTGTCCGTTGCGAAAACGGCCACGGAAAAGGCAACATCCGAGCCGCCGCAAACGCACGAGCAGCCGCTGGTGCTACCGCTGCCCCAAGAACGCCATTCCGTAACGACAACGCCTGCCCAGACCGCCCAGCGCGTTGCCGAACCGGCTGAACCGCTTGGCGCGGCGGCACACTCACAGCTCAAACCGTTACCTGCACTGCCGGAACCAGAGCCGGTGCGAGCGGTGGTTCAGCGATTGAAGGCTTCCGCAGCCCCGACCGCTTCGCCCGGTATCGCCGACGTCCAGCCACCCCGGGGCAACACGAAGAGCCTTCAACGAGCATCGAACGATACGGCATCGCCAAGCCCTGCGCGCGCGGCCGCCTCCACGGCATCGTCTCCCGATACACGCGCGTGCCAACCGGAGCCAGCGACTCCGTCTCCTCCCGTACCACTGGATGTGGCCGACCCGGCGCCGACCGGAAGCGTCGTGCAGCGACTGGAGGCACCAATGGAGGCCAGGCCGCCGCTGCGGGGCTGGCCGACGACAACTGTCGGTTCATCACCCACCCGGCCAGCCTATTCCGACGGGCCCACGCCGCCCGTAGTGCAGCGTTATGGCGCTGTCGGGCGGCTGGTGGTGCTGCCACCCGTTCGGAGCATCACCACGCCCAGCCGGCACGAGGTGGCCGACACGCCTTCGCCGCCTACGCGGTCCGTGCTCTTCGAGAGCCCACGGCCCATGTCGCTGCAACGGATGTTCGAGCACACCGCACGGCGGGAAGAGACAGCCATCGCTGACGGCGTCACGACGCCAGCACCACCGAGCGAACAGCCCGCGCATACGATCACGTTTACCCCGGCGAGTATTCAACGGGAACCCGACAGCGAAACCACCTCGCTGTCAATGGAATCCGAGGTGGCCCCCGTTCCTCCTGCCCCCGCGGCGGCGACGTCTCCTGCGTCGAGCGCACCGGGGGGAGGCGACCTGGAGGAATTGGTCAACCGGATCTACGACCCGCTCGCTGCCCGGCTGCGGGCGGAACTCTGGCTCGACCGTGAACGTGCCGGCGTGCTGATGGAGCTCGACCGATGACGGCGCCGGGTGCTGGCTCCGCGAACTCGTCGGCAACGCATTGGTTTGACGACGCGTCACCGGTCGGTGTGGCGTTCGCTGTTGAACTCGACGAGAAGTCGGTAGGGACGTTCAGCTCCTGTGAAGGTCTTGGCCTGGAAGTCGTGATGGAGCAACGCGAGGAGGGCGGCAACAACTCGATGGTTTGGCAGCTACCCACCAGGATGAAATACAGCAACATCAAGCTGACCCGACCGGTCGGCCCGGAAAGCGCCGACCTGATGCAGTGGCTGGTCCACGCGGTCACCGACCTCAAGCCCCAGACGGCGCGGATCGCCGCATTGTCGGCCGATGGCAACACCATTGCGAAATGGTCGCTCGACCGTGTTCTGCCGGTGCGCTGGACCGGCCCGAGCCTGAACTTGGACTCCCCCAAGGTGTTCACCGAGACACTTGAGCTCGCTCACCATGGTTTCCTGCCGGCCAGTGGTGCTTGATATGACCAACGCAATCGCGCTGACAGCCTCAAAAGGACCCGACACTGTCGATCCATCCGGTAAATCGACTCAACCGCCATCGCGCGCGCACGCATCGCTCGAAATGTACGAAGCGCAGCCCGCGAAGGGCGGCAGTAAGATCGGTTCGTCGTTGGGCAGCATCAAGTTTCAGTTCAACCCGAAGGAAGTGACGATCAGCAAGTCCGCGAAATGGGAGCGGAAACCGGTCAAGGGCGCCAAGAAGTCCGGTCCGCCTGAGTACAGCGGTGCCGACCCATGCAAGCTGACGCTGGAAGTGTTCTTCGACGAGACGGTTGAGCACGACGAGAGCGTCGTCGATTCGGTGGAAAAGCTCTTCAGCTGCTGTGTGCCTGTCGAGAAGACGCGTACCACCAAGCCGATGCCACCGCTGGTGGTGTTCACCTGGGGTGGCGTCACCAGCTTCCCCGCGTTCGTGACCCAGGTCCAAGCCAAGTACACCCGCTTCGCCGCAGACGGCGTTCCGATCAGGGCCTCGTGCACGGTGAATCTCGAGGAGATGCCTTCGGAAGCGGGCCAGCAGAACCCGACGTCGGGCTCGCTATCGGCCGAGCGCGCACACACAATGATCTCCGGCGACACGCTTGCCCTGGTGGCGTACCGCGAATACGGCGATCCGATGCTGTGGCGGGCACTGGCGACCTACAACAAGGTCGACGACCCGATGCGAGTCGCGCACGGTACCTTGTTGTTGCTCCCTACCGCCGACGCTCTCGCGACCCCGATCGGCTGACCGATATGGCCACCACCGCAACATTTCTCGTCAAACTCAATGGCAACCCGCTTCCCGACGATGTGGCCGCCCTGCTCATTTCGGCTTTCGTGGACAGCAGCCTGCGACTGCCCGACTCGTTCATGCTGCGATTCCGCGATCCCACGCGAATGGTCATCGAGAAATCCGGGGTCGCGATCGGCGCCAAAGTGGAGATCAGGGTTGAGACGGATGCGACCCAAACGCCGGAGAAACTCATCGCGGCCGAAGTCACCTCACTGGAAGCCGAGATCGGCTCGACCGGCTCCTTCACGGTCATCAGAGGGTACGACCCGGCGCACCGATTGTTCCGGGGTAGGCACACCATGTCGTACACGCAAACGACGGCCTCAGACGCTGCTACCCAGGTAGCGCAGCGGGCGGACCTGCCATCGGGAAAGATCGAGTCGAGCCGTACCGTTTTCGATCACCTCGGCCAATTCGCGCAAAGCGACTGGGAATTCCTCGACGGTATTGCCAAACGCATCGGCTACGAGGTGACGGTGCATGACAACAAGCTCGATTTTTGCCCTCGCGAACCGGCCCAAACCGCACCGAGCGACGACCCACAGAACGAGAATCCGCTGGTGCTGAAACTCGGCGCGGATCTGCTGCGGTTTCGGTCGGTGATCACCGCCGCCGAGCAGGTCAGCGAGGTCGAGGTACGGGGCTGGGATGTCGCCCGGAAGCGGAAAATCGTCAGTTCTGTGCCAGCTGGCACCAAGAGCGTCGAGCTCCCGACGATCAAGCCGGCCGACATGGCCAAGCCGTTCGGCGATCCCAAGTACGTGGCCTCGGACGTTGCCTACCGGACGCAGGCCGAGGCGGATAGTGCAGCCGCCGCGCTGGGCGAGGAAATCGGCAGTTCCTTCGCCGAAATCGACGCGGTCGCGCGCGGCAACCCTAAACTGCGAGCGAACACAGGGATTTCGATTGAGAACGCCGGCAAGCCGTTCGACGGCAAGTACACGATTACGGCGGCGCGCCACCGCTACGACCCGTCAAGCGGGGGCTACACGACCGCGTTCTCGGTGACGGGACACCAGGAACGCAGCATCTACGGCTTGACCAGTGGCGGCGCCCAGAGAATGGCCGGCGCAGGGGTCGTCATCGCCCAGGTGAGCGATGCCAACGACCCGGCCAACCAAGGCCGGGTGAAGCTCACCTTCCCTTGGTTGTCGGATGACTACGTCAGCGCCTGGGCGCGCACCGTCCAACCCGGCGCGGGGAAAAACCGTGGGGCCATGGTCATCCCCGAGGTCGGTGATGAGGTGTTGGTGGCATTCGAACAGCGAGACCCGGAACGACCGTATGTCCTCGGTGGTCTCTACAACGGCATGGACACACCAAGCACAGTGGGCCCCAAGCTCATCGACACGGGCTCGGGTGCCGTCAACCGCCGATCCTTTGTTTCTCGCAACGGCCACCGGATCGACCTGCTCGACGAGAACGGAAAGAGCGAAGGGATCAAGGCCGAGACCGGTGACGGGAAGCTGCTGATCTCGCTTGATTCGGTGGGCAGCCAAATCGTCGTGCATAGCGAAGGAAAGGTTTTCATCGAAGCAAACAACGGCGTGGTCGTCGACGCAGCCGGCTCCAACATGGAATTCAAGGCACGCAAGATCACGATGAACGCGACGAACGGCGTCGCGATGTCAGGCGGCAGCGGTCCGGTCGACATCGACACTCAGGCCGCGCTGTCAGTTACCGGAACCACCGTCAAGGTCGTCGCGAAGGGCGCGGCGGAGTTCAAGGCCGCCGGGCCGAACGTCATCACCGGGGCTCCGGTCAAGATCAACTGAGGGGAGCGATCATGCCGCCAGCCGCCCGGGTCGGCGACCCGACCGGTCATCCCGGTGTTATCGCACCGCCGGGAGTGCCCACGGTTCTCATCGGAGGCGAGCCGGCCGCCACGGTCGGCACGCCCCATATCTGTTCATTCCCTCCGCCCACGGTGCACCCACCGTCGGCGATCATGCCGCCAGGGTGCCCGACAGTGCTGATCGGCGGGATGCCGGCCGCCCGGGTTGGCGACATGTCCGGCTGCGGCGCGCCGATCCTGCCCCCCGGTGCTCCCAACGTGTTGATCGGAGGTTGACCGATGACCGCTGATTTCATCGGCGCCGGGTGGAATTTCCCGTTAGACGTGGACGCCACAGGCGGAATCGCGTTGGCCACACAGGCCCGCGACATCGAGCAGGCGATTGAATTGATCCTACGGACGGCGCCGGGCGAGCGGCCGATGCGACCGGAATTCGGTTGCCGCATTCAAGATCACTTGTTCTCACCCACCAATACCACGACGGCGGCCGCGATCGCCCATGACGTGCGTTCGGCGCTCGAACTGTGGGAGCCCCGGGTCGACGTCGAAGATGTGCGAGTCGGATTCGACCAGCAACAGCTCGGCACCTTCTACATCGACGTCGGGTATCGCATCCGGGGGTACAACGATTCGCGGAACCTCGTCTTCCCGTTCTATGTGATACCGGAAGAGCGGGCAACCCCTGTCTCGGGGCCGGCTGAGTATGTGCTGAATGAGGCATGACATGCTGCCAGCACCGAATCTTGACGACCGGACATTCCAAAGCCTGGTCGACGACGCCCGCCGTCTGGTGCACCGCCGCTGCCCAGAGTGGTCCGACCACAACATCTCAGATCCCGGCATCACGTTGATCGAGACGTTCGCGATGATGGTCGATCAGATGATTTACCGGCTCAACCGCGTCCCCGACCGCCACTACATCAAGTTCTTGGAGTTGCTCGGCCTTGAGCTACGGCCTCCCGGCGCCGCACAAGGTGAAGTCACCTTTTGGCTGTCGGCACCGCAGCCGCAGACCATTTCGGTGCGTGGGGAGACCGAGGTAAGCACCGACCGCACCGACGTCGAGGACCCGATCATCTTCTCCACCACAGAGGCGCTCGATATCGTTCCCTCTTCGCTCGAATCCGGTCGCGTCGCAACGGTTTCGGACCGGGCTACCCCGGTGGACCGGCCAAACGAGCCCGGCGGGATGGGCTTCCCCTGCTTTTCGTCGATGCCGACTCCCGGCGATGCACTGCTGATCGGCCTCGACAACGCAGTGCCGTCGTGCGCGGTGCTGTTGCGCGTGAATTGTCGGGTCTCCGGTGTCGGCGTCGACCCCAACAACCCGCCATACGTCTGGGAAGCGTGGACCGGTGGTCCGGAGTGGGTTCCATGCGACATGGAACGGGACGAAACGAAGGCT
>Ga0335080_10008087_pt1 | contig 10958 bp, 9 predicted proteins | sample Lox_Sample_34_FD_206720 | JGI IMG/M metagenome (GOLD analysis project Ga0335080, IMG submission 206720) | Soil microbial communities from Loxahatchee National Wildlife Refuge, Florida, United States - Lox_Sample_3.4 | ecosystem: Environmental > Terrestrial > Soil > Wetlands | place: USA: Florida...
CGCGGGCGAACCGGCGACGGGGGCGCCCGGCGCGGTGTCCGGCGCCAGGCGATACTGCCAGGCGATGTGGCCGGTCGAAATATCGACGGCGGTGACAAACGGCGGAGCGGTGAAGAACATCAGGCCGTCGTGGATCAACGGCATCACGCGCGCTGAGGGCGGCGGTTCGATCTTGTCCGAGACCCACGCAGCTCCGAGCCGCGCGACGGTCTGCGAATTGATCTGGCTGCGCGAGGAATAGCGCGAGTTGGCGGAATCGCCGCCCACCGTGGACCACTGCGCGGCGCTCGGCCGCGCGATCAGCGCGATGGCAGCGGCCAGCATCGCGGCGCACGCGAGAATGCGCGCTGCCGCGCGATGAAGTGCTGTTCTGTCTTGCATGAATCTTTCCCCCATTCCACCCCGGGCCAATCGCCCGATCAACCTAGCGGCAATTTTGTGGCGAGTACATCAGACTCGCCGTCGGACGTCAAGAAAAGAAGAGAATTCGATTCGGGCGAGAAGAAGCTTGGCGGGGAGGGCTGGATTGGGCTCCGCGTCTGGCGGAAAGTCGAGGAAAACTCGCTCATACCATTTGTCAGCTGCCAGTTCCAGGGTGGAGCAATTGACATCCCGGCTAAACTGTCCCGCAAAATGCTGTTACACTCCCGCGCATATGGAACACCGCGATGATCAGAGGTTCCGCGCGAGGCGTCCATCGTTAGGGGCGATTCTTCTGGGGCTAATCCCCTTCACGGCCGCGTGCTTTTCAGTGCCACTGTGGGACCGCGTTTATCCCATGGTTGTGGGTTTGCCGTTCAACTTCTTCTGGCTAATCTTATGGCTGCTTCTCACGCCGCTCTGTATGTGGGGAGCATATCGGCTGGAGGCAGGCCACGCTTCCGAGCCGCGCCACAAAGACGGCGGCACGCTGTGAGTGCAAGCGTCGTTGCGCTGGCAATAATTTCCGCCATCGTCGCAGTGGGCTCTTTTGTCGGTTTCCGCGCCGGATCTCACCGCAAGATGGATCTCGAACAATGGACTGTGGGCGGCAGAGGCTTCGGCATGCTTCTGGTCTGGCTGTTGATGTCCGGCGAGATCTATACCACGTTTACGTTTCTTGGGGCGAGTGGGTGGGCGTACTCCAGAGGCGCACCCGTTCTGTACATTCTCGGACACACCTGTCTGGCATACGTTGTTTCTTTCTACATTCTCCCCGAACTTTGGGAAGCCGGGAGGAGGTATCGCCTCCAAACACAAGCCGACTTCTTTCAAGTGCGCTACCAGAACAAGTATCTCACCGCCTTCGTTGCCCTTGTGGGCGTGATCTTCATCGTCCCTTATTTACAGCTTCAGATCACCGGTCTCGGAATCATTGTGGAAGTGGCGAGTTTCGGAGTGATCCATCGCACGCCGGCCATGGTGATCTCCTTCGCCATTGTCGCCGGATTTGTATTCACCAGCGGGATCCGGGGAGTAGCGTGGGTCAGCGTGTTGAAGGACTTTCTTCTATTGTTTGCCGCGGTTTTTGTCGGCGTTGCGGTGCCGTACATTTACTTTGGGGGCATTGGCCCTATGTTTGTCGCGATTGCGCGCGCCAAACCCAGCCATCTGGTAATGCCGGGCGCGACCACGGATCTCGGACACGCCTGGTACGTATCAACAGTTCTTCTCTGCGCGTTTGGGTTTTACATGTGGCCGCAATTCTTCGGCGCCACCTTTGCCGCGAAAAGCGGCGACACGCTGCGCCGGAACGCGGTCGTGATGCCTCTCTATACCCTCACCATGCCGTTCATGTTCTTCGTAGGACTGGCCGCCCTTCTGGTGTTGCCTGGGCTCGCCAATGGCGACCTCTCGATGTTAACGATTGTGCGCAAGACCTTCCCGCCCTGGTTTCTCGGGGTCATAGGCGGAGCCGGCGCTCTCACGGCGATGGTTCCCGCAGCGACCCAAATGCTCACGGCGGCAAGTTTGTTTTCAAAGAACCTGTGCCGCCCGATTTTGGCGCCCGGCATGACTGACCGGCAGGTTGGAAAGTTGGCGAAGATCACCGTCCTGGCAATCACATGCGCCGCACTTTGTTCTACCATTCTTAATTCCACGACTCTCGTAGGTCTCCTGCTCATGGGATATGGCGGGGTGGCGCAGTTTCTTCCAGGTGTGATGCTGGGCCTGTATTCAAAGCGAACGACCATGCCCGGCGTCTTCGCCGGACTGGTGACTGGCGTCCTCATAGCCGTTCTTCTCATGCTCGGCAAGCACGATCCGATCATGGGACTGAATGCCGGGTTCATTGCTTTGTGTTTCAATTTCGCAGTAACCGGACTCGTGAGCCTGCTAACGTACACGGGAGACAGCGGATTTGCGCCCTTCGTTTCATCTCCTGCCTTGCAGTCGCGAGACAATCAGGAGGCCACTTGACGCTTCGCGTGACCCTCCCTGCTCCAGAGTTCAACAACCGTGCAATTGCCAACGCACCGGAACACCGTGTCTAAATGTCCCATCCACTCCAAGGTGTGCGCATCCTCGAGCTGGGCCAGATCATTGCCGGCACCTATGGGGGGCAGGTGCTGTCGGATCTCGGTGCGGAAGTGATCAAGATCGAATCGCCGACGGGCGATCTTGGGCGCAATAGCGCAGTGGCGCCCTATCGCGGCGTGAGCGGCCTCTTTCTGACGTTCAACCGGAACAAGAAGAGCGTCGTGATCAACCTCAAAACCGATGCCGGGCGGCGTATTTTCTACAATCTCGTAAAGCTGGCGGATGTCGTCATAGACAACTTTCGGCCCGGCGTTCTGAAACAACTGCAGATCGATTACGAGACGCTGAGCCAAATCAATCCGCGCATCATTCAATGCTCCGTCACTGGGTTCGGCATGACCGGCTCTTACAAGGACTATCCGGCGCTCGATCTCAGCATTCAGGCCATCGCGGGCCACATGGCGGTGACCGGCGAGCCAGGGCGTCCGCCGTCGCGCGTCGGGATTCCCTTGGCCGACTTGAGCGGCGGCATCTTTGCGAGCCAGAGTGTGCTAACGGCTCTTTTCGACCGGGCACGCACGGGGCGGGGGCGGCAGATCGACATTTCCCTGTTCGATGTCATGCTCCATATGCTCACTTACATGGGGACGATGTGGCTCACGAATGCTGAACTGCCCGAGCCATCCGGCTCGGCTCACAACTACACCGTTCCATGGCAGGCGTTTGCAGCCAGCGATGGGTACGTTGTGGTGGCCGCGCGCGAACCGAGCACGTGGGTACGGCTCTGCGAAGTGCTAGGGGAGCCGGAGCTTGCGTACGATCCGAGGTTCGCCACTGCGGAAGATCGAGTACGGAACAGAGCCATCCTCGTACCGCACCTCGAAGCCATTTTCGGCACGCGCCCGGTCGTGGAGTGGGTCGAACGCTTGCGAGCAGCAGACCTATCGGCTGCGCCGGTCAACCATTTCGATCGGGCATTTGCCGAGGCGCCGGTCGCGGAGCGTGAAATGATCGTGGAGTACGATCATCCCGACGTCGGCAAGGTGCGGTTACCTGGCAATCCCATCAAGATGTCGGGCATGACGGGTACGATCTCCAACCCGGCGCCACGGCTGGGGGAGCACACGGATGCGGTGCTGAGTCAATTGCTGTCTTTGTCGCCGGACGAGATCGCTTCCTTGCGGCAGCAAGGAGCCATTGGATAATGCGAAACATTCCCTAGGAAGCTTGCGCCTACTCCCATTTCCGCGATCATCCCTGCGGCCAGCGTTCAGTACAATCCTGCCGATAGTTGCAGTCAGCAACGGCCAAGAGTATGTTACTGGACGGACTCGAACGCGATAATGGAAACCGGGCTGATCACTATGCCGCGGAAATCCTGCTGAATTCGTTTGGTACGGAATTTCTGAATCGGATCCAAGGGCAAGAAATGAAGCCGGCCAGGAAAAGAAACAGTGGCAAACCGGAAAAGGCGCAGATTCGCCTGCGGGTGAATGGCGAGCCGGTCGAGGTGGCGTTTGCACCGCATAAGACGCTCCTGGAAGTCCTTCGCGAAGACTTGGCCCTCACCGGCACCAAGCACGGCTGCGAGCTGGGAGAATGCGGATGTTGCGCCGTGCTCGTGGATGGCCGCCCGGTACTTTCCTGCCTGGCGCTGGGCGTCGCCTTGGAAGGACGTGAAGTCACCACTGTCGAAGGCATGGCAGAGGGAGCGAAGCTCCATCCGTTGCAGGAGGCGTTTGCTGAAGTCGGGGCCGCCCAGTGCGGATACTGCACACCGGGATTTCTCCTGACGGCAAGAGCGCTGCTGGAGGAAACCCCGGAGCCTTCCCGCGAACGGATCAAGCAGGCTCTCGCAGGAAACATTTGCCGCTGCACCGGCTACATCAAGATTTTCGAAGCAGTGGAGCTGGCCGCCGCACGGATGGCGGGCAAGCCGGCCGAACCCAGTCAAGAGAGCATCTATGGACGGCGCTAACGGAGCGAAGCGAAAGAACCTGCGCGTCATAGGAAAGCCCCATCGCAAGGTGGATGCTGCATCGAAGGTCACCGGCCAGACGAAATACGCCGACGACCTCGTCTTCCCTCGCATGCTTTACACCAAGATTTTGCGCAGCACAGTTCCGCACGGTCGCATCCTGAAGATCGATACATCCAAGGCCGAAGACTATCCAGGCGTCAAGCTGGTGCTCCTCGGAAAAGACCTGCCGATCCCATACGGGGCTCTGCCCGTCAGCGAAGATGAACACGCGCTGGCGATTGGCAAGGTCCGCATGATGGGAGATCCGGTGGCCGCCGTCGCGGCAGTGGATGAAGACGTGGCGACCGAAGCATTGGATTTGATTGACGTCGAGTACGAACTCCTTCCGGCCATCGCCTCGATCCAGGCTGCGCTCGATACGCCCGAGCCTCGAATCCATGAATATGGAGAATTCGGCAATATCCATCGGAGACAGGTCTACGAATTCGGCGACGTGGAAGCGGGCTTTGCCGAGGCCGACTTCATCCGGGAAGACATCACTTTTTACGAGGGCAGCACCCATCTTGCGTTGGAACAACACGCCAGCGTGGCCCAGTTCGGTCACGACGGCAAGCTCACGCTCTGGACCTGCACACAGGACCCGCACTACCTGCATCGGTCGCTCGCCAAAGTGCTGCAGCTACCGCAGAGTCACATTCGCGTCATTGCCACCACGAATGGAGGCGGCTTCGGAGGAAAGTGCGATCCCTTCGCGCACGAAATTATCGTCTCGAAACTGGCGATGATGACGGGACGCCCCGTCAAGATATGCCTCACGCGCGAAGAGGTCTTCTATTGCCATCGCGGCCGGCATCCCGTTCTCATGTCCACCAAGACCGGGTTCAAGAAGGACGGCGCCATCACGGCCATGCACCATCGCACGTTCTTGGACGGCGGGGCCTATGGAGGCCACGGCGTGGCCAGCACGTTCTATACCGGGGTGCTGCAACCGACGACCTATCCGATGAAGCGCTACAAGTTTGAAGCCGTCCGGGTGTTCACCAACAAAGCTCCTTGCGGCCCGAAACGGGGACACGGGACTCCTCAGCCGCGCTTCGCCCAGGAAATTCAGATGGATAAGATCGCGGAGCAGTTGGGGCTCGATCCTGCCGAAATGCGCAAGAAGCATTTGGTCCCGTCCAATTCGCTGACGGTGAATTGGCTTCGCATCGGCACGATGGGCCTGGGCAAGTGCATTGACAAGGTCGTGGAAGGCTCCAACTGGAAGGAACGATTCCGCAAACTCCCCTACGGAAAAGGCATCGGGTTGGCGTGCAGCGGCTACATGACCGGGGCGGGCACTCCCATCTACTGGAACAACATGCCGCACTCCGGCGTGCAGTTGAAACTGGACCGCAGCGGAGGCGTGACCGTCTTCTGCGGCTCAACGGAGATCGGTCAGGGTTCCGATTCGATTTTGGCCTACATCGTCGCGGAAGTGCTGGGGATCGATCCGTTTGACATCCGCGTCGTCACGGCCGACACCGACCTGACTCCCGTGGACCTCGGCAGTTACTCCAGCCGCGTCACCCTGATGACCGGCAATGCTGCCATCCAGGCCGCCGAGCGGGCCAAGGAGATGTTGACCCAGGCGGTGTCCGCAAAGCTGGAGGTTCCGGCCGACCGGCTGATCCTTGCAGATCGCCGCGTTTTCGACATGCAGAATCCGGAGAAGGGCGTGACGTTTGTGGAGGCCGTGTGGCTTGCCGAAGCGAAGTTCGGCACGCTCGGCACGGTTGGCTCCTACAAGCCGCCGGCCGCGCCTGGAAAGTTCAAGGGATCGGGAGTCGGCCCTTCGCCTGCCTACAGCTACTCTGCGGCGGTGGCAGAAGTAGAGGTCAATCCCGAAACTGGCATCGTCGTGGTGCCTCGCATCTGGATGGCTCACGACATCGGCCAGTGCATCAATCCCGTGGTCGCAATGGGGCAGATAGAGGGCAGCATCTACATGGGCCTCGGAGAGGCCTTGATGGAGGAGATGACCTACCGCGGGAACCGCAACGTGGTTCACAAGTTCCCGTCATTCCTTGAATACAAGAGCCCGACCACAATGGAGATGTGCGACGTTGTGACTTATCTGATCGAGGACGGGGATTCCAACGGGCCGTTTGGGGCCAAGGAGGCCGGACAGGGACCGCAGTTGCCGGTCCCACCCGCGATCGCCAACGCGATTTATGACGCGGTCGGAGTTCGTATCGACGAGGTACCGATCACTCCCGACAAAGTGTTGAGAGCGATTCGCACGAAGGCCAAGGGGCAGGAAGGCAGGTACGGGCCTACCGTGTTCCCGCACTGCGACATGCCAGCCTCGATTTTCGTGCCGACGCCGGAAGAAGGCGGCGACGGCAAGGCGGTTGAACGCCAGCCTGTTTTGGCATGACATCAAGCTGTATGACAGCCGTTGCTCTGCGGTTTGATCTCACAAGCGATGATGACTGTCCGAGTCAGAACCTAGAATGCTGAGACTTCCCAAGTTTCGTTATCTGCAACCGAAGTCTTTGGCCGAGGCCGTCCGCATGATGTCGGACGAAGGGCGCGACGCCTTGTTCGTAGCCGGCGGCACGGATCTCTATCCCAACATGAAGCGCCGCCAGCAGGTGCCGAAGGCGGTCATCGGGCTGGCGCACCTCAAGCAACTGCGCACCATAAAGGGCAAACCGGCGGAGGGAATGGTCCTGGGGGCGGGTCTGACGCTAACCGAGGTCGCGGAGGACCGCCGCATTCAACGTGCCTATCCGGCCGTGTCGAAAGCCGCCGAGTTGATCTCCACGCCGCTGCTGCGCAACATGGGCAGCATCGGGGGAAACCTGCTGCTCGATACGCGCTGCAATTATTACGACCAGAACTACGAGTGGCGCAAGGGAATCAACTTTTGCATGAAAAAGGACGGCGAGATCTGCTGGGTGGCTCCCTCCAGCCCGCGCTGCTGGGCGGTGCAGTCGAGCGACTCCGCTCCGGTAATGGTAGCCATCGGAGCGCAAGTGAAACTGATTTCGAGTTCGGAAGAAAGACTGCTGCCGGTGGCGGAACTCTATAATGACGACGGAATCCGCTACCTCAATAAACGACCCGACGAACTGCTGACCGAGATTCACCTGCCGCCGACGAACGGCTGGCGAGCGACGTATTGGAAGCTTCGCCGCCGCGGATCGTTCGATTTTCCGGTCCTCGGAGTGGCTACTTGCCTGCGCCTGGCGGGCGATGGGACGGTGGAGCACGCCAAAATCGTTTTGGGAGGGGTTGGCTCTTATCCCATTGAGGTGACGCTCTCAGAGAAGGCGATTATCGGGAAAAAGCTGACGGAAGAAACGATCCATGACGCCGCCGAGGCAGCGTACTCTCCCGTAAAGCCTCTCGACAATACGGATTTTGCCATGTTCTGGCGCAAACACATGGCGCGCTACTACGTCGCCTGTACGCTTCGAGAACTGGGCGGCCTGCCGCAGAGCCTACCGCATCCGGAAACCGAAAATAGCGTGCCGGCCCTGCGCGTATTTTCGAGCGGCCCCTTTTCCTGAGCCCTCCGACACGAGCTGCGTGGCCACATAGAAAAGATTCGGACGTTTTTTTGCCAGGATGTTGATGGCGGTATTCATGGGCCCTGCTTATTTGACGATCCGTCATTCTTATTGGTAAGCTCTGCCCTTTCGCGACGGCGCACCACCACGATTCGTCTGCACCGACAGACAGACTGGCACATCGAGAATGGCTGACAAGATCAAGTCCGTTTCCGAAGTCGTTCGCTCGATTCCTTCGGGAAGCCACATTGCGTTGGGCGGTTTCGCGATAGCGCGCAACCTAATCGCAGTTGTCCACGAATTGATCCGGCAGCAGAAGCGGGACCTAACGGTTTCCCAAGGAGTTGTGGGACTCGAGACCGACTTGCTGGTGGGGGCTGGTCTCGTAGGGCACTTGATCATGGGTGGAGGGTCGCTGGATCGATTTGGCCCCGCCCACTGCGTGAACCGCGCCCGCGAAACAAAGTCGCTGCGCTACGAAGATTACACCAGCCTTTCCATCTGTTTTCGCTATTTGGCAGGAGCTCTAGGCCTTTCTTACATTCCGATCAAGGCATTGTTTGCGTCCGAGATCTTGGAGCGATTGGAAACGGGGTCGGGAGCCTCAGATGTGAAGCGGTCAACGTGTCCCTTCACCGGGGAAGAGTACGTCTTGTTGAGGGCGCTTACGCCGGACGTGTCCTTCCTTCATGTGCAGATTGCGGACCGCGACGGAAATTGCCAGATCAACGGAGCTCGCTGGGCGAACGAGGAGCAAGCGAAGGCGGCGCGCCGGTTGATTGTGGTGACGGAACAGATTGTTTCCACCGAGTTTATCCAGCGTTCGCCTGAGCGGACACTCATACCCGGACACCGAGTCGAGGCGATCATTCATCAGCCGTATGGTGCCGTACCGACGTGTGTTCACGGTTGTTACGACTACGATGCCGATCATTTGCGGCTCTATATAGAACACGCCAAAGACCCGGAACGCTTCAAGAAATACCTGGAGAACTTCGTCTTCGGTTGCCGCGACCATTGGGAATATCTGGAGAAGCTTGGCGGGATGCCGCGAATAGAAGAATTGAGAGCCGATCCCATCCTAGGTTACTGACCCGGGAACAGAGCGCAGCATAGAAAGGACGGATTCGTTCGATGCAGGTGACCGAAGGAACGAAAGGCGGCAATACACGGTCCGATATCCGTGCCACCGAAATCATGGCGGCCGCTGGAGCGAGAGAGCTTCGTGACGGCGAAGTGGTCGTCGTAGGCCTTGGATTGCCCGAAGTTGCCAGCGTGCTCGCCAAGCGCACGCACGCGCCGAACCTCGCGACTCTTCTTGAGACAGGAGTGATGAACCCGCGCCCGAAAGATACACCGGTGGGGCTGCCCGACTCCCGATCGTTTTACGGAGCCACATGCTTGAGCGGTTTTCTCGATGTGATGGGAATGAACTTGCACCGGGGTGTGGTCGACGTAGGGTTTCTGGGAGCTTTGGAGCTCGATCGCTACGGCAACATCAACACGACGCTTGTCAAAGATGACTCCGGGAAAGTCCGGTACGTGAATGGGAGCGCCGGGGGAAATGATGTCGCCTCGCTGGCCAAACGCGTGATTGTGATCATGCGCCATGAGAAAAGAAAGCTTCCCCTCGCCGTGGCTTACCTCACAAGCCCCGGCTTCGTCGGCGGGCACAGCCGTCAAGAATTGCATTTGCGCGGGGGCGGGCCCAGCCGCGTGATTACGGACATGGCTGTTCTCGGATTTGACCCGACGACGCGTGCAATGTCGGTGCTCTCCTTGCATCCGGGAGTTGGATTGGAGGAGCTGAAAGCAAACACAGGATTCCCGCTGCATATCCCGAACGAAATTGCCACGACGCCGCTCCCGACGGCAGAAGAATTGCGTCTGTTGAGAGAGGAAATCGACGCGAAAGGCGTGCATTTGAAGTAAGCGAGCGGAACTTTTCGGCCCGCCATTTGTACCGAACGCGACGGCATCGACATCACCCAGCGGGTTGGTCTTCGAATATCCAATGCGCCCATTGTTCGATCAAATCAGTGACCGCAATCACAGCGACGAAGAGCCGATATGACCGCATCTCAATTGAGTGACCGTGCCCTGCAAATCCCTAGCAGCCTTGGCGCTTTGCTATAATCCGCTCGATCATGAAGCTTCGATTGCAGGTGTTCCGAGACTTCGCCGTGGCCTAGAGGCGGAGAGCCTGATCGTTCAGGCCCGAGGTCTTCAATGGAAGCGCTGGTAAGCACACCTCACGTGATGACCGCCCTCGAACGAGGGATCGAAGGAGCCGGCGTCTCCCGCAACGAAGCGCTTTTGTTGATCGAGCAGACGCCGCTAGTTTCCTTGCTCCAGGCCGCCGCCGCGGTTCGAAACCGAAGCAAGGGCCGAACAGTCAGCTACTCAAGAAAGGTTTTCATCCCGCTGACACATCTTTGCCGGGACTACTGCGGATATTGTACGTTCCGAGCGGATCCTGCAGCAGATCGCGAGTCATACATGACACCGCAAGAAGTTCTTGCGGTGGCCGAGGCCGGGCGTCGTGCGGGATGCAAAGAAGCGCTGTTCAGCCTGGGTGATCAGCCCGAAACGGTATTCCCAGAGGCCAGATCGTTTCTGCGCAGGCACGGTTTCGAGCGCACGCTCGAATACCTGGCGGCCATGGGCCGAATGGTGCTCGAGCGTACTGGCCTGCTTCCTCATTCCAATCCCGGCCTCATGCCTGAGGGTGATTTGCGTCGCCTCAAGGAGTCGAATATCAGCCTCGGGCTAATGCTAGAGAGCGCCAGCCCCCGCTTGCGGCGCTCAGGGGGCCCTCATTGGAAAGCACCGGACAAAGTGCCATCGCTTCGATTGCAGACGATCGAACTGGCGGGGCGGTTATCGATCGCCTTTACGACGGGCATTCTGATCGGCATCGGGGAAACCGCCGGAGAGCGCATCGACTCGCTCGTCGCCAT
>Ga0335080_10008090_pt1 | contig 10955 bp, 11 predicted proteins | sample Lox_Sample_34_FD_206720 | JGI IMG/M metagenome (GOLD analysis project Ga0335080, IMG submission 206720) | Soil microbial communities from Loxahatchee National Wildlife Refuge, Florida, United States - Lox_Sample_3.4 | ecosystem: Environmental > Terrestrial > Soil > Wetlands | place: USA...
GCAAGGCGGCTAGCGCCCCTGGGCCCAGAGGCGCCTAGCGGCCCTGGGCGCGCATCAGCCTGCGGGCGCGCGCCGGAAGCTCGGCGATCGCCGATCGCGTATCTGAGAGGCCGGCCCGAAGCTCGCGGTCGCCGACGTCGACGGGCAGCATCGAGTCCTGTAGCTCGGCCAGGGCGTGGTCGGCGCGCTCGATGGCGTCGACCGCGCGGTCGACGTACACCCGCGGATCGGCGGAATGCAACCCGCCCGAGCTCGGCGCGAACTCGCGTCCCGGAAGCCCATGGCGCTCGGCAAACTGCGCGTGTGTGCGCCTGAGCCGACCGTAGGCCGACTGAACCGGTCGGAAAAGCTGCTCTTCGAGCGCGTCGGCGGTCTGCTCGTCGAGCTCCTCGTACGCCTCGCCGAGGCTTGCCAACGCGAGCGCCAGCTGGTCGGTCGCCTCGGCCACGTCGTCGAGGACTTGCCCCCTCGCTTCCCCGGCGCTGTAGGACATCGCTCGAGAGTCAGGCCGCCCGGCGCACGCCGGCGATCCGAAGGTCGATGAATTTTCCCATTGGCGTCGCCATCCAGGCCTATCCTACGTAGCGATGACTCGGCTTGTGATCCGAGTGTGCTGGGTGCGATCACACCAGGGGGCTAGGAGGTAAAGACGGCCTCGATCGCGAACCTGCTGCGCGGCACCGACCGCGAGTTCTTCGACCTGTTCGAGCGGGCCGGGGCGAACATCGTGCGCGCCGCCGAGCTGCTGGACGAGATGCTCGCGACCTATCCCGAGCGCCAGCATCTCGCCCAGGACATCCTGGCCTGCGAGCACGACGGCGACCAGATCACCCACGACGTGTTCGCGCGGCTCAACCAAACGATCGTCACCCCGATCGACCGGGAGGACATCCTCCAGCTGAGCTCCGCGCTGGACGACATCGTCGACTACACCGAGGAGGTCGCCGACTACCTCGGGCTGTACAAGATCGAGGCGCCGATGGCCCAGGCGCAGCGCCTGGCCGCAGTCCTGCGCGACGCCACGCGCCAGATCGCGCAAGCGATTCCCCTGATCCGCGGGTTCAAGGACATCACCAGGCACATGGTCGAGGTCCACAGGCTCGAGAACGAGGGCGACCGGCTCACCCGCGAGGCGATCGCCTCGCTGTTCGAGACCGGGATCGACCCCATGGTCGTGATCCGCTGGAAGGACATCTTCGAACGCCTCGAGAACGCCATCGACTCGACCGAGCGCGCGGCCTTCATACTCGAGGGAATAGTCATCAAGAACGCCTGACCGGGCGCGCCATGGAGGAGAGTCAATGACCGCCACCCCGGAGTTCGTCCACGGGGTCGACTTCGTCGGCATCCCGACCCACGACATCGCCGCCGCCGCGAAGTTCTATGGCGAGACGCTCGGCCTGCCGCGATCGGTGTACCTCGAGGACCGGCACTTCTCGGAGTACGAGACCGGCAACCTGACGCTGAGCGTGTACGACGCCGAGAAGATGGGTCTCCCCCACGAGCCCAACCGCAATCCCGTCGCGCTGCACGTGGACGACGTCGCCGCGAGCCGGAAGCTGCTCGAGGAGCGCGGCGTCAGCTTCCACGGCGACACGCTCGACACCGGCGTGTGTCACATGGCGCTGTTCTCAGATCCGGACGGGAACGCGCTGATGCTCCACCATCGGTACGCCCCCCGGCATACCGATCTTTGATCAGCCGGCCACGGGCTCGGGCACGGCCTGATCCGGGGCGGGGCCATGCCTGGCAGTCTCGCGCGCCGCCGCTCCTTCGACCCTGAGATGCGGGAGCGGCCGGTCGAGCCACCGTGGCAACCACCAGTTCGCGTCGCCGATCTTCAGCATCAGCGCGGGCACGAGCACCGAGCGGACGACCAGGGCGTCGATCAGGACCGCGCTCGCCAGGCCAACGCCGAACAGGTCGATGATGCGCTCGCCGCCCAGGATGAAGGCACCGAACACCAGGACCATGATCGCGGCGGCGGCCGTGATCGTCTGGCCGGTGGCGGCGAGCCCGTGCGTGACGGCCTCTCGGTTGTTCCGGCGCCGATGCCACTCCTCGTAGATCCGCGTCACCAGGAACACCTCATAGTCCATCGACAGCCCGAACAGGATCGCGAACATGAACACCGGCACGAACGCCTCGATCGGGCCGGTCTTGTCGATCCCGAGCAGCGAGGCGCCGATGCCGTCCTGGAACACCGCGGTCACCACGCCGAACGCCGCGGCCGCCGACAGCAGGTTCATCGCCGCGGCGATCGCCGGGATCACGACGCTGCGGAACACCGTCATCAGCAACAGGAAGCTCAGCCCGATCACGATCGTGAGGAACAGCGGCAGCTTGCGCGAGAGGACGGTCGCGAAGTCGTCGAAGATCGCCGTCTGTCCACCGACGAGCACGTGCAGGCCAGTTCCGCGCTCGGCCGCAGGAACGACCGTGTTCCGGACGGTGTGCAGAAGATCGGAGGTCGAGGCGTCCTGCGGAGAGCCCTTGGGATAGACCTCGGCGAGCGCTACGCCCGGACGCCCGGGCGCGCGGCTGGGAATGAACTGCGGTCGCGTGGAGCCGACCACCCCGGAGGTGGCCGCGACCGCGCGCTCGACGCGCATGAACGCCGACTCCTGCGTGGGCCCCGATACGGGGGCGACGAGCTGGAGCGGCCCGTTGTAGCCGGGCCCGAAGCCCTCGGCGAGCAGGTCGTACGCCTTGCGCGTGGTCGAGCCGGACGGGTCAGAGCCCGAGTCGGCCGAGCCGAGGCGCATCGACAGGAACGGGATCGCGAGCAGCACGAGCACGCCGGCGGCGACCGCCGCGAACACCGCCGGACGCTGTTGCATCCAGCCGGCCCACCGGGCCCACCCGGCCGACTCGTCGGTGGTGCGGAGGTTCCCGTCCTTGAGCGCGCGGCGCTCGCGCCGGCGCAGCACGCGCATGCCGAACAGCCCGAGCAGCGCGGGGAGGAGCGTGAGCGCGGCGATCACGGTGAACGCAACCGCAATCGACGTCGCCACGGCCACCCCGTACAGGAAGCTGACGCCCAGCGCGAACATGCCGAGCATCGCGATGCAGACGATCACCCCCGCGAACAGCACCGCGCGCCCGGAGGTGTCGACGGCCTCGACCACGGCGTCTTCGCCGCTGAGTCCGCGCAGCAGCCCCTGGCGATAGCGGGTGACGATGAACAGGGCGTAGTCGACGCCGACACCGAGTCCGATCAGCAGTGACAGCTCGTTGCTGAACGACGCCATCTGGATCACGTGCGACAGCAGCCCGATGACGGCGACGCCCGTGCCGAGCGACAGCCCGGCGGTCACGAGCGGCAGCAACATCGCGAGCAGTGAGCCGAACACGATGAACAGCACGACCCCGGCGGCGAGGAAGCCGAACGGGAGCCCGCCCGCCCCTTGCTGATTTGCGGCCTGCGCGACCTGGCCCTCGACCTCGATCTCGACGCCGTGACCCGAGCCCGCGCGCGCGGCGTTGACGAACGCCTTGGACGCCGCGGCGGTCACCTTGTTGGCCTGGACGTCGAACGTGGCGTTGGCGAATGCCACCTTGCCGGACGGCGAGATCTGCGCCGCACCGTGCGGACCGTAGGGCGAGGAGATCTCGGTGACGTGCGGCTGGCGCGCGAGCGCGGCGAGCATCGACTGCACCTGCGAGCGCACCGCCGGATCGGTGACTCGGCCCCGATCGACCGCGATCACGATCTTCTCGGTGTCGCCCGAGGCGCTCGGCGCGTTGCGCTCGAGCAGGTTCACGGCGTCGAAGCTCTGCGTGCCCGAGAGACGGAAGTTGTCGCTGTAGGCGCTGCCAACCGCCGAGTGGATGGCGGTGAGGCCGATGAGCGCAACCACCCAGCCGAGCACAACCCACCTCCGGTGGGTGAAGCAAACGCGAGCAAGCCTTCTCACAGTCGAACAGCCTCCAGTTTCGGTTAGCCCCTCGGGTCGAGCCAGGATGCCCGCCCTCTCTGACAATCGGCTGACAGTAGCGAGTGCTTAACGCCCGGGCATCTCGACGACGAGCGCTCCGGCGAGTCGCCGGAGGACCGGCTGGAGGTCCTCGTCGTGCTCGGGCTCCCAGCCATCGAGCAGCCGGCACAGCTGATCGCGGCCGGCCGCGATCAGCTGGTCGCTGGCCGCCTGGCCGGCCGGCGTCAGCTCGATGTGGCGATCGGGATCGACGCTGATGTAGGCCCGCGTGACGAGCGAAGCCAGCGGATCGCGCAGGCGCTCAGGCGGCGTATGGAGCTCATCCGACAGCGACGACTCGGTCGTCGGCGACCGCTCGGCGATCCGCCGGAGCAACCAGCCCTCGGGCGGAGTGATCTCGACCCCCGAGCGGTCGATCAGCTGCTCGTAGACGCGTTCTCGCTCCTCGCGCTGCATGAGCGAGCTGAGGATCCGCTCGATCTCACGCTCGGAGCTGTCGTGGCGCGGGGAGGCGAAGCTCTCACCCACGCCCTCGGCGCGGGCGGTCTGGCGCAGCGGCACCTCGCGGAGCAACCAGGTGAGCGCGAAGCCGACGACCGCGATCCCGGCCGCGGTGAGGAAGACCGGATGCAGCGCCGCGGAAAACGCATCTACATACGGGGTGTGAACAGCGGGAGGCAGGTGCTTGACGACCTCGGGGTTGGCCTGCGCAGGGAGATGCACACCCGGCGGGACCCGCTTCGCGAGCTCGGTCGCGAGGTCGTGCGAGAAGATCGCGCCGAACGCCGACACCCCGATCGAGCCGCCGATCTGCCTGAACAGCGTCGAGCCGGAGGTGGCAACGCCGAGGTACTTGTAATCGACCGCGTTCTGGACGGCGAGCACCAGCACCTGCATCACCATCCCGAGTCCGAGACCCATGACGAGCATGAACAGCGATGCGGTGACGATCGATGTCCCGACCGTCAGATGGGCGAGCAGGAATAGCCCGACGGCCATCAGCGCGGTCCCGACGATCGGGAACACGCGGTAGCGGCCGAGCCTCGAGATCAGGTTGCCGCTGAGGATCGAGGTCACGAGCAGGCCGCCCATCAGCGGCAACAGCAGCAGACCGGACTCGGTCGGACTCTTGCCCTTGACGACCTGGAGGTACAGGGGCAGATACGTAACCGAGCCGAACAGGGCGAGGCCGATGATGAAGCCGACGGCGCTCGCGACCACGAACACGCGGTTGCGGAACAGCGCCAGCGGTAGGAGCGGCTCGGCGGCTCGCGCCTCCACCAATGGGAACAGCACGATCATGGCGACGCTGATCGCGATCAGCCCGAGGATCAGGGACGAGTTCCACGAATAGCTCGTGCCGCCGAGGCTCGTGAACAGCACGATCGCCGACAGGCCCGCCGTCAGCACAGCCGCGCCGAGATAGTCGATCTTGTGATGCACGTGGTCGGCCGTCGGCTGGAACACCGCGCCGATCACCGTGAACGCCACCGCGCCGAGCGGAAGGTTGACGTAGAAGATCCAGCGCCAGGAGAGGCTGTCGACCAGGAACCCGCCGAGCAGCGGCCCGATGACCGTCGCGAGGCCGAACACGGCGCCGAAATACCCCTGGTAGCGCCCGCGGTCCCGCGGCGAGATGATGTCGCCGACGACCGCCATCGTCGTCACCATCAGGCCGCCGCCACCGAGTCCCTGGAGCGCCCGGAAGGCAATCAGCTCGGTCATCGACTGCGCGAGACCGCACAGCGCCGAACCGATCAGGAACAACACGATCGCGATCTGCAGCAGCGTCTTGCGGCCGTAGAGGTCGCCGAGCTTGCCGTACAGCGGCCCCGAGACCGTCGAGGCGAGCAGGTAGGCGGTGACCACCCAGGACAGGTGGGACAGGCCGCCGAGGTCGCCGACGATCGTGGGCAGCGCGGTCGAGACGATCGTCTGATCGAGCGCGGCCAGCAGCAGCACCAGCAGCAGCGCGCCGAAGATCAGCCGCACCCGGGGCGCTTCACCGCTCGGTGGCGGCTCGAGCGTCCCGGGGCTTGTCTCGACCGCGGCCATCAAGGGATGGCTACTGCGTGGCGCCGGCCTCTTGTGTCGCGGTTGGCGCGGACGCGTCGCTGTTCGTCGACGCATCGGGGGCCGGCTCTGGCGGCGCCGGCGGCACAGGTTGGGACTCGGCGAGGTAGTGAGCGCCGGCGGCACCGGCGGCGCCCGCGGCGAGCGCGAACAGCGCCCAGGCGGGGCCGGACCGCTCGGTACCGAGCGCGTGGTCCAGCGACAAGTCGCCGGGACCAACCTCGGTGAGCGCGATCACGGCGGCGATCAGCACGGCGTTGTACTCGTACCCGCCGTTGGTCACCCACGGGCCGTTCTTCAGATGCACGCGGTTGATCGCCGTCAGCATCACCGAGGTCAGCGTGGCGGCGGCGAGCGGCGTCGCGAACCCGGCGGCGAGCGCTGCCCCACCTCCGGCCTCGGCGACCCCCGCGGCGATCGCGTTACGGCGCCCCGGCCTCATACCGAGGCTCTCGAACATGTTGGCGGTAGCGTCGAGCCCGTGCCCCCCGAACAATCCGAAGAGCTTCTGCGTGCCGTGCCCGAAGAACAAACTGCCGACGGTGAGCCGGAGCAGCAAGCGGCCGATCTTCATCCCTTCCTCCTGTCTTGGGTTTGCGCTCCCTAGATAATTACAGGAGGACAATTCCGGCCATGTCGATCGACCCTTCGAAGCCCACCCTGTACGTGTGCCATGGCGACGAAGGCGGCCCGCGCGTGCATCCGTGCCGTCGGGTGCAGGAGGCGATGCACGCCAAGGGAATCGAATACGAAAAGGTCATCGCCGGGCACGGGAGCCCGATTCCGTTCCTGCGTAAGGGCTCCCGCGACGAGCTCGAGGCGGCGACGGGGTCCTCCAAGCTGCCGGCCCTCAAGCTTCCCGACGGCACGGTGATCGCGCACTCGCGCGCGATCCTCGCGTGGGTGGACCAGCAGCCCGCGGCCTGAAACGGTTAGCCGCTTCCGATGGCGGCGCGGATCGCGCTCTCGCTGGCGCCGATCTCGGCGAGCAGCGGGCCGGTGTCCTGATCGTGCGAGAGCGCAAGCAGGACGTCCGGGACGCTGATCTCGGTACGGCCGTCCTCGAGGGCGCGCGCGGCGGCGGTCATCATCAGCCGCCGGACGCCCGGGGCAGGGGCGACTGCGAACCGGTCGAACACGCCGACAGCATCCCACCGGGTCCGGACGCCGCCCCGGGGTGAAAGATTCGGCGCGCTCACGATGATAAGTGGGGTAATGAAGCCCGCCGGACCCGATGCCACGGAGCGGTTCTCGGACATCTACGGGGCGCTGTACGGGCGCGTCCACCCCTACGCCGAGCGCGTTCTGGATCCAGTGTCCGAAGACGACCCGCGACCCGCTCTCGGATGGCTTCCTGGCGCGTCTCGGCGCCATGTTCCGCGACAGCACGCTGAGCGCCGGCGCGAATAGGGTTCCACCACCCGGGGGAGTTTGGTTCCACCGTCTCCACGTCGGGCAGTTCGAAGCCATACCGCGTGCCCCCCAGCCCTGAGCCCGAACCCCGTCCGGAATGCTGCCCGCGCCGGCGAGCCGTGTCGTCAGTGACCTGCTCGCGGGGCTCGACCGGGCGCTCCCGGGCCGCGTTGAGGGGCTGTACGTCGTCGGTTCTGCCTCGACGGGCGCATTTCGCCCCGGGCGGAGCGATGTCGACTTCGTCGCCATCGTCGACCGGCACCTGTCGCGACGCGAACTGGCCCGCCTTCGGTCCGTGCACATGGGGCGTTGGACCTCGGCGCTCATCCACGACGCCGCGCTCCGGTGGCGCTGGCCGCTCGTGTGCAACGGCCCGTACCTGCGGAACGGCGACCTGTCCAGGTCCCCACTCGAGGTGACGCCGCTCGCGGCTCACGTCGCGGGCCGGTTCAGAACCGCTCCGCGTCACGGGTTCGACGTGAACCCGGTGACCTGGCAAACGCTCGCGCGCCACGGGATCGCCGTCCGCGGTCCCGACCCCGAGCGCTTGGAAATCCACGTCGACCGGGCCGAGCTGCGGTCGTGGACGCGCGAGAACCTCAACGGCTACTGGCGCCGGTGGGTCGAGCGGGCGCGCCGCCCGGGCGTGCGCGAGGCAGTGCTCGATCGGCGGTTCACGGCGGCCGGAGTGCTCGGCGCGCACGTCGAGGAACGTTCTTAGGCCGTGATGGATCGCGTGCTGATCGGACGCCTCACGGTTCGTGGCGCTCTCAGGGTTCCCGAGATCACGGCCTACTTCTGGGCGATCAAGGCGCTCTCGACGGCGATGGGCGAGTCGACCTCCGATTATCTGGTGCATGCGATGGATCCGAAGGTCGCCGTCGTGCTTGGCTTCATCGGGTTCGTCGCGGCGCTCGCGCTCCAGTTCTGGATGCGCCGGTACAACGCCTGGACCTACTGGCTCGCGGTTTGCGCGGTCGGCGTGTTCGGAACGATGGCCGCCGACGTGCTCCACGTCGGATTCGGCGTTCCTTACATCGTTTCGACCGTGATCTACGCGATCGCGCTCGTAGCCGTGTTCGCCGGCTGGCAGCGCACCGAGGGGACCCTGTCGATCCACAGCGTCGACACCCCTCGCCGCGAGATGTTCTACTGGGCCGCGGTCGTGGCCACGTTCGCGATGGGGACTGCGCTCGGCGACCTGACCGCGACCACCTTCGGCCTTGGGTACTTCACGTCGGGGTTGCTGTTCGCCGCCGTCGTCGCGGTTCCGGCGATCGGCTATTTCCGGTTCGGGTGGAACCCCATCCTGTCCTTCTGGCTTGCCTACGTCGCCACCCGACCGCTCGGGGCGTCGTTTGCCGACTGGATGGGCAAGCCCCACAGCGCCGGCGGTCTCGGATGGGGCGACGGACCCGTCGCGATTGGGCTGACGATCGCGATCTTCTGCCTGGTCGCGTTCCTGGCGGTCACGCGCCGGGATGTGCAGCGCGCGCACCGCCACTCGCATGCCGACCGCGCTCGGCGTGCCCCCCGGTTCGAGCCGGCGCCCGACAGCGTGGAATAGACGGCGCTCCCGACCCCGAGAAAGTCGACACTCGGCGAGCCTCCGACGCCGAGTGCGTCGTTCCTCGCGCCAGGGCCGACCGAATATGCATTCGGCGCCAGCCGGGTGCCGAATGATGAGTTTCTCGGTCAGCTAGTAGCCCCGGGCGGGCTCCTCGTCCCAGGTGGGGCTCGCAACGGGGATGACCCACGAGCGGTCGAGGTCGTGCACGCTCTGGACCCCCATCAACGCCAGCGCGCGATCGAGTTCGGCGCGGAAGATCTCGAGCACGTCGACGACTCCGCGCTCGCGCCCCACGATCAACCCGTAGATCTGCGGGCGGCCGATGAGGACCGCGCGGGCGCCGAGAGCGAGCGCCTTGACCACGTCGGTGCCGCGACGAATGCCGCCGTCGAGCAGCACCTCGGCCCGGTCGCCGACCGCCGCCACGATCGGCGCCAGCGCGTCGAGCGCCGACAGCGAGTGGTCGAGCTGGCGGCCGCCGTGGTTCGAGACGACGACGCCCTCGCAACCGATCGCAACCGCACGCAGCGCGTCGTCGGAGTCGAGCACGCCCTTGACGTAGACCGTCCCCGGCCAGTGCTCGCGGATCCACTCGAGATCGTCCCAGGCGAACGTGGCGCGATCGATCTCCCGATGGAGGATCTCGATCGACTGGAACGTGGCCCCAACGCCCGATTCCTCGAGCAGGTTGCGCATCGAGCCCCGGCCGTGGCGGTACAGGTCGACGACCCAGCTCGGGTGGCGGGCCATGTCGAGCGCCTCCCGCGGCGTGAGTGTCAGCGTCCGTCCGATCGTGCCGGTGCGCGTGTAGCCGAAGCGCCGCTCGCCCTCGCGGTTGCCGAGCACGGGCACGTCGACGGTCACGAACAGCGCCCGGTAGCCGCACCTCCACGCACGCTGCATGAGCGTAGCCGTCTCGTCCGCGCCCGGATACAGCTGGAAGAAGTGATCGGTCCGCGTTCCCGCGGCGACCTCCTCGATGCTCCACGACGACGCAGTGCTCAGGACGAGGCGCGTGCCGGCGGCCTCGGCGGCCCGGGCCGCGGCGAGGTCGCCGCTCCAGTGCGACAGGCCGAGCGCCCCGGTCGGGGCGAGCAGCACCGGCAGCGCGAGATCAACGCCGGCGACCGTGGTCGACAGCCGGCGCTCGGGATAGGCGGTCATCATCCGCGCGCGCAGCGACCAGCGCGAGAACGACGTCCGGTTGCGCCGAACGGTGACGAGGTCGTCGGCGCCGCCCTCGACGTAATCCCACACCAGACGTGGCACGCGCCTGGCGGCCGCGCGACGGTAGTCCTCGACGCTGATCAGCGTCTCGGGTGGCCGCCACCGGTACTCGAATGGTCCGAACACCCCCGGAAGACTGCCTGATCTGGGCGCATCGAGTCGGCCACACAAAATCTCCCCGGTGGCGCAGGCATCGGCGTAGGCTCCGAGCACGACTCCGGGGCTGTGGGCGTGGGGGTCCTCCCGGCGGTCGGCACTCCGTCACCCGTCCAGAGGAGCTGTCAGATGTCTCGACTGTCGAAGAGCGCCGTGGGCGCGCTCGCGGCCGGTATGAGCCTGCTCGCGATCGCGGCGCCGGCCCAAGCGAAGAGTGAACACGTGACCGGCGGCCACGCCACCGTGCGGGCGTCGATGCAGATCTCCGCGTTTCTGCGCTCGCGCGGCATCACCGTGACCCCGATCGGACCGGCCGAGGTCGGGAACGGCGCGATGACGATGCCGATGGTCGGCGGCACGGTGACGGTCCCGACGATGGGCGGGACGATGGATGCGCACGGCGGCCTGGAGTATTCGAAGGGCAGCAAGGTCGTCCGCGTCACCGACTACGTCCTCAAACACCACGGCGGGTCGGTCACGTTGACCGCGGACGTCAACGGTCACCGCATCTTGATTGCGACGATGCCGGCGGCCCATGTGCATATGACAACGACCAAGGGCACGATGAGCGGCGGCCT
>Ga0335080_10008091_pt1 | contig 10954 bp, 9 predicted proteins | sample Lox_Sample_34_FD_206720 | JGI IMG/M metagenome (GOLD analysis project Ga0335080, IMG submission 206720) | Soil microbial communities from Loxahatchee National Wildlife Refuge, Florida, United States - Lox_Sample_3.4 | ecosystem: Environmental > Terrestrial > Soil > Wetlands | place: USA: Florida...
TTCAACCAAGGCCTCTTCGAGCTGCCCCGCCTTTTTGAGCCGCATGCCGGCTTCGACGTGGACTTGACTGGCCTGGAAACGAAGCCGCCTTGCGCCGACCTGGTAACCCGGGTCCTGAGGGTCGGTTGCCAGTGCCTGCTCGTAAAGATCCAACGCCTTGTCGTAGTCTTTGCGCGCCTCGGCCGCCTGAGCGAGCTTGAGCAGCTTGTCGCCCTTCCTGGTTCGAGCCGGAGCTTGGCCGGGATACACCAGAAGCAGTACTGCGAATAACGCCGCCGGACGCCGTAACATGTTGCCAGCAATCATCTTAATCTCTTCGAGCGCTGCATGCTAGAATGAAGCTGCACGCGACGCGAAATCACCACATAAACGCTTGACGCAGCTAGCTTTCCGCGCGTTGATACCAAAGCTTGGCACCGATGGAATCCCGCATAAAAATTCTTAGCGACAATCGGCACGCGGGGCATAACTATCACTTGTTGGAGAAGTTTGAGGCTGGGCTCGCGTTGACCGGCACCGAAGTCAAAGCCGCTAAGAGCGGAAGAATCCAACTCAAGGACAGCTTCGCCGAAGTGGCCGGTAACGAAGCTTGGCTCCAAAATGCCCACATCAGTCAATATTCGCACGGAAACCGGGAGAACCACGAACCCACCCGTAGGCGCAAACTTCTGCTCCATCGCGAGGAGATCGACAAGCTGCTGGCCAAGACTCGCGAAAAAGGATTGACGCTGGTTCCCACCAAGATGTATCTCAAGAATGGCCGCATCAAGTTAGAATTAGCAGTGGCTAAGGGGAAGAAGCTCCACGACAAGCGCGAGACGGAGCGGCGCCGTGAAATGGAAGCCGAGGCTCGCGCGGCCATCGGACGGAGAGAAAAATAGCCAGTAATGCTGTTGCGCGTCGAGGCACGCCTCGCCGCCTGTGTGCTGAAACAGGATTCTGAAACGGAAGAGCATGGATATCAAATTCGAGACACGACCAATTACGGAAATTGATTCGGATGCGCTGGTGATCATTGGATTCGACGGCGAAGCTCCGGCCAGCGCGCCGGCCGCCGGCCAAGTGCGGGAGCTTTATGCGAGCGGCGAGTTTTCCGGCGAGCCATTGGATGTTGCGGTGATTCATCATCCGGAGGGATTGAAAGCGAAGCGTGTGGCGCTGGCTGGCGCTGGAAAGCGCGAGAAGTTTGATTCCGCCACGCTACGTAAGGTTGTCTCTGTCGCAGTGCGGGTGCTCAAAGGGAAGGGAATTCACACCATCGCGTTGCTCCTGGACGCCGGGAGTCATTCCGACGAATTCGCGGCCGCGGCCGTGGAAGGTGCGATTTTGGGCGATTTCGAATCGAATCGCTACAAGACGGATCCGAAAAAGAACGAAAAATACATCGAGTCGTTTGCAGTGATTGGTGGATCGCAGCCGGCTGTCGATCGCGGCAGGATTCTTGGCGAGGCGCAGAATTTTTCGCGATCCCTGGCGAACGATCCGCCGAATCTGTTGACGCCGCTCAGCCTGGCGGCGCGTGCGCGGGAGATGGCGGCCCAGTTCGGTCTGGAGTGCGAAGTGCTCGATCAAGATCGCATGCGCCAGCTGGGCATGGGCGCTCTGCTGGGCGTCGCGCAGGGCAGCGCGGAACCTCCAGCGCTGATCATTCTCAGCTATCGCCCCGTATCGGCGCCCGCGACGAAAGATCATCTGGGCCTGGTGGGCAAGGGCGTGACCTTCGACACCGGAGGAATATCGATCAAGCCCGCGCTCGACATGGATCAGATGCGCTTCGACATGGCGGGTGGTGCGGCGGTCCTGGGCGCGATGCGCGCGATCGCACAACTGAAACCGGGGATTCCGGTCACCGGCATTGTACCGACGGTCGAGAACATGCCGGGCGGAAAGGCGCAGCGGCCGGGCGATATCGTAACGTCGCTGTCGGGCAAGACAGTGGAGGTGCTGAACACCGACGCCGAAGGCCGATTGATCCTGATCGATGCGCTCACATACGCGCAGCGTCTGGGTTGCACGCACCTGGTGGATGCCGCGACGTTGACTGGCGCGATCGTGGTCGCGCTTGGGCATTTGTATGCGGGAGCGTTCTCGAACAATCAGGGATTTCTCGACAAGCTGCTGGCGGCGTCAAAATCGGAAGGTGAGCGGATCTGGCAGATGCCGCTCGACGAGGAATACCACAAGGCGCTCGAAAGCGAATTCGCGGATTTGCAGAATATCGGCGGCCGTCCGGGTGGCGCAATCACAGCGGCGACATTCATGAAGGATTTCGTAAACGACATGCCCTGGGTCCACCTGGACATCGCGGGTACGGCGTGGCTCGAGGAAGGCAAGCCTTATATGGTGAAAGGCGCGACCGGCATTTGCGTTCGTACATTCGTCCGTCTTGCCGAAAACTGGTCATAGCTTTCCGGGCTTCCGAGCGGTTCGATATCGAGTTTTCACTCACTCAATGCCTGTGTGGATCAACGCAACAACGCGTGTCGAGAGACTCAACACGATCAAAGACCTGATTCTTAACACTGTCGAAAAAATCTGTTGCGAATCGCAACAGTCGAGCTAGTCGACACTCTTTGCAACTCCATCAAACTACATAGCATTCTCCCTGGATGGCCAATTGCCCCATCGAAATCGGAGGCAGCATATGTTAGTCCTTCTCATTACCTTTCTCGTCCTGCTCACATTCTGCGTCGGTGTCGCTACCGACTATTACCTCAGCCGCTCCAGGCTCAAAGCAGGAGCGGAAACGAGAGCGCTCTCGAACGCAGCGCCGGCTCTACTTCCTATGTACGTGGAAGGGTTCTTAGTTCCGGAAAACGTCCGGTACCATCCGGGCCACACCTGGCTGCAGCGCGAACGTTCCGATCGGGCGCGCATTGGAATCGATGAATTTGCCGCGAAACTTGCCGGAAATATTGAGAAAATCGAACTACCTAAGCCCGGCCAATGGTTCCGCCAAGGCCAAGCTGTCTTGAAGCTTCATCGCAACGGCGAGACGGCGGTCATGGTCTCACCCATCGAGGGTGAAGTCGTAGAAATCAATCCCGACGTGCTCCGTGATCCTTCCATCTTGCGACGTGATTCTTATGGAAAGGGCTGGCTGATGACGATGCATGTCTTCGACGAAGCCAATACCTGGCGCAACCTGTTGCCCACCAACCTCGTACGGAGTTGGATGAAAGAAGCCGCCACTCGGTTGTATGCGCAACAGCCCACTTTGGTCGGTGCCGTCGCAGCCGATGGTGGCCGTCCCACTGACGATCTGCTGGCCAGTCTGCCTGGCGTGGAATGGACGAGAGTTACCGACGAATTCTTTCTGTCCTGATGTGGCCTCCGGATTGCACAGGAATCAGTGAGGCAATTCATGCCTGGCCGTAAGCCCGCCTAAGGACGCGCGTCCCAGGCACGAAGCGGAGCTAGGGGGCCATTCATGAAGCGACTAGAGCGCGGGATCGCCACCAAGTTGAGTGCCTGCCTGGTGGTGAGCACCGCCACGATCTTTGCTGCCTTCGGGTACTGGAATCTGCGGCTGCAGCGCAAAGCATCGGAAGAGCTGATTCTGCACGGCGCCGACCGTATTAGCGACCTGATCCGCAACAGTACTCGCTACCAGATGCTGGAGAACGATCGCGAAGGATTGTATCAGTCCATTCGTGCCATCGGCCTCGAGCCCGGAATTGAACGCATCCGGATCCTCAACAAGGAAGGCCGCGTGATGTTTTCCACGGACCTGCGCGACCTGGGTTGTGTGGTTGCCGAGAACGCTCAGCCGTGCTGCAACTGCCACATTCAGGCCGATCCGCTTGGCACAGGCAGAGTTCGCTTCTTTGTGAATGCCCACGGGACACGCGTGATGTCTACGACTCGCACGGTGGAGAACGACATCTCCTGTTCGAGTGCGCTCTGCCACGCGCATCCGGCATCTCAGAAAACGCTGGGCGTGATCGATACGCAGCTACGACTGGATGAGACCGACGCGCAGTCCTCCCGCCAGGAGACCTTGCTGCTGCGCTTCATTGTGGGCGGCGTCGGAATGCTCTGCCTGATCAGTGTCGTATTCGTTTGGGGGGTGCTGGATCGTCCCATCCGCGAGCTGATTAAAGGCACGCGCCGTGTCGCAGGAGGTGATCTCAACTATCGGCTCACCATCCGCTCACGCGACGAGTTTGGTGATCTGGCCGAATCGTTCAACAAAATGACTGTCGAGCTTGCCGATGCTCGCGGCCGTTTGCTCGAGCAAACCCAGCACGCGCTGGCTCGCGGCGACCAGATGGCCTCGCTCGGCAAACTCGCAGCCACGGTCGCGCACGAGGTGAACAATCCGCTGTTCGGGATTCTTACCTATGCACGCTTGTGTTCCAAGGAAGTGGCCGAATCCAAGCTTGATGCGGAAACGCGCAGACCAGTGCTCGAACAATTGGACGTGATCGCAGCCGAGAGCCGCCGCTGCGGCGAGATCATGCGAAATCTTCTGGCGTTTGCGCGACAGGCACCGCGGCGGCGCGAGTTGAACAACCTGAACGAACTGGTCACACGGGCCACACGGCTCATGCGCCACCAATTCGAGATTCAGACCATCACGCTCCAGACGAATCTGGCCGCTGATCTTCCGCTCATCGAGTGCGATGCCGGACAGATTCAACAGGTCATCCTGGTTTTGTTGGTCAACGCAGCCGAAGCGATGGCCCAGGGCGGCTCGCTGGAGATCACCACGGAGCGCGTGCTCGTCGACCCATCTATCCGGCTGCGCGTTCGCGACTCCGGCCCGGGTATCCCCGTCGATGTCCTCCCGCACATTCTTGAACCGTTCTTCACCACCAAGGAAGACCGGCAGAGTACCGGGCTCGGACTGGCCGTCGCCAAGGGAATTCTCGACCAGCATGGCGGATCCATGCAGGTTCATTCGAAGGAAGGAGAAGGTGCGGAATTCGTAGTCACGCTGCCGGTTCCTAAAACTGCACTCGTACTCGACTCCGCTGCTATCGCTTATGGACACCCCGGTTAAAGGCAGAATCCTCATCGTCGACGACGAACTGGTGGTGCGCGATTCGCTCGCGCGCTGGTTCGCCGCGGAGGGCTATGCGGCCACGCCCGTCTCGAGCGCCCGTGAGGCCCTCGAGTTGGCGGATCGCAACTGGGACTTGGCGCTGCTCGATATCAAAATGCCCGGCATGGACGGCCTCGAACTGCAAGCTCGCCTCAAAGAATCCGACCCGGACGTGATCGTCATCATCATGACTGGCTATGCCACGGTCGAAACGGCTGTGCAGGCCCTCAAACGCGGGGCCTATGACTATCTGGCCAAGCCGATCGATCCCGATGATTTGGTTCGCGTGGTGCATAAAGCACTCGAGCATCGCGCAACTCGCCGCGAGGTCAATGGACTCCAGGAATCGCTTAAGGAAGTCTTCCCAAATACGACGCTCCTCTCCAACAGCCCTTGCATGAAGCAGGTAATGCAGACCATCGAAGCGGTGGCTCCGACCGACACCACGGTTCTGATCACCGGCGAAAGTGGAACCGGAAAAGAGGTGGTGGCGCGCGCTATTCACGCCGCCAGTCTCCGCCGCCGGATGCCGATGGTTACGATTCATTGTGGAGCGCTTCCCGAATCCCTGCTGGAAAGCGAGTTGTTCGGGCACGAACGAGGAGCCTTCACCGGGGCGCAATTCCGCAAGAAGGGCAAGTTCGAGGTGGCCGACGGCGGAACTGTCTTTCTGGACGAGATCGCTGACATCAGTCTGAAGACTCAGTCCGATCTGATGCGCGTCCTCCAGGAGAAGGAGATCGTACGCGTGGGAAGTACACAGCCGATCCATGTGGACTTCCGCTGTATAGCAGCCACCAATAAGGATCTGGAGCCTCTCATCGAAGCACACACCTTCCGTCCGGACCTGTACTATCGGCTCAAAGTAGTTAGCATTCATCTGCCTCCCCTGCGCGAACGCCACAGCGACATCCCGCCGCTGGTGGATCATTTCCTGCATAGGTTCTGCACTGTACTCAACCGTTCCGAAACCCCGCGAGTGACGCCGGAAGCCATGGACCTGTTAGTGCGTTATTCCTGGCCGGGCAATGTGCGGGAGCTTGAAAACGCGGTGGAGAGGGCGCTGGTCATCAGCCCAGGTTCGGAGCTGGGCCCGGCGGCCTTCTCGTTCAATTTCGAACCGGCCGTAGTCGCGCCTAACGGACGCACGCTGGAGGAGGTGGAGCGCGCTCAGGTGGAACACATCTGGAGTCAATCCGGAGGCAATCATTCCTACGCCGCACGAACCCTCGGAATCGATCGCACGACGTTATACAAGAAACTCAAGCGCTACGGAATAGAGTGATGATCGAGCTCGTCGCGGTGGATCCCGGTGTGGACCAGCGCCGGCTTCAGACGCTCGCCGGCGATCTGACTCGGATCTTGCAAGTTCACGCCCAGGTGCGCGAGGGTATGCTCGACATTTCTTGCGCCCGCAACGAGCAGCGCATGCAGTACCATTCGACGACAATCCTAAGCCGGCTGGACTCCGTCGCCCCCGGCAATGGATCGCGTCTCGTAGGCATCGCCGCTGTTGACCTGTTTGTGCCAATCTTCACGTTCGTTTTCGGTGAAGCGCAAATCGGCGGCCGTTGCGCCGTTGCCTCCTTCTATCGTCTACAAGAACAACTCTATGGATTGCCCCCGGACGAAGAGCGCCTGCGTGAGCGCCTCACCAAGGAAACGGTGCACGAACTGGGCCACACCTTCGGCCTTCCGCATTGCGACCAATGGGATTGCGTCATGCATTCCAGCCACTCGGTGGAATTGGTGGATGTGAAATCCGCCGCCTTCTGCCCTGTCTGCGGTCGCACTGTGCAGGAGGCGTTAAAAGGCGAGCACGTGCTGCAAAACGGCTAGCAGGGTGCTGAAAAGGCAAAAAACCGCTTGCTTGCGCGCGTGGCTCAGAAGCCCGGCAGCGTGCTCTCAACAACTGACTGAGGCGCGACTTACTGAGCCGCGACCGCAAGGGAGCGGGTGGCCACGGCGACGAGTTCGGTCAGTTGCGATCGGAATCGATCTGGACCAGTTCACTTTCCGCTGCGGCGGCAGGTTTCTTCGGCGGTGTCAGCAGGGCGCGCGGGAGTTTCGAAAAATACACCAGCCGCTCGATCCACGGCAGGAAGCGGCGCACGGTCTTCCCGTGCAGGATCAGGCTTCCGGCCACCAACATGGGATGCGGAATCGTGGTGCAGCAGCGCGAGCAGATGTCGATCTCGCCGGCGCGACCGATGGCGTGCAACCGACGCATGCGCTGCATCTCATCGGAATTCCATATGCCTTCGAGCGGCTGATCGCCGATATTCCCAACCGGGCGGCCATCCAGCATATAGCTCTGGCAGCACGGATAGACGTCGCCGGAATGCTTCACGTACATCGGACCACGCCAGAGGTAATGACAGGCATGTTTCCAATCTTGCGATACGTGCCCGGCCTCGGGCTGAAGCAGATTGGTTTCGTCTTCTTTGATGCGCACCTGGTCGACACCCGGGATCGCGCGCCAGAACCGGATGAACTCGTCCACCTCGCCGGCGTTCTTTTCCATCCGCACCATCTGGACCACAACCTGGACCTTCGCGCCGCGCTCGTGCTTCATCCGAGCGAAGCGAACAAAATTGTCGCGCACTTTCTCGAAATTCGCGCCCTTGCGGTAATACTCGTACGATGCCTTGGTGGCGCCATCGAAACTTAGGGTGATGTGTTCGAGCGGCGTCTCCAGCAGCCGGGCGCAGGTTTTTTCGTCGAAAAAAGTCCCGTTTGTCGATAGCAGCGTCGAGATGTTGTGCCTTTCGCAGTATTCGATGCGATCGAAAATCTTGCGGTCCATGAACGGCTCGCCCAGGCCGATCAGCATCATATGTTCGGCGCTCGCACCCGACTCTTGTACCAGCCGCGTGAAGATCTCGTCGGTCATGTCCTCTTTGGGCTGCTTGTGCGTCTCGCGCGGGCACATCGGGCAATAAAGATTGCATTTCGCCGTGGTTTCCACGATGTACTCTACCGGCAGCGCGTTCACTACCGGCTTTTGGCGCAGGTAGCTCCACAGCAGCTTGGCTCGATTCCAGGCCCGCATGACGACAACTTCATTGTAGCCGCGACCCGTCAGGAAACGGCATGATGGAACGATGGAAGCGCGCGTCCAGCTGCTGAATTCGGCTCAGTTCCGCGGTGACGCAAAGTACGTTCTCTATTGGGCGCAGATGAATCGGCGCGTCGCCTGGAATCATGCGCTGAACTATGCGGCGGAGCTGGCGAATCGAGCCAGACTGCCGTTGCTGTTCTACGAAGGGCTGACGTGCGCGTATCCCTATGCGAGCGATCGCCTGCATACCTTCATTCTCGAAGGCGTGCCGGATACGGCGCAGCAGTTAACCAAGCTCGGAATCGGGTATGTCTTCTATTTGCGACGCGGGCGGGCGGATCCGGACGATATGCTCTATCGTTTGGCCAAGGACGCCGCTGCGATCGTGACCGACGATTATCCGGCGTTCATTGCACGCCGGCACAATGAGCACGTACCTTCACGCGTCGCCATCCCCTACTATGCCGTCGACTCAAGCTGCATCGTTCCGATGACCGAGATGACCAAGCGCGAGTACGGCGCCTATACGATCCGGCCGAAGATCCGGAAACTGCTGGCGAGGTATTTGCGACCCGTGGAGCCCCTACGAGTGCGGCGGCCGTTCGATCTACGGCTGCCGACGCCATCGACCAACGTGACGGCAGCAAACGTCCCTGAACTCGTCGGATCGTGTGAAATCGACCATAGCGTTCGGCCATCGCCGCTATTTCGTGGCGGATCCACGGAGGCTGCCAAGCGGCTACGAGGTTTTCTTCGGCGCAATCTCAGCCGATACGCGACCTTCCGGAATGAACCGTCCGCGCACGCGACATCGTCCTTGAGTCCCTATCTTCATTTCGGGCATCTTTCTTCCTTGCAGACCGCGCTCGCGGTGCGCGATTACGCGGCCGAGCACAAACTCATGGCGGATGATTTTCTGGAAGAATTAATCGTGCGGCGCGAACTGGCGTTCAATTTCGCCCGATTCACCGAGCGTCCGGACTCGCTCGAGAACCTGCCGGATTGGGCGCAAAAAACTCTCGCCAAGCACGCGCGCGATAAGCGCGATCCCCTCTATTCGCCGGATCAATTCGAACGCGCCGCGACTCACGACGATCTCTGGAACGCGGTTCAAAAAGAGCTGCTGATGCGCGGCAAGATTCACGGCTACTATCGCATGTACTGGGGCAAGAAGATCATCGAATGGTCGAAAACGCCGGCCGAAGCGCTGCAGACCATGATTTACCTAAACGATCGCTACGCACTTGACGGCCGCGATCCGAACGGCTACGCGAATATCCTGTGGTGCTTCGGCCTGCACGACCGGCCATGGATCGAGCGGCCGATCTTCGGTCAGGTGCGCTATATGTCGTATGCGGGTATGCGGCGCAAGACGGACGTTGACGCGTACATTCGCGAAATCGAAAGCGAGTTCAAGTGAACATTACCGTCACAGGCGCGACGGGATTTGTGGGCAGGCACGTCATCGCTGGGTTGCTTCGCGACGGGCATAATATTTCCGCGTTAGCTCGCAAGCGCTCGGCGGCAATGCCCGCTTCGGTCCGCTTCTTTGCCTGGGAAGCAGGCGAGACTGAACCTCCGGCCGAAAGCCTGGCTGGCGCCGATGCCGTAATTCATCTTGCCGGCGAACCGGTCGGTCAACGCTGGACCGATGAAGTAAAGACTCGCATCCGGAAATCGCGCGTCGATGGCACGCGGCACCTGGTCAACGCGCTCTCGACGCAATCGAGACGCCCCGGTGTGCTTATCAGTGCTTCGGCGATCGGCATTTACGGATCGCGCGGGGATGAAATCCTAACCGAAGGATCCGCGCCGGCGGACGATTTTCTCGCTCGTATCACAGTCGATTGGGAGAATGCGGCACGGCTCGCCGAACCGCTCGGAATCCGCGTAGTGTGTCCGCGGTTCAGCATGATCCTGGGCGATGGCGGCGCACTCGCGAAAATGCTATCGCCGTTTCGGATGGGCGCGGGCGGCCGGCTCGGATCGGGAAAGCAGTGGACCTCGTGGGTCCACATCGACGACATCGTGAGCCTGATCCTGTTTGCGCTAGCGGATGACGAACTGCGCGGACCGGTCAACGCGACCGCTCCCAATCCTGTGACGAACGCCGAATTTACTCGCGAATTGGCCGCCGCGCTGCATCGGCCGGCCATCTTTCCGGTCCCGAAATTGGCGCTGAAAGTGATGTTCGGCGAGATGGCGGAGGTGGTTCTCGCAAGCCAGCGAGTTATCCCCGAAGTCGCACAAAAAGCACGATTTCAGTTTCAATACCCGCAACTCGGAGAAGCCTTGCGACGTCTGTTTCAAGAGGGCTGAGGCACAATAGAAATATGAGGTGGGTGTTGTGTTTGGCGGCGGCAGCCGCGCTGGCCGCGACTGCGGAGATGAGTCTCTCGGTCGATAAGCTGGTGGCGTTCATCAAATCCGCCATTGAGTTGAAGCAGCCGGACAAACAGGTGGCCGAATACCTGCGGCACATCAAGCTCACGCAGAAACTCGACGATCAGACCATCGAGGATTTGCAGGGCCAGGGGGCAGGTCCTCGCACGGTCGCGGCGCTGAAGGAACTGCGCGATGCTTCCGAGAAGCTGTCTTCGGCTCCGCCTCCGGCTCCGCCCAAGCCGGCATACGTCCAGCCTCCGCCGCCCGATTCCATTGAACAAGCCAAGATCATCGACGATACGCGCGAATACGCCAAGAACTACACCAAGAATCTGCCCAACTTCATCTGCGTTCAAGTGACACGCCGTTTTGTCGATCCTACGGGAAGCGGCAACGCGTGGCGGCTGGCGGACACTATCACCACCAAGCTCTCTTACAACGAGCAGCATGAGGATTATCAG
>Ga0335080_10008093_pt1 | contig 10953 bp, 9 predicted proteins | sample Lox_Sample_34_FD_206720 | JGI IMG/M metagenome (GOLD analysis project Ga0335080, IMG submission 206720) | Soil microbial communities from Loxahatchee National Wildlife Refuge, Florida, United States - Lox_Sample_3.4 | ecosystem: Environmental > Terrestrial > Soil > Wetlands | place: USA: Florida...
GCGGCTGCGCCCCGACCCGGCCGCGGCCGAACCGCTCGGCCAGTTGCGCGGGCGTGCGGTCAGCGTGCTCGCCGATGACGGCGTGCCACTGTACACGGAGATCGACGGGCCGAAGAAGGCCCCGATCACGGTCATTTTCAGCCACGGATGCGCCCTGAACCAGGATTGCTGGCACTTCCAGCGGCGTGACCTGGGCGCCCCCGGCAACCGCTACCGGCTCGTGTTCTGGGACCAGCGCAGCCACGGCCGGTCCGGGCGTTCTGATCCGGCCCGCGAGAACATCGACCAGCTAGGTCGTGACCTGTACGCCGTTATCAGGGAGGTCGCGCCGGGTGGCGGGCCTGTGGTGCTTGTCGGCCACTCAATGGGCGCTATGACGATCATGGCGTTGGCCGACCAGCATCCGGAACTGTTCGGTAGCCAGGTCACAGGCACCGTGCTCATCTCTACCGCCGCGCGTGGGCTGGCTGGGGTCACGCTCGGGCTGCCTGGCCCCCTGGGCGCGGTGGTGCGCCGCGCCGCGCCTGGCGTACTGCGGGCTGCCGCCAAGGGCAGGCGCCCGGCCGTTGTGGAGCGTGCCCGTCGGGCCGGTGGCGACCTTGCGTTCCTCGGTACCAGGTTCATCGGGTTCGGCGACCCGAACGCGAGCCCGACCATTACCGACTTCTGTGAGCAGATGATCAGGGCCACGCCTGTCGAGGTTGTCTCGCGCTTCTTCGAGACATTGATCGAGCACGACAAGCATGCCGCCCTACCGGTCCTCGGTGAGGTTCCGACCCTGATCGTCTCCGGCGCCAAGGACCGGCTGACGCCGAAATCGCTCGCCGAGGAGATGGTGGCGGAGATTCCAGGCGCTGAGCTTGTCGTGGATGAGGGTGCCGGGCATTTGATTATGCTTGAGCGGCCGGAATTGGTCACCGCCCGGCTGCGGGACCTGATCGATCGCGCCGCAGTCAGCCGCCGGGGAAAACGCTCGGCGTGAAAGGTCATGGCCGCATGGCGGCATGCCATCCGCCAATGGCCCGTTGGCGGGCGGTTACCGCCATCGACGGGGCCATCGCCGGGCCTGGCCGCCGGGCAGTGACCGCAATGTCGTGGCACCGGAATGTCGTGTCACCGGCGCGTCGGTGCGTCAGGGTCGGTGTGTCAGGTAGGACATGACAGCCTTGCCTGACTGAGCGCGGCACGGGTGAGCAGCGGAGAAGAATGTGACGAAAACCATCGAAGAGAGCACCGTGCGGACCGCGGGCGAGATGCGCGCGCTGGGACGCCGGCTCGCCCGCCGCCTTCGTGCGGGAGATCTCGTGGTACTCACCGGGCCGCTCGGAGCTGGCAAGACCACCCTCGCCCAGGGCATCGGCGACGGACTCCGCGTGCGGGGTCCCGTCACCTCGCCGACGTTCGTCATTGCTCGTGTCCACCCATCGGTTGGCAGCGGACCGGCGCTCGTGCATGTGGACGCCTACCGCCTCGGTGGCGCGGCGGAGGTGGATGATCTCGACCTGGACGCCGACCTGGATCACGCGGTAACCGTGGTGGAGTGGGGCGAAGGCCTGGTGGAACGGCTCACCGACGATCGGTTGGAGGTAACCATCGGGCGCCCGCCCGGCGGCGGGTTCGATGACGAAAGCCGCACGGTACGGCTAACGGGCAGGGGCCCGCGATGGGCGCAGCGCTGATGTGTGCCGCCTGCGGCGGCTTCGTCTGACGGTCGCAGGTGCGGGCGCTCCCTGTGCGACCGCTGCTGCGGTTGCGCGGGCAACGGCCGTGCCGCCCGTGCCCGTCCACTCTGCCCGCTTCCTGCCCGCTTCCTGCCCGCTTCCTGCCCGCTTCCTGCCCGCTTCCTGCCCGCTTCCGGGTGGCTGGCGCGGACGTGTCACGGGCCGCGGCGCGTTTGCCCTGGGGACACCGATCCAGTTGGGCAGATCTGCGCATCTGCATCGAAACCGTGCGCACGGAGGCTCTATAGTCCTTGGACAGTTCATAGTCCTTGGACAGTTCCTGCCTCGCCGTTGTCCCCGTACGTTCGCGTGCGGTCGATCCCTTCCGCCCGGAGGCGTGCCGTGACCTATCAGGGGCCCCCTCTCCCGAGTTCAGTCCACGAAAACGGCCACGATGAGCCCGATCATGAATACGCCGAAGGGACGCCACCTCCGCCACGGCGCGTGACCGCCGGACGTCCGAGGCGCGGTCGGCGCTCGCGTTGGTTCTGGCCCGCCGCGGGGCTCGCTGCGGCGGGCGCCGCGGTCGCGGCGGTGGCGGTGGTACATGGGGGCAGCCGGAGTCAGGCGGGTTCTGCTCCGGGTGCCCTTGTCACGACGTTCATGCCGGGCGAGATCAAGCAGGTGCCCGCCGCCTGCACCGCCATCTCAGGCGCCGTGCTTGACCAGTACCTGCCGGGCAGGTCGAAGGCCGCAGCCGCGCAGCCGTTGGAGGGTCAGGCGGCCAGCCAGTGTTCATGGACGCTTGACCAGCCGCAGACGTACCGGTTCATGGAACTGGCGGTGGAGGCGTACGCCCCAAGCGGCCTGGCCAGTGGCGACGGCAGCGCCACCGAGGCGGCACAGGATGCCTTTGCCGGGGCGAAAGAGGCCAAGCAGTTTCCGTCAGCGAAGTCCCAGGACCCGAAGGCGGTCGTGACCGCTGTAGCCGGGCTGGGCCAGGGCGCATTCACGGCACGTCAGCAGTACATGCGCGGCATAACCCTTGACATGATCACGTTGGTGGCCCGCTACCGTAATGTCCTTGTGACGGTCATCTTCGAGGCTCGCACGGGCGGTAACTTCGGCGCCGACCCTGTCGGCCTGCTCACCGCCGGTACGCAGGCCGCTGCGCGCGACGCCGTGGCCAAACTCGGGTGACGCCGGCCTCGCCGCGGACCCGCCAGCTTAATGATCACCAGGCCTTGGCGGCTTGGGTTCAAGGGGACGGTGACTCTAGTCGGGCTCCGGGATCATGGAAGCGGGCGATAGGCCCCCGCCCATTCACCCAGTGGATCAGCAAGGGGGAGTCTTCGCTGGCTTCGCGGTCCCAGATGACACCCGGGCAGGCACCTCGCGGCGTTTGTCGTCGTCGCGGGTGGGAACCACGATGCGGTCCTCGACGACCAGCAGGGCCTTGTGATGCACCCGCCTGGACGCCGCTGGCTCAGCCGCTGGCTCAAAGGCCACCCCTTGCGGACTACTAGGCTGGTCATCCGTGCTCTTGCTTGCCTTCGACACGGCGACCGCGGCCATCACGGTTGCCCTGCACGACGGTGCACGCGTGCTTGCCGAGATGACGAGCGTCGATGCCCGCCGTCACGGCGAACTGCTCGCGCCGTCAATCGCCGGTGCGCTCGCCGAGGCGGGAAAGGGACTGGACGAGGTGACCGCGGTGGTTGCCGGAACTGGCCCAGGTCCCTACACGGGCTTGCGTGTCGGGGTCATGACCGCCCGCGCGCTCGGTGCCGCACTTGGCGTACCCGTCCATGGCCTGTGCACGCTTGACGCGATCGCTTACGCCGTGGCGCAGGGCAACGGGTCCGCCGCGCCACGCCGGCCCTTCCTGGTGGCTACCGACGCCAGGCGCAAGGAGGTCTACTGGGCCGAGTACTCGGCCGCCGGCATCCGATTGTCCGGCCCCGCGGTGAACCGGCCGGCTGATCTGCCGTCAGGGCGGCGGGGCGCGGGACAGGGTGCGTGGCTCTACCCGGAGTCGTTCAGGGGGCTGCTCGAGCCGCATCACCCGACGGCGGCCGCGCTCGCTGGGCTCGCCGTCCGGCAACTGGCTGACGGCACGGCGCTGCTTCCGCCGCAGCCCATTTACCTGCGCCTGCCAGACGCCGCAATCCCCGGCCCACCCAAGGCGGTGACACCGCGATGACGGTCACCCTCCGCCGGATGCGCGCCAGCGACCTGCATGAGGTACTCGACATCGAGCGCAAGCTGTTCCCTGAGGACGCGTGGAGTGAGCGGATGTTCGCCAGCGAGCTTGAGCAGCCGGCCACGCGCTACTACATCGTGGCGGACGAGGACGGGACGGTCGCAGGCTACGCGGGCCTGAGCGCGGCGCGCGGCGATCAGGGTGACGTCACGACGATCGCGGTGCGAGCCGATCGTCATGGCGAAGGTATTGGGACAGCAATGCTCGCCGATCTCATTGCTACCGCGGCGGCACGCGAGTGCCGCGACGTGTTCCTCGAAGTACGCGCCGACAACCACCGTGCCAGGCTGCTGTACCTGCGCACCGGGTTCAGCGAGGTCGGCGTGCGCCACGCCTATTACCAGCCATCCGGCGTGGACGCCGTCGTGATGCGACTGCCCATCCCGCGCGGCGACGAGCCAGCAGAGGCGGCGCTATGACGGCGCCGCCGGTCCCCGGGCCGCTGGTGCTCGGCATCGAGACCTCATGCGACGAGACCGGCGTGGGGATCGTGCGTGGCCGCACCCTGCTCGCTGACGCCGTTGCCTCGAGCGTCGAAGAGCATGCGCGGTTCGGTGGTGTGGTCCCCGAGGTGGCGAGTCGTGCCCATCTGGAGTCCATGATCCCGTCAATGGACCGCGCCCTCGCTGCGGCGGGGGTGCGGCTTGCGCAGATCGACGCGTTCGCGGTCACCGCGGGGCCCGGTCTGGCGGGCGCGCTCCTCGTCGGCGTGGCAGCGGCGAAGGCCTACGCGCTCGCGCTCGGCAAGCCGCTCTACGGCGTGAACCACCTCGCCGCGCACATCGCCGTTGACCAGCTGGAACATGGCCCGTTGCCGCGGCCGTGCGTCGCGTTGCTCGTCTCCGGCGGGCATTCATCCCTGCTGTTCGTGCCGGACATCGCCAGCGACATCGTGCCGCTCGGCTTGACCATCGACGATGCGGCCGGTGAGGCGTACGACAAGGTGGCAAGGCTGCTTGGGCTGCCCTTCCCCGGTGGTCCGCCGATCGACGCGGCGGCCCGCGAAGGGGATCGGCAGGCGATCGCCTTCCCTCGCGGCAAGTACCACGACGGTACGAGCGACTTTTCCTTCGCCGGGCTGAAGACGGCCGTGGCACGCTGGATCGAGGCTCGCACCGCGGCCGGCCTCACGGTGCCGGTCGCTGATGTGGCCGCCTCATTTCAGGAGGCTGTCGCGGATGTGCTCACCAAGAAGGCGGTGGACGCCTGCCGCGCGAGCGGTGCTTCCCATCTGCTCATCGGGGGCGGGGTGGCCGCGAATTCGCGGCTGCGCGGGCTGGCGGAACAGCGGTGCGCTGCGGCAGGCATCGTGTTGCGGGTGCCGCGGCCGGGACTGTGTACCGACAACGGCGCCATGGTGGCCGCCCTCGGCGCCGAACTGGCGGCACGCGGAGTTCCCCCGTCTCCGTTTGACCTGCCCGCGGATTCGTCGCTCGCCGTGACCACGGTCGTCGCCGGGCATTCGGCCGGTCAGCTTCAACCTGGCGGCCGTTGACCGCCCCCGTGCGGCTGGCCCCGTGCGGCTGGCCCTGTGCGGCTGGCCCTGTGCGGCTGGCCCTGTGCGGCTGGCCCTGTGCGGCTGGCCCTGTGCGGCTGGCCCTGTGCGGCTGGCCCTGTGCGGCTGGCCCTGTGCGGCTGGCCGTGTGCGGCCAGATACCTGCCTCGTCGGCCACGCCAGCGTTTGCCGGTAAGCTCGGCAGCTACGCTCACCTGTCGGGTTCACGGCGCCGCGGCGCGAACCGCGCATGAGCCGCGGCTCACCTCGCCCAAAGACCCTCGGTGGCCTGATCAGGGACGACGGCCGTGACTCACCGCTGGCCCATGTTGACGAGCAACCTTGGTCCAGATAATGTTCAGACTTGGCACTCTCAAGAGTAGAGTGCTAATGCGACAAGGCCGGTCTGACACCCGCGACGGCAGGCCGCCGTGTTCGCCCTATCTAGCAAACTCTCTTCATCCCTTTCGGAGGGGGAGGTCAGATCGTGACGACCGCCACCAAAGTAGTTCTTAAGCCGCTCGAGGATCGTATTGTGGTACGGCCGCTTGAGGCCGAGCAGACCACAGCGTCGGGCCTGGTCATCCCGGACACCGCCAAGGAGAAGCCGCAGGAGGGTGAAGTCCTCGCGGTGGGCCCGGGGCGCTGGGATGAAGCCGGCACGAAGCGGGTCCCTCTCGACGTCAAGGTCGGTGACATCGTGCTGTACAGCAAGTACGGCGGCACCGAGGTGAAGTACAGCGGGGAAGAGTACCTGGTGCTCTCGGCCCGCGACGTGCTCGCCACCATCGACAAGTAAGCCGGAGCGCGAGGACGGCGCCCGTGGCGGGCGCGCACGCGCCCGCCACGGGCGCCGTCCCGGACTGGTCCGGACCCTCAAAGGCTCCTGGTACGTCTTATGGTGGCTCTGGGCCCGGTGTCCGGTGCGGTCGAATGTAAGGCAGTATCCGCGTGCAAGGCAGTATCGGCATTTTGGGCAGTGTCCTGAGCGGCCCCATGTAAGGCAGTAGTCGTGCCGGGCCCGGCCAGTCACGCCGTCACGCTGCACAGTGTCCAGGCAAGGACGTCGGCACGCTGTCGGCCCAAAGTCGCCGACAAAGGCACGAACAGCCTTGGGTGGGGGTCGGTCACTGCAGGAACAGCGGTCACTGCAGGAACAGCGGTCACCGCGGAACATTTGGCCACCGCGGGAAGATGATCAGCGCGGGAAACTGACTACCGCGAACCCAGTAAGCGTAAGCGGCCAACCCAATAAGCGGCCAACCCAATAAGCGGCCAACCCAATAAGCGGCCAACCCAATAAGCGGCCAACCCAGGCTGACCCAGCAAGACTGACCCACACAAGAACACTAACCCACTGCAATTTGGGGTTTTCATGGCGAAAATACTGGAGTTCGACGAGGATGCCAGGCGCGCTCTTGAGCGCGGCGTGGACCACCTCGCGGACACCGTCAAGGTGACGCTCGGCCCGCGCGGCCGCAACGTCGTCATCGACAAGAAGTGGGGCGCTCCCACCATCACGAATGACGGTGTCACCGTCGCGCGCGAGGTGGAATTGACCGACCCCTATGAGAACCTTGGCGCCCAGCTCGCCAAGGAGGTCGCCACCAAGACGAACGACGTGGCTGGCGACGGCACCACGACCGCTACAGTTTTGGCCCAGGCGATGGTCCATCAAGGCCTGCGCAGGGTGGCCGCTGGCGGGAATCCCGCGGCTCTCAAGCGGGGCATCGACGCTGCGGCAACTGCCGTTTCCGACACGTTGCTCGCAAGCGCGCGTGACGTGGGCGAGCAGGACGATATCGCCCATGTGGCTACGGTTTCCGCGCAGGACTCAAAGATCGGCGAGCTGATCGCGGAGGCGTTCGCCAAGGTCGGCAAGGATGGCGTTATCACCGTCGAGGAAGCGCCGACCATGGGCCTTGAGCTGGAGTTCACCGAGGGCCTGCAGTTCGACAAGGGTTATGTTTCGCCGTACTTCGTGACCGATCCGGAGCGGATGGAAGCCGTCCTCGAGGATGGCTACGTCCTCATCACGGCGGGAAAGGTCTCCGCGATGACGGAGTTCCTTCCGCTGCTTGAAAAGATCGCGCAGACCAAGAAGCCGCTGCTGGTGATCGCCGAGGATGTCGAGGGCGAGGCCCTGTCCACCCTGGTGGTGAACAAGATCCGTGGCCTGCTGCAGGTTGTGGCGGTCAAGGCACCTGGGTTTGGCGACCGGCGGAAGGCGATGCTCGGCGACATAGCCGTGCTCACCGGCGGCCAGGTCGTGAGCGAGGAGCTTGGCCTCAAGCTCGACAGCATCGACCTCGACGCGCTCGGCCGGGCACGGAGGATCGTCGTCGACAAGGACACCACGACGATCGTGGACGGCGCGGGCGATGAGACCGCGGTGCAGGACCGGATCAGGCAGATCCGTAACGAGATCGAGAATACCGATTCTGACTGGGACCGCGAGAAGCTGCAGGAGCGCTTGGCCAAGCTCTCCGGCGGTGTATCGGTGGTCCGGGTAGGCGCGGCGACCGAGGTCGAGCTCAAGGAGAAGAAGCACCGGCTCGAGGACGCCATCTCCGCGACCCGTGCGGCCATCGAGGAAGGGATCGTCGCTGGTGGCGGGAGTGCGCTGGTACATGTCGCCACCGCCCTGGGCGACCTCGGCAAGGTCGATGACGAGGCGACGGGCGTAGACGTGGTGCGGCGCGCGCTTGACGAGCCGGCTCGCTGGATCGCACTGAACGCCGGTTTCGAGGGCTCGGTGGCTGTCGCCAAGGTGCGGGAACTTGGCCCAGGAAATGGCTTCAACGCAGCCACCGGCGAGTACGGAGATCTGGTCGCGCAGGGCGTCATCGACCCGGTCAAGGTAACTCGCTCGGCCGTGCAGAACGCCGCATCCATTGCTGGCATGCTGCTCACCACCGAGGTGCTCGTCGTGGACAAGCCCGAGGACGAGAGCGAGAACGGCGCCGCGGGTCACGGCCACAGCCACGGTCCAGGCGGTCACATGTACTGATCACGGACATTCCTGCGCTGCGCGCAGGCATGTGCCTGCTGTCGCCAGCTGCTGATCAAGATCGCACGGCCCCGCCCCGCAATCTCGCGGGGCGGGGCCGGTCGTTTCTTGGCTCTTGGCGTGGGGTAATAGGCATCGGGCTGCCGGTATTTTCACGCTCTCGGGGACCTGGCCGGCACCGGACGGTTAGCGTGACGGCACAACTCGGGAAGCGGGGTGAATGGGGTTGTCCATCGCAGTTAGAAAACACTTACCAAATCGATACCGTTCACATACTTCTGGCCACGAAGTCCGAAAACCCATCGATACTTTCGGTAACCTGTTCATCGCAGATGGCGGTTTCGGTTGCGTGCAACATCACTGTGACCATTACGTAGCCACGGATAGTGGCAATATCCGGCCCCGTGCGGGGCATCATGCTGGGGTGGCGGAGGGACGCGCCGCCCAGTCGGTCGGTGACCGGGCCGGGGGGGAAGCTCTGGACGTGTCGGCGCCTGCGGACGAAATTGAGCTGAGGGATCTGACCGTCCTTGCCGTGCAGGGGCACCCGGATGCGATCGAGTCGTTGATTGAGCACCTGCGGCCGATGATCGTCCGATACTGCCGGGCCCGGCTCGGCAGGGTCGCCGGTCATTACCACATCGCCGACGATGTCGCCCAGGAGGTTTGCATCGCGGTGTTCTCCGCGCTGCCGAGATACCGGGACATGGGGCGTCCATTCATTTCGTTTGTATTCGGCATCGCGGCGCACAAGGTGGCGGATGCGCTGCGCAGCGCCGTCCGATTGGCGGTACCCACCGAGGACCTTCCTGACGGGCCTGATGAAGGGCCTGGCCCGGAAGAAACCGTGGTCAGGTACATCGAGGCGGAGCGCGCTCGCGCCCTGCTATCGCGGCTGCCCAACCATCAGCGCGAATTACTAACGCTCCGCGTAGTCGCGGGCCTATCCGCGGAAGAGACCGGTAATGTTCTCGGTATGTCAGCGGGGGCAGTTCGGGTAGCGCAGCATCGGGCTCTTGCCAGGCTGAGGGCGCTCGCCGTCGAGGAGTCGATTGCGTGACCAATGGGCGCGGCCCGGCTGCGCCCGGCGGAGCATCGCGGTCGTCGCGAAGCGGCGACCGAGATTCGCGGCCGGAACATCGATCGGGTGAATCGGGCGAGGAAATCGCCGACCTCGGTGCGATACGTCGCACCGAGGCGCTCCTGAACGCGTTCACGGCCGGGCAGCCTGGTGACTGGGATCCAGCCGCAGCGCATTCAACTACTGCAAACGTACCCAATGCTCGCGAACGCGGCACAGCGGGACGCGGCACAGCGGGACGCGGCACAGCCGGACGCGGCACAGCCGGAAGCAGCGCAAGCGAGCCCATTACAAGCGAGCCCGGTGGCGGCGAACCCGGCGCGGCGCAACGTGGCACGGAGGGTGGCAGCAGCGTAGATCGTTCGGGTGCGGGCGAACCATGCGCCGTGCCGCGACTACTTGCGCATCCTTCTACCCGGGAAGCGCTCAGTGTGCTCGCCGCTCTTGTCGCCGACGTCGATGAACACGCCTGGCCAAGCACTCACCATCGCGCCGGTCGCGGCGATGACCGCATCCGTGAGATCCGCGCGGCCTGCGGTAAGGGACGGCGTCCCGGCATTGCAGGCACAGGAACGGGCCGCATAATGCTCGCTTGCTGGCGCGCCGGGATGCGTCACGGCATGGCGATGACAGTCGCCGCTTCCGTCGTGGTGTCCGGTGCGGCCGCAGCGGCGATACACGGCCGGCTTCCCTGGCTGGTCACGATGTCCGGGGCGACCGCGACTGGAGGGCGGACGCCGGTGAGCAGTGGCCGCGGCACGCCCCGCGATCTGAGCAGCCACCCGCAGACCGCGGTGACTCGCGGCATCTCGATAGCTGGTGGACCCACCACCCCAGCGCCGACCAGTGGCCTCCCGACGAGCGATCCGATCTCGCCGCGCCAAATTGCGCCGTACCGGGTCTCGCCGCACCTGATCTCGCCGCGCCGGGCCTTGCCGCACGGCGTCCTGCCGCACCGGGTCTTCGCGCACCGGGTCTTCGCGCACCGGGTCTTCGCGCACCGGGTCGCCGCAGGCGGGCGAACGCGGTCAGCGTGAGCCAGGCACCGCGGCGTCAGCGCGCTCGTCTGCCGACGGGCAGCCCCCTGACGCTCGATCTCAAGGCCGCACTGGTATCTCCCCCGCCATCGCGGTGCACTCGGCCGGCGGTCAGCAAGGGCGTCGCCCCGCAGGATCTGGTCTGCGCGCACAGGCGAGGCATCAGCCGAATCAGATGGCCGGGGCAGGCGGCCAGGCGAGGTCGGCCGGTGGGCGGCACAGCGGGCAGCACCATAGCCGGGCCATCCGCCCGATAGGACCAGCAAACCCGACCGCCCAAACCGGCCTGCAGGCGAGTCTCGCCACAACGCAGGCGAACCCCGCCTGGCAGGCGAACCGCGCCGGGCAGGCGAACCGCGCCGGGCGGCCGAACCGCGCCGGGCGGCCGAACCCCGCCGGGCAGGCG